>Ga0315279_10001387_pt1 | contig 40708 bp, 29 predicted proteins | sample YL17G06_20_MG_FD_203694 | JGI IMG/M metagenome (GOLD analysis project Ga0315279, IMG submission 203694) | Sediment microbial communities from Yellowstone Lake, YNP, Wyoming, USA - YL17G06_20 | ecosystem: Environmental > Aquatic > Freshwater > Lake > Sediment | place: USA: Wyoming | collected...
AGGGCACGGTCACGAGCGCGACACACGCGCCGGCCATCAGCAACGCTCTCCACATCCGGCCATCCAGGAACAACCGGCGGGCGACGACCTCGTACAACACGTATCCGGCAACGAATGGCGCAAAGAAGAGCAGGTAGTACCCGCACGACAGGTTCTGCGCGACCAGCGCCCCAGCAGCACCGGCCAGCGGGCGCAGGCGACGTGTCACGAAGTACCGGCGGAGGCCGAACAGCACGAATGGCATCCACTGCGACGACAGGATCTGCACGTGGCCCAGCTGCTGGCAGCGGCACAGAGCGAATCCATACAGAAGACCCGCGAGGAACGCGGCGCGACCGTTGCCCGTCAGTTCGCAGACGAGCAGGAACGCACCGAGTGCCGAAAGGGCGAATGTCGAGAGGAACAGCAGGTTGTAGCAGAGGATGAGATTGCCGGTCAGGGCGAAGACCGGGAGAATCTGCACCGCCTGCCCGACCAGGTGCTCCGAATAGGCGAGTGTCAGCGGTTCGGGGTAGAAGATGTTCGCGTTCCAGAAGCCCGACAGTGCCGTCACGTGCCCGCGCAGGAACTGCAGAATGTGGGTCGCGTCCCAGCCGAGAATCCAGACATTCAGCAGCGGGTCGCCGAGATCCTGCGGGATGCCGAATCTCAAGTGCAGGACCAGTGGCCAGGTCATGACGAACGCGACGATCACGTACCAGGCGAAGGCGCCCGAAACCGAGTCCGGACTGAAGAGGCGCTTGGACATCATGGCTGGGGTGCGTGTCGCGATCCGGCGCGCCATCGTAACAACAACGGGCGGAGACGTTCAATGGATGGCCCACCTGCGCGCTCAGCCAGCCCGATCCTTTCACCGATCTAATCCTGCCGTCATGGCCCTGTAACCCGTTCCATCGTCTTATTGAGTGGTAGCTCCGGTCGGCGCCATTGCCAGATCAACCGCCGCACCGCCGGCTCCGGTCCGCGTCGATTCCTACGCCGACGCTGTCAGCCAGGTCGCGCCCGCCGTCGTCACCATCCGGTCCGAGCGGCGCGTGCCTGACCCGCGCGCCGGGCGCCCAGGCACCGGCGGTCACCGCCACTCTCGCACTATCGCCGACGCGACACTCCAGCCCGCGCGGCCGGCTCACACACCGGACGCACGACGTACACGTACTCTCGCAGACAGCTGGGTCCACACCACGCTACACCCTTGAAGCGCCCGATGCGAACCGCCCGACTCTTGCAACGACAGTGTCGGGCGGCTAGAATTCGAACGCCGCCGGCCAACCACTTCGAAACGGAGTCCGCATGCTATCCATCCGGCTCGCCGCCGTCCTGCTCGTCGCGCTGCTCGTGCCTCAGAATGCCGAGTGGCAGAAGAAGGCCAGCATCGTCCGAGACACCCAGGAAGCCGAGATGATCATCCGCGTCGGGGACATCGACAACCTGGGATTCGGCTGGGCGCCAGGGTTCGATCCGTTCTCGGGGAGCAGCACCGATTCCCACAACTTCCCCTACAAGCCGTCACCGGACGATCCTGAAGGCACCGACCGAATCATGGTCCCGACCAGTTACAAGTACGACGGCCCGGAGAAGAACAGCGACGGCTACACGGGCTCGACCACGCGGCCCGACAACAACCCGCGGCCTGTCGTCCTCCAGTATCAGCTGGGGCAGACAGTCCCGAAGGCGGCGCTGCTGCGCATGTTCATCGACGATTTCCAGTCGCCGGTCTTTCACAGTTCGTTCCAGGCGACGCTCAACGGAGAACGCGCGCCCTTCCTCGAGCGGGTGCTCAACACCGTCCAGCAGAGTGGGCCGGTCGGGAAGATGATCACGGTGGAGATCCTGCCGGAGTACGTGCGGCTCCTGGCGGGAGGCAAGCTGACCATCTTCATCGACGATCCGAAGACGAAGATCGGCGACGGCTTCGCCATCGACTTCGTCGAATTGCTGATCAACCCTCGGAAGCTGCGCCACGTGGGCTCCGTGTCGGGTACCGTGACCAACAAGGAGACGGGCCAGCCGATTGCGGGCGCGGCCGTGTGGGCCGGCGGTGCCGAGGCGGTCACCACGGACAAGGACGGGCACTACGCGCTGTCGAACGTGGCGGCCGGGCTCGTGGTGACGACCGCGTCGTTCAGCGGGTTCGATCCCGGAACGGCCGCGGACGACCTGGAGTCGGGGAAGCAGCTGGAGCTCGACATCGAACTGACGCCGGCGAAGAAGGAAACCGCGGCGAACATCGCGGAGGAACTGGACGAGAAGGGACGCGCCGTGCTCTACGGCATCCGGTTCGACAGCAACTCGGCGGTGCCGCGGCCCGAGTCGGCGGAAACGCTCAACCAACTCCTGGCACTGCTCCGCGACAAGCCCGCGCTTGGGCTCATCGTCGAAGGCCACACCGACTCGCAGAACACCGACGAGTTCAACCAGAAGCTGTCGGAGGACCGCGCGAAGGCGGTGGTCGCCTGGCTCGTCAAGAACGGCATTGCGGCCGGCCGGCTGCAGCCGGTCGGGTTTGGCGAGTCGCGTCCGGTGGCGGACAACGACACGGCGGAAGGCCGCGCGCTGAACCGGCGCGTCGAAGTCCAGGCGATGGGCGAGAAGAAGTGAAGATCGCGTGCGCGAAGGGCAGTCACGGTTTCGTTCTCGCGTACACAACAAGGGCCGCCGACGATAGGCCGTATTAAGGCCGTGGGCGCGGCCGCGGCTGCGACCGGCCCCTGACGCGGAGCTGGGTGCAGGGAGGGGTCGTTGGGGTCAAAAGGAAAGGCCTTATGCGACGCTGCCCGTGCTCCGGTCCCGCATGTCCCTGACCGGCGCGCCATGCGCCCAGGCACCGGCGGTCACCGCCACTCTCGCACTATCGCCGACGCGACACTCCAGCCCGCGCGGCCGGCTCACCTCACATACCGGACGTACCCCGACACCGGACGTACACGTACCGCGCAGACAGTGGGGTTCCATCCCAACGTCAACACCGCGACGATCACGCTCGCCTTCGCGGACTTCGAGCGGTTCCTCGCGGCGCAGGGCAATCGCGTGCAGTATCTCCAATTCACGTAACGATTCGCAATCGCCAGGCGGGTGGCCGGTTGACCGCGGCCTGGGGGCGAAGCCGGCCGCCGAGCAAGCGGGAGTCATCAGCGAGACCAAGCGCGCCCACACAGCGTGAAGCGGTCGCGAGCGGGAAATCCGCGCGTCGAGGCGGGCGATAGGATGCCGGCAAAGCCCACAGGCCGCGGTCGACCGGCCAGGACCCGCAAGATGATCCCCGATTGCGAATCCGTGCGGCGCGCACGCGCTACCGGGCCGACTGCGCCATGCGCGCTTCGCGCTCCCGCGTGAGATGCGGTACGAGCCCGAGCATGCGCTCGTACACCATCAGCTGCGCGCGATGGTGCATCTCGTGTTCCTTCACCTGCAGGAACATTTCGAGGCGGCTCTTGCTGCGCGGCTCCACCGGCTCGGGAAACGTGATCGACTGCGATAGCACGTCCTCGGTGACCCCGTCGAGGAACGCGCCCCACACCTCGCCGTCGCTGCGCAGAGCCGCCAGGATCTCGTTCTTCGAGGTCAGCTGGCCCTCGGCCTCGCGCCGCTGGCGCACGACCGCGGGGAAGTCGAACCCGATGAAGGTCGGGATGCGCTGAACGACGTGGGTCTCGTAATTGCCGCGGCCGCTGACGACGATGTGCGCGAGGATCTCAGCGACGCTGCGGCTCGCCGGCGACGGACGGAAGCCGTACTGCTGTTCCGCAATCTCCTCGGCAATCACCAGCGTGTTCTTGCGGACGACGCGGAAGCTGCGGGCCAGCTCCCTGCCCCCGTAGTACGTCATGGACGCTCTCCTTCTATGTGCGCGTGCAGGGATTTGATTGTACCAGCTTGGAGTGCGCAGACGCCGACCGCCGAAGCCCATCTACACTTGGCGGATCCCAATCTCGAGATGCGCGAACACGTTCCGGCAGCTGAAAGGCGTCGAGGCGACCATCCTCGCCGACGGATCGTGAACTGCCGGCCGCTCGACCGGTTGCTCGAGTGGGCAGACAGTCATCGCCGGTCGAGAAACCCGCGCCACTCGCTCTCGGCGTCCCCCAGCGTCATCCCGTAGATTGCCTGGAACTTGCCTGCGACAGAAGCGGCCGTGTCGCCGCTGCGAATCGTGCGAAACACCTGCTTCACCTTCTCGATGCCGCAGGTGTCGGCAAGGTAACGGACGAACGATCCGGCCTCGTCGTAGGCGATCGTGTAGTCGTTTTGCTGGAAGCCCGCCGACGTGATGATGCTGTCGAACGGCAGCAGCCGACCCTCGACCTTCATCCGTTTCACGACGTCGTGCAGCGGCTCGCCGCTCTTCTCGCGCGCCTCGAAGTCGTTCACGGACGGATCGACCTGGTACGCGACCGCGATGCCTTCGACGAAGAACGTCGTCGGCCATCCGACTCTCAGCGAGTAAATGTGCATCAGCTCATGGTTCATCCACGGCATGTAGGTCAGGACCGTGAAGCCGCCGGCCAGGCCGATGACGGTTACCTCGGAAAGCCGCCATTCCTGTTCCCGGTTCTTCCACTTGTAGTATTCGATTTTCTGGGGCAGCGCGACGCCGAGAAATGACGACGCCCACCGGCAATACGCCTCGCTTCGCTGGACGTCGATGAAGTCGCCAGGCGAGTAGTGGAAGATGAGATGGTCGGTTTCGAGGCGTTCGCTCAGCTCGATGGTGAGCGTCGCCGACGAAGAGGGGGAGGTGGGCGGCACAACGGGGCGCGAGCAGCCGGGGACAAGGACGGCACCGAGCAACGCGACCAACACCGGACGCAGCAGGGTTCTCATGGCTGCCTCCGTTCTTCGCCGAACGTGTACCCGAGCGAGGTTTGAACGGAATTCCTCGCGTAGCGTCCCGACGCGCGATCGCGCACCCAGGCGGCGTCGACCTCGATGTGACCGCGGCGGATGCCGGCGCCTGCCGCGACGCCCCACGCGCCAGGGCTGCCGTCATTCAGGTACGTCTGCTGGTAGAAGACGCCTGCCCTCACCGGCACGGTCCACGACTTCAGCCTCAGCGCGTATTCGGCTCCGGCAGCGGACCGCCCGGCGTCCGATTGTTGGATCGTGCCGACCGGCTTCATCGTCGGAAACGCATAGATGGCCGGCACAGGCGCCGCGCCCTGCGCCGTGGTTCGCGCGTAGGCGTCGATTTGCGCACGCGACCAGCGCGTCTGGACGTGATCCGCGGCGACCAGCAGGCGCGGGCTGACTTGCAGCGCAACGCCGGCACCGATGGTCCACGGCATCCGAAGGACGCTCGCGCCCGACAGGCTGGCCGAGAAGGAATCGCCGGTGTGGTCGTTGCGATAGGACGCCGCGTTCGAGTAGGAGAGGTCGGCGCCGAATCCGCCGCGATAGACCAGACCCGCGGAGAACCGATTCCCGAGGAGGATGAGGGCGCCGAGATCGATGCTGAAGGCCGAGATGTCGAGGTTCACCCGGTCGGTGAACACCTCGTTGTACGTCCCGGTCCACGAGTAGACGTTGACGACCGAGTAGTTGTACGACTCGGTGGCCGGCACCGACGGTCCGTTGAACCACCGATGGACGTTGGCCCCGACGATGAGGCCACGCGACAGCTCGGATGCGATCGAGAACGTCACGCTGTCGAACCCTCCGGTGCCCGCAGCGCTGTACGCATAGTCGTAGTTGAACGTGTACATCGAGTCGTGCCGGAACTCGTACGCGGAATCCGCCTGCTGCGAAAACGAAAGGTGCGTGTCGTAGGCCAGACCTGCAACCACGCGCCGGCGGGCGACATTGAAAGGAAATACGACCGCGGCGAAATCGATCGCGCGCCCCCACGCATGCGACAGTGTCGGCGTGATGCTGCCGATGTCGATTAGTCCGACACGCTGCCCCGAGGGACTGCGGTACGTGGTCGGTGTAAGGTCGCCCGCCAGTCGATCGCCGGAGAAGGAGAACGACAGGTGCGGGCGGCCGAGCGTGCCGATCGCCGCGGGGTTCCACGTGATCGCCTCGCCCTCGCCTGGCACGGCAATCTGTGCGCCTGCCATGCCCCAGGCGCGCGCGCCCGCGCCTGTGGCCAGCCGGTTGTAAAGGGGTGATTCATCAATCCGGCCGCCCTGCGCGGCGGCCTGCGAAGGCGGGAGACAGAATACGAGAACGAGCGCCGGAAGAAGAGATCTTGCCATGTGACGTCCGGGCATCTGGCAGGCAGGGGCAGGCGAGGCCTATGGTACGCGAGAAAGCCGAAAGCCGGGCGCGCAAAGAATCGCGGGGCGGGAGGAAAAAACGAGGTCCGAGCGTCCGAGTTGCGGGCTATGCAAACAGCTCGGTGACGATAGGCCGCATTGAGGCCGTGGGCGCGGCCGCGGCTGCGACCGGCCCCTGACGCGGAGCTGGGTGCAGGGAGGGGTTGTTGGGGTCAACAGAAGAGGCCCTATGCGACGCCCGTGCTCCGGTCCCGCATGTCCCTGACCGGCGCGCCGGGCGCCCAGGCACCGGCGGTCACCGCCACTATCGCACTATCGCCGACGCGACACTCCAGCCCGCGCGGCCGGCTCAGCTGGTTCCTCCCTCGTCAGGTTGCTATGCGCACTCTGCAGTTCAGGGTCGATCTGCCGGGGTGTCACCCCGGACCAGGATGGTGGAAGAACCAGAGCGCGGCGATGCCGCGCAAGCGCGACTGGCGGGCGAAGAAGGTGTTGTCGCGATGAGGTTCAGCGCCGCGGCAACCTCGTCTTCAGCGGGTTCGGCGGAAGGAGGTACGGCAGCACCGCGGTCAAGGAACAAGATCTTCATGATGGCAAACGTCGAAGTAGAAAGCCGGAGACAGAGACCGACGGCGGGAGCCTGCGGTGCGGCTCTTGCTCTGGCAGGGCTGGGAGATTTTACTCTTGAGTGTGCACGCTGCAAAGGGCAGAGTGGAGGGTGCTGATCTCGTGCTGAGTGCTGGGTGCCATGTGCCAGGTGCAGTGCTGGGTGCTGAGTGCCACGTGCGGTGCTGAGTGCTGGGTGCGGTGGTGAGGCCCGACCCTTTCCTGAACACGGGAGGCAGAGTGCGAGTTGCACTGACGGCCGTCCTGGCTGCGTGCGCCCTTGCGGTATTGACGGCGCAGCAGCAGCAACAGCAGCAGCCGCCGCGGTACACCGAGCGCGTGAATGTCGACCGCGTCCTGGTTGACGTCCACGTGGTGGACGACAGCGGCCTGCCGATGCGAGGGCTGGGGCCGGAAGATTTCCAGGTGCGCATCGACGGCCGGCCCGCGCGCGTCGAGCACGCGCGCTTCATTGTGGCTCCTGAACCGGGGGCGCCTTCGGCGTCGCCCTCTCCGTCCACGGCCTCCCGGCCGGCACCTTCTCCCGAATGGACCGATGTGTCCGGCCGCCTGATCGTTCTCGTCTTCCAGCGCAGCATGGAACCATCGCGGCTCGTCGGCCTGTTGAAGATGCAGAGAAAGGTCGAACGCTTCATCGGGTCGCTGGGCCCGGGCGACCGCATCGCGATTGCCTGGTTCGACTCGCACCTCAAGCTCGCCGCCGACTTCACCGCCGACCGTGCACGCCTTGCCGCCGTCGTTCGCCAGTCGGTCGTGTGGGCGACGCCCGAACGCCTCGCTACCGGCCCGTCCTCGTCACTCGCCGGGGTCTTCGACTACCGAGCGGCGTTGGGCGCGGGGTCGATCGAGCAGGGCCTGCTCGTGCTCGCGCGCGCGCTGGGTCAGTTGCCGGGGCCCAAGGCCGTCATCCTGTTCGGGTGGGGCTTCGGCCGACTGTCGGGAAGCATCCAGGTTTCGCGCGATGGGCGGATCATCAAGGACTTTTCGCACGTGACCATGGACGATGACTATTCGAAGGCGCGAGAGGCGCTGGTGGCTACACGTACCTCGGTGTTCTCGGTGGACGTCACCGACGCGGATGCGCACTCGCTCGAGGCAGGGCTGCGGATCCTGTCCGAGGAAACCGGTGGCGACTACGTGAAAACGGTGGACTTCGCGGACGCGGCGTTCGACCGGGTGGCGCGCATCCTGTCGGCGCAGTACGAACTGTCGGTAGAGAAGCCCGACTTGCCGCATGGCGCCCACACGATCGAGGTGACGGTCACACGCCGGCACGCCACGGTGTTCGCGCGGAAGGGGTATACGGACTGATTCTTGACACGTGCTGGGTGCTGCGTGCTGGGTGCAAGGTGTCGCACCACGCACTTCGCACTTGGTCATTCGTAGAACCAGGCGCGTGCGGTGGCGTCGGTCCGGACGAAATCGAGCAGCATCTCGGCCACCTTCCGTGATCCGCTGACGCGGGCCCGTCACGAGGGCCATGACGAGGCTGCAGGGTCAGGGCGCGACAAGTTGCGCCCCTACCTTGGGGCCGGCCCTGGGGTGGGCTACTTCACGGATGCGATTGATCCCCGCATCCTCCGGGCCGGGGCACGAGGATAGGCCGCCTGCCGGGTCCCTCGCGAATCCAAGGTGGGCAGGCGGGCCGTCTTCGATCTTGCCGGCGGCTCGAGGACTTTCGGCTCTCCGTCGGCGTAATACGCGGTGAGCCGTCCATCCCGGATTTCCAATGCCGATGCCCGTCCCTTGTATTCTTCCTTGAGCATCCCGGTGTCCATCAGGAACACGTGATTGGCAAAGCGGGGAGTGATCTCGAACGTGGACTGAACGGTGTGCCCCATCACGATGTATTGCGCCCCGAGCCGCGTCAGCATCGCGGTCAGCCCGGTCGTCAGTTTTTCCTCGGGATCCTGGGCCAGGCCGCGGTACCACAGCGGGCCGTCCGAAGAGACGGCCATCCAGCTCTTGTAGCCGAGCAGTTTCTGCATCTCCTGCGCCGTTTCGGGGTCGCCGGCCCGGCCGCGGGCCTGAATCCACTTCAACTCTTCGCCCACGTGTTGGATCGCTTCGGCCAGCTTCATGTAGCGCCAGATCACCTTCCTGCCGGCGAGTGCCTGCCAGACGGTGTCGAAACCGGCCAGTTCGGAACGGACCTTCTCATTCAGTTCCGCAACGCTGCCGAACGGGAGCGCGGGATTCAAGCCACCGTGCACGAACACGGCGTCGCCGATCTGGATGACTGCGTGATGCTGGCGGATCCACCGGCCGTACTTGCCCGCCGGCCCGAAGGCATCCCGATACTCGAAGAAGCCCGGCGGATGAGCGTCCATCCACTTCTGGCGCCAGGCCTCATCATCGGTGACGACAACCGCGTGCCCGTGCTCGCGATGAGCAGCGAGGAATGTCATGTAGTCCTGGTAGGCCTGCTCGCGTACCTTGTCGGACCGGTCGGTGGCAAATGTGCGGTAGATGTCCGGGGTGACGTAACGCACGTCGCCCATGAGGTTCATGGCTTCGTGGTTGCCCAGCAACGGGATCACGGTCCCTCCCGCCTTCTCGGCCTGCCGCTCGAGCTCGATGACAAGGTCGAGGCATTCCCGCGAGCGCGCCCCCCGATCCAGGACATCGCCGGTTTGAACGAGCGTGGCCGAACCGCCTGCCCATTGGCGGTTCGCATCGATCAGCATCGTTCGCTGCAGAATGGCCACCAGTTCTGGAAACGCACCATGGACATCGCCGACGGCCACCACACGCACCGGAGCGTGCGCCGTGACGGCCAGTGTCAGCAGCAGGGTGGAAGCCAGGCAGGCCAGGAAGACTCTCAACGCCGGTCGCGTGTTCCTGCGCATGAATGATCCCCCTGGTACTTGGCGCCGTTCTCGCCGGTCGTCGCGCACGCAGCGCGTACTACGCTACGTGATCGCGCGCACCAGACACAGGGCCGTGCACGCCGTCAGTGTGGGGGAGCACTTCGGGCGTGTCAAGCAATTCGAGGCGCAATTCGAGGCGCAGCAGACGCTGGTTTCATACACCGGAAGGTCCGCGCCGGTGTCGAACACCTCCTCGCCGAGCGGCAGCGCCCGCGCAGGGCGCGGGGCCGGCAGTTCGGTGGGCAGGCCTAGGTGGCCGAGGATGCGCTCGATCACCTCCCGCTGCCCACGTTTTCATCGAAGCGGCGCGTGCCGCACGGCGTGACGCTCATCGGCCGCCTGTTCGACGAGGGAACGATCGGCAGCGCCGGCCTGGCACTCGAGCGCGCGTTCGGCGTGGCGGGCGAGCGGCCGCCGGGGTTCTGAAGCGGCACGGACAGGCGCGCCGCGCCCGTCGCGCGACGTGTATCGGCCCGGTGAACGCCCTCAATCGGGAGTGCCGCTCAGCGTGCTAGACTCCTTCGACCCTCCGCCGGGACGTGCGGACCATCGTGGACGGCGCGCCGGCACGAACGTCAACTGCAGACCCTCGAACCGGACATGACCGCCGCCTGGTCGCTCGAGCGCTTCGCCTGGCTGTCGATCGCGGCCGCCGTCGCCACCATCGCGCTCAAGAGCGGAGCCTACCTGCTGACCGGCTCGGTGGGGCTGCTCTCCGACGCGATGGAATCGGTCGTGAACCTCGCCGGAGCGATCGTCGCGCTCGCGATGCTGACGGTGGCGGCGCGGCCGGCTGACGACGATCACGCGTTCGGGCACGGCAAGGCGGAGTACTTCTCGAGCGGCGTCGAGGGCGGGCTCATCCTGATCGCCGCAATCGCCATCGCCATCGCCGCCGCCGAACGCCTGCGGTTTCCGGCGCCGCTCGCGCAGGTCGGCCTGGGCGTTGGCGTCGCGGTGGCCGCCTCGCTCGTCAATCTCGGCGTGGCGCGGGCGCTGCTGCGCGCGGCCAGGCAGTACCATTCGATCACGCTCGAGGCCGACGCGCGCCACCTGCTGACCGACGTCTGGACCTCCGCGGGCGTCATTGTCGGCATCGGCGCGGTTGCCGTGACCGGCTGGCAGCGGCTCGATCCACTCGTGGCGCTGGCGGTGGCCGCTAACATCGTCTGGACGGGAGTGCAGATCGTGCGGCGATCGATTGCCGGTCTGATGGACACGGCGCTGCCGCCGGCGGAGCTCGACGCGGTGAAGCGCGCGCTCGATCGGCACCTCGAGGGCGGCGTGGCGTATCACGCGCTGCGTACCCGGCAATCGGGCGCGCGACGGTTCATCTCGGTTCACGTGCTCGTGCCCGGCGAATGGACCGTGCAGCGCGGGCATCAGCTGCTCGAGGCCATCGAGGCCGACATCCGGCGCGTGGTGCCGAATGCCACCATCCTGACGCACCTGGAGGCGAGCGGCGATCCCGCCTCGTGGGACGACACGGCGCTCGACCGCGCCGACCGCCAGCCGTAATCGCCGGGGCCGACCGCGCGCGATTGTCAGTTTCCTTCTTTGTGAGCTAGGATGCGGGCGCCCCGAAACCAAACCCTGAGGACGACATGCCGGTGATGACGAATCGCGCGTGGAAGCTCGTCGCGCGACCCGAGGGCCCCTTCAAACCGGAGAACTTCCAGTGGACCGAGGACCGGTTGCCTGATCTCGCCGAGGGGCAGGTGCTGGTGCGGCAGATCTACCTGTCACTCGATCCCGCCAGCCGCGGGTGGGCGAACCCGGCAGCGGGCTACATGCCGCCCATCCCGCTCGGCGCGGTGATGCGCGGCTTCGGGCTGGGCGTCGTGGAGGAGTCGCGTCACCCCGGCTTGAAGCCTGGCGACTTCGTGCAGGGCCTGCTTGGCTGGCAGACGCACTCGGTGAGCGACGGGCACGCGGTTTCGCGCGTCGAGCGCGACCCGCGCATTCCGCTCGCGGGGTATCTCGCCGTGCTCGGCCACATCGGTGCCACGGCCTACTTCGGCCTCCTCGACGTCGGCAAACCGAGGTCGGGCGAGACGCTCGTCGTCTCGGGAGCCGCAGGCGCAGTCGGCTCGCTCGTCGGACAGATCGGCAAGATCGTCGGCTGCCGGGTGGTCGGGATCGCGGGCAGCGACGAGAAGTGCGAGTGGCTGACCGAGCTCGGCTTCGACGCCACGATCAACTACAAACGCGAGCCGGTGCTGTCACGCCTCCGCCGCCTGTGTCCCGCCGGCATCGACGTGCACTTCGAAAACGTCGGCACGCAGACGCTCGACGCGGCGCTCGCGTTGATCAACACGCGGGCGCGCATCGTGTTGTGCGGCCTCATCTCGCAGTACAACGACATGGTGCCACCACCCGGCCCGCGATTCCTCGGCAACGTCCTCATCCGCCGTGCGCGTCTCGAAGGATTCATCGTCGTCGATTACGAGGACCGGTTCCCCGAGGCGTTCGGTCCGCTTGCGCAGTGGATGGCGGAGGGGCGCCTGCGGTATCGCACCGACATCGTCGAAGGGCTCGAACGGGCGCCGACGGCCGTGAACCGTCTCTTCGAAGGGGCGAACATCGGGAAGCTGCTCGTCCGCGTGTCCGACGAACCTGCGTGCTGATGCCGGAACCTGCGCGCATCCCGTGTGGAATGGAAGCGAGCGATGGCCTCCCCATGAACACGACAGACTCCCTTTCGGATCAACCGCTGACGCCCGAGCGCAAGGCGCTGCTGACGCTGCCCCATCGACCGCCCATGCGGCTCGTCGAAGAAGTGCTGGCGATCGTGCCGGGCGAGAGCGCGCGCACCAGGCGCATCGCCCACGCGAAGGACTTCTATTTCCAGGGTCACTTCCCGGATCGGCCGATCGTCCCGGCGATCATTCTCGTGGAGTTGCTCGCCCAGACCGGTGGGCTCGCCGCCTGTTCCGGTGATCAAGCGGCGCCCTCCGGCGGCCTCCGCCTCGCGGCACTTGGCGGCTTCAAGTTCCCGGCGGCCGCCGGCCCCGGCGCGGTGCTCGAGGCAACCGCCCGTGTGGCGGGCCGGGCCGTCGGGCTGATCAAGATCGAAGGGGAAGTGACGGCTGATGGCCGTCGCGTGGCGATCGGCAGCCTGACGCTGTCGCCGGCGCCGACCGGTGTGGCCGAGAACCAGCCGCGCTAGCGGCGCTCGCCAGAGGCCCGGTTCGTCCCGGGCAAGCCAGCCCTCGAGCGGCGCGAGAGGGCGAAGGAGTGTCAGTCGGCCTGGTCGCCCGCGAGGCATGCGCCGGGAGGGCGGCAGAGGACCGTTTCCCGGCCCTTCGGCGCGCGCGGACACAGCCACCCGTCTTCCGGCACGCTCAGCGCGGCGGGACGGTCGGCGGCGACCAGCGGGATCTTCCGCGACGGGTTGGCGTGCACCGCGTGCCTGCCGTGCGCCTCGTGCCATTCCGCAATCGTGGGATTGCGCCGCATCCCTTCGACAATCTGCCGCCACCCGATGCCGGTGTTGTACGCGCAGAAGGCGATCTCGCCGATGGGCGTCGCGTAGGGGATGAGGCACATCTCCGTCCGCTGGCAGTCGTAGGTCCACAGGTCCTGGAACCACATCCCCGCGATGAAGAGGATCAGCCAGTCGTCGCCCTTGCGGTTTTCGTTGTCGCGGGCACCCAGCTTGCCGCCGAGCGCCCCGCCGCTCTGCTTGTCGAATTTCTTCAGCAAGTCCGCGAGGCGGAAGCCGTCCGGCGCACACGCCGGGCGGTAGTTGCGCAGCAGCGCGAGGGCCGTCTGCACCTTGGTGACGAACCGGCCGCGGCCGGCGCGCGCGATCACCGCGGCGTCGGCGAAGAAGCGCTCGACGTTGAACATCCTGGGCAGCGGCGTCCACGATTTCGTGCGCTTGTTCACCATGAGCGCGGTGGCCACGCCGCAGTCGGGATGGCAGGCGCACTTGAGCGTGCCCCATTCCGCCTGCGGTCCCTTGATGAGATCCGTGACATCGGCCGCGACGCCGACGGCCGACAGCGGGAACCAGTCGCGCAGCGGCTCGAACACGCCCGTCTGCCGGTAGACGTCGTCGACCAGGTGCGACAGCGTGTAGCGTTGCCGCAGCCGCCGCTCCTCGTCGATATCCTCGTCGCGACCGGTGAACGACACCGGCTGGAACGCGACGAAGCTCAGCTTGTCCGCGTTCTCCACCGCGAACTTGACGATCCGGCCCACCTGGTTGTCGTTGACCGTGCGCACGACGGTCACGACGAGCACGACGTCGATGCCGGCCGCGTAGAGGTTCTCGATCGCCCGCAGCTTCACCTCGAACAGGTTCGGCACCCGGCGGTGGGCGTTGGCCTCCTCGCCCACGCCGTCGAATTGCAGGTAGGCGAGCCGCAGCCCGGCGTCCGCCGCCTGGCGGGCGAAGTCCGCGTCCTGCGCGAAGCGGATCCCGTTGGTGGCCGCCTGGACGCTGAAGTAGCCGACCTTGCGCGCGTAGGCCACCGAGTCGAGGAAGATCGGAGAAAGCGTCGGTTCGCCGCCGGAGAACTGGATCGAGATCTGCCGCTTCGGCCGGATCGCGAGCGCGTGGTCAATCAGGAGTTTGACCTCGTCGAACGACAACTCGTGGACGTACTCCACCTGGTTGGCGTTCATGAAGCACGGGTCGCACATCATGTTGCAACGGTTCGTGAGGTCGATCGTCAGGACGCCGCCGCGGCCGTAGCGGATGGACGATGGGCCGTGATCGTGGAACGGGTCGGCGGACGAATCGACGTCGCGGCCGGGGAAGAGCCGCTCCATGCGACGCGTGAATGCGGCGCTGGTCGAAAGCGTCTCTTCGAAGTGGCCATGGACCGGGCAGTCCTTCTCCATCACCACGTGGCCGTTGCGTTCGAGGATTCGGGCGGGAATCTGGCCGGGATGGGCGCGTCGCAACTGGTCCAGGCCGACCTGTCCGGCCGATATGCCGTCGCGCAGCTCGCGGACGCATCCCGGGCAGAGCGACGTCGTCGCACGGGGCAGCCCGAGCTCGGGTGTCGACCTGCCCGACTCACGGGCCTCCGGTCGCGCCCACTTCGGATGCCGTGTGGTGCAGGGAAAGAGGCGGTTGCCCGCCTGAAAGACGCGCCAGACGCCGCTCGCCGTCCGCGATAGCAGGCTGTCCCGCAGTCTCGACCCATCCATCCTTCACACCTCGACGCCAGCCGCGCACGCCGCCGCGGTACGGACCGCATATTATAGCGTCCGGGGTCGCAAGCGCCAAAAATCCGTATCGCGCCCGTATCGCGCCTGTCAGGCAGATGATCCTTCCGCCTCGCCCCAGTACGGGTAGAACTGGTACCAGAGGTGTGGGTACTTCCTCACTTCCTGTTCGAGCGCCGAGGCGAACGCCTGCATCGCCGCCTGCACGTTCGCGTCGCGGTCGCCGGTTCGCGACACGTAGATCGGGTCCAGCGCGAAGCCGGCATAGCGGCCGTCGGGCTGCCGCAGGATGAACGACGGCACCAGCGGCGCACCGGTCAGATACCCCATGAGGGCGGGCGTTCGCAGGAAGCCGGTGCGGCGCCCGAAGAACTCGACGTCCACGCGATCGCGCCCGAGCGAGCGGTCGGAAACGAGCGCCACGACCCGATTCTCGGCGAGCAGGCGCCGGATGCGCAGCGCCGTGTCGGCGGCCTCCCTCACCTCGAGGCTCTCGATGCCGAACGAGGCCCGCATCTCGAGGCGCAGTCTGCTCACCGTCGGATCGGCGTCGGGCAGGACGACCACGGTGAGCGGGAACTCGAAGAACACGCGGATCACCACCGCCCCGAGTTCTATGTTGCCGATGTGCCCGGTGAGGAGCAGCATGCCCTTGCCGTCCGGTCGCACCCGGCCGAACGTGCTCAGAGGCGACAGGCGCGACCAGAGCTCGCTGCGGTCCATCGAGAGGCTGCGGAAGAAGTCGATGGCCTCGCTCGCGTAGTTGCGGTAGGTGCGGAGCGCCAGGGCCCGCAACTCGCGCTCTCCGAGTTCCGGAACCACGACGCGGAGGTTGTCGATCAGGGCGGCAGTCCCCTGCTTCGACAGGTGAAAGGCCAGCCAGGTGCCGACATGGCCGATGGCGTCACTCAGCGGTCGCGGGAAGTGCAGGACGCCCCAGCGGGCCAGGCGGAAGATGGTTCCCCTGTTGAGACCGTGCAGGTGCCAGCGCACGCGTTCCGCGGGACGTTCGACCGGCATGCGGTGCGACTCCATTACCGCCGGCTCCAGTACCGGTACCGCACGGCCAGCAGGCAGGTGCGGACGGTGTCACGAAACGAGCGCAGCTTGCTCCGCGACCCGTGGTAGCGGGCCGGGATGCTCACGCGGCGGAGCGAGGCATGGCGGCGCGCCAGCTTGATCAGCATCTCGGTTTCGATCTCGTAGCCGGTCGCCGTGAGGTCGAGTCGTCGCAGGCAGTCGCTGCGAATCAGCCTGAAACCGGACTGCGAGTCGGCGACCTCCGTGCCGATGAACCGCGACAGGATCCAGCTGCCAATCCGGTTGCTGTAGAAGCGCGACGTCGGCATCGACCCCTTCGCGAACGCGCGTTCCGCGATCACCAGGTCGCATCCCGCCCCTTCGGCCGCGGACAGCAGTTCGGGAATGTCGTCCGGGTCGTGCTGCAGATCGGCGTCGATGAACAGCACGTGCGAGTGCGCGCCGGCGAGCACGTGCGCGAGCCCCGTGCGGATGGCCGCGCCCTTGCCGCGGTTCTGCGCGTGCCGCACGACGGTCGCCCCCGCCGCCGCGGCGCGCTCGCCCGTGCGGTCGGTCGATCCGTCGTCGACCACCACCACGCAGGGCGCACGGCGGCGCACACCGGCGACCACCTCGGCAATCGTCGCCTCCTCGTTGAACGCCGCGATGAGCGCGCAGACGGTCACGGCCGATCGGTCTCCTGGAGGAGGGCGGGCAGCACGAGCAGCGACGCGATCAGGCAGCTCGCAATCGTGGTGACCGAGGTCACGCCGAACGAGTGGAGCGGCCGGTAGCTGGAGTCGATGAGCGAGCCGAAGCCGATGAGCGTCGTCCCGCCCGCAATCAGGACGCCGGCGCCCGTTCTCGTGAGCACCTCGCGCATCGGCCGCGTGCCCTCGACGCGGTAGCGATGGATCACGTAGATACCGTAGTCGGTGGAGATGCCGATGAAGGTCATCGCCGCGAACAGCGAGAAGAGATCGATCTCCGCGCCGAACAACGCGAGCAACCCGGCGCTCCAGACGAAGCCGAGCGCGGTGGGCAGGAACGCCAGCAGCGAGTCGCGGACGTTGCGAAACACGAAGTAGATGAAGAGCGCCACCGCAAGCGTGCCGATCGTCACCCCTTTCAGGAACTGGGGGAGGAAGCGCGCAGCGAGCTCGCGGTTGACGGCCGGGACGCCCGTCAGGCGGAACGCGGGTGCGTGCGTCGCGAGCAGGGCGTCCAGTCGATCCAGCTCGCCTGGTCCGCGCGGGTAGAGGTAGACGGCGACGAGATAGCCGTGCGGGACACGCGCCACGTAGCGCGACACGAGCGCGCCGAGACCGTGGGAGACCAGCCCCTGGTAGGTCAGCCGCTCCGCCGGATCGAGCATGCGCGGCAGCCGATCGACGAACGGCTGGAACGTGCCCGGCCGGAAGCCTGCGGCGAGGGCCTGCGTCTCCAGATCGGCGGCCACGCGCGCCGGCTCCAGGTTCGCCTGCGTCACGAGGGCGCTCACCGCTTCCTGCTCGGACGCCGGCGGCAGCACCGTGTCGGGCGAGCTGATCGTCATCGACGGCACATCCCGCGAGGCCGCCGCCGCGAGCTGGTGAGCCGATGCGAGCAACGGCTCGAGTTGCGGTCCCTCTCCGATCGCCAGCAGCACGTCGCGCGGCAACGAGAACCGCTCCGCCACGTCGTCCTCGAGGGCCGACCCTTCGGTCTGCGCCCTGAGCTTCTCGAGGCTGGTGTTCACGCGCAGGCGCACGGCACAGGCGCCCAGCACCAGCGTGCACACCACGCCGGCGGCGAGGATCGCGCGTCCGTGCCGCTCGACGAAACGACCGAGCCAGGCGAAGATGACCGGGCGAGCGGGCAGCCGCGGCGACGTGAGGCCAATCATGGCCGGCAGCAACGTGAGGAGCAGCGCGCAGCAGACGAGGATGCCGAGACCGACCAGCCGGCCCAGATCCTGGAGGCTGGGAAAGTCCACGAGGACGAGCGCCAGGAACGTGGCGGCGCTCGTGCCATAGGCGAGCATCACGCTCGTGGCCGTTCCCGACGTCATCGCGATCGCGTCCTCCGCGCTGAAGCCGCGGCCTCGCTCCTCCATGTAGCGCAGGTACATCAGCACGATGCCGTCGATGCCGAGGCCGAAGAGGATCGCCGAGGTGCCGCTCGTCGCGGGTGACAGCGGCCCGCTGAGCCCGTTGACGCCGAGCGTGAGCATCGCCGCGAGCAGGAGCGGGACGGTGCCGTACAGCAGGATCCAGGGCGTCCGAAAGACGATGAACACGAGCAGCAGCAGGCCGACGAGCGAGACGATCGAATTGAAGATCAACTCGCTGCGGATCACGCGCTCCGCTTCGAGCGCAATGCGGTAGCCGCCGGCCACGCGGACCGTGACGTCGGTCGGTGGGTCGCCTTCGTCCGCCGCCGCAGCCGTTCGCGCCGCCGCCTCCACGCTCGCCAGCCGCGCGAACAGCCGCTTGCAGAAGGCGATGTCGAACGGCGGCCGCACGGGCTTGGCCATCACCAGCCGGCTTCGTCCGTCGCGCGACACGTAGCCCTTCTGCGTCGGGTCGGACTCGATGAGCGATCGGCCGCGCTCGAGTCGATCGCGCAGCAAGCCGACCAGGCCGAGCGGGTCCTTCTGGACGTATGCCTTGACCTCGGGGGACGACATTGCGAGCAGGCCGCGTGTTTTCGCCAGTTCGCCGGCCATGGCCGGCGGCGTGAACCGCGCGAGCGCGACGCGGGCCGCGTCCGTTCCGAGCAGCAGCAGCTCGCGATCGAACAGGTAGTTCCAGTCCTTCACGTCGTCGAAGAGCTCGGCGTCGACCGCGGCGATCTCCGGAGCCTTGCGCAGCCGCTCGACGTAGCGATCGACGAACGCTTCGCGGTCGGAGATCTCACCGCCCGGCGGCACTTCGAACAGGACGTAGATGTGATCGACGGTGCCGAAATGCTCGAGGTACGTGCCGAAGCTGCTCGCCGCCGGGCCCTTGCGCGGCAGGAGCCTGAGGACGTTGGCGTCGAACGAGACCCGCGCGAGCAGCAGCAGCGACACGGCCAGCACGACGCCGGCCGCCAGCAGGACCGTCCCCCGACGAGTGTAGCCAAAGCGGAGCAGTCGTTCGATCATCAGCGCGATCGCGGGGTGGTGAACAGTGACCGCTCGCCACCCGGCGGCGATCCCGACAGGGGCCGGCGACAAAGCGCGGGCGGGGCCATCACGGCGCGCGGGATTGACGGCAGCCAGTCTAACAACAACGGACGCGCCGTCGCAACCGCCCGCCTCCGCCGCACGCGCGGTCATTCGTGCGGCTACGGCGAGGCCCGCCGTCGCTCGCGTGTGGCCGGCAAGAGCGAAGGCGGGTCGCGGGACGCACTCGCACGACGTCGATCCCGGGAGATGACGGATATCGCACGCGCGCGGCGGGCCGGAGGCGCAGCCGTGCCTTGATCATGTTCGCGTATCGATGCTATTCTGCCGGCCGCCGATGAACGTCCTGCTGCTGCGTCCCGCGCCCCTCAACGAACGTTTCGGGCTGGCCCCGTTCTTCCGGACCGAGCCGCTCGGGCTGGAGTATGTCGCGGCAGCGCTGGAGGCGCGCGGTCACCGCACGACGGCCGTGGACCAGCGTTTTGGCGGATCGGTGGAACGCTGGCTCGCGCGCGTGCGACCGGGCGTGGTCGGTATCACGTGCATGCACTCGGTCGAGATCGACGAAGCCCTCGAGATCGTTCGCCGCGTTCGCCGCGCCGCACCGGGCGTGTTCCTGCTGCTCGGTGGCCACGCGGCCGCGGCGTTTCCCGCGCCGCTGCAGTGTCCCGAGGTCGACGCGATTTGCGTCGGTGACGGCGAGCGGGTCGCACCGGATCTGGTCGATGCGCTGGCGCGCGGCGGCTCGGCGCGCGACGTGCCGGGCCTGCTGGTCAACGCCGGCGGCAACGATGGCTTCATCGCCACGCCGGAAGCCGAACCCGTCAGCCTCGACGCCGTTCCGCTGCCGGCTCGCCACGCGCTGGCGACCGGGCACCGCCATTACTCCTGCCTGCAGTTCCGGCCGGTCTGGGTCGTCGAGACCGCGCGCGGGTGCCCGTTCCGCTGCTCGTTCTGTTCCGTGTGGTCGCTCTATCAGCGCTCCTTCCGCTTCCGCGCGATCGACGCCGTCTGCCGGGACTTCGCCTCGGTCGGCCCGAACATCTTCATCGTCGACGACCTGTTCTGGCACGGCACCGAGCGCAGCCTCGAACTCGCGCACGAACTCGTGCGCCGCGGCGTGCGCAAGGAGTGGATCATCGTGCAGAGCCGGACGGACCTCGTGGCGTCCCACCCGGAACTGCTCGAGGCGTGGCGCCCGTTCTCGGCCCTCTTCGATATCTTCTTCGGCTTCGAAGCGGCCACCAACGCCAACCTCGACCGCCTCGACAAGGACACCAGTGTCGAGCAGACCCTCGAGGGGATCAGGATGGCTCGCGAGTACGGCTTCGGTGTGACGGGCAACTTCGTCATCGACCCCGACTGGGACGAGGACGATTTCCGCCGGCTCTGGGCCTTCGTCGAGGAGCACCGCCTGCACCGCGCCGGCTACACCATCCACACGCCGCTGCCCGGCACGCCGTACTACGAGTCGGTGCGCCACCGCATCCGCGCGCCGAAGTGGACGCAGTACGACATGAGCCACCTGCTGTGGGAACCGAAACTCGGTCCCCGGCGGTTCTTCGAACTGTACTGCGAGACGTGGCGGCGGTCCGTGTTGAACCTGCGGGGCAGCAAGCCATGGTGGAAGTGGATTCGCGAGGTCAAGCCGCGCCACCTCACCTTCCTGGTGCGCGCCCTGGCGCGGACGCAGCGGCTCATGGATCCCCGGTACTACCTCTCCGAGCACTGCCTGCTGCCGGCCGACGCCACGGCCGTGACGGCAGCGCCCCAGTCCGGCCTGGCAAACCAGGCATAATCGCACAGGCTCCACCACGCACTCGGCACCCAGCACGAAGCACTCAGCACCGATTCGCGTGTCGTCATTTCTGCCGGGCGGCAGCCATGTCGACATCGAAGGCGTGGGGCGGCAGCGGGACGTTCAGTTCGGCATCCTCGATCCTGACCGTGTCGGTGTCGCCGCCGGCAAACGTGATCTTGATCTGCGACAGCAGCAGCGGCTCCCGGGTCACCCAGATCTGCAGCCGCTCCAGTCCCTGGCGAATCTGCTTGCGCTTCGGCACCAGATCCACCTGGTAGCTGCCCGGCACCTCCGGATCGATGAAGGCGCGGACCGTGAACGACTTTCGGAGCTGATCGGGAGTCGCGTTGACGAAGTACTGGTTCACGCGCTTCATGATCTCGGTGATGTCGATCCGCTCGCTCTCGGCCTGACCGGCCCGGATGATGACCAGACGATTGCCGTCCATGAGCATCGTCTTGCGGTCCGGCGAGGCATAGGTCAGCAGCAGGCGGGCCGGCTTGGCGCCGATCAGCGTGCCCTTGGAGACGACGGGCTTGACGAGCAGCGACGACACCGTCGTCTCGGTGAAGCGCGCGCGAATCGTCTGGCGCTGCGCCTCGGCGATCTTGGTGCGTGCGTGGATCTCATCGAAGAGGTCGGGCGACGCGAGCGACGCGCTGTCGAAGGCCGTCGCCGCATTTGACATAGGCGCTGCGATCGCGAGGGCCTCCCATGGTTCGCCGAAGGCAAGCGGACGTGGGCCGAGCGCCAGCGCGGCGAGCAGGGCAACGGCGGCATGAACGACACCGGTCGAGCGACGCTGCACGAGACGGACAATTGGGGAAGCGTTCACTGTGTGGGTCATGACAGCGAGACGGTCGCGCTGACTTGAGCGGACGCGCCCGCTGATGATACCGTACGCCGCGCATGCGCGACCACGTGGTGGTGACGGGTGCCGGGTGCCTGTCGAGCCTCGGAATTGGCGCCGACACGTTCGTCGACGAGCTCCTCGCCGGGCACACCGGGATCGCGCCGGTGACGAGATTCAGCACCGAGGGCTGCCGATCGCACAGCGCTGCGCTCATTCGCGACTTCGAGCCGGCGCGCTACATCGACCCGCTGAAACTGCGCCGCATCGACGAGGTCGGCCGCCTTGCGCTGGCAGCCTGCCGGCTGGCGACTGAAGACGCCCGCCTGCCCACCGGCACCGACCAGGTCGGCGTCGCGCTGGGCAGCGCCACCGCCGGTCTTCACAGCACCATCTCCCATCTGCACAGCCTCGCGACGACAGGCCCGGCCACCGTGCCGGCGCTGGGTTTCAGCAACACGATTGGCAACGCCGCGGCGAGCCTGTGCGCGATCGAATTCGGCCTGCGCGGGCCCAATCTGACGCTCGGTCAGAAACAGGCGTCCGCCCTGGCGGCGATCGTCTTCGCGGTCGGCCTGTTGCGGCAGGGCCGTGTCGCGGCGTTCCTGTGCGGCGGCGTCGACGATATCGAAGAGCACTTCTTCCGCGTTCACGACCGGTTTCGCGTGCTCTCGCCGGCAGACGGCCAGCAGGAAGCAAGCCGGCCGTTCCATGCGCAACGCAACGGCTTCGTGCTCGGCACGGGCGCCCACATCGTCGCGATCGAAACGGCGGCGGCGGCGGCCCGGCGTGGCGTGGCGCCGTACGGCGAGATCCTCGGAATCGCGGCCACCTCGTCGGCCTGCGAGCCGCACGCCTGGCCCGCCGGGCCAGACGGCATCGCGCGGGCGATGCGGGGCGCGCTCGACGACGCCGGCGTGGCCGCCTCGGAGGTGAGCGTCGTCTTCGCGGCGGCGAACTCCACGCGCCAGCTGGACTGGGTGGAAGCGCTCGCGCTCGAGCAGGTGTTCGGCCCGTGCGCCGTGCCGGTCGTGTCGATCAAAGGCGCGATCGGCGAATCCGGCGCGGCAGGCGCGGCCTCCCTGATGGCCGCGCTCGTGTGCCTGCGCCGCGGCACGTTGCCTCCTTCGCTCGGCTGCACGCCGCAGGACCCCGCCTGCCGGGTCGACGTGAGCCCGTCTGCGCGTCCGGCGCGCGGCCGCATCGCGCTCGTGAACGCCACCGCGGATGGCGGCGCCCAGTACTGTCTCGTGGTCCGGGCGCTGCCCGCTGGCGAGGTTGAGTGCAAGGCGCGAGTTGCGTTATAGTGCGAGCCTTGGCTGACGCGTTGTCAGAGGTCCGGGCGCGGCTACTGTGATGGATCAACCACTCCCGACGCAGGTCAAGGAGGCGATCGTTCGCTGCCTCCGCTTGCCACTGGCCCCACAGGACATCGCCGATGACGTCCCGCTGTTCGGCGATGGCCTCGGTCTGGACTCGATTGACGCGCTCGAACTCGTCCTCGAACTCGAACGCCTGTTCGGCGTCAAGATCAGCGACGAACAGCTGGGCCGGCGCGTGCTCCGCAGCGTCAGCGCGATCGTCGAGCTCATCGAGCAGACGAAGGGACGGGCACCGGCGGCTCAAGGCTGAGGGCACGTGACCGCCCGGCTGCGCAACTTCCTCACGATCGACGTCGAGGAGTGGTTCCATGTCTGCGGCGTCGGCGGCCCGCTCGCGGCCGACTGCTGGCCCACCCTCCCCAGTCGCGTCGAGTTCACCACCGATCTCGCGCTCGATCTGCTCGCCCGCCGCGGTGTCACCGCGACGTTTTTCGTGCTCGGCTGGATCGCCGAGCGCCATCCTCGACTCGTCGAGCGAATCGTCGGCGCCGGCCACGAGATTGCGTCGCACGGCTGGTCGCACCGCCGCGTGTACGAACTGGACGAGACGACGCTCGAGGAAGAGCTGGCACTGACCAGCGCGGCGCTCGAGGCGGCTGGCGCGCGGCGCCCGATCGGCTTTCGCGCGCCGGAATGGTCGATCAACGATCGCTCGCTGTGGGCGCTCGCGGTGCTCGCGCGTGCCGGTTTCCGGTACGACTCGAGCATGACGCCGCTCCGCCTGCTCGGGAACCCGCACTACCCGCAGGTCCCGCATCGCCGCGACACGGCCGCCGGCTCGCTGCTCGAGGTCCCGCCGATGGTCGGGCGCCGGCTCGGCCAGCGCTTTCCGCTCGGGGGCGGGTGGGGATTGCGGATGAGCCGGCCAACAACCGTGCTGAAGGAGATCGAAGCGCGCAACCTGCGCGGCGAGCCGGTGACCATCTTCCTGCACCCCTGGGAACTCGATCCCGACCCCCCGCGCGTCACGCTGCCATGGGCGCAACGGTTCAGTCACTACTTCCGACTGGCGGGATTCGCCGATCGTCTGAATGACATCCTTGCCAGTGCGGATTTCGGGCCCATCGGCGAGTGGGCCGAGACAGGGGATTTCGCATGATGCGGCGTTGCGCGTGGGTCATGGCGACGTGGCTGGTGGCGGTTCTGCCGGCCCTCGGCGCGCCGGCCGGATTACGGGGTCTCGGCATCGACGAGACGCTGGACAAGGAGCCCATCCTCGGCCCGGCGCTCGATCGAGCCCGGCTGAACGCCGCCGATTTGCCGGTCTTCGTTCGCCTGCTCGTGCAACGTGCGGATCTCGGCCCGGCGTCGTCAGACTTCACCCGGCTCGACTCGCGGCTCAATCTGTACGGTGGCCGGAACATCCCGGTCGTGCTGGTGCTCGCAGACCCGCCGACCGAGGCAACGGCGATCGATGCCTGGCGGGGCGCGCTTCGAGCGCTGGCGGAACACTGCCGCGGCAAGGTGCTCGCCTACCAGATCGGGGATCGACTCGAAGGTGCAGCGCGTCCGGCCCCGAAGGACTACGCGTACCTCGTGAAGTTCGTCGCCGTGCAGGTGCGATCGATCGACGCGTCAGCCCTCGTCGTGGAAGGCAGCCTGGCGACGCAGGACGCCGCCGAGTGGCAGCAACAGCTCTACGGCGAGGATGTCGCTGCCTATCTCAACGCCGTCCCGCTTTCGGCGCCGCCAACCGGCGAGGATCGAGCGGGAACCGAGGCGCTGCTCACCGCGCTCGAAGGCCTGGCCGCCAAGCACCACGACGCCGCGGTGCTCGGCCTCACCGGTCTGCCGCTCCCCGACGATGGCCGCCAGGCGGCGGAGCAACTGATTGGATGGTACCTCGCGCACCTCGGCGGACGAAGCACCTTCACCACGTGCGCCGCCAGCGTCGAGGCGGTCAGCGCAGCGCTGAAGGCCGCGTTGACGGTCAAGGACGTGATTGGCGGCGAAGTGGTCACGCTCGACGAGAAGGCGTCCGCCCTGAAGCTGACGCTGAAGGGGCAGGACGTCACCGCCACGCTTCCCCATCGCCTCCTCTACAACATCACGACCTTCGCCACGTACCTGGTGTACTGGGGTCCGGCCAGCGCCGGAGAGACGCTGGAGGTGAGCCTCCACCTGGCGTCGGCGGGCACACCGGCCGTCCGCGACGGGGCGAGGGCGACGACGGTGACGCTGCGCGATGTGACGCGCGATGAGGCGGCGAAGACGTCGACCGCGCGCGTGGAGATCGCCGGGCGGCCGCTGCTGCTCGACTTCAACTTCGGGGCGCAGGACATCTACGCGACGCACTCGGAGGCCGCCGAGCGGGCGACACCCACCGTCGAGGAGATTGTCTTCCGGTACCAGCAGGCGGAGACGGCGCAGGCCGCGCTGATCCGCAACTACGTGGCGAACGCCCGCATCACGATTCACTTCCAGCCGACCGCGCTCGATTCCTACGACGTCATCATCGAGAACCGGTTCTTCTCGGATCCGGAAGCCACGGAGTGGCAGGAATTGAGCTTCTCGCTGAACGGCACGCGCTGGGGCCGCAATCGTCCGCCGTTTCCGCTGCTGCAGCCGGAAAAGGTGCTCTCGCTCCCGCTGACGCTGCGCCTCAACCGCGACTACGTCTATCATTTCGTCGGGCTCGATCGCGTCGGCGACCGTCCCTGCTACGTCGTCGCGTTCGATCCGATCGACCAGGCGCGGTCCCTGTATCGCGGCAAAGTGTGGATCGACACCGAGCGCTACGTGCGCCTCAAGGTACAGGCGGTGCAAACGGGACTGACCGTGCCGGTCGTTTCGAACGAGGAAGTGCAGATGTACGAGCCTGCCGCCCGCGTCGGCGACCAGCCCGTCTACCTGTTCTCCAGGCTCACCAGCCGGCAGATCATGCTGATTGCCGGCCGCAACCTCCTCGTGGAGAAGCAGGTGGCGTTCTCGGATTTCCACGTCAACGACGCCACGTTCGCCGACGAGCGCCAGCAGGCGCGCCTGAGCGAGGACCTGATGTACCGCGACACCGACAAGGGGTTGCGTTACCTGGTCAAACGCGGCAAGGAACGCGTCGTCAGCGACGAGTCGACCACCAACGCCAAGGCATTCGTGGTCGGTGCGACCTTCGACCCGTCCTACGACTACCCGGTCCCGCTGTTCGGCATCGACTATCTGAACTTCAACTTCCTGAACCGGGGCCTGCAGTTCGGCTTCATCTTCTCGGGCGTGCTGGGGGGCGGCAACCTGCAGAAGGCGAAGATCGCGGGAACGAAGTTCGACCTGAGCCTCGACTTCTTCGGGATCGCCGTGAAGAGCAACGACCAGGTGTACGACGAGCACGGCGAGCGCAAGGGCGAGCGGCTGCAGAGCCGGCTGGCATCAACCGGCGTGAACCTGGGGTATCAACTGTCTGATTTCCAGAAGGTGACGTTCGGCACGCACGTCCAGTACGACAACTACCTGACGTCGCCCGGCAAGACGGCCGCGGACTTCATCGTGCCGACGAGCACGGTGACCACCAACGGCAGCATGAACTACGAGTACCGCCGCGCCGGCTACTCGGTGCTGGCCGCCTATGCCTATTTCCGGCGAGCGAGCTGGGGGACGTGGGGAGACGGAACCGATTTCGATCCTGCGGCGCGCAGCTACACGAAATACAACCTCGGGGTGAACAAGGATTTCTTCTTCAGGACGTTCCACAAGATCCACCTCAACACGGCCTACTACGGCGGCCAGCGGGAAGATCGGTTCTCGATGTACCGCTTCGGGCTCTTCGACGAGACGCGGATGCGGGGCGTGCCGTCGGCCGGCCTTCGCTTCTCGGAGCTGGGCATGCTCCGCGCGTTGTACTCGTTCAACCTCTTCGACCTCTACCGCCTGGCCGTCTACACGGATCGGGCGTGGGGACGCACGCCTTCGAACAGGGGCTGGCAGCCGACCACCGGAACCGGGATCGAGGTGAACTTCCGTGGTCCGAAGACGACGATGCTGAAGCTTGGCGTCGGCAAGGGCTTCCTGCCGCAGATCTACCGCGGCTCGGGTTCGATGGTGGTCGAGATCATGGTGTTCAAACCGATATGATCCCCGCCCCGATGTCGCGCCTGCTGCGGGTCGATCTGCACGTGCACTCGAACCACTCGGGATTCACGCAGACCATGCGGTTGTTTCGCAGCCGCGACTGCTACTCGAGCCCCGAGGCCGTCTATCGCACGGCGCGCGCCCGCGGCATGGACCTCGTCACCATCACCGACCACGACAGCATCGACGGTTGCCTGGACCTGCTCGATCGGTACCCGGACGCGCCCGACATCCTGATGGGCGAGGAGATCGAGTGTCGCGTGCCCGGGAGCGACACCCGGCTGCACGTAGGCGCGTTCGGGCTGAGCGAACGCCATCACCGCGACGTGCAGGCGCTGCGCGGGAACGTGTTCGATGCGGCAGCGTTCCTGCGATCCGAGGGCGTCGCGCTCGTGCTCCATCACCCGTTTCACTTCTTCCGGGGTGAGGTGGACATCAGGCAGTATCTCGAACCGCTGGTGCCGCTGGTCCACGCGGTGGAAGTGCGCAACGGCACGATGCTCCGCGCGCACAACCATCTCGCGGCCGACATCGTCGAGGCATGGAACGGCCGCCACCCGCACGCCCGCCTCGGGCAGACGGGTGGCAGCGATGCCCACGTCGTCGGGCACGTCGCCAACTCGTTCACCGAAGCGCCCGGTCGCACGCGCGAGGAGTTCCTCGAGAGCCTGAAGCGCGGCGAGAGCCGGGCGGCAGGCGTGCACGGCACACCCCGGCGGCTGGCGTTCGAGATCTACGGCGTGATATTCAACTACTGGGGCAGCCTGCTGGGCTGGCAGCCAGGCGGCCTGACATCCGGCGAGCGGGCGCGAGGGATCGTCTGCTCGCTGCTCTCGCTGCCGTTCCAGTTCTCTCCGCTGCTGGTCACCGCGGCCCAGAAGTGGGGCGAACGGCGGCGCGTGGCACGCTGGCACCGGCACTGGCACCTGGGCCAGCCTCGTGGGGCGACCACCAGCGTCGAACGGACCGAGGGGACATGAACGAACGACGCGTGGCGGTGACGGGCATCGGCCTGATTTGCGCGCTCGGCCTCGACCGGGAGTCGTCCTGGCAGGCGCTCTGCGAGGGCCGCTGCGGAATCAGCGACCTGACGTTGTTCGAGAGCGAAGGCTACCGCAGCAAGATGGTGGCGCAAGTGCCGCCCTACGACGCCGCCGCGCACTTCTCGCCCCGCGAACGGCGCCGCTATTCCCGCGTGGATCAACTTGCCGTGCTCGCAGCGGCCGAGGCACTGGCCGATGCGGGGCTGCTCGAGAGCGACATCCCGAGATCAGCGATCGGCGTGATGCTCGGCGTCGGCGCAGGTGATCTGCTGCGCAACGAGATCTACTACTCGGAGGTGCTGGCGCGCGGCTTCCGGCGCGCGCGTCCGTCGCAGATTGTCAGCTACCTCGACAGCGCGGCCGCCGATCCCGTGGCGCAGCGCTACGGGCTGACCGGGCCGCGCGCCTGCCTCAATTCGGCGTGCTCGTCGAGCGCGATGGCGATCGGCTACGGCGCGGACATGATCCGAAGCGGCCTGATCCAGGCGGCGGTCTGCGGCGGGAGCGAGTCGTTGTGCCGCACGGCGCTCAGCGGCTTCAACGCCCTTCGGGTGATTGATCTCGAGCCGTGCCGGCCGTTCGACGTGAAGAGGAACGGCATGAACATCGGCGAAGCGGGCGCGATCCTGATCCTCGAGGACATGGACCGGGCGCGTGCCCGCGGGGCCCACGTCTACGTCGAGATCGCCGGCTACGCCGCGTACTGCGAGGCCTACCATGCGACGGCGCCCGAACCGGAAGGGCTGGCCGTCGCCGCACTGCTCACGGCCGCGCTCGCGGCCTCCGGCGCATCGCCCGGCGACGTCGACCACGTGAACGCGCACGGAACGGGCACCCCGCTCAACGATCGGGCCGAGGCGCGTGGAATCCGCCGCGTGTTCGGCGATCGCACGCCGGAGATCCCGGTGACGTCGGTCAAGTCGATGCTCGGGCACTGCCTGGGCGCGGCGGGCGCGGTGGAAGCCGCAACGCTCGCGCTCACGATCGAGCGCGGCGTGATTCCGCCCACCATCCACCACGATCAGACGGACCCCGACTGCCAGATCGACGTCGTGGGCAATCAAACGCGCTCGCGACGTGTCAGGTGCGCCATCTCGACGTCGCTGGCGTTTGGCGGAAACGACGCGGCGCTCGTGATGCGACGGGCGAGCTGAGTCGTCTCTCCCCTCCCGCGCGACCGACCAGGGAACTCCGTTCGCGCAACCTGCTGGCGGCATCGGTCATGATGGCGATTCCCCGTCGCAATGCGACACCGCCATGCGCCGCAGCGCGAGCTCGTCGATCTTGCCGATGCCGAGCCACGGCAGTTCGTCGAGAACATGGATCGTCCGCGGCACCTTGAACGGCGCCAGCCTGCTGGCCAGGAAGGACCGCACGTCGGCAGGGGTCAGCGCCACGGATCGGCGCGCGACGACGAAGAGAGCGACGGCGAGCTCGCCGTACCGGTCGTAGGACACCGCGTGCGCCTGATCGACGAGCGGCGACGACAGCGCGGCCTGCACGACCTCCGTCACGGAGAACCTCCGCCCTCCCATCTTGATCACGGAGTCGGCGCGTCCGAGCAGCGCGAACCCGTCGCCCGCCGGCTCGATCACGTCGTCCAGGCAATGCCAGCCCTCGGGGCGTTCCTGCCACGGCGATCGAATCACCAGGCGATCGTCGTCCGGGCGTGCGTGCCAGGCAAGACCCGGCATCGGCCGCCACGAGTCGGAGCCGACGCGGGTCGCGACGCCGCCGGCTTCCGTGGACCCGTACACCTGCACGATCGGCCATCCCGCGTGCTCGGCAAACGCGTCGGCGACCCTGGCGGGAAGCGGCCCGCCGGAGCTGAGGTAGACGGCTTCCGGCAACGGCGCGGTGAGCGCCTGGCTGATCAGGCGGTAGTGAAGCGGGACGCCGACGACGAGCGACGGCCGTTCCCGGCGCACGGCGTCAATCCAGGCAGAGGGTGGCGATGACGGCAGGAACACCACGCGGCCGCCGGTGGCAGCGGGCAGGTTGAAGCCGTAGATGTACCCGAGTATGTGGTGCAACGGGACGAGCGAGATGGAACGGATCGGTCCCCGCAGCCCGAGCCAGGCCGGTTCGACCTCGTACTGTCGCTGCAGCTGGAAGTCGCGTTTCGGCACCATCTTCGGCTCGCCGGTCGAGCCGGAGGTGAAGAACGCGAGGATCGTGTCGTCGGCCGCGGGCAACGAGGGATGGAAGTCGCCGCGACCGGTCTCCGCCACCGCGATGTCCTGGCGCCCGGGTTCCTCCCACGCGGGCACCAGCATGGGCATGCGGGGACCGGGATGCCCGAGGCCGGCAGTCTCCTCGCCGAGCGCGGGATCGAGCAGCAGCGGGTGGCGCCGGCCCTTCCACAGGCCCACCAGCGACGCGACGATGAAGGCCGCCGAGCGCGCACGCACGGCGACCCGCTCGCCGGTGCCGGCAGGGACGGCCCTGTCGATGTCTCCCGCGAGCGACAGCAGGCGCTCCACGGTCCATGCCTGCCGATCTTCTTCCAGGAACACGTGGTCGCGCGGCCCGCAGAAGGTCCGCGCGAGCGGGTGGTTGCTGGCCGGCTCGAACGCAGCGCTGTTCATTCCCGTCCCGGCCGCTTCGCGATCGATGCCGCCACGCGCGCGATGTCGGTGTCCAGGCGGCGGTCCTCGCTGAGCACCGGTGAGAGCGACCGCACGTGCGCGAGCAGGCTGCGCCCCGCGGGCGACACGCGGCACTGGTCGCGAAGCGCGGCGGCGTTGGAGAGCGCGATGAGCTCGGCAGCAAGCGCGTTCGACAGGTACCCCACCGACTCGCTGGCGTTGACCGCGGCGTTGAGCCCCATGCTGACCTTGTCCTGGTTGGCGCACTCGGTCGAACGCGACAGGACCGTGTCGGACGCCGAGCGCTGCACGGCAAGCGCCGTGAGCGCGCTGCACGTCATCTGAAGGCCTTTCACGCCGCACCCGTCGTAGGCGACCAGCGTCTCGGGCAGCCCCATGTTGTCGTGGCGATCGACGAGCAGCGCGAACTGGCGATCGACGAGATCCGCCACCGACGCGGCCGCGATCTTCACCAGGTCCATCGCGATCGCCGGGTGCCCGCCGAAGAAGTTTCCGCCGAACAGTACCTCGCCGCGATCCGCGTCGATCAGCGGATTGTCGTTGGCGCTGTTCAGCTCGATCTCCAGCAGTTGGCTGGCCCAGGCGACCGCGTCGCGCGCCGCGCCGAGCACGTGCGGACTGCAGCGCAGCGAGTAGCGGTCCTGGACGGTGCGCCCCTCGGAGGTGGGCGGATCGACCAGGCGGCTGCCGGCCAGGGCGCGTGCGATCCGGCTGGCGCTTTCAACCTGCCCCGGGTGCGGCTTGGCCGCGTGGATGCGCGCGTCGAACGCCTGCGATCGGCCGAACAGCAGTTCGACCGCGAGCGCGGACGCCCGCTCGGCGAGTTCGATGATCGCCTCGAACCGCGCGGTCGTCAGGATGCCGACGGCGGTCATCACCGACGTGCCGTTCATGACCGCGAGCGTTTCCTTCGGCGCGAACCGGAACGGACGCAGCCCCTCTTCTGCGAGCGCCTGCTCCGCCGCCACGATGCGGCCGCGATAGTACACCTCGCGCTCGCCGGCGATCGCCGCCGCCACGTAGGACAGGGGCGTGAGGTCGCCCGACGCCCCGACCGATCCGAACCGCGGAATGGCGGGCGCGATGTCGTGGTTGAGGAGAGCGGCCAGGGCCTCCAGCAACGAAAACCGGACGCCGGAGAGGCCTTTCGACAGGCTGACCAGCCGCGCGAAGACGACGGCGCGCGCCTCGATCTCGGAAAACGGCTCGCCGACACCGCAGCCGTGCTGCTGCATGACGGACCGCGCGTGCGCGACGAGGCCCTCGCGATCGATGGCGTGGAACGAACTGTTGCCGACTCCGGTCGACACGCCGTAGATGCGCGCGCCCTCGTCGAGCATCCGCTCGAGATGCCGGCGCGACTGCTCGATCTGCTCCCGCCAGCCGGGCGCCTCTCCGAGCGTCACGCGCGCGCCGCCCAGCGCCACGTCGAGCACCGTATCGGAAGGCACACACCGGGCGTCGAGGCACACGCCCGGCCCGCGAGTTTGTGAGTTGCTCATTGCACCTGTGACGAGGGGGCCTGGATCTGGCGTCCGGGTTGTTCGCCCTGACCGGGATATCATACGCGCTCAGGTCGCGCGACAGGAAGCCGAACCCTTTCCACCTGCTTCCCGGGCGGATATAATCGGCCGCAAACTTCGGCAGCTCGACGGCAGTCGTCACGCAGAGCGGTACTCTCTGGAGGGGCTCATGAAGCGCAGCGTGGTAATCGCGACGTGCGTGCTCGGTATTCTCGCCGCGGCGACAGTGTCGGCGGCCCGGCAGAAGAGCCTGACCATCGCCTTGAAATGGACACCCAACCCCGAGGGGGATCAGCAGCGGCCAAACGTGGAAGCGCTCGTCACGGGCACGGCGATGATCCGGATCATGCCGCTGGTCGACAAGCGCGACAAGGGCACCCAGATCGGCGTCAACAGCGAAGGCGCGTCGCCGGTGCCCGTCTACAGCGATTCCGACATCGCCGGCTTCGTCGGCGAATCGGTCAAGACGTACCTGCACGACTCGGGCGTGCCCATCGTCGAAACGACGCCCGAACGCGTGCTGCGGGGGGAGCTCGACGAGTTGTGGGTGAAGGAATCGGAGAACTACCACGCCCTGGTGCGAGTGAAATACACCCTGAGCGACGCCAGGGGCAAGACGCTGTGGTCCGGGCTGGTCAGCGGCGTCAGCGATCACGGCGGACGGTCGCTCAATCCCGAAAACTACAACGAGACGGTCAGCAACGCCGTGCTCGACCTGATTGCCAACCTGGTGAAGGATTCCAGTTTCCGCCAGGCGATCAGGAAACGTTAGGACCCGCGGGAAGGCGGCCCAACCCGCACGGGAAACCCGAAATCATGCAGGCGAGCGGGAATGCGTTGCGATGTCCGCTCCTCGCGACTGCCACTCTTGCACGCGCGCTGCCGGCGCCGAGCCGTGGGTTCCCTCCCGTTGCCGGGTCCACGGCGCGATTCTGATCATCACGACCGTCCGCCGAGGAAGGCATGCGCGTAGAACTCGTGTGTCCCGCCGCCGAGGATTCGGCTCATCTCAGAAGTCTCGCGGTGGCGACCCTCGCGCGGCTGACCCCGGACGACGTGGAGCTCTCGCTGCGGGACGACATCGTCAGCAAGATCGATCCGGCGAAGGACATCGATGGCGGCGCGGACCTCGCGGCCATCACCGTGTCGACGAAGACCGCGTCGCGGGCCTACGAGCTGGCGGCGGCCTATCGCCAGCACGGTGTGAAAGTGGTCATGGGCGGGATCCATCCCACGGCGATGCCCGGAGAGGCGCTGGAACATTGCGATGCCGTCGTGATGGGCGAAGCCGAAGGCCTGTGGGAGAAGGTGGTCGCCGACGCGCGGCAGGGTACGCTGCAGCCCGTCTACGAGCACGCGACGCTGCCCGATTTTCGCAGCGCGCCGTGGCCGCGGCGCACGATTTTTCCGCCGCGCGGGTACATGCCGGTCCATACCGTGCAGGCGTCGCGCGGGTGTCCCTTCACGTGCGAGTTCTGTTCGGTAACGCCGTTCTTTGGACGAACGCCGCGGCTGCGTGACCCCCAGGATGTCGCCCGCGAGGTCGGATCGCTCGATCGCGGGTGGGTGTTGTTCGCAGACGACAACATCCTGGGATATGGCGAACACTCCCGCGCGCTCTTTCGCGAACTCCGATCGGTGAAGCGGATCTGGTTCGGACAGGCGTCCATGCACGGCATGCAGGATCCGGAGACGTTGCGGCTCATGGCTGCATCAGGCTGCCGCGCCATCTTCGTCGGCTTCGAGAGCGTGAGCCGCGCGACGCTCGTCGCGTGCGGCAAGCGTCAGAACGAGCCGGCGCAGTACCTCGACACGGTGCGCCGCCTCCACGATCACGGGATTGCCGTGTGGGCCGCATTCGTGTTCGGCTTCGATGAGGACACGCCGGACGTGTTCGAGGCGACGGTGGAGTTCGCGCGCAAGGCGGGCGTCATCATGGCGAGCTTCGCGGTGCTGACGCCCTACCCGGGAACGAGACTCTTCGCGCGCCTGCAGCAGGAGGGGCGCCTGTTCGACGAGCGCTGGTGGCTGCACGAGCGACGCGACGGCTTCCCCTTCTTCCGCCCGAAGCGGATGTCCACCGAGCAGCTGTTCCAGGGATGGCAGGACGCGTGGAAGTGGTTCTACAGCGGATCGTCGATTCTCGGCCGGCTCACCCACGCGCCGCGCACGTCGTTCTTCTCGGTACTCGCGTTCCTTCCGCTCAACCTGTTCCAGCGGCGTCTGACGTCGGAGAAGATCATCGGCGGCAACAAGTTCTTCGTGCGCGATCGGTAGCGCCAGACGCGTCGAACGGCGCCGATGCGGAGGCCGGGTATGACCATCCACCCGACCGCGCGTCACGCACGCGCTGCGACTGCGAGGCCTGGCGCCTGGCCCTCGACCAATCCGGGTAGCCCGGCTGCGGTCAACAGAAGGGACCTTGTGAGACCCCTGGCCCGCCGCTGCCCGCGCCGCTGCCCGGCAGCGCCGGTAACCCGCGGGCTGTGCCCGCGCCTGTCGCCGACGCGCGACACCCCCGCCCCGGCCGGCAGCTCAAGGAGCAGACGTGCTGCCCCCGCCCCCAGACACAGCTGTTACCCCTCGATCCGGCGGCCATGACGACTTCGGCGTGGGCTTCCGCGCCGCCGTCGTCCGCGGGAACACTTTGACGATGAGCCTCTGCGCCGAGTCGTCGTAGAACCAGGCATTGGACGATGCGCCGTTCACCGCATCCTCGCTGGCCACGCGGGCCACGCCGCCGTCCTGGTTGACGGTCACCGTCGTCCCGTTCACCCCCACAGAAACCGGTTCAGACGTCCAGCGCCCGATCCGATACAGCACCGGCTGGGAAGGCGCCGGCGAGGCATTCAGGGTAAGTGCCGTGCCGATCAGGCTGGAGCTGAACGTGACCCAGTAGCCCTCGTCACGGTACGAGAAGGAGGAGCTGCCGCTCGGGTAGACCACGACGGTGAGGCTCCCATCCGACGCGGATGAGCCGTGGCCGGTGTAATCGCGACTCACGTGCATCGGGATCAGCGCGCCGCTGCGGATGAAGATTGGCTCCTTGCCGAGCGGCACCGGGTAGTCGATCGTCGAGGGGCCGTCGTACACCTCGGCGTCGTTCCAGTAGTTGATCCACTCGCCCGCCGGCAGCGTGATAGGCAGCGTGTTCACGCCCGGTTCCGTCACGTACGCGACGAACAACTCGTCGCCCAGTCTGGTGGTGTACCTCGTCGCATCGCTCTCGCGGAAGACCGGCTGGCCGGTCTCATACATCTGGTAGTCGTAGCTGTGGAGATACGGCACGAGTTCCGTGTGCAACCAGCTGTAGTAGCGATAGGCCGACAGCAAGGCCGGGCTGTAGGTGGCGTAGCGGGAACCCCACGGGTCGCAATCCCGGGCACAATCCTGCTCCATCACCATCTGCATCGCGCCCCAATGCAGACGCCGGAAATAGGCCTCCTCGGTCGGCGGGTTGTAACTGTCGTACCCGGTGAACTCGTTGAACGCGGCGGGCAGCAGGCTGCTCTTGCTGAACACCCGCTCGATGCCGGTTCGCAGGCCCGCGAAATCGGCCGCCAGGTCGCCGACATAGGCGGTGTGGCCGTAAGATGCAAGGCCGGCGTCGGTCTCGAGGCCGTCGCCCTGGTATGCCTTCATGACGACTTCGCCGTCGCCTGGCATGAGCGACTGCATGAAGCCGAACGCGGACCTCGCGAAGCCGTCGGTACTGCGCTCGTCGAGGTAAAGGGCACCGAACACGTTGCCCAACTGACCGTAGACGTTGTAGATACGCCCGAGCGTGTCGCAGCCGCCCCAGACGTGCAGGATCGCGCGGAGATTGCCGCTTCTCAGGCGCTCCACCAACCGACCGCCAAGGGCCCACGTGCAGGAGCCGGAGGACCATCCCGCGCCGTCGAAATGGTACGCCGCGATGGGAATATCGCGTGCCGACAGTTGGTCGAGGTCGAAGTTCACCTCGCTTGCCATCCCGTTGCCGTTGCCGCAGGACGCCGAGAGCGGGCAACCCGTCGCGTAGATTGGTCCCAGAACCCACTTCGCGGGCGGATGAGGGCGCGACGTGGCTGCAGGGGAGGCGGGGGTCGCGGCGCGGCTGGCCAGGCTCGCCGGGAGCGCGGCAGCCAGCGCGATGGCAATCGCAGCGATGGATTTTCCGGACACGCGTCGACCTCCGTGCGACCGGGACGCAAGGAGCTTGCCAGCCGAGCGGTCGGCGCACAAGTGCCTTGGTAGACGGGAGATGGGCAGTTGGTGGAACGCCTGTCGCGTGCACGAGGGCCATGCAATGTAGGGATTGAAGACGGTAGTTGGCGTGCGAAAGCATCGTCCTTTCGCTCGTCACCAGCGTCGGCCGCCCTCGCATCGACGCGCTGAAGGCGTGGCGGGGATGATCGGCACCGTTGGGTTGTTCAGGGACGGGCGCGCGTCGATATCGAGTGGTCTTTTCAACGCGCGCGGCCGGCAACAGTAGGAGCAGAGGAGCGGTGCTGCCCGGATTATTCACGTTGATAGTGACCGAGCGCGATCCAGCAGTGCGGTGACTGTCGAAGGTCCACTGTGCTCAACGTAGGTGAGTGAACGAGGTCATTGCACTGGCAAGACCCGAGAATTCAAGCGAACACACGCAAGCGGACGGGAGAATCCGATCCCGTAGCGCCCAGGATCCCGCCGAGGAGGGGAAAGCTGCCTACCGCTGGACGATCCGCAGCGGCTGCTCGCCGACTACGACGGTGCCGGTTCGCGGTGCCGACGTGGGATTCGCTTCGACCACAAACGCCACGTTGTTGTCGCCGTACCAATTCGTGATGCCGACGATGCGAATCCAGTCCGTCTGGCTGATCGCTTCCCAGTAGCAGCCCCGCACGCCCGTCGTGACCCGGACGCGGCCGACGCTCTCGGTGCTCGGGAATGACTCAGAGGAACCGTCGGTCCAGGCGAGCCGCGTCTGGCAGTCGGGGAGTTGTTCGATCCAGACGTTCTGTCCGTCCGAGGCACCACAACGAACCTGGATGGCTCCGCGGCGGGTGGCCGTCGCGCCGCCAGCGTTTGGTGCCACCTGAAACACCACGCGCGCATCGCCCGCGCCGGATCGCCCCGTGATTACGTCGATCCACGTGTCGGTTGGGATCGCGGTCCACTCGGGGCCGGGCTTGGCCGCCACGGCGACCGTTCCGGAGCCGCCGGCGGACGGGAATAGGTCGAACAACACGGGCGTGACGCCGGTCAGGCACGCACCGAAGGACCACCGTAGCGTGAAATCCACGTGCACGTCCGCCGTCCCGTCCGCGGCGACTTCGACCGGCTCGTAGCCCGGCTTGCTGGCGCGCAGTCGCAACCCGCCAGGCGTGACGTAGTCGAACGAGTAGGTGCCCCAATACTGCGAGACGGCCGACTGGCCGGCGGCGGGTCCGGAGGTAATCGTAACCGTCACGCCCCCGAGCACGCCGACGCCCTGTTCAAACGTCCAGCCGCTGACGGTCACGCCCGGGCGCAGCGTGAAATCGTGCACCGTGTCCGCCGAGACTGCCAGCGTGCCCCGCACCGGCTCATAGCCAGCTCGCTGGACGAGAAAATCGTGGGAGCCTGGCGTGATGCGGTCGATGCGATAGCGGCCGCTCGCATCCGACGTGGCTCCTCGCCACGCGTACTTGGCAATTGGATCGAGCCACACCTGCGCGCCATCGACGGGACGGTTGTCATCGGCGAAGACGGTTCCGGAGAGCGCGTATGTTGGAGTCACCGGCGTTGGGGCGGTGGGCGCCGGCTGCGTTGGGGCGGTGGGCGCCGGCTGCGTCGAGTCGGAGCCGCAGGAAGCCGCGGCCACGAGCGCGGCCAGGAGGAGCGTCGCGCGAAGACCATGTGAAGGACAGCAGATACGCATGATCTGAGTCCGGCAGGCTGAACGTGATTCTACCAGGACTCCTCCCGACGGTGGAATGAGTGACACGGGCCACGCCTCACCGGCGCCCGCTATCCTCCACGTCGCCGGAGCGGTGATCGCCCCGCCCCTGGGAGAAACACCATCTTCTCTCGCGGCACAAAATGCCCTTGACCGACGGCAGTGTCGATCACGTAGAGACGATAGGCCGTATTTTCATTAAGGCCATCCACCCGACCGCGCGTCACGCACGCGCTGCGACTGCAAGGCCTGGCGCCTGGCCCTCGACCAATCCGGGTAGCCCGGCTGCGGTCAACAAAAGGGACCTTGTGCGACCCCGGGGCGGCTGAGGTGACGCGTATCAGGGGAACGCGACCCGTGCGATGGCTTCGATGTCGTTTCAGCCATGCACGGACGACCGCGAGTGCCACGGGCGTCAAGCCGGCAACGGGTCCCGCCGGCAGGGAGGAGCTGAAGCGATCCGTGTGAATCGCAGACATCAAAGCTGGGCTGTCGGTTCACCGAGCGTGACATGTCCGCGACCACCATCAACGGTTACGATCTGGCCGTCCGCGATTCGGCGGCTGGCGACGCCGGTTCCGATGACCGCGGGAATTCCGTACTCTCTCGCGACGATGGACGCATGAGAGAGCACGCCGCCGATGTCGGTGACGACGGCCGCGGCCATGGCGAGCACGGGCGTCCAGGCCGGGGATGTCATCGGCGCGACCAGCACATTGCCCGCCTTCATCCGATCGAATTCCTGGATCGAGTGGATGACCGACGCCGGAGCGGTGACACGTCCCGGGCTCACCGGGATGCCACGGATTCCGTGGCCGGCGCCCGCCGCGCCGAACTCAGGCATCCAGCGGCTCAGGCGAAGGCCGAAGACCTTGAACAGACCCGGGAGCAGGGCGGGCGGCTTCAATGCCTGGTTCTGCTTCCACCGTTCGCGTCTCTCGTGCACGTTCCGCTTCATCTGCTCCGCATCGACGTCGGGTTGCGCGTGGAACGCCTGCTGAAGCTCCGTCTCGGTGACGAAGAAGACGTCCGCCGGGTCGTCCAGGAGACCGTTGCGCACCATCCGGGCGCCGAGTTCGAGAATGAACCGCCGGACGACCGGCCAGCCCAACCCGAGGAAGAACAGCACGTCCTCGTGGAGCACCTGGCTGTAGTCGAGAATCGCGAGCATCGACGACACCACCGCGCGGCGCACCGGGCCGAGCGAGGCCTTCAACCGGGCTTCGGCGGCGAGCCGGTCGCGCCGCGCCTGCTCGACGCGCGGAAGCCGCGCCTCGTCGGCGAGGAACAGTTTGATCCGCGCGAGCACCAGGGCGGGACACTCGCCGAGCGTCGGTTCCATGAAGTCGAGGTTCGAAATCTGGAAGCCGTTCCGATCCAGGTACTCGTGAAAGCGCGAAAGCCACGCGCGCCCGGCAGGGCTCTGCCCCAATCCGGCCTCGACCTCGGCGGCCGGCGATTCGACGAGCACCTGTCGGAGCCCGGCATCGTCGCGGACCGCTTCAAAGAGCGCGTGGAGCTCCTTCTCGGCTCTCGTCACTTCACTGTCATGGCCCCGCAGCAACACCGCGAGCGGCACGCGGTGTCTTTCGGGGACCACGAACGGATAGAGCCAGGTGAAGACCGTCTCGACCTGACCGCCCATGCGGTTCATCATGACCGCGGGCCAGTAGGTTGCGTTGGCGCGGCAGATGTCGATCACGCCTTCCCACAGCGTTGCCGGCTCGGCTCGTTGCGCGTCGACATCTTTCCACTTCGCGACGGTCTGCTGGTACTGCGCGAGCTCCGTGCGGCGCCACCCGTGCTTCCACATGTCGGCGAGATAGCGCAGATACGCAGGCACGGACGGCAGGCGCAGGGCCGAGAGGATGTGAACTTTGGTCCGGTCCCCGTGGCCGAAGACGTAGCCGTTGATGGTGACCAGCTGCCCCGCGTCGGGCGGGAGGGCTACCCCGGACTCCCTCGCGACCCGCCTCAGGACCTCGAAGCCGAGCGGCAGGTAGGTGGTTTCGAACAGCGGAGAAACGGGCCGGGGCATCAACTCGATCATGCTGCTGCGTATCAGCATGGTCCCCTTCTTCCGGTCCCCCCACGACACCAGGCCGGTGATCGGGCGCGATTGGACGATGAAGCACCGCCGGCCGTCGTGGACGAATTCGATGTCCTGGGGCGCGCCGAAGTGCTCTTCGATTCGGAGGCCCAGGCGGCCGAGTGCCGAGCACTGACGTGCCGTCAACGTCGACGCGCGACGCCGCTGCTCGGGCACCGGGACGACGCGAGTCGCATCGTCCTCCGCGACTTCCATTTCGACCTTCTCGGTGATGTACCGCTCGCGCACCTTCACTTTGGCCTTGTCGAGCCGGTATGTGTCCGGCGTCACCCGGCCCGACACCACGAGCGTCGCCAGGCCCGGATTGGCCGTGATGACGATCTCTTCGCGGTCGCTGGTGACCGGGTTCGCGGTGAACATGACGCCGG
>Ga0315279_10001388_pt1 | contig 40695 bp, 35 predicted proteins | sample YL17G06_20_MG_FD_203694 | JGI IMG/M metagenome (GOLD analysis project Ga0315279, IMG submission 203694) | Sediment microbial communities from Yellowstone Lake, YNP, Wyoming, USA - YL17G06_20 | ecosystem: Environmental > Aquatic > Freshwater > Lake > Sediment | place: USA: Wyoming | collected...
AATGGGCAGGCGTGAGGCATCTAGTGCCTGTGCGAAAGCCTCAGAACCCGCATCTGGAACGGTTCTGCGGCTATTGCTTGGAGATTTGAGGGATTCCGGGCTCGCTAACTCGGTAAACTCGGGCTAGCATGTCCAGGATCGCAAATTCCACCCATGCTTGCGGGCACCAGAAGGCCAGGCCGTACAGCTTGTAATTGCTCTGCCACCTATACAGTTCCCACAGCAGATTCTCCAGATCGCGCGCGTCCTTCCCGATGAAGAACGGGATCACCAGTTGCTTCAGGATCTGTGACAGGTAGTTGGCCCGTGGCGGATCGGTAAGCGACACACCCTCGGCCCCATCCTTTGACCGAACATGCACCAGGAAATCATTCCCTTTCTTGAGGAGTCGGATCGAATCGACCACCACAGGCGACTTCAGCCCGTCCAGTTTCAACACTGGAGCAGCCGCCGCGCGGTCCAGTTGCTCCGGGCTTGCGACCTGCGACTTGGATCCACGTCGCTCCTGCCCACGCGCGAGCCCGCTCGCCAGCGTCGCCGCTCCTGCCAAAAAACCTCGCCGATTCACGCGCATAGCCATCACCTCCCGATAACCCCCCACAATCTACACCGTCCTTGAGCCGATTGCAGCTAGTCTCCGCGAGGTCAATCAGCGGAGCTCTCTGCGTCCCTTGTGGCTCTGCAGTGACAAACGTGGATCTCAAGGCAAGATCTCACACGCGCGGCGAGTCGAGTCCCAGGCGACGCTTGCACTCGTCCAGCATGCTGGCCGTTCGGGTCGCACCCACCCGCGTCACGCCGAGGGCTCGGACATTCAGCAGGTCGTCGAGAGTTCGCACGCCGCCGGCTGCTTTGACCTGCACGTGCGCCGGCGAGTGAGCGCGCATCAGCTTGAGGTCCTCGATGGTCGCGCCGCCGGTGGCATGGCCGGTGGAAGTCTTCACAAAGTCGACCTTTAGCTCGCCGCAGATCTCGCAGAGCGCGATCTTTTGCTGGTCCGTGAGATAGCAGTTCTCGAATATCACCTTGATCAGCCCGCCGCCGTCGTGCGCAACCTTGACGACGGAAGCAATGTCCGACCGAACGAAATTCCAATCCCCGCCCAGCACTTTTCCAATATTGACAACCATGTCAAGTTCGGCGGCGCCGTCGCGGACTCCCTCCTGAGCCTCGAACACCTTCATTGCCGTCGTATGACCGCCGTGCGGAAAGCCGATGGTAATACTGGGCGCAACCGTGCTCCCAGCAAGCAACTCGACGCAGCGCTTCAGGTAATACGGCTTGATGCAGACGCTCGCGACATCGTATCTGCGCGCAAGGAGGCATCCCTCGTCAAGCTCTTTGTCCGTCAAGATGGGATTCAGCAAGGAATGATCGATCATTTTAGCTATTTGTTCATAGGTGAATTCCATTTCGATTCCCTCGAGTGTTCAGGACGAAAACTCTCCGAATCTTATAGGAGAATTGTGGCGAACACCACAGAGACACAAAGGTCACAGAGATCTCCGGGAGGATTTCAGTGCTATAGTGGAATCGCTCTTGTATGACGGAGGCATAGAAATGGCTAAAGAGAATCACTGCGCAGGTAAGAGGAAGCGCCGCTGGAACTCGTGGCTGTTTCCAATCGTTGGGCTTCTTTCGCTGGTCTGGTTTCTCGTGCGCGTCGTTCCCAAGCCCTCGAGGGCCACATATCCCTGCCAAAGGGTCGCCGCACCGCTTGCGGGCAGCTTCGTGCTCTGGATCGCCGGAGCTCTTGCTTCGCTGTCTGCATTTCGCAGGGCCATGAAGCTGATGGCACAGTCGAAGCTGGTCCTGGCGTGCGCGTGCTTGGTAATCGCATCAGCAATCGCCGTGGGTGTCTTCGTGACCATGCCCGAGCGCATGGCACTGGCGGATGACCCGGCGCCGAATACGCCCATCGGCGTCGCGAAGGGTGCCAGTCCGGGGCGCGTAGTGTGGACCTACGATCCTGGTGCCACAGACTGGATTGGGCCGGGACATGGACACTGGTGGGAGAGCGAGCACACCCATCAGGCCGCAGTCGACGCCATGATGTCCGGGGCTCTCCGCAGGTTGAGCGGCAAACAGAACGATCGAGATTCCTGGAATGCACTTTTCAAGTATTTCAACAAAACCCATGGCAACGGTGATGTTGGATACAAGCCGGGAGAGAAGATAGTCATCAAAGCGAATTTCGTCGGCTGCATCGTCACCCCTACCGCGGGAGGTGTAGATCCGAACTCCTACGATTTGGTGCGCGGTGTCGACTATATGAACACCTCGCCCCAGATGATTCTGGCTCTATTGCATCAGCTGGTAAAAGCTGCCGGTGTGAATCAGACGGACATCACAGTGGGCGATCCGCTGGCTCTCTTTCCAAATCAGTACTACGACATGTGCTATCGAGAATTCCCGAAAGTGCATTACCTGGATCACAACGGCGGAACCGCTGAACATCCGCGAACGCGTGTGCAGCCCTCCTCCATTCCGTTTTATTGGAGTTCGCGCCCGGTGGGAAAGGCCCAGGATTATGTGCCCGATGCTTACGCTGAAGCGAAGTACCTCATCAACATGGCGAACCTGAAAAGTCATACGGGAGCCGGCGTCACGCTCTGTGCCAAGAATCATTTCGGCTCGCTAATACGGACACCCCCTGCGCAGGGCTATTACGACATGCATCAAAGCCTGCCGATGAGGACTGCGGGCTCAGGGCACTACAGAGACCTGGTGGACTTGATGGGGCACGCACACGTCGGCGGCAAGACACTCGTCTGCTTCATCGACGGGCTCTACGCAGGCGTGCATCCGATCGAAACGACTCCGAGGAAATGGAACTCGGCCCCATTCAACGGTAGCTGGACTTCGAGTCTTTTCGCTTCCCAGGATCCGGTAGCCATCGACTCGGTCGCCTTCGATTTTCTCTGGGCTGAGTGGACCAACTATCCCCATATGTCCGGCGCGGATGACTACCTGCATGAGGCCGCCCTGGCGAACAATCCCCCTTCCGGGACCTTCTACGATCCAGACCACGCTACTAACGTGGCACGTTTGGCGAGCCTCGGGGTTCACGAGCACTGGAACAACGCGAGGGACAGGCAGTACAGCAGGAACTTGGGCACCGGCAAAGGCATCGAGCTTCTCGCGATTGGCCCTGGCGTTGATCGTCCCTAGGCTTTCACCACAGAGGCACGGAGCACACAGAGATCGTTCTCACTTCACGAGGCGGCGCAGGGTTGCCAGATTCATTTTGTCCAGCTTCAAATCCTCCCCCTTGGGCGTTTCCAATATCTTGGGAACCCTGACAAGACGCCGGTCGTTCACAAGGCAGCGGAAGCCCTCCAGACCGATGAAGCCCTTGCCGATGTGGGTGTGCCGGTCCACGCGGCAGCCAAGGTCCTTCAGGGAGTCATTTACGTGTACGACGGCGATACGCCCGATTCCAACGAGGCGGTCGAACTCGCGCATGGTCCTCCTGTATCCCTTTTCGGTACGGATATCGTAGCCGGCTGCGAACGTGTGACAAGTATCCAGGCAGACGCCAACCCGATCGGCATCGGGGACGCGTTCGAGGATGGCAGCAAGATGCTCGAAACGATGGCCAAGGCAGGTTCCCTGTCCAGCCGTGTTCTCGAGCAGGATTCGAACGGGAGGACTCACCCGGTCCAGGGCGCGGTTTAGCGCCGCAGCCACGCGCGCGATGCCTTCCCCTTCTCCAGCTCCCATGTGCGCCCCAGGGTGCAGGATTACGCAGGAAACACCGAGGAAGTTGGCACGCTCCATCTCATCGACAAGAGCATCGAGTGACTTCTCGCAAAGCGCAGGGTCTGGTGAGGCAAGGTTGATCAAATAGCTGTTGTGGGCCACGACCGGTTGTATGTCTGTTTGTTGCTGTGCCTGACGATAGAGTGCACGATCCTCCTCGCTGAGAGGTTTTCCCTTCCACTGGTTGCTGTTCTTCAGGAATATCTGGATCGTCCGACATCCCGCGTTCCTGCCGTGCTCGAAGGCATGGTAGATGCCTCCAGCGATGGACATGTGGGCACCGACTAGTAGTTCACGTTTCATTGCGGCTCCCGTGTTATAATTTTTCGTCTTCATTTCATCGGGGCAAATACAGCTATGGCCGACAGATATTCGATGCTGCTCGTAGGATTGAAGGCGCCGGCGGAGCCTCTCGCTGCTAGCCATTTCACCCAGGCGGGCCACCACGCCCTGACAGCGGCCAGTCTGACAGAGGCCAGGGAGAAGTTGGCGTCCCCTCAACTCGACCTTGTCTACCTGCAGCCCACGTCAGACGCGAGAGCGGTGGAGGAGCTCAAGCAGGTGGTTTCCATCCGCCCCGGAGCGGTAGTGGTGCTCATCTGCACCCAGGCAAGCGGCCCGGTGATGCTGGACTCCTTGCATGCGGGAGCAGCGGACATCCTAGTCCTTCCGCTCACACCGCAGACGCTGGACAAGAGTCTGGAGCGTGTCGCCAGATATATCCCGATCCGTGAAACCACTCCGCCCAGCGAAGCCCAGGCACGGTTTCGCTACCTGGACGAAACGGGGAAGGAGCACTGGGCCGGGATCGTTCCACCCAAGTTCACGATCGGCCGCAGTTCCAACAACGATCTGGTTCTCAGCCAGATGAGCATATCCCGCGCGCACGCCGAGGTGCTAGTCCAAGATGGAGAGTACCTTCTCAAAGACTTCGGGAGCAAGCATGGAACTTATCTCAACGGCAACCGGGTGGAGCAGGCCAAGCTCAGCAACGGAGACCGGATTAACCTCGGCGGTTTGCAGGGCCCCAGCTTGACCTTTCATCAGGGCGATCTGCTTCAGAGTCTCCTAGGAATCTCCGAACCGAAGCCAGACATCAGTATCTCGGTAAAGGGATTTAAGGAAATCGGCATGCTGCTGGCGACCTTCCGGGCGCTCAGTTCCATACCGCTTCTCGACGATCTTCTGTCGCTGGTCGTCGACACGGCCATCGAGCTCACCGGAGCCGAGCGCGGATTCATTATGCTTAAAGACGAGAGCGAGAACCTCGCCTTCCGCTGCGCGCGCAACAGCTTCAAGCGCCCTCTCGACGGCTCCTTCTTCCAGACCAGCCGGCGCGTTCCGGACGAGGTGTTCCGCACAGGTCAACGAATCGTGATAAATGACCTCGATCTGGGCGATGACACCGGCGACCACAGCTCCACCCGGCGGCTGGGCCTACGGAGTATCTTCTGCGTGCCGCTGCGCTACCTGGCATTCCACGATTCGGGCAACCTCTCCGGCCTCGGCCGCATGGAAACCATCGGCGTGCTCTACGTCGACAGCCAAAGCATCGGCAGTGGACTGTCCAACACCCAGATCGATGCTCTCGAAACCCTGGCGTCGGAAGCCGCAATGGCCATTTACAATGCCCGCCTCTACAAGGACTCGCAGGAGAAGCGGCGCATGGACGAGCAGTTGGCCATCGCGCGGGAGATTCAGCAGGCGCTGCTGCCCAATCCCAACAAAGATTTACCGTTTGTTCAGGCGTGCAGCCAGAACCTCCCCTGCCACGAAGTAGGCGGGGATTATTTCGACTACTTCGATTTGGAGGGCGGCAAGTTCGGTTTCGCGTTGGGAGATGTCGCCGGAAAAGGAATGCCTGCGGCCTTGCTGACCTCAATGATCCAGGGCATGTTCTCGGCGCAGAACCTTCTCGACGCCCCGCTGCCGGTCATCATCTCCAACATCAATCGCAATCTGGCCAGGCGCGGCACCGGCAACCGCTTTGTAACCTTCTTTTTCGGGATACTGGACTCCGAGGGCAACTGCACCTATGTCAACGCCGGGCACAATCCTCCCCTGCTTCTTAGCGGTGACGGCTCTCTGAGGGAGCTGAAGGAAGGTGGGGGTATGGTGCTGGGCCTCTTTCCCTCGGCACAGTACGAGTCCAGAACCATCAAGCTCCAGCCCGGAGATCATCTGGTTCTTTTCACGGACGGTGTGGTGGAAGCACGTAACACAGCTGGAGATGAATTTGAGCAGGAGCGTCTGTGCGCTGTTCTCTCCCAGAATGCAAGAGCCTCTTCGCCGGAAATCCTGGCACGCCTGCGGGAGGCAGTGCTCAGTTTCTCCGCCAACACGCCGCAGCATGATGACATCACCATGATGGTCCTTGGTTACCGGGAAGAAGAGCATAAAACCATTGACGATTTACGAATGACGATTGACGATTGAAAGCCTGCTGTTGGTTTTTCAATCGTCAATTCGTATTATTTGTGAGCAAGCTTGCACTTCCAAGAAATGATCATCCGGTGATGATTCCGCTGCAGGCTATTACCCCTGAAGCGCTGGCAAATGCCGTTGCTGGTATTTCCCTTGAAGAGGCCCGCAAGATCGTCAGCGCCGTCCACCGCAGCGATGCGTTACCGAGCGTCGTCCGCCACGTGCGCCGACTCAGCTTGGACGCGGTGCGCGCCGCCGGGACCATCCCCAGCCTTGCCGTCCGCGCGGTGCACCGCAGCCGGATCGACCCATTTGTGAAATATGCTCTCGACACTCCCGATGGGCAGGTGATCGAAACCGTTCGCATCCCCCTCGAGCGTCATGGCCGCTACTCCGTCTGCGTTAGCTCTCAGGTCGGGTGCGGTCTTGCCTGTGCATTTTGCGCAACAGGCCGGATAGGGCTCCGCAGAAACCTCAAGGCGTGGGAAATCGTGGAGCAGGTGCGCGTCGTTCGGCGCAGCCTCGATCCGGCCCGGAGGCAACGAGTGCACGGCGTCGTCTTTCAGGGCATGGGTGAGCCGCTCGCCAATGTGGACAGCGTAATTGGAGCGATCCGCGTGCTTACCGAACCGAGTGCGCTGGCAATTGACGGCCGCAACGTAACCGTCTGCACGGCTGGAATTCCCTCGGGAATCCTGCGGCTGGCTGCCGAAGTCCCCAAAGTGCGGCTGTGCATCTCCATCGCGAGCACGCGGCGGGATGTGCGCTTGAACCTTATGCCTATCGATCGAGCCTATCCGCTGGCAGAGGTCCTCGACGCGGCGGCGGAACACGCGCGTGTCACGGCCCTGGCGCCGATGTGGGCGATAACGCCGCTGGACGGTGTGAATGATTCTGAGGATGACGCCCGCGCACTGGCTGACCTTGCTCAAAGCTTCACCCGGAAGACAGGGCTGCGTCCCCGCATCAGTATAATTCCATTCAACCCCATAGAGGGCAACGGCGGTAACTCCTTCAGCCGCACGAGCGCAGAACGGGAAGCGGCGTACCGACGAGTGCTTCAAAATGCGGGCTTCGGAACTCACAAGAGGTACAGCGGAGGCGGAGATGTTTCCGCGGCCTGTGGACAGTTGGCCGCGCACCGAATGGTATAGGACATGTCCTCTCAGGTCTCCTATGAAAAAGGCGGGGCAGGCACCTCACTGAGGGAAAAATGACGAATGACGAATGACGAATAAAAAAACGGATAAGGTATTCGTCATTCATTGTCCCCTTCTGCAGTAACGTCACTGTGGCATTTTCATTCCCTGTGGTGAACCGCAGGATCATGGACATTTGGGGATCTCCGCGCTTTGCTCTTACAGGCAAATCGCAAGGACCTCAAAGCAATCCATATCCCTTGTGACACAGAGAATTGTGCTGAAAAGCTGAGAAAACACGACGTCGAACTAAGGAACCTTCAGCACGAGAGGATTCGTCCTCCCGAGGATCAGATCACGGTGCCGCCGGCAATAAACGAGCCTTTGGGCACTACAATAATTCCGTCGCGGATGCTGTAGTTCGCCTCGTCCCTTTCCTGCAGGTTGTGCGCGTTGATGATGGAGACGTTGTCTCCTATACGGGCGTTCTTGTCGATGATCGCATTGATGATGGTGCAGTGATTCCCAATCCCGATGTTCGGAAATTTTTTTATCGAGTTCTGCTCCAGTTCCTCTGCCGTCTCGAAGTAATCCGCCCCCATGATGATGGAGTTCTTGACGGTCGAGCCGCCGCCGATCCGGCTGCGCACGCCGATTATGGAGTGCTTGACGTCGGCGCCGTTGAGGATGCATCCCTCAGCGATAATCGACTGATGGATGTTGCAGTTGTTAAGCTTGGAGCCCGGCAGATTGCGAGGATGCGTATAGATTGGCATCTTCAAATCATAGAAGTTAAACTGCGGCAGGTTGCTGGTAAGCCCCAGGTTTGCTTCGTAGAAAGACCGAACGGTTCCGATGTCCGTCCAGTAGCCGTCGAAGACATAAGCATAGACGGCATATCTGTGAATAGCCTCCGGGATCAGTTCCTTGCCAAAATCGGTGGCGGTCGACTCGGTCAGTACTTTGATCAGGAAGTTCTTCTCGAAAACGTAAATCCCCATGCTGGCAAGGTACTCGCGAGATGCGTCGCCGCTGGCCCCGCAGGCGGGAAGCGTACACTTCACGTCGGGCAGCACTTCGGGGCGCGGCTTCTCGTGAAACTCCACAATCCGGCCTCTCTGTTGAGTTTTCATGATGCCCAGGTTCGCCGCCTCTTCGGCTGTCACTGCAAACGCAGCGACGGTGATGTCGGCATGGTTTTCCACATGAAAGTTGAGAATATGGCGGAAATCCATCTGGTAAAGCTGGTCGCCCGAAAGGACAACGACGTAGTTCACATCATCGTAGGGCGCGAAGTGCTTGATACTCTGCCGGACCGCGTCCGCCGTTCCCTGAAACCAGTTCGGATTGTCCGGCGTCTGCTCAGCGGCAAGGATGTCCACGAAACCACTGTTGAACATGTCGAATTTGTAAGTCTGTACAATGTGCTTGTTGAGCGACGCCGAGTTGAATTGCGTAAGAACAAAAATCTTATTGATGTTCGAATTCAAACAGTTGCTGATCGGGATGTCGATTATCCGGTACTTGCCGGCCAAAGGGACGGCCGGCTTGCTCCGCTCCTTGGTTAGAGGATAAAGGCGCTGCCCCCTGCCGCCGCTCAGCACAATTCCCATTACATCCTGCATGTTGGCTCCATTATCGATACCCTGATTATAGCATCACACTACAGTAGTCAATGATCAGTGATCAGTAGTCAGATCTCTCAAGAAACTGCTGACCACTGGCCACTGGCCACGGTGTGCTATTCGCTGCGGAGAGCCTCCATGGGATCGACGCGCGTCGCACGTCGAGCGGGAATGTAACCGGCGAGGAGCGCAACAGCGGCTAGGAGCAAGGCCAGGCCCCAGAGAAGCAGAGGTTCCAGCGCTGTCACTCCATAGAGCGCCCTGGACAAGGCGCGAGTCAAGAGGAAGGCCGCCGCAAGTCCAGGCACGATACCGAAAAGCGAAAGTCTCATCCCCTGTCTGAGGACCAGCACCAGGATGTCGCCCGGGCGCGCGCCAAGCGCCATGCGGATGCCGAATTCCGTGCTGCGCCGAGACACGGAGTAAGACAGAACGCCGTAGAGTCCGACAGCCGCAAGTATCAGGGCGCCCACGCCCAAGATGACCAACAGGCGCGAGCCCAACGTGATCACGCCCATGTCGTGAGCACGGATCTTGTCCAAAGTCTCAAGCCGTTCCACCGGCTGGTTGCGGTCCAAGGCACGGATTTCTTTCTTCAACGCCGCAGCAATAGCCAGCGGATCACCGGTCGTCTTGACCGCCAGCAACATGTGATTTCCGGCATTCTGCACATAAGGAAGGTAGATTTCCGGCTGCGGCGTGATGGCGAGCGGCACGCCCCGCAGGTCTCCAATGACTCCGATGATCGTGCGCGGCTTTCCCCAGACTTCGATCTGCCCTCCGATGGGATTTCCGACGGTCCAGTATTTGCGAGCCAGAGTCTCACTGACCAGCGCCACGGGTAGTGAATTGGCGGTGTCGCGATCGGTGAAGAGCCTTCCCGCCCTCAAAGGAATAGCCATCGTGTCGAAGTAGCTGGGGTTGGCCGAGGTACAGCGAGCCAACGGTTCTTCCCCGCCGGCCGGCCTCGGGCGGCCCTGAATGACGAAGGAAACTTGAGGTCCCATGGTTGGCAGGGCACTTGCAAGCCCGGCACTTCTGATGTCGGAGCGCGATTTCAGACGCTCCTGCAGATCCTGGAAGAACGCAATCTGACGCTCTCTCTCCGAGTATCTCGTCCCGGTGAGCGATAGCCTCGTGATGAGGATGTTCTCAGCCCGATAGCCGGGATCTACCTGCCACAGGCGGAACCAGCTCTTGATCGCAAGGCCTGCACCTGCCAGCAGGACCAGCGAAAGTGCGATTTCACACGCTGCGAGGAAGGTTCCCATACGGTTCTTGGACGTGCCTCCCGACGCGCCCGTGCCGCCTTCCTTCAGGGACTGGCACAGGCTGCCTCCGGACAACTTCAATCCGGGCGCCAGACCAACCGCAATCGCGGCAATCATGAGGAGCAAGAGCGTCGCAGCGAGAACTCGAGCATCCGGTCGAACATCCAAAACCTCCATGTTGGAGCCCAAGGAAGACGCACGGATAAGGTCGCATGCCCCAAAGGCGATCAGCACGCCCAGGCAACAACCCAGAAACGCCAGCATCAGGCTTTCGGTGAACAGTTGGCGCAGTACGCGCATGCGGTCAGCACCCAGAGCGGTCCGGATCGCAATCTCCTTCTCCCGCGCGGCGGCCCGGGCAAGAACGAGGTTCGCGACATTCGTGCAGGCGATGCCCAGGACGGAAGCAACCAGAACCGCGAGGAGCACATAGGCGATCGGATCGACTTTCGCGCTTATCTCCGTGACGAGAACACGCCAGCCGGTGTTGGAGTCCGGGTACTGCTTTTCCAGCCGCCGGGCGATCACAGCCATCTCCGCCTGGGCTTGATCCGTGCTGATGCCAGGTTTGAGTCGCGCAATGACGCCAAGGTAATGAGAACCGCGATATGGCGGATTGGGAGGAGGCAGCGGCAGCCAGAGTTCCGGCTCGAAACCGAGCAGGAAGCCCATTTTGACCTCGCGGCCAAGGACGCCGACCACGATGTGCGGCTGGCCGTTGATCGTGACGGTTTGTCCCAGGACATCCATCCTGGATCCGAACCGTCTCTGCCACAGGCCATGGCTGAGTAAAACGACCGGACTCTTGCCCGGTGCGCAATCTTCTGGAAGGAAAGGGCGGCCGGCTTTCAACTGCAGACCGAGGAGCGGTATCACGTCTGCGGTGGCCCTAAGGCTCCGCAGGCGTTCCGGTTCCTCCGCTCCCGTGAAATTGACCGATTCCGGCATAAACGCCGCCATGTTTTCCAGAACGCGGTTCTGCTCCCTAAAATCCTTGTAGTTGGGAAACGATACAGGTCCCCAGAACTTGAGCCGGTCACTCCCTTCCGTTACGAAGACCAGACGATCAGCGTCCTGGTAGGGGAGCGGCTTAAAAACCAGCGCGTTCACGACACTGAAAATTGTCGTATTGGCACCAATGCCCAATCCCAGTATGAGCACCGCCACGGCCGCAAAGGCGGGGCTCTTACGGAGCATTCTCACTCCGAACCGGATGTCTTGAAGGAAGGATTGCATGGCACACCCCGAACTGAGTCATTGCGCGATTGAGTCATTGAATCATTTGAAAACAAGTCTTTTTGGGCGGGATCGCGCTGAAGCCCGAATTCTACCGAATGCGAATGGTTTCACGCGCCCAATGATTCAATGACCAGATCACTCAATGACTCAATGGCTCAATTCCTGAACGGTCCCAAGATCCGCCCCGGAGGGCAAATCGCCCTGAGACTGTGCCGCACGGTTTCCGGCCAAATCCGAAGCGCAGTGCGGGCAGAAGCGGTCTCCGAGTTGGACTTCCCTTCTGCACTGGGGGCAGGTCGGCCGGAGGTTGAACTTGCAGCTGGGGCAGTAGTTGAAGCGAGCGCTCACGTCTGTGCCGCACTGTGGGCATGGATAGGGAAGTGGCTCACGAAGCAGAAAGTAGATTATGAAACCCAGACCGAGCCACGCCGGCAACAGGACGATCACCAGAATTGTCCAGAGTGTGGCATTCATCCGCCGCCGCTTTGCGTCACGATAGACGTACCCGATGAGAAAAAGAAGGGCGGCAATGGGAATGCTCGCAGCCGTACAGATTCCTGCTGATATCAACGCATTCAGCTGGCGGCTGTATTCCGGGAATGGGAGCTCGGAGGTGTAGTGAATGACCATCTGAATCACGGCTTGGGCCAGGACGAAAAGCGCAATCGTCACGAAGACGAGTCTGCGCGGAATCAAGCGCAATTCGGCAGAGAAGCGCGTGTGCTCCTTGGTCATCCGGAAGCGAATCAGCCTCACTTTCTCGCTGATCGACTCGCTCGACGATCCATTGGTGATGTTTTTTTCCTCGGACATGATCAACCTCGCTTTCTGATATACGGGACGCACCGCTCCCTAGGAACCATTCGTTATTCCTGCAATCGGGCTTTCATCCTGCAGGCTCTGCATGCTCAGCACTGCCGCAAGTACCAGCGCCGGCACCGCCCACCACAGGGCAAATCCCATTTGCCAGAACGGGCTGGGAATGCCGACCCTGTGTGCCATCCATCCGAAAAACCGCCACAGGCAGGAAACGCTGGCCGCAATCCACGCCCAGGAAACCGCGCTTGCGATCCACAGCCAGATTCCCGGCAATCGACGCCGGCCCAGTTCCAGCGCACGCCGGCGCACGCGGAGCCGGGTCATTTCCACGAGCGCCGGATTGACTCGGACTGAGACGGACCGGATTGACCGGATCGCGTGATCCGTTGCAGCTGCACGTCTCGCGCATGCCGGGCAGCTTGCCAGGTGAGCCTCCAACCATTTCAGGTCTGCTGTCGTCAGGTTCTCCGCCTGTGACTGAAGTATCAGCTGCTCTGCGCGCTCATGCGTGTTTTCGCTCATGACTTAGTTTCCTCCAGAGCTTCTCTCAGCAATTCCAGGCTCCGATAGAGCCTGGATTTCACGGTGGAGAGAGGCGCCGCCACAATCGCGGCGATCTCATCCAGCGCCAAGTCCTCCTGAAAACGGAGTACTAGCACTTCCCGATAAACTGCCGGGAGGCAGCCGAGGGCTGTTGCCACCAGCCGGTTTTCTTCCTCGCGAAAAAGCCGCTCCGTCGGCAAGGTGGTTTCGGATGCTGGAATGTCAACCGTTCCTGCTTTTTCGGGATCAACCAGTTCGTCAAGGCTCACAGAGGCCTTCCTTTGCCGCACCAAATCGATGAACAGGTTCCGGGCAATTGCGAATAGCCACGTCTCGAATCTCGACTTGCCGTTGTAGAGGTGCCCTTTCTCCAGCACGCGCATCCACGTTTCCTGGAACAGGTCCTCCGCCGTTTCTCGGGAGCCGGCAAGGTAGATCAGGTACCGGAACAAACGGTATTGAAACTGCTCGATCAGCCGGTCGAGGACCTCGGGGTCGCGGTTGCGTAACCCGCGCGCCACCTCCCTGGCTTCACGTTCCATCGAATCCGCGAAACTGTATGTCACGGTCAACATTCTAATCACGTATACGGGCGAGGGATTGAAAAAGACGCACGCCCATTAAAAAGTCTTCTGAATAGACGTGCCGATCCGATCTTTGCTGGCATTAGTCTCGCGTTTCAGCGACAATGTCCCCGCTATGAAATCATCGAGATTTCGTTGTCCCTCATGTGCGTCCCCTGTATTGGAAGGAAGCAACTTCTGTAAGGCCTGCGGGACTGCGATAAGCTCCGTCAACGAGCTGCCCACCCAGGCTATGATGCCTTCCGTGCCGAATGCATCGCGTCCTGCGCCCCCATCGACACCCCCGGTGGGACGCCTTGCTTCCTATGACTCAATCCCGACCGGCGGATTCACTCCTGGCACCGTGATCGGGGAGCGCTATCGCATCATCGGGCTTCTGGGTAGTGGCGGGATGGGCGAGGTTTACCGCGCGGACGATCTGAAACTGGGGCAGCCCGTTGCCCCAAATTTTTGCCGGAGTCGCTTGCGGAAGACCCTGTACTCAGAGAGCGCTTTTTCGCCGAGGTTCGCATTGCCCGGCAGATATCCCATCCCAACGTGTGCCGTGTTTACGATGTCGCGGAGCTCGAAGGACAACACTGCCTTTCGATGGAGTACATTGACGGCGAAGATCTGGGTTCACTTTTAACGCGCATCGGTCGGCTGCCCATCGACAAGGCTCTGGATATATCCCGACAGATTTGTGCCGGCCTGGCCGCGGCACATGAAAAGGGAGTCCTGCACAGGGATCTGAAGCCCTCCAACATCATGCTCGACGGACGTGGCAGGGCGCGCATCACGGACTTCGGGCTCGCGGTTGTTGCCGAAGAGGCATCGCAAGAGAACTTCGTCTCGGGCACGCCGGCCTACATGGCACCGGAGCAGTTGGCCGGAAAAGGGACGTCCGTTCGGAGCGATATCTATGCGCTGGGAATGGTTCTTTACGAGCTCTACACCGGTAAGAGGGCGTTCGAAGCCGGTTCACTCGCAGAGCTCAGGAACAAAAAGGAGAATGCGGCACCGACTCCACCATCGCAAATGGTCAAGGAGATGGACCTGGTCGTCGAGCGTGTGATCTTGCACTGCCTGGACAAAGATCCCCGCGCTCGGCCCCCATCGGCGCTTCAGGTGGCAGCAGCGCTTCCGGGAGCGGATCCGCTGGCTGCCGCTCTTGCCGCGGGCGAGACCCCTTCACCGGAAACAGTCGCGGCCTCCGGGAGCGTTGAGGGTTTGAAACCAAGGCTTGCTTGGGCGTGTCTGGCCGTGGTTCTCATTGGACTTATATTTGCAGCCCAGCTGAACGTCAAGGCGACCCTCCTCGGGCGTCTCAGGCCCCAAAAGCCTCCCGAGGTCCTTATAGAAAGGGCGAGGGAGATCCTGAAGAAGGCCGGCTACACGGACCCACCGGCTGACTTTGCCTTCGGGTTCGAGCCGGACGGCAGCTACGTGGAGTACATCCGAGAGCACGACCAGTCCAGAACGCGCTGGGACAGGATCGAGGGCAATGCCATTAATTTCTGGTATCGTCAAAGCCCGCAGCCCATCGAGCCTGCGACGTTTCCTGGCCTAAGCATATCCGCATTCGCCGGCATCTATCCGAACGATCCTCCGGTCGAAATGTCGGGAATGGCAACCGTGTGGCTGAATCCTCAGGGACGGTTAACGGGGTTGATCGCCGTTCCGCCGCAAGTCGATAGCTCAGCCGACACACCGGTGACACTGCCATGGGATATGCTCATGACCGAAGCCGGCGTCGATCCTGCCAGGTACATGCGGGTCCCACCGGCCTGGCTGCCTCCTACCTTCTCCGACAGCCGTTCTGCCTGGGAGGGACCGTCTCCATATTGGCCCGGCCATCCTATTCGGATTGAGGCGGCGGCCTTCAAGGGCAAGCCGGTTTACTTTAAAGTCATTGGGCCCTGGACCCGGCCAAGCAGAATGGTTACAAACTCCATGACCTTAGGAGAACACGCCCAGGCGATCATCCTTATTGCGATACTTTTGGCGCTTTTCGTTGGAGGAGCATTTTTCGCCCGTCGAAATCTCCGTCTGGGCCGGGGAGATCGCCGAGGGGCATCCCGGCTCGCGGTCTTCGTCATCACGATCATGTCGATCGGCTGGATTCTGGGAGAAAGCCATGTCGCAACCATGGGGGAACTCGGCCTGGTCGTTATGTTCGCGAGTCGGACCCTCTTCGTGGCCGTATTCATCTGGATTCTCTATGTAGCACTGGAACCCTTTGTCAGGCGCCGTTTGCCAGCGACCATCGTCTCCTGGAGCCGGCTGCTTGCGGGAGAGGTTCGAGATCCGCTGGTCGGCCGCGACCTGCTTTTCGGCTCAGCTTTTGGAGCAGCTTTCTCCGTTATCATCCTGAGCAGTGGGCTACTTCCTTCCTTCTTCGGGCGCGCTCCGGAAACTCCCCTCTTCGGCCTGTACGGCGCGTTGACCGGGGGGCGCAACCTCGTTTCAGGACTCCTTTGGATTGTCACGCTCACATTGTTCGTTTCCCTTGCGCACCTCTTCCTTTTGTTCTTACTCCGAACCGTTCTGCGGAAGCAGTGGGCCGCGGCGGCGGCATACATCCTCATCCTCGCACCTCTGCGTGTGTTGCAGTCGAGCGTCCCATGGGAGGCTGCGTTCTTCGTGGCCGCCGTCGTTTTCGGACTCTATGTTTTCGTGCTCATGCGTTTCGGCCTGCTGGCTTTCATTGCCTGCCAGTTGGTGAGAGACCTTGTTGAAACCTTCCCGATAACGACGCAGTTCTCTCTCTGGTATTCGGGGTACACGCTTTTAACCCTGGCATTCATCGGCGCGATTGCGTTCTTCGGCTTCTATACTTCCCTTGGCGGGCATCCTCTTCTGGGAAAGGCGGCTCTCGAGGATTAGCCACGTCATGGCGGGCCCTCGACAGCTAGCCTGCGGGCCGCAGCCCGAAGGGGCGCGGCGGCGGGCGGGCATCTGCTGCGTTGCCGCTCCTCGACGATGTACATCGACATCGCCTGCGTCGCGGCGCCTTGCATCTGCCCGCCCGGCGCTCGCGCCAAAGTGGACCTGTTATTTCGTGACAGACCCTTAGTGGTGGATCAATTGAGCGGTCAGCCTTCAGCTGTCAGCTCTCAGCTGGATGTATCTCCAACAGTGGCTGCGCGGCCCCGTGATGGATCGTTCAGAGCCGCGCGCGAAGCAAGCGGGGCTGATGAACAGTATTGTGTCATATCCCCGCTCCCTGTCGGTCGCGGCTCTGAATACTTGTTGATGAGGCAACGGCCGCAATAATGGCCGCACAAAAACTCTGTCAAAACAGCAGAGTTTTATCCGTTTGTTTTACAGAGATCTCATTCCCTAATCGAAAGAATCTCTGTGAATGAGTAACACAGTGAATACTGGATTCGTATTGACATTCATCGAGAGTGTTAATCTCGCACATTGCGTATAATGCAACGATAGGGGGCGGCATGAAGAGCGGCGGAATGGCAGTATTCAGCTACGCACTAATGATGGGCGCCATGGCACTGGCGGCCGCGAAGCCGGTCGACTTGAGCGGGACATGGGTTCTGACAAAAACCGACCAGAGTTTTTCTCCCATCATGATGGGAGGAGGGGGAGAGGGCGGTGGTGGTGGAATGGGCGGCGGCGGTGGAATGGGGGGTGGTGGTGGAATGGGCGGCGGCGGTGGAATGGGCGGTGGTGGTGGAATGGGCGGCGGTGGTGGAATAGGCGGCGGTGGCGGAGTGGGCGGCGGCCGTCGTGGCGGAGGTGGTTTTCCAGGTGGGGGCAGCCAGAGAGGCCAAATTCCCGGTGCCAGCAATCCTGTTGAGGTTCAGGATCTGACTTTGGCCATCACCCAAACCGCCACGGAGATCAAAATCGAGCGAAAGTGGTCTCGTGATGGGAAAGGGCAATCTGTCCAACAGTCCTTCACCCTGGATGGGAGTGAGAATCGCAATCCGGACGATATGGGCAGGGGTGAATTTAAGTCGAAGACCAAGTGGCACAAGAGCAGCCTGGTAACCGAAGGCAATCAGCAAATGGCCACAGGCAGCAGGGATATTGCCATGCGCATGAAGCAAGAGTTCTCCCTTTCCAAGGATGGCCAGTCGCTGACCGTGAAAACTACAAGGGACACTCCAAGGGGACAGATGATCACCAAGCAGATCTTCAGGAAATCCTAACCTCGTTCGGATGGGTGGCGGAACAGATTCTCGAGCGAGGGGATCTCATCTGGGCATGATCTGAAGTTCCCTACGGATGCCTTCTGCCAGCCACTGTCGAATTAGTGTCTGATAGGGAATCGATTTCATCGTGGCAATCTTCTTGAGCGCAACAATTTGTGCCGGATCGAGCTTTATAGAAAGATTCTGAAGTCGACGCGTTCGTCTGCCCTCTAGGATTTGCTGCCGCAGTTCCTCCTCGAGGATGAACTCGACAGGACGTTCATTCAAATCCGAAAGAACGCCACGACGATCATAATACTCCGCTGGCTTTTCTCTCACCCGATCCGCCGACCTGCCCACGGCTCATTCCTCCCGATTCGCCCGATAATACCTACGTTCGGCCGAATCCATGTCCCAACCTGTGATGATTCGTGCTATTCTGCCGCCCTTCGTCTCGAAGACGATCACCAGGAGCCTACCCGATTGCGTACGCCCGAAAGCTGCATAATGACCATGTTTCGTCTTGCGCAAGAGCGGGGATATGGCGAAGACCTCCTCAGCCTCTTCCGGCTCGATGCCGTGTCCGAGTGCCAGGTGCAGCATATTGGCGTCATCCCACTCAAACTCGGAAATGCGCATCTCGGGTTCCTTGGGTAATACATTACATTACGCCCTCTGTGTCCGTCAAGGTGCCCAGGAAAACCCGAACTTGGGTGTCCAGGATTTGATCCTTTGGTACGTGTACACAGCCTGGGGGCAAGAGCGGAACCAACTCAAAATATTAGGACACAGATTTGCACAGATCTCCGCTTGTGATCAATTTCGATCCGTGAAAAACCGTGTCCAGTTTTCCTTCTACGCTCTCCGCAAGGCAGTCTAGGAGGTAATGCCCGACGCTCAGGATTCTCACACCCGCCAACCCGTGACGAATCCAATCGGTTGTCAGCCCTTCCTGGACCGGAGATCGCGACCAAAAGCACACTGCCGTAACTCGGTAATCCTTCTCATTTCCTGCTTCCAATAAGTATTTACTTTGCTTTTCAGCGAATAATCTGTATACTGATTTGTATACAGATACAGAGGTCAAAAGTTATGATGGTCGTGATAGATCGTTCATCAGATGAGCCGGTCTACGAGCAGATCGCCCGACAGATCCGAGACTGTGTGTCTTCCGGCGAGTTGCCTCCAGGAACACCGCTGCCCACGGTTCGGATATTGGCCTCGGACCTGGGCGTGAACCTGAACACGGTGGCCCGGGCTTATTGGCTGTTGGAGGAGGAAGGCTTCGTGCGCATTCGCGACCGATCCGGTGCCGAGGTGCTGGCGCCGGCTCGCAAGCCGGCCGAGCAGCGTGAAAGGCTCTGTCAAGATTTGCGAAAAACCCTGGCGCGAATGCACCAGGCAGGCTTCTCACCGGAGGAATTGCAGGGTTTCGCAGAGCATGAGATAGCTTCTCTTGCCAAGCGCTTGCAAAAGTAGAAGAGGGGGTGTGCCATGGAAACTCGAATCACTTGGATCTCGTTAGTAGTCTTACTTGCAATTGTCGGTGGTCTCTACTTTCTATTCCCACGCATTAGCCGGCGCGGCCTGCTGTTTGGTGTCTACGTCGGTGAAGAGGCTTCCAAAGGCGAGGCAGCACGTCGCATCACGCGTTCTTGGTACGTGGGCATGGCCTTGTGGTTGGCTGCCAGCTTCGCGGGTGCCATCCTTGCGGGCGTCCTGTTCCGATCGATTCCGGGCTCTTTAGCCGCTGTCTTCCTCTTCCCGATCGGTTTCCTGGCCGAATACCTGCGGGCTTACCGGCGCGCGCGAGGGCTGGCCTGCGAAGAAGCTGAACCGGCAGCGGCGGCATTCATCGGCACTGAAGAACAAAAGCCTCTTTTGTTGCCGAATCTGGCCATGGGACTCGGCTTGGCTGGCGGACTATATGCCATCGGCTATGCTTGGAGTCACTACTCACAACTGCCGGATCTGGTCCCGACACATTTCGGTCTCTGGGGGCAACCGGACGCATGGCGGCTGCGCTCATTCTCTACCGTGATGTTGTTACCGATCATGAGTCTGGTGATGGGCGTGGGACTTGGAGGAGTGGCCTATCTCACCGGCCGGGCCAAGCGCGCCATTCGGTACCGCGACCGGGGTGTGTCCTTCGAGGCCCAGCAGCGCTTCCGGCGGATAATGGCCAATTTCCTGGCCATCACGTCCCTGCTGGTTACAGGCATGATGGCCATTCTGTCGCAATCTTCGATCCGGGTGGCACTAAAGGAAGATCAAGCCTTGTCTCCGGCCATGATGATCCTGGCCCTCATTCTACTGGTCTTCGCTTTGTCAGGGAGTATCTACATCGCCCTGAAATACGGGCAGGGAGGATCCCGGCTGGAGAAGAGCGCCGAGGACTTACCCTTGACCGACGGCTTGGCTGACAACCGCCTTTGGGTGCTTGGGATGTTCTACGTCAATCGGGATGATCCCTCGCTGTTTGTGGAGCATCGCTTCGGGCTCGGTTACACCATTAACTTCGGCAATCCGAAGGCCGTGGCACTCGTGTGCGGATTTTTCGGTTTGATAATCGTGATTACGATCATCGTGGTCCTCACTCACTGAATTTCGGCCGCAAAGAGGCAGAGAGCGTGGAATGCTGCAAGTTCAGAAAGTAGAAATCATGCAAGTTCTACAGATTATTGTACTAATGACGCTTTGTGCAGTCAGGAGCGCAATCCCCTGGCCTCAGGCGCAGCAGCCTCTGGAAGGGCATTGGGAAGGACACATCAGCATCATGGGAACACAGCTGGCAATCCGTGTGGACTTCAAGACCGATCAGGAGGGCCTCAAAGCGACCATCGATATTCCACAGCAGGGCGCGAAAGGGCTCGTGCTGAAGAACGTCCGCTTTGAAGCTCCAAAAGTGCATTTCGAGTTGCCCGCTGGTCCGGGCCTGGCGGTATTTGATGGAGAGCTCAAGGGCGATGAGATTTCCGGCAGTTTCACTCAGGGTTTGGCTTCGGGCACCTTCTCCTTGAAGCGCGGCGCTGCAACCAAAGAGGTCCCGCCAGCAGAAGAGCCGGTTCCCTACAAACAGGAAGAGGTACGCTTCACCAACGGAAATGTTATTCTTGCCGGGACTCTGACGCTGCCACCTTCCGGAGGGCCACATCCTGCTGTGGTGATGATCACCGGCAGCGGGCCGCAGAACCGCGACGAGGAGATCCTCGGCTTCAAACTCTTCCGTCTGATCGCCGACCACCTCACGCGCAACGGCATTGCCGTCCTGCGCTACGACGACCGCGGCGTAGGTGGTTCGACTGGCATCACCATGCAGTCAACCACGCAGGATTTTGCCGGAGATGTTCTGGCCGCAGTCCAATTGCTGAAATCGCGTCCTGATATTGACTCCAAGCATATCGGCCTTTGCGGCCACAGCGAAGGCGGCGTTGTCGCTCCTATAGCAGCCTCCCGCTCCAATGACGTGGCTTTCATCATTCTCATGTCTGGAATGGGCGTAACGGGCGAAAAAATACTGCTGTCTCAGGGTGAGGCCATCGCTCGAGTCGAAGGAGCGAGTGTTGAAGATCTGCAAGAACGGGCGGAATGGCAGAAACGAATCTTTAAGGTGGTGCGCGACGGCAAAGGCTGGGAGGAGCTGCGCATGGATATGCGCCGTGACGTATTGGCTCAAGTTGAAAAACTGCCGCCGGAGCAAAAGAAAACAATCCCGGATCCCAAGGTTTATGCGGACGCCGCGACCGAAGCCCAGCTCCAAATGCCGCGAAGCCCTTGGTTCAAGTACTTCCTGGATTTCGATCCTTCTCCTTACCTTGAGAAGGTGCGCTGCCCTGTATTGGCTCTCTTTGGGGAATTGGATCTGCAGGTGCCGGCGGAGGAGAACAAGCAAGCAATCGCCGCAGCGCTGGAAAAGGGCGGTAACAAGGATTACACCATGCATGTTTTTCCCAAGGCCAACCATCTATACATTGGGGCGGGCACGGGAAGCCCCAAAGAATATCCGATGCTTAAGAAAGAGTTCGTCCCCGGCTTTCTCGATTTCGTCACCCGCTGGATCCGCGTGAAAACCGGTTTGCAACCCGCCGGATGAGGTGCAGTCATCTGACATGCCCAGTCACATTGTGTTGGCTATTGACAGACGTAACAATTACATCTGTAGGGGCGGGACCTGTGCCCGCCCTTCAGGCCCTCGGGCGCCCACAGGTGGCGCCCCTACAGACATCCGCTCAATCAGTGTCTATTCTCGGAAAAGTGGACCGTGGGGAATCGACGATGCCCCCTCTGACCAGCTGATTGAGTTTTATTTGCGCCGCGATTGGAGCTCGGCGGCAACATCGTCGAGCGAGATGTCTATCTCGCGCAACGCCACAAGGAGGTGGAAGAGGAGGTCGGAGACTTCCCGGATGGTCTCCTCGCGGTTCCCGCTCATGCCGGCGACGACCGTCTCGGTCGCCTCCTCACCAACCTTCTGCAGAATCCGCTTAAGGCCCTTCTCAAAGAGCTTTGCCGTGTAGGATCCTTCCGGCTTTTGCGCTTTTCGTTCGGCGATGAGCCGCTCCAGTTCACCCAAGATCGCACCAATGGAGCGTCCCTGATCCGCTTCAAAGCCTTCCACATTTTCAAAGAAGCAGGAGCGGGCGCCGGTGTGGCAAGCCGGTCCTTTCGGATCGACACGCACGACGAGAGCATCCAGATCGCAGTCCGCCTCCAAGCTGATCACCTTTTGGCTATGCCCGGAAGTCTCTCCTTTGTGCCAGAGAGACTGTCGGCTTCGGCTGTAGAAAACTGTTTCGCCCCGATCCCTGGTCTTGGATAGGCTTTCCTCGTTCATGTAGGCGACCGTCAGCACCTCGCCTGTAGCGGCATCCTGGACCACGGCAGGAATCAGCCCATCGGAATCCCATTGAAGTTCTTCGATCTTTTTCATGGCAACCCACTTAATCTTTATAGATGTCCGGTCTGGATAATTTCACAGGCGCACGGGTATTCCTCGGTCCCGGAGAAAATGTTTGACCTCTGAAATCGAGTATTGGCCGAAGTGGAATATGGACGCGGCCAGCGCGGCGCTGGCATTCCCTTGGGTGAAGGCATCGGCAATGTGCTGAAGCGAACCGCACCCTCCCGAAGCGATGACGGGGATCCTCACCCGCTCTGCGATAATTCGATTCAGAAGGTTGTCATAACCCTCCTGTGTGCCGTCCCGGTCCATGGACGTGAGCAGGATCTCCCCCGCCCCGCGCTCGGCCGCTTTGACACACCACGCAACGGCTTCCAGTGTGGTCCGCACTCGGCCACCGTGCGTCGTGACCTCCCAGCGCGGATCTTCCGGTTGCCAGGGCTGTATCCGCCTGGCATCGACCGCCACAACGATGCACTGCGAGCCGAAGTAGCGCGCGGCCTCGCCGATCAGGTTCGGGTTCTCCACAGCGGCGGTGTTGAGTGACACTTTATCCGCGCCGGAGCGAAGAATGGCCTGGATATCTTCGAGGGAACGGAGGCCGCCTCCAACCGTGAAGGGAATGAAAATCCGGTCGGCGACATCGCGGACCATGCGCGCGACGATATTTCTGCGATCCGACGAGGCTGTGATGTCAAGGAAAACCAGTTCGTCGGCGCCTTCGGCGTCGTAGCGTTCGGCATTCTCGACGGGGTCGCCGGCATCGCGCAGGCTCACGAAGTGCGTTCCTTTCACCACTCGGCCGTCCTTAACGTCCAGACAGGGAATGATTCTTTTCGCCAGCATCGGTTATTCACCTTTCGACCAGGCGGTGACTTTGCGCAGCAGATCCGCGAGATCGATCTTTCTTTCGTACAAAGCCCGGCCGAGAATGACGCCTTCAATTCCGGCGGAACGCCGTTCCCAGAGGCACCGGACATCCTCAACTCCGGCAACGCCACCGCTGGCGATCACGCGCACGCCTGCCTCGCGAGATATCCTCTCCGTCTCCTCGACGTTAGCGCCGGCGAGCATGCCGTCGCGGGACACATCCGTGTAGATCACGCGCTCCACGCCGAGAGATTTCATGCGCCTTGCGAGTTCAGCGGCACTGACAGACGTCTGGTCAATCCAACCGCGCAGTGCAACCTGGCCATTTCGAGCGTCGATGCCCACCACGATGGCTCCTGGCCATCGCCGAACGGCCTCCTCAACAATCTCCGGATGCTCCACCGCGACTGTGCCCAAAATCGCGCGCGACGCGCCCAAATCAAGGATGCGTTCGATCTTATCCAGCGTGCGAAGCCCTCCTCCGAACTGAACGGGAATTTTCAGTCCCCGGAAAATCGATTTCGCCATTTCGCTGTGCGCCGCTTCTCCGGAGAAGGCCCCGTCGAGGTCAATGAGGTGCAGACGCCTCGCTCCCATTTCCTGCCAGTGCAACGCCATGGCGAGTGGATCGTCGCTGTACTCGGTCGAGCGCGCCGCATTCCCCTCCTGCAAGCGCACGCACTTCCCACCCTTGAGGTCGATTGCCGGTATCACCTCAAACTCAAACTCTCCGCGTCTCTGTGCTGGAAGCTTCATGCACACTATGGGTAGGGGCACGGCGCGCCGTGCCCCTACGACTCCATCATCACGAGATCCCAAGGAAATTTCGCAGGAGTTGTTTGCCCGAATCCTGGCTCTTCTCCGGGTGGAATTGGGCTCCCCAGACATTCCCGCGGCGGGCGATCGAGCAGAACCGCCGTCCATACTGCGTCCAGCCGATGGCATCGCGCAGATTATCCGGCTCCACGAAGTACGAGTGGACGAAGTAGAAGTAACTTCCTTCAGGAATGTCCTTCAGCAGCGGATCGGCCTGCAATGATTCTATCTGGTTCCAGCCCACGTGCGGCACACGAAGGCCGGGCTCGTAAAACCTGCGTACTTTTCCTGGAATGAAGTCGAGTCCCCGATGGGCACCGAACTCCTCGCTCTCGCTGAAGAGCAGCTGCAATCCAAGGCACAAGCCCAGCAGGGGGGTTCCCCTATTCACCGCTTCGCGAATGGCTCCTTCGGCACTGCTGCGCCTCAGGTTTTCCGTGGCATCGCCAAAGGCGCCGACACCCGGCAGAATCAGGTTCCTGCTCTTGCGAATGACCTCCGGATCTCCGGAAACGAGCGGCGCGCCGCCGACTGCGGCCAACGCCTTTTCGACGCTGCGGAGATTGCCCATTCCATAGTCGATAATCACCGTCGTGGCGACTTCGAGCATTACTAAAGCACTCCTTTGGTGGACGGCACTCCCTGCATCCGTGGTTCGATCCGCGTGGCAATGCTCAGCGCGCGCGCAGCGGCCTTGAAAATCGCTTCGCAAATGTGATGCGCGTTGCGGCCATACAGCAGCTCGATGTGCACGTTCACCCGGGCGTGAGTTACGACGGCTTTCCAGAACTCCTCCATGAGCTCCAAATCGAGATCCCCGATTCGTTCCCGTTCCACCCTCGCGTGGTAAACCAGATAGGGCCTGCCCGACAGGTCCACTGCAACGCGGGCGAGGGTCTCGTCCATCGGAAAATAGGCATGAGCAAAGCGCACGATTCCCTTCTTGTCGCCAAGGGCCTTGTCTAGGGCAAGACCCAGGCAGATTCCGATGTCTTCCACCGAATGATGAGCATCGATGTGGAGATCCCCTTTGCACACGACCTCGAGGTCGAAAATGCCGTGTTTGGCGAAAAGCATCAGCATGTGGTCCAGGAAAGGTATTCCGGTCTGAACCGAGCCGTTGCCGTTGCCGTCGAGATTGAGCGTGACCTTTATGTCGGTTTCGCTGGTGGTGCGGGTGATGGTCGCTGTGCGTTCGTTCATGTCGGAATCCCTCGGGCACTCGCGGTGCCGGTTGGTGCAGCCTTTTGAATGCTGGCGCGCAACGCGGCCAGGAAGCGATCGTTCTCCTCCCGGGTGCCGACCGAAACACGCAGGCAGTTGGAAAGCATTGGATAGGAGGAAACGTCGCGAATCAGAACGTTTTGTCGATACAAATCATCGAACACGGTGCGCGGCGGAACAGCAACTTCGAAGAGGAAGAAGTTGGCGGCTGTCGGAAAGAGACGGATACCCGGAATGGAACGTAACTCCCCGCCAAGGCGCTCACGCTCCTCGAGAATGGCGTCGATCGCGGGACCGAACCGGCTCGTGTTGTCCAGCGCCACTTCCAGGGCGGTAAGGCTGAATTGGTTGATGTTGTAAGGAAGCTTGGCCTTGGAAATCTGGGCCGCCAACTCCGGATGGGCCATGAGATATCCAACTCTCAGACCGGCCATTCCCATTGCCTTGGAAAATGTGCGCGTAATGATGAGGCGCGGATGCGATGCCAGGAACCTCAGCCCCGTTTTCCCGCAGAACTCGAAATAGGCTTCATCGAGCAACACATGCCCGGAAAAGCGGTCGAGAATCCGCATCAACCCTTCTTCTTCGAGCAAGGTTCCGGTCGGGTTGTTGGGAGTACCCACGATGAGCAGCTTCGCTCCAGCCTCCGTCGAGCGCGCGATCAACTCGTCGACGTCATAACTCATGTCCGGCTCGAGTGGAACGTTGATCACCCTGGCGCCAAGAATCCGGGAGATGAGGCCGTAGACAGTGAACGTCGGAGACGGGATGGTCACCGGTGTGCGATCCTTCACCAGCACCATGAGGACTGCCTGGAGCAGTTCATTGGATCCGTTGCCAACCAACACTCCATCCTTCTGCCAGCCCGCGAACTCGGCCAGCCTTGCGCGAAGCCTGTCGGGCACGAAGTCGGGGTATCGACACCACTGCCGCTCCCGGTAACGACGGAAGACCTCCTCCTTCAGATCGTTAGGGAAATCGTATGGATTTTCGTTCTGGTTCAGCTTGATCTCGGCCTCGTAAGCCCGGAGAGTGTACGCCGGTACCTTGAGCACCTGTCGCTTGACCCCATACAGAGGAGAGTTTTTCTTCATATCTCACAGCTTCTCAGGACACCACAGAGACACAGAGGTCGCAGCGCGGCCTCGCGGCCGCAACCAAAAAACCTGGACACGGATTTGCACAGATTGACACAGATCGGGCCACCGCATGGGCCAGCGCTTCGCGCTGCACCTTCTTTGCCCGAGTCCTACGGGAAAACGCGGGGGTTAGCAATCGAAGATGTCTTGCTGATTGACCGCGCTTTCCCGCAGGACTCGGGCAAAGAAGGTGGCCACAGGCAGCCCATGCGGTGGCAGCAGAAGCTAGTCTCATCCGTGTGGATCTGTGACAATCCGTGTCCAGAATGCAATTGTTGTTAGAAAAAGAGAAATTCGCACTTTTGTGCACAGACCTCTGTGTCTCTGTGGTGTCCTTTGATCTATCCATCCGACTGCCGGATGCGCACGGATCTGGCATGCGCCTCCAGCCCTTCCGCGCGCGCAAGCGTCTCGATGCTCCGCCAGGTGCGCGAAAGCTCATTCTGGCTGTAGCGGATGATGCTGGTACGGCGCTGAAAATGATAGACGCCCAGGGGAGAGAAAAAGCGCGCCGTACCTCCCGTCGGAAGGACGTGGTTGCTTCCGGCGAAATAATCCCCCACCGCCTCCGGCGAGTAATCCCCATAAAATATGGCGCCTGCATTGCGAACCAGATCGACCGCCGAGCGGGGAATGCTCGAGAAGATTTCCAGGTGCTCGGGAGCCAGCTCATCGATCCAGTCCGCTGCCTGGAAGTAGTTCTCCGTGACCACGATTGCGCCGAAATTTTCGAGCGACTTCCATGCGATGTCTTGCCTCGGCAGGGATTCCAGCTGAAGCTCAACCTCGCGCCTCACCAGGACCGCATGAGAGACCGAATCTGTGAAGCAGAGGGCGCAGGCGAACTCATCGTGCTCCGCCTGCGAAAGCATGTCGGCCGCGATGTAGCGCGGGTTGGACTCCGCGCTGGCCAGTATAATCACTTCGCTCGGTCCCGCAATCATGTCGACGTCCACCTGGCCGAAGACCTCGCGCTTCGCGGCCGCAACATAGGCGTTTCCGGGACCAACGATCTTGTCGACAGGGGCAATTGTGTCCGTCCCGAAGGCCAGGGCGGCGATCGCCTGCGCGCCGCCGACCAGGTAGATTTCGTGGACGTTGAGTTCGCGCAACGCCGCTGCGATGACGGGGTGTTTTTTGAAAGTCCCAGGGGGAGTCACGACCACGATGCGTGGAACGCCGGCAATCTTGGCCGGAATCACGTTCATCAGCACCGACGAGGGGTACGCCGCGCTGCCGCCCGGAACGTAAATCCCAACGCTGTCCAGGGGCAAGACGCGCTGTCCGAGGGTTACACCCCTGGTCGAGAACTCCCAGGACTCCTGTAACTGGTGCTTGTGATAGGCGTGGATGTTGAAGATGGCTTTTTCCATTTCACGCACGACGGCCGGATCGGCCTTGGCCGCCGCCGCGCGCAGCGCCTGGGGCCGTACGCGCAGCTGCCACTCGGTGAGCTTGACTCGGTCCAGCTTCTCCGTGAGCCTCAGGAGCGCTTTGTCACCCCCCTCGCGCACTTGTTCCAGGATATCGCGCACCGTGTCGACGACTTCGCCGGAAATCGCAGTTCTGCGCTTCGCCAGGCGCTCGAAAAGCCTGGTCTTTTCCTTCTGCCTGTAAATTGGAATCATTCGAGTGCCTTCCGCAGCTTCCCGAGGAACTCCTGTACCTCGGCATACTGGATATGAAAGCTCGCACGGTTGATCACGACTCTTGCGCTCGACTCGGCAATCTCTTCCAAAGCTACGAGGCCGTTCTCAGCCAGCGTGCGCCCGGTTTCCACCAAATCAACGATGGTCTCGGCCAATCCCAAATTCGGCGCCAGCTCCACGCTGCCGCTGAGGTAAATGACCTCCGCAGGAAGACCACGGCTGCGGAAGAATCTCTCGGCGACCCTGGGGTATTTTGTGGCCACGCGAGTCGTCGAAAGCAAATTATGCTTTTCCACCGTGTCGCCCGCCTTCCCGGCAAGCACGAGCCTGCATCGTCCGAATTTCAGATCCAAGGGCTGGTGCAAATCCGGCGAAACCTCCAAGAGAACATCGCGGCCGCAAATGCCCGCTGCGGCGACGCCGTACTCGACATAAGTCGGCAGATCCATCGGCTTCACCAGCAGGAACTGGTAGCTGCCGGTGGCGTCCGGCGCGATCAGGCGCCGCGAGGAGAGGATATCCTCAGGCACATCGATGCCGGCGCGCGCAAGGAACTCCACGGTCTTATCGAGAAGGCGACCCTTCGACAGCGCCATGGTGAACATCTACGTTCTCGTTCCCACGTGGATGCGCAGCCCCTGGCGGCGGAGCCGCCAGACCTGCTTAAAGATCTCGCTCAGAGAAGCACTTTCCGTAGAGATCACATACTCCTCGGAGTCGTGAGACGGCACCTCGAGCTTGCCCGCATCCTGCACCAGCGGCAGCACACGATCCATCGTGAAAGAGAATCCGACCGCAGGAAGGTCCCAGCCAAACTTCGAGAGAAGGCCGTCGTAACGGCCGCCGCCGCCGAGCTCGAATCCCTGTGGCCGGCCATAGATTTTGAAGACGATGCCCGTGTAGTAGTCCAGCCCGCGAACCTCCGCCAAATCAAAGGTGAGGTAACTCTGCAGTCCCAACGATTCGCCCACCGAATGAATCTTGCCCAGCTCGTTCAAGGCCTCCCGCGAACGAGCGTTCTCGACGACCGAGAGCGCGAGGTCGATAACTTCGCGTCCCCCCGCGAAGTTGGGGAGCTCTACGAGAAACCGCTTCTTTTCGGGGCTGATCTCCATATCCTCTACTTCCTTGCACAGCCAGGCAGAATCTTTGTGGTCCACCGCGTCGCGGAACGCGTCGGCCCTCTCAGGAGGCAGATTCAAAACTGAGACAATTCCGTTGAAGAACCCAACGTGACCCAGGGCAATTTTGAAGTCTTCGACCCCAAGCTGAAGCAGGCATTCGACAGCAAGCAGAATCACCTCGATATCGGCCCATGTCTTGGCAACACCCATCGACTCCAACCCGATCTGGTAAAACTCCTTCTGCTTGCCCGCTCCGGCACGCTCCTGCCGAAACACTTCTCCCGAATAGAAAAGCTTGATGGGCAGAGGCTGATCGGTCATTCTCGTCGCCACGGTTTTGGCGACCAGCGTCGTCAGATCCGGCCTCAAGGCAAGCAAAGAGCCGTCTCTGTCGAGGAATCGGTATACCTTGTCGCTGATATGAGGACCAAGGCCGTAGGAAAAATCCTCGAGATAGTCGAAGAACGGCAGAATGATTTCCTGGAAACCCCAGTTCTTCATCGTGCCCGCCAGGATCGACTCGACCTTGCGCCGGCGGTTCACTTCTTCCCCGAAATAGCATTGGACGCCCTGGGGAATCATCGGCCTCAAATTGTTTGCCCTTGAGTTTTTCATTAAATGCGACCTGTTACTGAAATTCGTTGGGCCTGGAATTGGGTCTTAGAATTTGCGATTGACGATTGCAAAACTGCCGAGTTTTTTCAATCGTCAATCGTCAATCGTAATTCGTAAATCGAATGCCTGACTCCAACCTGCCTACAATTCTTCCACCACCAAGCCTTCGTTGTCGGCCTTAAGAAGCCGGACCTGGGACGACAGGCCGTGGCGCGCGAAGATTGAACGGATGCGCGCGCCTATCTCGCTTCCGTGGGAGTCCGCGAACGCAACAACCGTGGAGCCTGCTCCGGAAAGAGCCACACCCAGCAGCCCTTCGCTCGGCTCCATCGCGAGCACTTCGTTCAGTCCCGGAAGCAGTTCGCTCCGGTAGGGCTGGTGCAGTGCGTCGGCCATCGCCTCCCGAAGGCCTTCCTTCCGCCCCTGTACCAATTGTGCCATGAGAAAGGCGGCACGCTGAACGTTATAAACCGCATCGTGGTAAGGTACCTGGGCGGGGAGGACTGCTCGCGCGCGCTTCGTCTCCAGCTCGAAATCAGGAGTAACGGCAACGACCGTCCAATCCGAGGGGAACCTCGATCGCGAGCAGAGAATCCGATCACCGCTCATGGAAGCCACGAGACCTCCGTAAAGAGCGGGGGCAACATTGTCGGGATGCCCTTCCCTGGCGGCTGCAATTTCCAGGAGTTCCTCCGGCGTCAGGTTGAGCCGGCACAGAAAACTCGCGGCGGCCGCTCCCGCAAGAATCGCCGAGGCGCTGCTTCCCAATCCCTTGGTGATGGGAATCCGGTTTTCGACTCTTAACAGAAACGGGGGAAGCTGGATTCCTCTCGTCGCGGCTACTTCGGCCATAGTGCGCCAGATGAGGTTTGATTCATCCGAGGGAACGAGATGCGCATCCTGTCCTGTGAATTCGATCCGCGAGACACCCTGGTCGAGCAGGCACACTTCAAGTGTAAGGTGCAACTGGAGTGCGAGCCCAACGGCATCGAAAGCCGCACCCAGGTTGGAAGTGCTGGCCGGCACGCGAATTCTCGCCGCTCGGCCACTCGAATCCTTATCAGTCCGCATGTCGATCCGAATGTGGGTCCCGGCTGCCAGACGGGACCTTGTACACGACAAGAAATAGCCGCAGGTCCCGTCTGGCAGCCGGGACCTACTCAGAAGACCTGACCTGCGCTCCCGGTGCCGCGCGGATCATCCAGGCGTCCAGCGCGTCGCGCATCGCCTGCTCCGGTACAGGATTTCCGCACCACAACTGCTGCTGCTTAACCGCCTGTCCAAGGAACATCTCCACACCGGAGATCGTCTTGCAGCCCTGCAGAACGGCATCCTTCAGAAGCTGCGTCTCTCGCGGGTTGTAAACCAAATCGTAAACCCATTCTCCGGTCAGCCACTCCGGCGGTATGGGAGATCGTTCGACTTCTGGATACATGCCCAAGGGGGTTGCGTTCACCAGCAGATCCCACCGCAGGTGCTGCAACTGGTCCCACCGGGCATGCTCCGCCCTGAATTGGTCCGCGAGGAGTTTCGCTTTAGCCGCGTCACGGGCCACGATGCACACGGGAGCGCCCTGGGCGCGGAGTCCCTGGACAACCGAGCGCGCTGCTCCGCCGGCTCCCAGAACGGCGACTCGCATCCGGCCAACGTGCAGATGCCGGCGGAGAGGCCGCATGAAGCCGTCGACATCGGTATTTTCGCCGTGCCATCCCGCCTTCTGTCGAACAAGCGTATTGACTGCCCCGGTCTCATTGGCCTCTACCGAAAGGCTTTGCGCCAGAGTGCAGGCCGCCTCTTTGTAGGGAATAGTGACGCTGACGCCCTGTACCGGATAAGAGGCATGAAACTCCAGGAAGTCGTCGATATCGGCGGCCTCCAGGGGGAGGTACAGCGCGTTCAGACTGCGGGCTGCGAAGGCCACGTTATGAATCAGCGGGGATAGCGAATGTGCCAGCGGCCTTCCCAGAACCCCATAGAGCTGTGTCTCAGGTCCGATTTCGCGCACGCGGTATCGATCGACCATTTCATCGGCGGACACCTGCCCTTCTGCCGTTCCCTCGCTGCCAGGAAGGCTGGCGAAAGTCATGCAGGACCCCCAGTAAGATCCAAAGATACGGCTCGGGATTCCTTCGCTGCCCATGGCATGTACGCACAGATTCCATTGCCGTGTCGTAGCATATCTCAATGCACGTGCGATCTTCAGGTTGTCGGACAGCCTGCGCGCCCGAGTGGCAATCTTCAGAATTCCGGCTCCTGTAGTCGCCATCGATTCCATCAAAGACTCGAGGCTTGCAGGTGTTTCCTCAAAATTGTGATAGGAAAGGATGACCCGCTGCCTGGAGACCGATTCCAGAATTGCCCGCCAGAATGCGGAGTACTCCACGTCGACATAATCCGCCCCGGCCCGGGCTGCCTCGAGAATCGTCTCCAGCCGGCTTCTTTCGGTCCCGCCGTAGTTGCCTCCCTGTTCGCGAGACCGGAGCGTGAAGAGAACCGGGCAGGGTTTTTCGCGAAGCAAGCGCCCGAGGTCCAGATCTTGAATATAGTCGGCCCGAATCTCAACCAGATCAGCCCAGGCGGAGGCGCGGGAAAGGGCCGCAATAGCCCCCTCTGTCGTCGACTCTCGAATAGCGACACAAATTCGAACCGGCACAATACGCCCCCGACAATAATGCGGAAGACCAAGATTTTACAGGCGGAAAGGGCCAAAATCCACAGCCAACAGAATCAGCAGGCAACTTCATCGGTTACCTGGACGGTCGGGAGAATGCCTCTCCGCGTTGAGAGCACCGGCATTCTCCTGACTTTGAAGCAAATCGGTCACCGTCTCACGGATGAATTACATTGGGGCTTGTAGGAGTGGAACAAAATCTGAGAGACTGACAGCCGCCGTCTAACGCGCGCGGCAACACTATCATTCTGCACGAATTCCGGAGGGGGCACATGCGCTCTGTTTCAATCGCGACGTTAATGATAACGGCGCTGCTGCTCATCGGATGTAGCCGGGCGCAGCAGATTACGAACAGTCCGGATCTCGCAGCCGAAATCGATCGCATCAAAGCTATTGATAATCACGCTCATCCCGTTCGAGTGGTTCTGAGCGGGCCGCCGGACCGGGAGTTTGATGCGCTGCCTGTGGATAACATGGAGCCTTCATCGGACCCATTGAACTTGCGGCCCACAGCCCCGACTGTTGTGGAAGCTTGGCGGGCGCTGTTCGGCTACTCGCAGACCGACGTGTGGCCCGAGCACCTTCGAGAGGGTCAGGAGCGCAAGCAGCGTCTGATGGGGGAAAAGGGCGACCAGTACCCTGCGTGGATACTGGATCAAATGGGCGTGGAGGTGATGCTCGCCAACCGTGTATCGATGGGCCCCGGAATTCAGCCGCCGCGTTTCCGCTGGGTGCCTTACGCGGATGCGCTCCTGTTTCCCCTGGATAATTCGAATCTTGCGCATCAGAATTCCGATCGCCGCTCCTTTTTCGCGCTCGAAGACGTTCTATTGCGCCGCTACCTGAATAACGCCGGGCTGAAGGCACCGCCTACAACGCTTGCCGAGTATCTTGGCAGAGTGGTCACTCCCACTATGGAACAACACAAGAACGGCGGGGCATTGGCGGAGAAATTCGAAGCCGCGTACCTCCGGTCGCTAGCCTTCTGCAAGGTTGACCGCACCGCCGCAGAACGCATATACGCGCAGTTTGTGCACGGGGCCGCACCGCCCGAAGCCGATTACAAGATTCTGCAGGATTACCTGTTCCGGTATATTGCGTCGGAGTGCGGGCGATTGGAGATGGCGGTGCACCTGCACACCATGACGGGAGCCGGAAGCTACTTCGACGTGCAAGGCGCCAATCCTCTGTTGCTCGAATCCGTTCTCAACGATCCGTCGTTGAGAAAGACCAAATTCGTGATGTTGCATGGGGGATGGCCTTTCACTCGGGAAATCACTGCATTGTTGGAGAAGCCCGACGCCTATCTCGACTACTCGGCACAATCCCTGCTGCTGACGCCGGCGACGTTGGCCGGAATCCTGCGGCAATGGCTCGAATGGGTTCCGGAAAAGGTGATGTTCGGGACCGACGCGTATCCCTTCTCGAACGAGATCGGATGGGAGGAGTCCGGCTGGATCGCCGCCCGGATGGGGCGACGGGCCCTGGCGATGGCGTTGACGGCAATGATGCGGGATGGCGAGATTTCGCGGGAGCGGGCGCTTGAACTCGCTCGGATGGTCCTGCATGAGAACGCGCGCCACCTTTATGGATTATGAGCGAGGTAATCATGAGAAGACTCATTTGGCTAATGCTTACGATGACATGCACTGCCGCAGCGCAGACTCTGGAAGTGGAACCGGCCATCGTTACGCGCGCCGATACCCTGAAGGCAGCCCTGCACCTGAAGTCAGCCATGCACGGCCTGGCGAAGCTCAAACTGAAGTGGACCGACAGCTATGGCCGGACAGTTGCCGATGAAAGCCAGGACGTGCGGATGGATGGTTCTGCCGTGCCCATTTCCTTACCCCTGAAGCGGGCGGTTGCGCTGCAAAACTTCCTGGAAACCGAATTGGTTGTGGGAAATGAATCCTTCAGGCCTCCCAAAGTGGAGTTCATTGTCACTCCATCGAAGGAATGGGATGACTACCAGGTCATCATGTACTACCCCTACCGGCCCGAACAGCAGCAGGCTCTGCGAGACTTGGGGGTAACGGCCGGCCAGATTCAGAATAAGCCCAGCCGCACGCCCGACGGTGCAGCGATCTGGTGGAAGAATGATTTCCGCTTTTATTGCGACCAGATGGCATATGAATTCTACGCGCCATACCACACGCCGGCGCTGAGAGACAAAGAGCAGCGGATGAAGGAAGCCAAGGTTTTATATAAGGCGGACCGGACTAGGAAAGAAGCATTCTGCCGACAGCCCTGTTTCCATGACCACGAAGCCGAAGCCAAGGCCATGGCGAAGATCAGCGAAGTCGTCGCCGCCCAGAAGCGTTTCCGACCATTCTTTTACTCCACCGATGAAACGGGCGTGGCCAATCTGGTTGAAGCCTGGGACTTCTGCTTTTGTCCGCTGACGCTCAAAGCAATGCGCAACTGGCTTCTCAAAGAATATGGTTCCCTTGAGGGCATCAACCGCGAATGGGGCACAAGATTCGCGTCGCTGGAAGAGGTGACACCGCTCTCAACCGACGAGATGATGAAGCGCGGAGATGACAATCTTTCCCCTTGGGCCGATCATCGCACGTTCATGAATCTCACATTTGCTGAGGCCGCGAAGAAGGCGAGTGACACGGTTCGCTCCATCGATCCTGCAGCCATCGCGGGTTTGGTTGGCTGCCAGATGCCGAGTGCCTTCGGCGGATATGACTACTGGCTCCTCACGCAGGCAATTGATGTTGCCGAACCCTATAACATCGGCAACAACCGGGAGATCTGGCGCTCTTTTGCACCCAAAAAGCCGGCACTTACGACGGGGTTCGGCGCCGATGACCATGAAGTCTGGCGGCTTTGGTACCAAGCTCTCCACGGCGACATGGGGGTGATTATATACGATGAGAAGAACCGTTACCTTGACGCCGCCAGCAAGCCCACGTCTCTGGGATCCCTGGTCGCACCGACTTACCGGGAGCTGACAGGAGGGATCGGAAAGCAATTCCGCAATATGGAACGGGTGAGCGATCCCATCGCAATCCACTATTCTCACCCCTCCATCACCGCCCATTGGATGTTCGAGCACAGGCCCCTGGGAGAATCATGGGTGGACAAAAGGTCGGCATACGAGCGCCAGCAATCCGATTTCCTCCGCTTGAGGCATTCGGCCGTTTATCTGCTGGAGGACAACCTGCAACAGTACTACTTCGTTTCGTACGCCCAGCTGGAAAACGGCGCCTTCGACAATATGGGTGCCAAGGTGATGATCCTGCCGCAGTCGGTGGCGATGTCGAAAGCCGAATGCGATGCCCTGCGGCGATTCGTTGCCAGGGGCGGCTGGCTGATTGCCGACTCCCGCACTGCATTGATGGATAACCACTGCAGGATCCAGCCCAAGGGACAGCTGGACGATCTGTTCGGCATAGAGCGGAGCGATTTGAAATATGCTCCGGGCCCAGCTGGGCTCAGCTATATCGGAACGGAGAAGGAATCTCAACTGCCGACAAAGCTGGAGAAAGTCTCTGCCGCCGAGCCGGGCGTCAAGGTCGGCAAGGGAGCCATCGCGTTGTATCGGGACGCGAGCGGCACTCCGGCAGTCATCGTTAAAAATCACGGCAAGGGCAGAACCATCTATCTGAATGCTGTGATCACCGACTATCATCGCTGGCGCTTGCAGCCGCCGGAGGGCGAGAGCCTCCGGCAGTTCGTCGCCGGCTGGCTGCGGAAAGCTGATGTCGGCAGGCAATATGAGATCACCCAATCAAACGGCCAACCCGCGCTTGGCATCGAGATCCACCCTTGGCGTACGGGCGATTTGCGCGTTCTCGGCATCCATCGCAATTATGGACTGAACGTCTCGGATTTAGGCCCGCCGCAATATCAGAAGCAGGATGCCCTTGAAGGCCCGCTGGAAATTAAAGTGGACTTTGGCAAAACGGTAGCCCTGTATGACACCCGCCGCGGAGAATTCCTGGGAAACCGGAATGACTATACCTTCCAGATGGACAAAATCCAGCCGACAATCCTCACGGTTCTGCCTCAGCAGGTGAAAGGTCTGACAATAGATGCCCCCCAACGGGCGAAGGCCGGTGACCTGATGGAAGTTCAACTGAAACTGCTTGGGACCAGCCTGGGGAACACGCACGCTTTCCGAGCGCTGTTGTTGGATCCGGACGGCAAAGAGCTCCGTATGCTGACCACGAACCTTGTGGCGCCCAACGGGGCGGCGACATGGGAAATACCGCTCGCCGTCAATTCGGCCAAAGGCGGCTACACTCTGCAGGTGCGAGACATCGCAACAGGAACGAGAGCAGAGCGCCGGCTCGTTGTTCAGTAGGAGCACTGCTGAGATTTCGCAAATTGATTCCATTAAGGTAAATCACCGCCTCTGGCAGTGAGACTCGACAAGGGTTTGCTGTTCCGCGCGGGCATAGGATGCATACCCCGAGTCCAGCGGAAATCGGGCGACGGCGGGAAAAGATTTCGTGAGCGAACCCGGGTTCGCACAGGAACATCGAAAAAGAAGTAAACAAATCCCGGGCCTCAAACGGTGACAGAAGCGGAGGTGAAACATGAGAGTTCGGAACCGGATGGTCCTGATTGCATTGTTTGCGTGTGTGGCACAGAGCGGGCTGCAGGCTGCCCAGAAAGATGACAGCTGGGTGACGGACGTCAAGGAGGGAGCAAAGCTGATTCTGTCGAATTCCCCGAAACCGGAAGAAGTCAACAGAAGCCTTGTCCTACTCTTTGACACCGCGAACAAGATCGCGGCTCGGGATACGCAGCTGCCGCCTGAATTCCGGAATAAGCTACAGGCGGCGGCAAAGGCATTCACCAAGGACCCACTCGGCGCTGAGAGCGGCGAAGCGCTAAACGGGGCATATAAGATCATCAACGGGGGGAAGGATTTCACCTTTCCCAATGGGGTGCGGGACATCGGCGATGCGCGCCGGATCGCTCAGCAGCACATCGACCGGAGCGTGAAAGCGCTCGAGAGCGGGCAATCCCACCAGGCGGTGCGCGACATTCTGGCTTTTATCCTGTTGGTCACCACCCCGATGATGAAGTAAGGGTCTGTCAATGAATAACGTTTGCACTTTGGCGGGAGCAAGCGGGCGTCTGGGGGAATAACCACATTGCCCGCGATCGCGCTACAATGCCGCCGGACCACCAATGCCGGTGGCGCAATCGAAATCGCTCTCGACCGCAGAAGCGAGCTACGGCCGGACAGCCGCCCAGCGGATTTCCTTTCGAGCACGGATCCGGAGGCCTGCCGGATGACGGAGATGGCGCACGTGCCGGAAAGCGACGATTTCTACGACGCGTTCCTCGCCCCCATGGAAAGCAGGATGCTGCGCGCCGTGTGGAGAATCGTCCGCAATCCGAACCTCGTGCAGGACACTGTTCAGGATGCCCTCGCCGCGATCTGGCGATGCCGTGAAAAAATCCGCCTTCACCCCAATCCTCCGGCGCTGATGCTGAAGATCACCACGGATGTGTCCTATGACGCGCTGCGCCGGAGCCTCCGGCTTCAACAGCTAGAACAACCGGCAGAGGAAGGGGGAGCGGCCGTGCTCTTACATGCGCCCCCCGCGCCGCAGATCGAAACGGATCAGATCGAGGAGGGGATCCGAGCTGCCATCGCCCGACTGCCCCGGAAGCAGGCCATGGCAGTGCTCATGCGCCTCGTGCACGAGCAGCCGTATCCATCGGTGGCCCGAGCTCTCGGGTGCTCGGAGCCTACTGCGAGAATTCACGTGATGAGGGGAAGGGCGCGACTAGGGCGACTGCTTTCCCACCTTGGCGTGGCGTTTCATGGGAGAAAGGGAGAGAAACAATGAGCCAGACAGGGCCGTCGAAACGGGATGTCGATCGACTATTGCGGCGCGCCTTCCGCGACGACATGCCGACCGAAATCGAGAAGCTAATGCACCGGCGGCTCCGGGAGCTCTGGCGGCAGGCATCCGAGGCCGCTCCAGCTCCTGCGCATGCAACCGAGCCGAGTAGAGGCGCGATCCCGGCATGGTTTCCGCTTCTCCTGAGCTTGCGGCGTGCCTTGCTGGTGGCTGGCGCGCTGATGATGCTGATCTCCGGAGGTGCGCTTCGGATCGGACACACTTCGAGTTTCCTGGCGGAGTCCTTCGCACTCAGGCAGACGGCATCCTCGGTGATTGGCCAGCTGGAGCGCGCCAGGCAGATGAAGTGCCGCCTGAAAGCTCGCGACGAGCAGGGCCGTGCGGTCGGGTACTCGATCTCATGGGTTACGGGGCGCAATTCCAGAGTGGAGATGGACGGACCGGCTGGGAAGGAGGTCCGGTTCGCACCCGCGCAACGGATACGAACGAGCATCGTCAACGTTCCCTGGCCGGCAGGGAGGATTCAGCCGGCTGGCAGCCGGCCTCAGGAGCGCTGGCTCGAACCCATTCGGGATTTCCTCAGCGCGCCTGCGGTCGCCGGGCTCATGGCGGGGCAGTGGCAGGTCGCTTCCACACCAGGCTCCGGCGAAAAGGATCGCGCAGCCTTCCTCATCACTGCACCGGCGAGCCCGCGTCTTGCCTTGGTGGTCGTTGACCTGCACACGTATCTGCCGGTCAGTTTGGCCGATCTCCCTGCCGGTTCCAAGGCGCACTTTCTGAATTCTCGTCCCCTGCTCAGTGCCGAATTTCAGTGGGAAAGCCCGTCGGCCCCGCCCAGGCAGCCTTGACAAAGGAGGTTTCTATGTCAGCCTCAATCAACGGAAACAATATGGTGACCATGGTCGTCAGGATCGGAATGCCCCCGGCCCTGATCGCTGGTCTGGCCTTTTCCGGCCGTTTTGAGTACCCGCTCAACCTCCGCTGGGGGATCCTGATCTTCGTGGGCGAAATCGCGCTGCTCCTGATGGGATTCAAATGGCATGAGATTGTGAACGCTTTCCGGCAGGTGGGAGGGCGGCGCATGGCAGCCGGGGCGTCGGAGCGAAGCACCTATTTCTGGGAAGCTGCCGCGCGTAACGCGCTGCAGCTTGGAGTTCTTGGGACTCTGGTTGGATTCGTGATCCAGATCTGTTCGAACACAAGCGGGCAGGCTGGATTCATGTTTGCTTTGGGGAGCGCGCTTCTCTCCACCGTTTACGGATTGATTCTGGCGGCAATTCTGAGCACACCCGCCGTGCGATCCCTTTGGACGATCGGAGCTGCCCAGGCTGCGGAAACCGTGGCTCCGATCGACGCCTCACCCGCCGGGCGGGAGAGCGCCGGCCGTTGGGGGCATGCGTTCGGCCATGTCGTGTTCCTCGCCCTGATCCTATGGATTCTTTTTTCCCCTGCCCCAGCCGGGCCTACCATGCCATTGGATTGGTTTGTCCATTGGCCCGCCTGGCTCGTAGTGTTCGGAGGCGCGCTGGCTCTTGGAATGATGTCGGGGCGCACCTTCAAAACCAACTCCCTGGTCCTGGGCTTTGCCTGCGCGGGCCTGATTGGGTCGCTCCTCGGTGTGGTCCAGGCCCTGCAGGGATTCTCGCAGGCGAGCATCGCGGTGGTTTCTGAAGGGATTACCTTCATGATCTCGTCCTGTTTTGCCGCCCTCGTCGGTCTGCTCGCGATCGGCCTGCCTCTGCAGGACCGCAGTCACAACCGGCGAGGAATGAGTCTGAGCCGCTTGGTCTGGTACGGATTCCCGGTGGTGACGCTGCTGCTGATCGCGCTCGCAACCCTGATGGTCATGGTTCCGATCAAGATCGAGAACCCCTAAACCCATCGGCCTCTCGATCTCCGGAAGCAACAGCTCTTGCCACAACTGACTACGTACCGCTCGTCGGCTGAGGATTGGGTTCTGTTGGTGTTCGCAGGCGCTGAGGTCTGGCACCGGATCAGGCGGAGAGAACTGGAGGTGTAGTATGGACGCTCCCATCGTGAGACGACGCCGCGCGCGGAACTGCGGGAGTCCGGGATGAGTCTGATCCTCGGCGGACTCCTGGTAACAATCGTGGCGATGGTGTCAGCGCTCACCTCCGGCTTGAATCTGCCAGGCTGGATCTATTCGCTATCGATCGTGGTGATTCCCCTAGCCTGGATTTTCGCCGGAAGAAAGGACCTAACAACTCACCCCCGGAGATCACAAAACCTAGTAGGCTGCCCATAGCTTGCAGGGCCCACAAGCCCCAGCCGATATGTGCCCCACTTCAATTTT
>Ga0315279_10001389_pt1 | contig 40667 bp, 28 predicted proteins | sample YL17G06_20_MG_FD_203694 | JGI IMG/M metagenome (GOLD analysis project Ga0315279, IMG submission 203694) | Sediment microbial communities from Yellowstone Lake, YNP, Wyoming, USA - YL17G06_20 | ecosystem: Environmental > Aquatic > Freshwater > Lake > Sediment | place: USA: Wyoming | collected...
TCTGAACTTGGCCCCGTTCGCGTCGATCTTGGAGTGCGCCGAGAAGATGCCGTACATCGGCTTGTCATGCCTGACAGCAGCAACTGCCTTGAAGGCCTCACGTCGCACGGCTTCGCTCAGTGGCAACCTAGTGTCGCTGAAGTCGCTTGAGGGGAGACTCTCGTGTTCGTGGAAGGCCTTGAGGGAGTTCGGGAGCCCCAACTTGTCGTAGCCGAAAGCCCGATACAGGACGGGCAGCAGGTCAGCCTCAGATATCCCGCTGTTCCAGTCCGTCATTCTGGCGGTGAGCTCCATGAAGTTGAACAAGGCAAAGATGAAGATGTGCGACAACAGCGGGCTCAGGAAGTCCGAGTGTCGTTCAAGCAGACTGTACTTGTGGCCTCCGATCGATGAGAACGTGGGCGGGAAGCTGTCTGTACCTATTGTCACATCCTCCTTGACGCTCTTCACCGCTTCATGATATCTTTCCATGCCAGTGCCTATCAGGTCGCACCTGAAGTTGATCCAGTCAACAAGAGAAGGATCGGCCCCGAGGTAGTAGAGCAAGTCAGTGAAGCCGAGATCCAAGTCCCGCAGTCTGGCCAGTCTACGGGAGTCAACGCTTTTCATCAGCCCGAGGATCTTGTTCATTCCCGACCTCATCTTCCCGAAGTCGTATCCCAGCTCCCCTGCCGCCCTCTCGCATTCCTTGCATCCGCAGCCGAAGAAGTTGAACAGGTTGTGCCCGATGGGTGAATAGCGCTGGTGAGTCATCGTGAAACCGTCGACCTCGTATCTCCTCGTGAGGTCCTTCAGGAGCTCCTCATTGTATTCCCTCCACCTCCTGTTGCTCGGGCACCAAGACCAGGACCAGCCCGATCCGTGTCTGGACACAGGCTCCACGATATTGCCATCGAAGTCCCTGAACGCGAGTTCCGGGTGGTTCGGGCCGGAGTCCATCTCAGCGTACAGCGAGATGCATATCCAGACGTCAATGTCCCTGCGATGGGCCTCCTGAATGAAGTCGTTCAGCCGATCGTCTTTCCCTACCGGTTGGACTTCGATCGGGGATTTCCTTGCCACCTCTTGACTTGGTCCCCAGATGTCTCCCGCAGGTCCCATGCCCAGTATCACAAGATTCAGTCCAATCTCTTCCTTCAGTTGTTCAACTGTCCTCCAATTCGCCTGCATTATCTCGGTCGAGCCAGTGTAGACGCCCACCACTCGCTTCATGCTCGTGCCCCTACTGTGCAGTCGAGCTGTCTTAAGCCATTAGGGGAGCGTCGTTCACGCGTACGTCTAGGGTACTGCTATCTCTTCAGCGCCGGTCATCGGTGAACACTTCAACCGGATGCGCTCGACGGGTGTGCCCATAACGTCGATCTTCTCAGGGTCGTTCGTGCCCAACCCTCTCTCATGCGCCGCGTTTAGGTGCAGTATCTTGTGGGGGTAAAAGCCCATGATCTGAGCTCCGACTGCATCAGCCGCGACCAAATCCCTGCTGCCAATCACAGCACCGAGTTCCTCGACCTTCACGTCCTGCCATTTGAACCCGAACTCCTTGCCCGGGTTGGCGTTGTGCATCACGGTGATTGCGTCGACGATGCCCAAGTGAGCGCGATTGACAGACGCGATGTCTACCATCGCTTCCGCGAGCGTTCTGGATTGTCCCATCACGATATCCGGGTCGTACCTTGGGTTGCTCCTCCACCCCGTCAGGTTGCAGATGGTCGGCCCGTAGTAGCTCGGAGTGGTTCCCCCCGCCATATTCTTGATGTTGATTGATACCCCACAAGCGCTCCAGACCTTCAGAACCGGAATGGAGACTATGACGTTCGCCTTTCGGATTGTAATGGGCGAGTTGAGGGTCTTCAGTACCCTGCCGCCGGGCACTGTCACCACGTCCACTTCATCGTTGTTCAGATCCACCAACCTGGCATGATGCTTCCTAGCCACCTCGAAAATGCCATACATGAAGTACGCCTTCCAGGTGGGAGTGGCGGATGCTTCGGCGATGACAACCTGTTTCACTCCCTTCGTGCTCTTGACGCTTGCAGTCACGGCATCTACGACCTCCGTGCTTGTCTGGTCGCCTCTCCTCGGTAGACCCACGCCCGCCTCACTTTCGGGCAGCTTGTTGCCCTGCAGCCCCATACCGTACTCCAAAGGAGCGATCCTACTCACGTCTGCGAAGTTCGGTTTCACCACGACAAGATCGCCGCCAAGATCCTCGACGAGTTCTTCGAACTTGAGGGTCTGGAAGGCGCGAGAGACCATCTCGTCAACTGCCTCACCCGCGGCGACTGAAACCAGTGAACGGGAGGCCATTTGAGGAAGCGGGGCCAATTTGGATATAAACGTTGGGAGAGGCCCAATGAATGAAAAACTTATCACTTTGACTGACGGATAGAGAACAATGCCCACAATCCTCCTGACAAATGACGACGGGATCATGAGCGTCGGACTTCGTGTCCTCATGGAAAGCTTGAGTGGGTTGGGGAAAATCATCGCGGTGGCACCCGATTCGCCTAGGAGCGCGACCGGAATGAGCCTGACCTTCCACAAACCCCTACGGATGAGCGAGGTCACCGTCAACGGGGTGGCAGCACACGCCATCTCGGGAAGCCCAGCTGACTGCGTATCACTGGGCATTAGCAGGGTTCTCGGTGGCAAGCGCCCGGACATCGTAGTGTCAGGGATCAACATGGGAGACAATGTAACAGCACAAACTGTGTTCGCAAGTGGCACCGTGGCCGCTGCGATTCAGGCGGCCATCATAGGCATACCCTCGATAGCTTTCTCGATGGAAATCCCCGAAGGCGAACACAGCACGGAAGAACAAGAGCCAAGAATGGAGACCGCTGCTGCGCGTGCGTTCCCAATCGCAGACTTGGTGGTCAGGCGTGGGCTTCCGAAAGGAGTGGATTTCCTGAACGTGAACTTCCCCTACGATGTCAGGGCCGATACGCCGTTCAAGGTGACTAGGCTTGGGACCCAGAAGTACGAGGACTATGTCGTGGAACGGGTTGACCCAAGAGGGCGGCCGTACTATTGGCAGTGGGGAAACTCTAGGGATCCAAAGGAGTTTGAGCCTGGGACGGACGCTCATGCTGTGTTCGTCGAGAAAGCCATATCGATCACGCCTCTTCAGATCGATCCTTCGAGAGGAGTATCTCAGAAGGCGATAGCCGACTACCTAGGAAGCGGATAGGGTTGCACAGGGGGTCGGCTGCTTGCCGCGTACATCACTTGGTGACTTTCGATTCGGCCTGCTTGTTCGTGTACGAACCGCTTGTCAGCAGCCCAGGGATGGATCTGACGCCCAACCTAGCCAAGTAGGGGATACCGATGAAATCCGTGACTGTGAAGAAGAACCTCGCCAACACGGCGATTGCAGTGGCCTTGTCCAGAACCACTCCCATGAGACCCAGCAGCAGGGCGTACATGCTCTCTTGAACCCCGAGCCCCGCCACCGTCACGAATGCGTACATGCTGAACCCTGCGATCGCGTACGTCATCACGAAGCCAAAGGGGCTCACCTGCGTCACTCCGACTGAAAGTGCGAACAGGTAGAGCGCAACTGAATTCAGAACCTGAGCCACGAGGAGGAAGAATGCCACTTGGATCGCCGCCCCGGTTGCCCTCCGCCCGCTTCTCTGAAATGCAGCGATGGCCTGTCTGACCTGTTCGACCCTGGGCTTGATGAATGGAACGTTCCTGGCATATTCGATGAGCTTGCTCAGCCACGTGTGATGAATGACCGACACGAGCACAAACCCCATCAAAGCGACTGGAAGAAGCCCAAATGCAAACAGGGCGATCAACTCCAAGCCAGATCCAATGAAGCTACTGAAGTAAACGATTGCGATGCCACCCATGATGACACTGGCAAATGACTGAACTGCTCCTGTGAATACGATCGCCGCCATACCGTCTTCGAAATTGACTCCGAGTTCTCCTCCCAGAAGCACCGGTGTAGCGAAGTATCCCGTTCTAGCTGGAGTCAGATCACTGATCAGTTGCCCAGCAATGCTGACCATCACAGTTTTGAATGCTGATGGGCTGTACCCCATTCTCTCGAGCAGTATGAAGAGCGAGTATCCCACGAATGCGGATGCAGCTATGAAAGCTAATGCGGCCATGAGAACGTACCCCGGGTCTGCCCTGAATATCAGCGTCACAACGCTTCCGAGGTCAGCGAAGTACAGCAGCAACGCAAGCATGAGCGCTCCCACGAGCAATTGAACGCCGAACCAGCCCCACCTGTTCAAGGAGACGGTCTCTTCCGAAAAGCGCTGTATATAAGAAGGTAATAAGGAGACCGATCTCGTCACCAGACACCCACTCAGGTCTCACAGAGAGACAACCAGTGCAGGAGGATGAACGCCTTGTGTGCCGGTTTCTGGGGGCAAAACCAACCCTGACCACCGCGCGGAGAGGTTGAAAAGCTTTGGCCGATGGAATCGTCATCACCCCTAAGTCATAAAAGGGTAGAGCCAGCACGGCTGCTCGGTGAGAATCGTACATGCTGAAGTTATCAAAGAACCAACCCCATCTTGCAGTCACTACCTTCGTCTTCCTCTGCATTCTTCTCTTAGGTCCCATGCTAGCTCCACTGGTGAATCCGGCCGGTCAAACCTACAACATCGCAGTTCTGTTCGATGTTGGAGGCCGGGGTGACTTGAGTTTCAACGACATGGCAGTATACGGAGCCGAGCAGGCGAAAACAGCCCTAGCAGCGCAAGGTTACACAGTTGCCATAACCTATTTCACCCCAAGGTCTACAGCTGATTTCGTCCCGACTCTCGAGACTTTCTCGTCTTCAGGCACATACACGCTGATCTGCTGCATAGGCTTCCTTTGGACCGACGCGTTGAATGCAACCGCCACCAGACACCCAACCCAGAAATACATGATAATCGACAGCGTGGTATCCACCCCCAATGTTGCATCGGTGGTCTTCACCGAGGAGCAGTCGAGTGCAATGGTGGGTGCCGCCGCAGCGATAGCCACCCAGACCGGGAAAGTCGCCGTTGTGCTGGGCATGGAAATACCTCTGCTATGGAAGTTCGAGATAGGGTTCGCCTTCGGTGCCAAGTGGATGGCTCAAAGGCTGGGCAAGACCATAACGATAAGCTACTACTACACCGGAACGTTCGGAGATCCTTCCAAAGGTCAGGAGGCAGCAACGACTTTCCTGGATCAAGGCGCTGACGTAATCTACGCAGCTGCAGGAGCCACTGGACTAGGCGTACTCCAAGCATGCTCTCAAAGGGCAAACGCAACGGGCAATCCGATATTCTCCATAGGAGTCGATGCTGACCAAGACTACGTCTACCCAGGTCAAGTGCTGTGCTCCGCCAGGAAGAAGGTCGACTACGGAGTTCAGTCCACAATAGAAGCTGCGGTCAAGGGGACGTTCGCCTCAGGCATCATCGTACTGGGACTCGAAGAAGGAGGAGTCTCAATGTCGACACCAGCAGATATGACCGTGTGGGCTGACTTCCTGAATGGCGCCGGCTACACGGACGCTCAGATCGCAACCATCAAGTCAAAAGTGCAGACGATGTACAACACGTACCTCTCGAGCCACCAAGCAGATCTGGACGAACTGAAGAGCAAGATCATAAGCGGAGCTGTCGTTGTTCCCGTTCCAGCCAGTGGCGACATAGCAGTCCTTCGTGCCCTGTACGAGGGAGCCTTCCAAGCTGGCGTTCCGCTCTCGAACATACTCATAGCCGTCGCACTAGCGGTCGTTGTCCTCGGGGTTGGCTACTACGTCTTGTTCATGAGGAGGAAGCCCACAGTCAAGTGAGCTCCTCCTTTCCTTTTCTTTCGTGATGTTTTGCTGAAACCATAAATCCACAGCAGCCTCGGCAGGTGCGACGAAGTTGAGGTCTGAACCTTACGTTCAGGTTGAGGGTGTCCGCAAGGTCTACCCTGATGGCGTTCAGGCCCTGGGAGGAGTCACGATCGACTTCCGCAAAGGTGAAGTCCACGGGCTTCTCGGTGAGAACGGAGCGGGCAAGTCAACCCTGATGAGAATCCTCTTCGGTCAGATAAGACCGACCGGTGGCAAGATACTCATAGACGGCGGTCAGGTGAACTTCAATAGCCCACGTGATGCGATATCCCACAGGATAGGAATGGTCTTCCAACACTTCATGCTGGTTTCGAGTTTCACGGGCTTCGAGAACATCATGCTTGGCCTTGAGACCGGAAAAGGGTTTAGGTCAGGACAGGACGTGAGGAAATCATCGGAGGCACTAGCACTTCGCCTGGGACTCAAGGTTGATCTTGACGAGACTGTGGAGAACATGCCGATGGGCGAAAGACAGCGAGTGGAGATTCTGAAGCTTCTGGTGAGGAACGTCGACCTTCTTATCTTGGACGAGCCAACCTCAGCTTTGACCCCGCTCGAGACTGATGAGCTTCTGAACGTGATGAAGAGGCTCAAGGGGGAGGGCAAGACCATAGTCTTCGTAACGCACAAACTGAGAGAGGCGCTGTCGGCGTGCGATCGCATCACAGTAATGAGAAAAGGGGCTAAGGTTGATACGGTGGAAGCAAGAAGCGCGGACCTCCGTTCTTTGGCTCTGATGATGGTAGGTAGGGAGGTTCTGCCCGAGACTAGGAAAGGAACCCCGAAGCTTCGCGATTTGCTTCTGGAGGTCAGGGAGCTCGTTGCCCTCAGCGACACAGGAAGTGAGGCCTTGAGGGGGGTCTCGTTTCAGATCCGAGGCGGTGAGATATTCGGGATTGCTGGCGTGGCAGGCAACGGGCAGAATGAACTCATTGAAGTCATAACGGGTCTCAGGAGAGCCAAGTCGGGTGTAGTTCTTGTAGGCGGAGTGGAGACAACGACGAAGTCCCCTCGCGAGATCTATGACTTGGGCCTGGCCCATATTCCCGAAGACAGACTCGGTCGGGGTGTTGTTCCAGCCTTGTCCGTCAAGGACAACTTGCTGTTGGGCCTTCAGTTCAGGCCTGAGTTCGAGGAACATATGATGATGAGACAGACTGCAATAGACGAGAACGCCCGAGACCTGATCAGGACCTACTCGATCGCTGCCACAGAGGACACCCCAGTCAAGTCTCTCTCGGGTGGCAATATCCAGAGAGTCGTCGTCGCTAGGGAATTCAGCAAGTCCCCGCTCATCATAGTAGCGTCTCAGCCTACAACCGGCTTGGACATCAGCGCAACTGAGTTCGTGAGGCAAGAGCTGCTCAAGATGAGAGACGAGGGGAAAGCGGTCCTGTTAATATCCTCAGAGCTTGAGGAAGTGACAGGCCTAAGCGACACCATGGCTGTGATGTACGAAGGACGGCTTGCTGGCTTCAAGAGGCCAGAGGAGTTTACCGCAGAAGAAGTCGGTCTCATGATGGGAGGAGCCAAAGTTGAACAGTAAATTCGGGATTGGCGGGGAAAAGGTGACCAAGGTCCTCCAATCGGTCGCGATAATCGCATTCGGCTTCGTCATCGGAGGCATCATCATGCTGGCTGTCGGGTATGACCCCGTGGCCGCTTACTCAGCCGTGTTCTTCGGCAGCGCAGAAAAAGGCATGCAGGGGGCGTTTGGAGGGATTTTCGGAATCACGTCCACGATCCGTGAGGCGTCCTTTATCATACTGACGGGGCTTGCTGCTCAGATAGCCTTCTCCGCCGGGGTCTTCAATGTGGGGATTGAAGGTGCAATGTATCTAGGGGCTTTCGTTTCGTTCATGTGCGCCTACAGCTTCTCAGCACCGCCTGGATCCATCCTGTGGGTGTTGCACGCCCTCCTCTCCATTCTTGCTGCCATGATTGCCGGTCTGCTGTGGATGTCCATTCCGGCTTTCCTCAAAATCAAGAGAGGAGCGCACGAAGTAGTGACTACAATCATGCTGAACTATGTGGCCACAAGCCTGACTGAACTTCTTGTGGTGAAGTTCTTCCTGCCCACCACTGGCGTTCCCCCAGGGGGAATCGTCACGCCATTGATCAGCCAGTCAGCAATGATCCCGCAGATTGACGTCATGGGTGCCCAGCTGAACCTAGGGTTTATTCCCACTATCATAGTCGCCATCATCGCATATATCGTCATCAAAAAATCCGTGGTGGGCTACTCTATCAGAGTTGTGGGGTCGAACCCGAACGCTGCGAAGTATGCCGGGATAGAAGTGGGCAAAATCATATTGTTAGTCATGCTCGCCGGTGGGGCGATGGGAGGTTTAGCAGGAGCGATCGCTGTGCAGTTCACGGAGTACAGGTTCGATCAAGCGTTCAGCCCAGGGTACGGAACCTCCGGCATTCCAGTCGCCCTCATCGGCAGGCTGGACGTGGTGGGGATCGTCCTAGCTGGTCTGTTTATGGCTGCGCTTCACATCGGAGCTCAGAGCATTCAGCCAGTCACGGGAATGCCCAGCCAGGTGTCGCTCCTCATCGAGGGAGTGATAGTATTCACAGCATCAATGCCTGGCGCGTTCGATCTTTTGAGGAACTACCTCAAGCCCAAGGGTGAGAAAAGTGAGTGAGATCCTAGTCGACCCAATCGTTCTGGTGTCGCTGGCCTTCGGGGCACTGAGATCTATGATACCCCTCCTGCTCGGTAGCGTTGGAGAGGTGACTCTTGAGAAGTCAGGCTTGGTGAACATGGGCGTCGAAGGGATAATGCTTCTGAGCGCGTTTGCCAGCGCCTACGGTTCTTCGGTCACCGGCAACCCATTCATCGGGCTTGCGTACGGAGTCATAGTCGGGGCCGTTTCCGGGTTGCTGTACGGATATCTGAGCGTCAAATTGCGCGCAGACCAGGTCGTTATGGGACTAGGGATCACAACGTTCTCATTGGGCCTCACTGAAGTGTTGACGGTTGCGGTGTGGACGACCTATGGATATGGCAAGAGCGTCACAAGAATGCCCTCGTTGCTGAACATCGTGTTCGGCAACCTTGCATACCAGGTTTCTTACTTCCTTCCGCTGTCAATTGCCTTGGCGCTCGGGGCTTACTATCTGTTGTACAAGACAAAGTACGGTCTGATCATCAGAAGCTGTGGAGAGAATGCATTGGCCGCGGACGCCGCAGGCATAGACGTTCCGAAAGTCAGGTACCTGACGTCCATCTTCGCGGGCGTTCTCTTCGGACTCGCGGGGACCTACATAGCGATTGACTGGAACAACATCTTCACGAGAGGCATGACCGGGGGGAGGGGTTGGGTTTCGATAGCTCTCGTGATTTTCTCGGGCTGGAATCCACTTGCGGCAATCGGTGGGAGCCTAATCTTCGGATTCTTCGACACCCTCCAGTACTGGGTTTCCGCATCGCTGGGTGCGAGCTTGCTGCCTGCCCAGCTGCTGAGGATGATCCCGTATCTGGTTACAGTGATCGCCCTAGCGATATACGGAAAGAGAGGCAAGGGTCCCGCCGACGCTGGCAAGCCCTATGTGAAGGAATAGTGGGCGCCCCCGCCCGCAGAGTTCTCCACCTCTAGTCTCGGTGCAATCAGAGGACGCTGAAGATCAGAGGAGCGAAGACAGTCGCGCTCAGTGACATGACAGTTATCATCGTGTTCAGCGACGGGCCGGCCGTATCCTTGAACGGGTCTCCCACTGTGTCCCCTATGACTGCTGCCTTGTGTGCCTCGCTTCCCTTTCCGCCGAATGCGCCATCCTCAATGAACTTCTTCGCGTTGTCCCACGCCCCCCCGGAGGTCGCCATGAACTGAGCGAATATTATGCCGGTGAAGATGCTGCCGCCGAGGAACCCTCCGAGCGCAGCCTTGCCCAGAATCACGCCGACCACTAGGGGAACAACAAGGGCGAGCACGCTCGGCAGGATCAGCTCCTTTATTGCGCCCACTGTGGCCATGTCCACCACCCTCGCGTAGTCCGGTTTCGTCTCCCCCTTCAGTATCCCCGGATTCTCTTTGAACTGCCTTCTCACTTCCCCTATCATGGCGAACGCGTTCTTCTCCACGGATAGTATAAGCAACGCTGAGATCAGGGGAGGCATCAAGGCTCCGACGAATGCACCCGCAATCACGTATGGGTTCATTAGGTCTATGGTGCTTATGCCCACTGTGTTGGCGTAGGCTGCGAACAGCGACAGGACTGTCAGCGCTGCGGCGCCTATGGCAAATCCCTTCGTTATGGCCTTGGCCGTGTTGCCGGCCGAGTCGAGCTTGTCCGTTATCCTTATGACCTGCTCTCCAAGACCCGACTGCTCTGCAATCCCCTTGGCGTTATCCACGATGGGTCCATAGGCATCAGACGAGATAGTCATTGCGACGGTCGACAACATTCCGACGGCGCTCATCGCCACACCGAATGTACCGGCGAAATACCACGACGCGATCGTGGCCACGCAGATGCCCAAGACTGGAGGGACTGTGCCCACAATGCCGTAGGAGAAACCAGATAGTATGGTGGTGGCAGCGCCGGTCTTTGCCGACTCTGCGATCCTGTTAACCGGGATTGCATCGTCGGAAGTGAAGTAATCGGTCGTGAAACCGATTACAATGCCAGCCACCATGCCAGAAATGGTTGCGTAAAAGATGCCAATGTCGGCCCCGACCCACTTGATCATGACGAACGAAAGCACCACGAACACAGCGCATGTGCCGAGACTCCCCCTGTTCAACGCAGTGCTGGGGTCGTCTGACCTGACGAAGACAAGCCCGAGTAGCGAGGCCGCGAGCCCTGCGGCCGCGAACATCAGCGGCAGCGTCGCACCTGAAGCACCAAGCGTGGCTGTGCCTATGATCATCGCGGAAACTATGCTGGCTATGTAGGAGTCTATCAGATCCGCTCCCATTCCGGCGACATCACCGACATTGTCGCCGACGTTGTCAGCTATCACGGCCGGGTTGCGCGGGTCGTCTTCCGGAATCCCGACCTCGACCTTGCCTACGAGGTCCGCGGCCATGTCGGCTGTCTTCGTGTAGATTCCTCCCCCTGCCTTCGCGAACAGGGCCAATGTGCTCGCGCCGAAGCTGAAGCCGAGGATCGCATCAGTGTCCAGGTATGTATGATAAAGTGCGCTTATGCCGATCAAAGCCAATCCCACGATCGAATAGCCCATGACCGCTCCACCCTCGAACGCAACGCGAAACGCCTTGCTCAGCCCCTCAATCGCCGCATTCGCGCTTCTCACGTTCGCCTTGAGTGCAGCTGCCATGCCGATGTATGCTGCGATGCCTGAACACAGTGAACCAAGCACGAAGGCGAGAGCCATTTCAACACCCCTGAGAACGAACAGCAGGGCAGAGATCGCGACCACAAAGACCGCGAGTGTGATGAACTGCCTCCTCAGATAGGTATTTGCGCCCGACTTGATGGTTTCCGCTATTTCGACCATCCTTTGATTGCCCGAAGGCTGTTTGCTGACTTGTCGGTAGAGCCAGGCAGCAACGGCCAGTCCGCCCAGTCCAATCAGAGCAGCGTATGCTTCCATGAGAGTCACTTGAGTTTTTTTGGCCTATAAAGGCATGACTGTCATAAGTGCAGGCTATTCGTGTTCTATAGTTGCGGACGACTTGTTCATCAGGTTGCACACGCGTCGTGATGCATCATCGACTTCGTTCACTTTTCTCGTTGTGATTCCTCTCAGAGTCTACTCCTTGAGGTGTTGCGATCCCTCCTCGATGAACTCCACGTGGTAGAACAACTCACTCGGTCTCCAACTTGGACCAGTCCTCATGACTCAACAGGATAGGGAGTCTGGGTCTGCCTTCTTCCGAGCCTGACTGAGTCACAACGACAAACCTTGACCTCTTGCGGAGTTCTCCGACATTTCTGGCCCCGACATAGCCCATGCCCTGCTTCACGTGCTGAACCAACTCATTGACGACCAAAGCAGAACTGCCCGTCATCCTCACCAAGCCTTCGACGCCCTCTGGGGCACCCTTTGACGAGACCATGTACCTGTCCACCTTCGACATGACACTGCGGGCCCCCATTCCACGAAAGAGCTTGTACCCCCCAACGAGTCCGGGTAGCGGCGATTCCAGAAGCTTTCCGGGTGACTCATCGCAACCGGCAAGCGCCTTGCCAAGCATGACGGAATCAGCTCCGAGCGCAAGAGCCTTTACAATGTCGCCCCCCGACTCCACCCCGCCGTCCGATATGACCGGTATGTGGTGTCTTCTTGCCACTGAGTAGACCCCATGAACGGCGGAGGCCTGCGGAACTCCTACACCTGTAACCACCCTCGTAATGCATATCGAGCCAGAACCAAGACCGACGCGTAGCGCATCGGGATCGACATCGAGGTAATCCTCAGCAGCTTCGGGCGTGCCTATGTTACCAACGATCAGTTCAGACGAGATTTGTCTCCTGATCTCCCTAGCGGATCTGACGACGTTCAAGTTGTGGCCGTGGGCGGTGTCGATCACGATTGCATCAGCACCAGCTGAGTCCAATGCCTTGGCCCTTCTCACGTCAAACGGACCAACAGCCGCTGCTACAGCAGGCTGTCCCCTTTCATCAATCGTCTCCGCCTTGGATTCACTGGACTTCACACGGCGAACTTCCTCGACCTCCTGCTCCTCGCTCATGTTTCGATGTATCACGCCCATTCCTCCCAGCTTGGCCATCTCCAGTGCCATCTGGGACTCGGTAACAGTGTCCATCGGCGAACTGACAATCGGAATGCGAAGACCTATCCTCTTCGTGAACTTGGAAGAGACATCGGCTTCTTTGGGCTCTATACTAGACGCGTTTGGTAGGATCAGCAGGTCGCCAAGACTGTAGTAAGTGGCCAGCTTCCTGAGCCTTGAGCCGGACATTTTCCTTCGTTTCCGCCCAGTCTACTAAAGACTGACCTGAGATGAGCCCGGGCTCTGAGGAAGTCTTATTTGTGTTCAGTCCGCATGCATTTGGTTGGGTGCCGCGACGGTTGCGCCCCACGTACTCTCTACTCTGAGGGTTGCGACAGATACACGAGCAGTACTCTGACCTGGTCTGATACGTCCTCGCACCTGTCAGAGGTCTCCTCGATTGCTTCGAGCAGTTCGGAAGAGAACACAATGACACGGGGATCGGACCCGTCGTAGAAATCTCCCATCAGAATCCTCCTGCTGCTCATGTGCAGCTCATCCACTTCCTCTTCCAATTCTTCCACCATGTCAGCTCCCTTCTCAGCACCGGCGACATCGCCTTCAGACAGGGCTCGCATGCAGCGTGCCATGCTAGCCACGCAGTCCCTGACCTTGGAGCCCATGACGCGAACTTCATTCTTCATCGGTTCGTCGAATTTGTCGGCTGGTATGAAAGTGAGGATCCGGCTGGCACCGTGAGCGTAGTTTGCCACACCGTCTATGTGTCTGGCCAGGCTCATGAGATAACCCCTCTCCTCGGGGGACAGTTCACCCTTCGCGATTTCTTCTTCGGTCTTTCTGCGCAGAGCGTCACCTTCTCTTTCTCTCACTCTCCCTCTCTTGAAAGCCGCGTCCCTCTCCTTGATGTTGCCTTCCAGAGCAGCCTTCTCTGCTAGCAGGAACTCATCCGTGACCTCTAGGGCCTTGTTCGAGTGTTCCACCATCAACTCGAGTACCCTGACCTTTCTCCTGGTCTTCAACCAGTTCTGAAGAGGTTCGGACATGGTGTTTACCCCCTGATTTCCTTATTTAAGCCTCCAGCAGGAAACTCGTACACCCGAACATGATCTCTCCCAACGCTAACGCTGACCTGTTCTCCAACACGATGTCCGCGACCGCTCTCGTCGACCCTGCACTTGACTCTGAGGAACAGATCATCTCCTATCTCGACCACGTATCTCAGGAAGGATCCTTCAAAGTACTTGGCTCGAACTCTCCCTCCAATGCGATTATCATCAGTCTCGCCGTCGATTTCCGCCAGTTCGGGTCTTATGACAATCGCCACCTTGCTGCCCTTTGCTCCACTCATTCCGATCGCTCTCAGCTGACTGTGACCTATCCTCACAATGCATCCATCTTCGCCTAGTTCTTCCATTCTGCCTGCTAGGATATTGGACTCGCCCAAGAAGTAGGCGGTAAAGAGGTGCGTAGGCCTGAAGTAGAGATCAGACGGGCTGCCGTTTTCGACCAGAACACCTTTCTGCATCACGAAGATCCTGTCCGAGATCGCCATCGCTTCCTCTTGATCATGGGTGACGTGGATGGCCGTTAGGCTCAGATCCTTGACGATGCGCCTGAGCTCGAATCTGAGTTCTGACCTAACCCTGGCGTCCAGCATCGACAGGGGCTCGTCGAGCAACATGAGCTTGCTGCCGTGGGCAATAGCCCTCGCGACCGCTGCCTTCTGCTGCATCCCTCCACTCAGGTTGGATGGAGGATCTCGATATCTATCGGAGAGCTTCATCATCTCCAGCATCTCGAGTGTGACAGCCCTAATGTGGTCGATTGGCTCACCCTTGGCTCTAGGACCATAGGATACGTTCTCCCAGATGTTCATGTGAGGGAACAGTGCGATGTCCTGAAAGACGTAGCCAACTCCCCGTTCCTCAATCGGTTTGTCGTTGACCAGCTCTCCGTCGAACCTGACATCGCCAGAGTCTTGGCGAAGGATGCCCGCGATCATCCTCAGAAGCGTCGTCTTCCCACAACCACTGGGGCCTATGATCGACACGTACTCGCCATTCCCGATGCTCATGGTCGCGTCTCGGACTGCTTCGAACTGCCCGAACTTCTTCCGAAGCTCCCTGATGTCCACGGTCGGCATTAGAAAGCCTCCACCTCCAGAGCCAGACCCCTTTCCGGGTACTTGTACGAGAGAGCGTCCTGAGCTGCGAAGCAGACATCAACTTGGGATCCAACGCGCAGACTGTTGCTTAGCGCCTGAAGAGCTGACACGTGCGAGTACACGCGTTTTCCGCCCTGAAGCTCCACAGAGTACCTGAAGTAGGCCCCCAGGGGTCTGATCTCAATAACCCTTCCACTCAGCCTGTTCAGATTCTCTGCCGGGTGATCCGCCAACTGCAGGCTCTCGCACCTGATTGCAACTACCGTCAGTTCTCCTTCTCTGAGCCCGCGAGACTTTGCGCGTATCTCGCCTGCCCCTTCGACCTCCACGGTGGCAATCTCATCACGAACCTCCCGCACTACTCCTTCGAGAAGGACTCGGTCTCCCACGAAGCTGGCCGCGAACAGAGTCTTCGGAGTGAAGTAGATCGCCCGCGGATTCCCTTCTTGCTCAATCCTGCCATGTCTCAGAATCAGGATCCTGTCGGCTATCGAGATGGCTTCAGATTGATCATGAGTCACATGAACTACTGTCAGACCGAAATCCTTGGCAAAGCGTCTGAGGTACCTCCTCAGATCCAGTCTGAGTCTCGCGTCCAGCGTGCCGAGGGGTTCATCGAGAAGCAGAACTTTCGCCCCGCTGGCAAGGCTCCTCACTAGCGCTATTCTCTGCTGCATACCTCCACTGAGTTGGCTCGGGTAGGCCTTTGCCCAATCCTGCAGTCTGACCGTCTTGAGCAGGGTCGAAACCCTCCTTGCGATTTCATCGGGGTCAACTCCTCTGGATGTTGGCCCGTACGCAACGTTCTCCCATGCTGTCATGTGGGGGAAGAGAGCGTAGTTCTGGGGCATGAGTGACGTGTTCCTGTGTTCAGGCGGAACCTCATTGACCCTATTCCCATCGATCTTAATCTCCCCTTTGTCTGGATTGGCCAGGCCCGCGATCAGCCTGAGCAATGTGCTCTTCCCGCTTCCAGTTGGTCCTAGGATGCAGACGTATTCTCCATCATCGATGACGGCGCTGATTCCGTCGATCGCCAAAACATCGACGAAACGTTTGGTCACGTCCTGCAGTTCTATCCTAGGCAACACGCTTTCCCCTCGACAACGTCTTGAGAATGAGTAGTATCACAACAGAGGTCAGAAGAAGAATGGAGGTGCCGATGCCCACCGCCAGCTCACTGCCCGGGAACGGATTCTTGACCCAGTTCACCAGCAGGACGGGAACAGTTTTCATGGTGGAGGAGACTGCCAATGTTGCACCCGTTTCATCCACGCTTCTGGTGAAGGTCAGGATGGCGCCGGAGAGTAGCGAATACCTAGCGAGCGGAAGCGTGATCGTGGAGAAGGATGTGAACGGATCGGCACCAAGCGTTCTTGCAGTCTCCTCAAGATGTGTCGGGATGTCATCCAACGCGGACACCAGTGTGGCGACCAAGTACGGGTAGGTTATGCTCAGATGCGACAGAACGATCAACCAGAACTCGGGAATCGCGAAGTTCCTCCAGAAGAACATCATTGATACTCCGAGCGCGACGGACGGAATGACTATCGGCACGCTAGAGAGACTGTCGAGTACGACGGACACTGTCTTGCCGAACCTTCTCCTCGCGATCAGAATGGCCATGGGCAGGCTGAACAGGAGGTTGATCACAGTGACGATCAGCCCAATGGAATAAGACAGGACAACGCCCGACCAGAAGTCTCGCCAGATACCCGAACCTGACAGTATCTGGGCCGGGATCTCTCCACTCATGGCCGCGGGCGCATATTTCAGGCTCAATGACAGCGCAGGGAAAATCACGAAGATGAAGAGCACTGCTACTGTCGCTATTGCACCGATTCGCGGTATCAATCCTCGACTGAGCTTCCTCTCCAGACTTACGTTCGCTCTCTGAAAGGGTAGCCGCAGATCGACCTTCAGAACTTTGATCGCGTAGAACGCGACCACAGATATGGTCGTCAGAGCGATGCTTGTCGCGACGAGTGGGCCTTCAAGCCCGGCGTTCAACGCGTTTCTTATGAAAATCGGGCCGTTCTCGAAGGCTCCTGCCACTATGATGGTTGCTCCTGTCTCAGACATTGATCTGGCGAACGCGAGCAGGAAGGAAGCAACTATGCCTGAGCTGAGCAGCGGGACAGTCACTGTTCTCGCAGCAGTGAAGGGCGTCGCGCCAAGAGTTCTCGCAGCAGTCTCGTACACGAGATTGAGTTCGAGCATCTTGCCCACAAGGACCCTGACCACTACTGGGTAGGAGAATGAGAAGTGGAGGAGGACCACCAGTATCCAGCCGGGCGTGAGGGGTGGTAGTCCCAAGAACCCGAGCGGCCCTCCTGACGACCAGAACAGCAAGATCGAGAACCCGAGCGTCACGGTTGGGATGATCAGCGGAAGATCTACGAGTGCATCGAGTACGTCCAACAGGACTCCCTTCTTCCTGACTATGAGCCAGGCCAGAGGAAGCCCAGCCAGTATGTCAAGGATCGAAACTGAGGTGGCCAGTACGAAGGAGGCAAGAACGGCGGACAGGGCCCTCGACATGAGAGCTTGATCTCCAATGACCTGATTGACTGATCCGAGTCCGCTCAATATCCCCAGCGTCGCTGGTCCGAGTATCAGAAAGACGAAGTAACCCACAGAGATGCCATACACGGACAGGGAGAGCCACTTGATGGAGGAAAGACTGCCGAGGAATCCCAGCAATCGCCTCCTTATGTTCAACCTCTCTCCCTCCTGAACGAGTCAGCGGGGACACGAGGAGACGGCGTCGGTACGTCGCGAATCTCGGCCAAGGGTTCTCTCCTTCTGCTCTCTACTGCGCCTGTGTAGTTCCTGCTTTTATCTTCATCGCCAGTAAGCAAGTAACTTCGCAGAACAACACCTAAATGCCGCGTGGAAACGGCCAACCTATGGCGAAGCGCCTCTTCAGGTCTAGACGTAACAGGATCTTGGGGGGCGTCTGCGGAGGTCTAGGCGACTACATTGATGTGGATCCTACTTGGATCAGACTGGCCTGGGCCTTGACAGCACTTCTCTATGGCACTGGAATACTGCTCTACTTGCTTGCGTGGATCATCATACCATTGGAGCCAAGCTAGACGCCCATCTTGAGTGCTCGCGTTTCAGGTCGGTTTCCGCGCTGTGCAACGAGGACGTGCTGACGTTCTCTTCAACTACATATGCGGCCCATGGGACCCAGGACTCCCCCTTATCCGAACATGTCTGCATAGACCTCTGCGATGTTTTGACCCGTGAACCTCACAGTGCGTTCATCGACAAGTTCACAGTTCCTCCTTGAAAGGAAACTCTTTGCCGTCGATGAGTCCAGCAATTCGACCTCCACTTGGACCGGAGACTGGGAGCGGATCGGCTTCACCTTGTGCGCACCAGAGATCGCCACCCTGGCACCTTTCTTGATCAGAGCTGACGCCGCTTTGGGTGGAAGGCACTTCGCGCTGGTTCTGCTTAGTCCAACCTTCACGGCCGACGTGGTAATGTCGTCACCCAGCAGGGCCTTTGCTTCGTTGCATGCCGCGAGGTCACCCGACAGGAACGTGACAGGTACGTCGAAGTCCCCGGCGTAGTACGCCACGAACCCTATTTCCCCGACTTTCACCCCGTTGATATGTGCGCCAACCCAACTCTTGGCAGACATCGTGTGATCCAAGACGCCCTGTTTCGTCCCCGCCATGGAATGCTGCCCGACCATGTAGACCATGTCAATCGTATCATCGAACGCGGGTAGGTACTTGTCCCATGGTGTTCCCAGTATGTACTGAGCACGCTCGGAGAGTTCTTCCGGGACAAGGTTGTAGGCTGAGTTCGCCCCATGTCCGTCTACCACGAGGATCTCGTTCGCACCCCCCTCTAATGCTCCTTCGACGGCTGCATTGACCTCAGCGGTGAGAAGATGCCTTGCCTTCTGATACATGGGATCATCAAGTCCTTCCATGCCAGTCTGTCTCCAGAGCACGACACAGTCCACCCCCTCCATGTCAGTGACGACGTATACTTTCATGAGTAACCAGCCACTTCCGAAGATTTAACGCTGAGCAGTATGTCGGGACAGATCCATCGGATTCTGAAGCGATGCGAATGCACAGACTTCATTGGCAAACCTTTAATCCGCGTCCTCACGCGGTGGGTACGGAATTGAAGCAACTCAGGATGGGGATAATTGGAGCTGGAATTCTTGGAACAAGCCATGCGACCATATACTCTGGGCTACAGAATGCAAAACTGGTCGCCGTTTCTGACATAAACGAGTCGCGTGCAAAGGATCTGGCGGGCAAGTACGGTGCCGATTCGTACAGTGACTATGAACAGATGCTGAAGGACAAGTCGATAGATGCTGTCGCCGTGTGTACACCGGACTTCGCTCACAGAGATCCGACGGTAGCCGCAGCCGAAGCGGGCAAACATGTCCTCGTCGAGAAGCCGCTCGCCACCTCGGTTAGAGACGGCCAGGACATGATCAGCGCCACACGAAAAGCAGGGGTAAAACTGATGGTCAGGTTCAGCAACAGGTGGAATCCGCCCTTTGTCAGGGCAAAGGAGGCGTTGGACAACAAGGAACTAGGGGACCTCCTGTACCTGTACCTCAGGCTCAGCGATACGATATACGTACCTACCGGAATGTTGAGCTGGGCCGCGAAGAGCACGGTCGCTTGGTTCCTGATGAGTCATACTATTGACCTAGCTAGGTGGTATGCCAAGAGTGAGGCCAAGAAGGCATACGGCGTGTCAAGAAGCAGTGTACTGACGAAGATGGGCATCAACACTCCGGACCTCTACTCAGCCATTGTAGAGTTCGAGAGTGGTGCTGTTGCTAACCTGGAATCGCTTTGGGTGCTTCCGACCTCGCATCCGTCGGTGTTCGACTTCAAGATGGAGATGGTCGGGTCAAAAGGGTCGGTCTTTGTTGACACTACGGAAAGATGCATCGAACTCTACGGCGAAAAGCAGCACACCCGCCCGGACACACTGGGGCTCGTGAACATTCAAGGCGTTAACGCGGGATTCATGAAGGAGTCAACGGCGGTCTTCGTTGACTGCGTGCTGGACGACAAGCCTGTGCCGGCACCTGGTGAAGACGGCCTCGCTGTCACAAAGGTGATCGAGGCAATACAGAGATCCTGTCAACAGGGCAGCCCGATGGAGGTGGCCCATTGAGCGCGATGCCAGCGCACGCCCTACGCACACTCTCGACATAGCCCACTTTTGTCCAACCAGTCTCTGTCGGTGCCATGAACTTGGGCGATCAGTCGGATGAACTGAACAAGAATCTGTACTATCTAGTGCTGATAGCGACAGCCTCATTCACAGCAGAGAACATTGTCGAACCTATTCTTCCTCTGCATATCATGACGACGGGTGCATCGTCTCTTGATGCGGGAGCCGTTGTGGGAATGGCCTCGTTGGCGGCCTTTCTGTCGAGGCTTCCTTCTGGCTTCGTGTGCCGCAGGATTAAGTTCAGGACTCTTGTCTCAGCAGCACTACTCGGGGAAAGCCTCTCCTATCTGCTGTATGGTCTGGCTCCTTCGTACGAGTGGTTGTTCCCCGTGAGAGTACTCTGGGGTGTGGCCGGGGCCGTCTTCATGGTAACAATGGCTGCGACCATATCTAATATGTCGCCTACGGAGAAGATTGGCTGGGCCATTGGGACCTATCTCACGTCATACGGTTTGGGTACAATGCTCGGTCCACTTGTTTGTTCGGTGCTTCTGTCCACCTTCTCCTATGCTCATCTCATGATGTCAGCCTCTTTGCTTCCAATGGCCGGGTTCCTGATGTTGAACTTGAGGTTCGGATCAAGAGCGTTGGGGGACTCGTGCGTTGGCATGACCCCGTCTGGCCAAACCAGCGTTGGCCGCGAGGATTTCTCTCTGACCCGAGCGTTCTCGGAACTGCTTTCTGTCATGTCAAGGCGAAGGGTTGCATTGGCGGGCGTTCTGCATTTCCTCTTCTCGGTGTCCATCACCTTCTTGGACACAGTCTTCTTGGTCTACGTGGTCACGCAGCTACGACTGGACCCGTCTGTGGCAATGCTGATGCTTGCTGTGCGTGGGATTGCGAACGCGGTGGTCAGATCCCCTGCTGGATTCATCTCAGACAGGTTCGGACAGAAATGGCCCTTCGTGATCTCATTTGGTTCACTCATACTCTCCTACGTGCTTCTTGCCACATCGACTGACATTTGGCTGATGGGGCTGGCCATGGTTATCTTGGGGGCGGCCTGGGGCGTGAGGGTAGTGCTTGAATGGACAGCCACCCAAGATGAGGTTCCGTCGGCGAGCAAGTCTATTGCGTCATCTTTCCTTCCTCTAGTGTGGGATGTGGCCCATTCGACTGGCGCAGTGGCGGTAGGTGCCTTGGCACTGTTCGTGCCTATGGAAACAATCTTCCTCCTCTGCGCGGGGTTGATGGTTGCTGCCGTTCTCGTCGTGCTCGCTTTCTGGCCCTCGGGTCGTATCCTACGAGCCTGAGGGTTCAACACCACTCTGAATCGATTGGCGAACACAACATCTCGATCACCCTGTTCTCTGTGAGAAGCAAGGATACAACTGGTGGGTTTCAAAAATGGAGAAAGCCCCCCGCCCCAAATAGGGACGAGGAGCAAGTGACTCTTCTAGACGAGTATTTTCGGTAGGCCTATCATGAAGGTCGCGAGAGCTCCGACTATGGCCGCGTTGACACCGTATCCGACTAGGAAGCCGACTACGAATGGCACGGCGGAGTTCTCGAAGAGCTTGGTGCCTCCGACTCGCAGGACTACGTACTTGATGGCTAGCGCTATGACCGCTGCGAACACGCCGATGTATGGTGCAGCTCCGAGGATGATAAGACCCGACGGGTTCAGGAAGAACCACGGGAAGTTCATCCTAGCGATGTATATGACGATTGACAGCAAGGCGCCACCGATGAGTAGGGCGTACCTTTCTAGCCCACCAATGTTGAAAATGGGAGTCGTGATCGTCCATCTGTAGGCCTCATCAGCGGTTCCGGGAGCCCATGCGTTGGCGACCGTGGCCAGCTTGCTTATCCCTCCGAAGTTGTGGAAGAACCAGATCGAGAACGCTGAGGCGAATATGGCCAACGGGACTATTGTGAGTAGTACTGTGTCGAACATGCTCTTAGCGCTTGTGTCGTTGAGCTGACCCACCTTGTAGGTCTTGAAGGTGTGGTGCATGGCCGGGTAGCTCTGAATCCTTGTCGCACTGTTGTCGAACACTGTGTACATGAACATCGAGTTGAACACTGCTGCTGAATTCACCGGTGGCATGCCCCAGAGCCCCGCATCAAAGCGGTACCAGTTCATGTAGTAGCCAAACGAGTTGTACTCATGTACGTCTCCCATAGCTCTCACTTGCCCATATGAGAACACAAGCTCCAGTGCAAGGAAGACAATCGCCGATTGGATGGGTGCGCCGAGGACGATCATGAGTGCCAAGATGATGATTGAGGTGATGACTGCACCGTAGGTGACGGTCCTGTACGAAACGCCCTCCTCTTCTCTGGGTCCACTGGTTGTTCCGAATCCGGCCCTGAATATCTCAGCAAAGTGAGCTCTGTTCTGCCATATCATCCAGAGCCCCATGCCTATGGGGACACCTATGGTTACAAGCAAGCCATACTTGAATGGTCCAGTGTTCTGGCTCAGCGCTTGGTACCCTGTGGTTCCCGTTTCCATGCCAGGGCTGTAGGTTACCCATCCCAACCTTACCGCGATTGTGGGGTACAGAACCATCAGTGCGACCCAACCCACGACTATGGTCAGCAGCGCGTCCATTGGTGCGAACATGAAGATCAGGATGTCAGTGACCCTTACTTGGTTGAAGAAGTATGCCCCAGGGAGCAAGTCCTTGGTGTACGGTGAGAGGTCGACATTCCAGATGCCCAGATACGAAGATCCTGGGATAGAGGGAACGAAGTATTTCAGCGTGTCCAGGAATGTCAGCAGGAAGCCCAGGACGAACGCAGCCCAGAAGAGCTTAGTCCATCCCCTTGAGAAGTTGAAGAGGTCCATCTTGCCATCCTCTTCCTTTGTTGCTGCCACTAGGTACGCTCCTACTGCTATGCCAGGGAAGGCCAAGCGTTCGGTTTCCACGAGAGGTTTCCTCAGGAAGAAGCCCCAGCAGAGTTGCCAGATTGTTATGAGGATCAGGAACGCGCTCCAGAACGCGATTGACGGGAGCCAAGCGCCCCAGTCCATAGCGCCTCCGAACCAGACTCCATTGAGGGCAGATGCGCTCGTCGGGGCTATCCAGGACGGGATGTACATCGCTACCCTTGACTTAAACGGCTCCTGTGTTGCGGCCCATATCGCTGGTACCTGTCCGATTCCGATCAGCGCCGTCGGACCGTAGCTTCCAGACATGTAGTAGCCCCAAGTGAACGTGTTTGCTATCAGGAATGATCCCACGAAGAGAACGGCGTACTCCTGAACGGACAGCTTCCATGATTTGTTCGCTCTGCCGAGAAGGTAGAAGAAGGCGATGGAAATGATCATAGGGAACGGTATCCATTCTCTGAAGCCGGCCCAGTTGGTGAAGGCTTGGGTAAACATCGTTTGCACCATTGCAAGTAGAGCTAGGATGACCAGAATCACGGCCATCCTTTTGGTTAGTCCAGACTTTTTCTCATGAGTGCTCATTGGTTGTCGCCCATACTGGGCATTATATCGTTTATAATACTTACTGCTGCAAATAAATAGGGGATTTGCCTTTATCCTAGGAAAGGACGACTTCCCTTTGCGTGTATAGGGGGTTGCACCTGAGCCCCACATCTTCGATTTTCCTTCCTAGTATCTCTATCCGGCTGAGATCGCTCTCTCCCACGCCCTTCTGGGACGAGAGGCCGATGTGGAGTATCTTGGACGGATCCAAGCCAAGGACTCTGGTGCCGACTGCATCTGTCGCCACCATGTCGTACCCGGCCAATATCAGGTTGGGTTTGATGAACGTGGGCTTGGATTTGGGCTCCATCGAGGCATAGTGCATCACAGCCAGTCCATCCAACAGTGTCAAATCGCACTTCTGGACGGAGCACACATCCGCTATGAGCTTGGAGACGGCCACCTCCTGTCCGGCCTGCGCTTCCCTAGTTTCGAACCTGCCCATATGTATCGGCAAGGGTTTGTCGCTACCCTTCACATACTGAACTGTCCCCGACTTGTTCTGGCCGTAGTATCTTCCGGGCAGGATTCCCATCGCCCAGTTCTTGAGCCCCAAGCATACTGCAGTGCCACGATGTACTTTGAGTACTCCGACGTTGATCCTGAAGTCAGCCTCCCTGACAATCCTCGGCACCCACGCGTAGTTCAGGAGCAGCCCGTTCTCGATCGGGATCTTGTCGGCCTCCTCTTGGTTCAGGTCAATGAGCTCGGCGCCGTATTCATGGGCCAAGCTGTAGAGATCGAGAGCCTTGTAGACTGCGTCAGCGCGGCATCCCCCAGGTGCTTCCCCTACCGTGACGTCTTTGACCCCCATGTCCACAAGTGCACCCAGCAGCGCAGCTATCACCTCTCGATGTACTATGTCGCCCTCGGGAACGAAGGTCTTCTCCCATGCTCCGTCCTCGTAGCTGATGTTCGCTTCTCTCGGCACTCGCACTAGGTTGGGCTTCACGAACACCTTGGCGTTTGAGGGCAGTCTGCTCCTGAGATCCAGTAGGTTCAGCGCTTCGTTTACCAGATCTTCCGCACTTCCTTCTTTGGTGATTGACACTTTGGCTGCCGTCATTTGGCTGATAGCGTCGTGGCAGAGCGACCTGAATAAAAGGGTTGAGTTCAACCATAAATGCAATTCCCCGGGAGTCTTGCAGGCATCCCGCTGAAACGCTTATCTGCCTGCCGCAGCGCTGTCGGGAGCCATAAGAGATGAACCCAGTTGGAGACGCAGAGGCACGCCCTCCTTCAGGTCTGACATCGCGATCCATTCTTGCGGTTGTGTTCACATGTGTGTTCCTATTGCCAGTAGTGCTGTACCTGCAGCTGGTGTCAGGCGCCCTCATAGTCGGAGCAACGGTCTACGTAGCAGCAGTTCTGTTCACGGAGATCGCCCGCATCTCGGGTAGACCTCTCACCACTCAGGAGGTTTTCATAATCTACATGGCATCCTCACCGACTCTTCTTGCCACACCGTTCCTGGAATTCGTGTTCAGGGCCTATTTCGTCAGCTCACCCTACATCAAGGGTTTCTCCTTGGGTGGGACACCATTGGTTGAACTCATACCTTCTTGGTACGCACCCTCCTTTGGCTCGGCAGCATACGACACGCGAACCTTGATGAATTCTCAGTGGATAATGCCGGTCGGCGTCTTCCTGCTCCAGTTCGTTGTGCTGTGGTTGTTGCAGGAAATAGCTCTCGGGTACATTGGTGGCCTTCTTTTCGTAGAGGAACAGGATCTCCCATTCCCTACGGCGGAAGTCCAAGCCCAAGTCTGTATCACTTTAGCAGAGAGGGAGGAAAGCAGGACGCGAGTCTTTTCCATCGCCGCCATCTTGGGAGTTTTCTACGCGACAGTGATGTACGTGGTCCCGACAGTCTCAGAAGGACTCTTGGGTCACATGTATCAGCTCATCCCGATACCATGGATTGATTTGACGACTGGGTCTTACGGCATCGAAAGGATCCTGCCAGGTGCGGCTCTCGGCATTGCGACTGACATGTCCTACTTCCTGAGCGGCTTCATCATCCCGCTATCATATGCCGTTCAGATAGCAGTTGGGTCAATCTCGGTGTGGGTGTTCGGTAACTGGGCTACTAGGACATTCTTTGCTGGCTACTTCCCCGACTGGGCAGGCGAATGGGCGCCTGGGATGACCCTGCAGCTCGTCTATCAACGGTCACTGATCAGAGTGTGGGTTGTTCCGTTTGTCGTCATAGCCATGACCGTAGCCCTCGTGTCCCTGATAGCCCAGAGAAGGTACATAGTTGATGTTCTCCGGCGCATCTCCAGGGCAGGTTCCTCGATTGCTGCGAAGGGGTACCCTCCGCTGCCCCTGCTCATCGGCATGTATCTCGTGGGGACGCTGGGCTCGGTAGCAGTATTCTGGTGGCTTGTCCCTGATTTTCCCGTGCTCTTGGCTCTCGCAGCCGCTCTCGTCGGAGGGTTCTTACATGCTCTTGTAGGAGCAAGATCGTTCGCTGAGACCGGCTACCCGCTCACTATCAGCTACATGTGGCAGGGGGTCGTGCTGGCATCCGGATACTCCGGGCCTGGCCCCTGGCTGATGGCCCCTGCCTTTAGCGGGGTGATGCCCACTCCAACATCACTTGCCAGAACGGGAGCCCCTGCTTGGACCAACATGATAAAGTCGGCGCGATTGACAAACACCAACATCAACGACTTCTTCAAGGCGTACATACTGGCCGTCGCAATATCCATCTTCTCGAGCTTCGTGTTCGTGTCGTTCTTCTGGTCCGTGGCCCCCATACCGTCCACTGTGTATCCATACACCACGATCCAATGGCCCGTCGATGTGCTGTCCAACTCCATGTGGATCACCGGCGAGGTCAAGGGAGTGCCAATGGAGGTGGTAATCGGAGCTCTTGCGATTGCGTTGGCGGTATCAGTCGGAGGAGAACTGCTGCGAGGGGTGACCGGTCTGCCTTTCTCCTCTGTGGCTCTGGTGCTGGGTATGGTCATGCTTCCACCCTATGCCATCACGACGCTTGTAGGGGGAATGGTTGGGAACCTCGTCATACGCAGGCAATTCGGCGAGAGTTGGTGGAAGTCATACAGAACTACGCTGGTGGCAGGGTTCCTCACAGGCCTTGCCGTGATGGTAGGACTATCTGTGGCAGTAGTCATGATATCGAAGGCCGCTTGGGTGTTGCCATGGTGATGAGAATGATCAGGAATAGACGCGAGAATGGTGGAACGCTTCAGGTCCCACTGACTGTCATCTTGGCTCTTCTACTCTTCATTCCCCTCTTGATCCCGGCTGTGTCATCCGGCGGTGCGACGCTATCATCGTCTGCTCAGACCTCCGCTCAAGACTACTCGAGTATCGCGTCTTTCATGCGTTCGGGACAGATGTCATCATATCTGACGGAGTTCAACAAGTTTGTCGGGACCGCCACGGGGTACCCCGGGTACTCGTCTGCCCTCGACTTTGTCGCCTCATCGCTCAGGTCGATGGGATATGACGTGGAGTATGAACCCTACCAAGTGGTTATGCCTGTCGACACGGGCAGCGAGGTCATAGCGGAGAAGGATGGTCAGAGGATCGAGATCGCAGCGTATGCCGTGTGGCCGAACCTAGTCCAGACCTCCAAGACGCCGCCCGGGGGAGTATCCGGGACTCTTGTGTACGTCGGCTCAGGCTCACTAGAGGAGATGGAAGGTAAGGACATTGACGGCAACATTGTCATGATGGATCTGGATTCGGGGAGCAACTGGCTCAACGCGGTTGAATTCGGCGCAAAGGCACTCATCTACCTTGAGGGCGAGATGAAATCAGTCGCGGTGCAGGAAATGGTAGTGAGGTCTCCACTGTACTTCCCGAGAGTCTGCGTCCCGCGTAGAGACGTGGATAGGATGAAGGCACTTGAGGGCTCACAGGGCACGGTGGTGAACGGTATGGAGTACAAGGCCATTACGGCAGAGAACATCATAGCGAAACTCGAAGGAACGCAGATTCACGACGAGGTAGTGGCAATCGGATGCCACTTGGACTCATGGTCCCCAGTTCCCGGCCTCTCCTCACCGGCGTCCGAGGCTGCCAGCGTTGCTGCATTGCTGGAGTTGGCTAGGTACTTCTCAGTTGAGAAGCCAGCGAGGACACTGTGGATTACCGTGTTCTCCGGCCACTACGAGGCGCTTGCTGGCGCGAGAGCGTTCGCGGAGGACTTTCTCGCCTTTGAAGACAAACCTTCTGAAATCCCGAAGCTTAACCCGGAGAGGAAGAAACTCTTGGCCTTCTTCGGACTTGATCTCACAACCGAGACCAGCTACATGGACCTGCTCTATGCCGGGTTCCTCTACAACTACGTCAGCGCCGGCTCAGTCACGAAATACCAGTCTTGGCTAGAGCCGCTGATATTCAGCAGCATTGTCCCGGCTCTCACCAACGAGCTTGGCATCCAGTACAACCAGATTGTCGAGGACGGGTTCAGATCCGAAGGATGGTGGGGGTCTAGCGCACAGCCATACATGTTGGATAGTGAACCTTTCTCAATCGCTCACTGTCTGGGTTTCACGCTCAGAACGGGCAGTACGTTTTGGCCACTCTTCGGAACGACATCCCAGACCAGCAGGGAATACGACATTGACAACCTTGTTCCTCAAGCAGCTCTGTCTGTCTCGATAGCGGACCAACTGTGCAACAACCTTGGTCTTCCCATCAACTGGGGCAGCATAGGGCCCAAGAGGGTCTTTGGCACCACCTCCCTTGAAGTCGCCGGTTTGACACACATCACCGGATCAGTCATGATGTTCAACCTGACGAAGAGTTGGTACACGCCAGTCCCGGGCGCTCTTGTGGTGACCAACAGAGAACAGACCACGCCGCTGCTGTTCGGCGACATCATGACTTTCGCGGACAGTAGCGGGAGGTTCAACATAACGGGTGCAGGCATGGGCTATGCCCTTGGTGGCGTTACGGTCACATACGGAGTTGAAACAGTCGTTCCTGGATACTACATTCAGGCGTTCGTGGTGAACTCGACAAACGGGGCAATTGAGTATGCTCCTGACCTAGGCGACTACGGAGCGAGGGCAATGTCCTTCTGGGCTTCTGCAGACACGTATCCCTACGAGGCACGGACCATTGTCTTCAGGTGCTCCAGCGCCGCCTTCGTCAACCTAGTGGATCCGACGAAGCTCGGCTCCCCGACCGTGTTCGATCCTAGATTCACCTCGAGGTACTGGATCAACATCCCCTCGGACCTTGAGGCGTTCGATGCCAAGACAATCAGCGCGTTCATCAGTTGGGGGATGATCAGGGCTCCGGAGGACAAGGCGATTGTGATCTTCGGTCCCTCCGATAGCAGGTTCAAGCTCATGTCGAGGTTTGGACCGGAGAGGAGCATGGCGGGGTTCCTGACCAACTCGAGTACGCTAGTGCCGGATGGTTCAGGTTACGGATTGGTGGAGGGGTCTCAGACCCTCATCAAGAATGTCGCGTTGGCAATAGCCAAGGACATGTACTATACCACCTTGGCTAGGTATCTGCCAATGAACGCCTCATTTGTGAGGAGATCCTCGGTCGAGAGCGGACTGAGCCAAGCGTTCGCAAACATCAATGCTGCTGACACGGCTGTGCGAGGTGGCAGATATGCGATGGGCAAGTCGTATTCGCTCTTGGCTTTTGGCTGGGCGGACTCAACGTACGTAGAGACGATGAGTCTTCTCATGGAGTCCTCAGTAACAAGCATTGTGTTCTTCCTCATTCTCGCTCCGTTCTGCTTCCTTTTCGAGGGACTAGCCCTCGTGAGAAAGGGAATGTCCAGACTGGCGGCTTTGGTCGGGCTGCTGGTGGCAGGCCTGCTGGTATTCTACTTCCTGAACCCCTCACTGAGGGTCGCCCAGAATGCTTTCATAGGGTTTCTGGGTCTTGGTCTGTCGTTCCTGCTGGGGATCGTCCTTGTTGTGATCGCAAATGAGTCCATTCGGACGGTCAGCTACTATAGGATAAAGGCTGAGGGCCAACACAGGATCGAAGAAAGCAAGCTCTCCACTTCGCTCTTCTCCTTTGAACTCTCGCTAAGCAACATGAGAAAGAGGAAAATGAGGACACTTCTTCTGGTTGCGACCGTGGCAATAGTAGTGTTCGGTCTGACCTCTCTGACATCGACCGAAGTGTTCACTATGGTTCAGGTCACCCCTAGCGAGACCGCGGCTCCCTACAATGGATTGTACTTGAAGCAGGGAGACATGAGGCCAGCCGACTTCTTGGGCAGAGATCTCGAGGTAGCTCTCGAGAGGATCAAGAACTACGGCGTGATCGTCGCACCTAGAGCCATTTACTATCCACAGTCGGTGGTTGCCACTCAGGTCTTCTCCAACGTTCTATCAGGCACCGGGAGCTACAGGATCAATGCCGCTGTGGGAATGTCTCCCGAGCAGATCGACGTGCATCCGGCCATCAACAGTTGCCTCATCGCCGGGGGGAGGTGGTTCATCGACGGTGACTATCTCAGCGTCATTCTGTGCAGGTCGGCGATGGATCAGTTGCACGTGGAAATCGGATCCAGTGTCCAGTGGGAGGGATTGACCCTGACCGTGGTAGGATCTGTGAATGAAACTCTCCTGAACAGGGAATTCATCGAACTTGACCAGAGACCAGCCACTCCTCTTGACCCCAACAAGATGGTTGCCACCATTGCGTCGCAAACCGCGGCAGGTGAAGAGAAGTTCGAGAAACTGAGCTGGGATTCGGTTCTGATGTTGCCATATCGACTTGTCATGGATTTGGGCGGGAGTCTGTCCAGCATATCAGTCAGATCAGAAGACCCGGATACCACCGTGATGCTTGCGAAGGAACTTGCGATGACGGTTGATGTCGAGGTGAATGCGGGAGTGGAAGGGCAGATAGTCCACGTGTCGAGATTGCTGTCCACGATTCTCGGAGGCTATCAATTCCTCATCTTCCCATTGGTCGTGGCGGGGGGCACAATAATGAATTCACTATTGGGACTTCTCAGAGAGAGGGAGAACGAGACCAAGATATTCAGCTCGTTAGGATTATCTCCATGGGGAATAGGCGTGCTGTACATCTCCGAGGTGCTCACGCTCGTGATCATAGGCACTCTCATCGGTTACCTAGGAGGACTCGCAACGAACGCAATGCTGATCTCTCTCCGTCTCCTACCTTCTTCATTTGTGCTGAACTTCTCGTCCGTCTTTATCATACTCTCACTAGGGATAACGATGATAGCTGCGTTGCTGTCTGCTCTCTACCCGGCCATCCTCGCATCTCGTTTGGCCACGCCCTCACTGGAGCGCAAGTGGAGAATATCGACGAAGCCTGTGAACAACAGGTGGGAGATCCCGCTGCCGTTCAGTTTTCCGACCAAGGAAGAGGCAACAGGTCTGCTGAACTACCTTGAGGAATTCGCCCAAGTCCATTCCGTGGAGACGGCTGAGCGCTTCCAGGTTCGCGCTTTCGGGTTGGATACGAATTCGATGAAATTGGAGATGACCGTTGCATTGGCTCCGTATGAGGCAAACGTCCTTCAGACGGCTACGGTTGTGGGACATGAGACTTTTCCGGAACAAAAGTGGGAGTTCGAACTCGCACTCGTGCAGACAAGCGGAGAGAGGAGCGTCTGGATGACAGCCAACTACGACTTCGTCGACTCGACAAGGAAGCAGTTCCTGCTGTGGAGATCTCTGACCACAGACGGGAAGATGTCCTACATAGAAAAGACCTGAGCGTCAGCCAGAACATAGGGAGTCTTGGGTAACATTCATGTTGGTTCTTGGTTAGTGATAGCGGTCGAACCCATAAATACGCCCAGCGCGGATTGGCCGTGCGATGAAGCCCAAAGTCCAGTTTGGAATAGACGTGCTGCTGAGAGAGAAGGTTGACCTGATCAAGGGCAAACGCATCGGCCTCGTGACAAACCACACAGGTGTGACCAGCTCCCTTGAGTGGACCGTGGATGTTCTGCACAAGCACCCGAAAGTGAATCTGACTTGTCTCTTCGGCCCAGAGCACGGCATCAGAGGTGATGTGCAAGACGCGCGCACGATAGACTCCTTTACAGACGCGAGAACGGGGCTGCGTGTCTTCAGTCTTTACGGAGAGCACTACAAGCCCACTCCTGATATGATGAAAGACATGGACGCTTTCGTCTATGACATCCAGGAAGTCGGTGCGCGCTACTACACTTACATAGCAACGATGAACAGAAGCATGGAGGCGGCGGCTGAACAGGACAAGGAGTTCATTTTGCTCGACAGGCCCAACCCAATCAACGGCACGACTGTTGAAGGAAACATCCTAGAAGAGCGCTATAGGAGCTTCGTGGGAGAAAGGGAGACACCAATTAGGTACGGCATGACAATGGGGGAGCTAGCACAGATGTTCAACAGAGAGTATGGCATCGGGTGCAAGCTCACGGTTGTGAAGGCGAAGGGCTGGCGAAGGAAGATGTGGTATGATGAGACTGGGTTGCCTTGGGTGATCCCGTCGCCCAACCTGCCGACTCTGGATTCCGCGATAGTCTATCCTGGCACTTGCCTCTTCGAAGGTGTCAACATCTCAGAGGGGAGGGGAACAACTAGGCCGTTCGAAACCATAGGTGCTCCTTGGATCGACGGTTTCAAGCTCAGAGAGAAGCTCACCGGCTACAGAATGCCCGGCGTGAACTTCCGGGGTCTCTATTTCATACCGACGTTCGGCAAGTTCGTAGGGGAGATATGCGGGGGAGTCCAACTCCACGTTCACGACAGGGAGAAGTTCAGGCCCGTCCTCACAGGTCTCAAGATGATCAAAGCGATAATGGATCTCTTTCCGGGCAAAATCGAGTTCAGGAAGGGAAGGCAGGCAATATCCACGCTGCGCACGCGCGCGCACGACTACAGCTTCGACGTGCTTGCTGGAACGGCTTCGATAAGGGAGCGGCTTCTCAACGGAGTAGAGCCTGAGGAAATAGAGAAGAGTTGGGCGAAGGACATGAGGGCATTTCAGACAAAGAGGAGGAGGCATCTCCTCTACCCTTAGGCCATTGTACCAACCCGTGCGATGAAACAATAAAACGGGTTCTGTCGGACCTAGGTGTTGCGGAGTTGACGGCTAGCAAGGATTCGGGTTTCCTCATCGGTTTCGAAGGCGGAGGGACTAAAACCACCTGCCTGATCGTGGGGCGGGACGGATCGGTCAGGGGAAAAGGGACAGGCGGCCCTTCAAACATACTGGTCGTCGGCAAAGACAAGACCAGTGAGTCTCTGTCGGCCGCGATCAAAGAGGCAACGGGTGGGAAGGGGCTGGGTGGAACAGCGTCCGCACTCTGTGTTGGAGCGGCGGGTTCGGGCAACCCAGAGGGCAAGAGACTGATGCAGGAGGTCTTGGAATCTCTCCATCTTTCAGAAAGGAACGTGATAGTCCACGACGGAGTCATCGCCCTCATGGGCGCCACAGCAGGCAAGCCCGGTGTGGTTCTCATATCGGGAACTGGCTCGGTCTGCTTCGGAATGAGCTCCAAGGGCGAGTTTGGCAGAGCTTCCGGGTGGGGTTACATCATCGGCGATGAGGGCAGCGGCTATGACATAGCGAGAAGGGCAATGATTGTATCTCTGAGAGCTCACGATAAGCGCGGCGAAAAGACCGTTCTTGCGGAGAAGTTGGCGGTGCGTCTTGGGTTGTCTTCGATTGAAGGCCTAGTTGGAAAGGTCTACGCCGAGGCAATGCCTCGAGACCAAATGTCGGCTCTCGCCCCCTTGGTGCTTGAAGCGGCAAGAGAGGGTGATGCTGTAGCGAAAGGTCTACTGGAATACGCGGGGAGGGAACTTGGAATGGCTGCCGTGGCCGTGGCGAGACAACTGAACATGCTGAAAGACGAGTTCGAGGTGGCGACGATGGGAGGAGTCTTGGACAACTTCGGTGAGTTTGTATTGGCCCCGCTTGAGACCACGGTCCACGACTCAGCCCCGCGCGCGAAGTTGGTGCGTGCGAGGTTCAAGCCAGTGGTCGGTGCTGTGATAGTGGCAGCTAGAGAGATCGGCCTGAATGTCGAGGGAGGGTACCTTGACAACCTTGCAAGAAGCCTGTGCGACTAGAGAAACAGTACATTTCAGCCGAAGAGGGGATTGAGCCGCCTCCTGCTGTTGGCTGCAAAAAACCATAATAAGTGTATGCATGGACTCTGCCCTCATGACTGACTCGGTGAAATCTGGACTCGATGTCGCGACGACGACTAAGAAGGATGTCCTTAAGGGAAAACGCATAGCTACCATAATCAACCATACCGCGGTAACGAAGGATCTGGTTTCGTTCTATGACATAGCCAAAGCAAGTAAGGATTACACTCTAGCGTACCTGTACAGTCCCCCCCATGGCGTCCGAGGCGACGCGCAGGACTCCGAAGAGGAATACCACATAGACAAGAAGACAGGAGTTCCTGTCTATCCGTCCTACTCTCTGAGGTTGGAGGACAATGTCAAGACAATGAGGGAGCACAAGATCAACGCAATCGTGGTAGACCTGCAACAGGCTGGCGCCAGGTACTACGGACACAAGTTCGTGATGTGCTTCGCAATGGATGCTGCAGCGAAAGCAGGAATTGAACTCATAGTCTTGGACAGGCCCAATCCGATAGCGCCTCTCCCTGTTGAAGGGGAGGTCCTAGACTTGAGATTCAAGTCTGGCATAGGCTGGTTCGAGATTCCGAACGTGCATGGCATGACGCATGGAGAGCTGGCGACAATGTACAACGAGGAATACAACATCAAATGCAATCTCACGGTAGTCAAGATGGAAGGATGGAAGCACGACATGTGGTACGAGGATACGGGATTGTTCTGGCCTGTGATATCTCCAAACCTGCCTACCGTGGACTCCGTTGTCACCTACGCGGGTACATGCCTGTTTGAGGGCTGCAACATCTCCGAAGGAAGAGGAACGACTAGGCCTTTCGAGATATTCGGGGCACCCTGGCTGGATGCCAAGACGCTTAGTGAGGAACTCAACGGTCGGGGTCTTCCAGGGATCAAGTTTGGCGAGGCATACTTCATTCCGACCCCTAATCCGCTGAAGCATTTCTCGAAGTTCGCCGGTGAGAAGTGCCAAGGAGTCAGGCTCTATGTCACGGACAGGAAGACGTATCAGCCCGTAAGGACAGCTGTCCACCTGCTCGACGCGATAATGAGAGCCGACCCTGAGAAGTTCAAGTGGAGAGAGAAATCCAAGGACGCGGAGCACTACCCGATGGACATACTCGCTGGATCCGACGATCTCAGGACCAAACTTGAGGCAGGCATACCTGCTGACGACATCGTTGGTGCTTGGAAGACAAAGCTGGCGAAGTTCAAGGAAAAGCGCAAGGAGTATCTACTGTACAAGTAGGACAGGCTCAATGCATTGATGTCGAGGCCCTGCCTTGGGCCTCGGCGGTTGTTTTTCGGTTAGCCTAGGCGATCCATTGCCTCATTATGAACTGGTTCCAAAGCACGACCGAGCACAACAGGAACAGAATACAAGCAACTACGACCAGATGTCTGTTTGAGGGTTTCACGACAAGCCATGTTGGGAAGAAGAACATGAGATGTCTGGTGTATGACCAGATATAGCCCATGAAGAGGTTAGACACCACGCCCACAATTGCGAACGACCCGAGCCTCTTATCCACCTCCCACGATGCGAAGGCGAGGTAAACTGCAACTGCAGTGAAGGCCAAGATGAAAGCAGTGGAAGTGTTCCACGTGATCGGTGCCCCCGTGAAGAACTTCGCGATAAACTCGCTGAACAGTGTCGGAGATCCCCAATATGCCACTTGGACGGTTCTGAAAGCCAGCCAGTCGCCAGTCGAGACGTAGCAGTAGAAGCACCACAGGAACAGCGCGAAGGCCGGAATGACGGAGTACAACATGTCCCTCCATCGCTTCTTGGCTCCTAGGTCAAGCAGCACCGGCAACAACATGAATACGCCGTAGATCCTCGTGACCGTTGCGAGAGCTATCATAGTAAACGAATGCGGGAGCTTGTCCCGCGAATAGAAGTACCAGGCCGCAACGCATGCGAACAGGAATATCGACTCTGTGTAAGCCACGGAAGTGAACAGGAACACGAAGGGAAAGAAGGCAAACAACAGAGTGTTCAGCAAGGCCTGATCTCTTCGCATGTACTGCTCAGCAACGGCTTGGTAGAAGGGAATCCACAGTGTTCCGAAGAAGAAAGACACTATCACCGCTGCTAGTCCGAAGTCCATAGTGACCGAGTAGAAAAACCGGATTGCCAAGGGCAGTGTAGGGAAGAAGGCAAACCGAGTTCCATAGTATCCGACTTGGGCGATCCTGATGTACCAGATGCTGTCCCACGCAAAGAAGAGATATGACCAATCCCCCGTGGGAACGGGTATCCGAAAGGGCTCGCCCAGTGGGCCCCCGGCGTACTGCCAGTCCATGTAAGTTGTGGTGAGAACTCCCGAGCTGCTATGCGCGAGGTAGAGAAGAACCGCTACGAAAACTCTCGCCATGTTCACTGCTATTGGCACTGTGAGGAATCGGCGGTTTTCGCTTATCTCCGAGGCGACTCGGCTCCAGAATGGCGTGCCCGCCACTTGTTCCTTTGCCGGAGTTGTTTCTCCTTTCGGGGGCGCCTCGTTCAGTTGGGATTTCCTGAGCGACTGATACTTCTCCTCTAAGAAAGCCATTCTGTCTTGGGCTTCATTGAGTCTTCTCCGAGCATTCTCTATCCCCGATTGCAGTTCGGTGTTCTTGTCTTCGAGGTCGCCGAGCGAGCTCACTACTTCCCACAGGCTGTCAGCTGAAGGACTTCCTCGCTCTTCTGTGGGCTGCTTCGATTCCTCAGGTTCGTTGCGTGTGTTCTCCGGATCTGTCCTTCCGCCATCCAAGAGTTCTCACTTCGCAGAGAACTCGTAAGCCACTATAGATCTGCCGGGCAGATTGACGGTTTTCTCCAGCTTGTGTGAGGGGAGTGCGGTCTGGACTCCTGAGCGCGGATAGTCCGATACCGTAATCCTATCATCGGGTTCGAACCCGTACTCGTTCAGGTCCATTGCGAGTTTGGCATTGACCGGATCTCTCGTGAAGTTGACGAGCACTACACAGACGCTCCCTTCGTGAGTCGTCCATGTCGAGGTGAGTACCGCCGGGGAGTTCCTGACCATTTCGCTGATCCTGTCTGGCGCCGTGTAGATTGACCTGATATACATCTTGACTGCTACGCAGGGGCAATCCACTTCTGGGGGTTTCAGCCACTTGCCGAGCGTCAGATACTCCCTCGCCACAGAATGGAACTTGGCGACCTCCTCAAGGAATTTCATATCAGCGTCGAACTCCTCTCGCCCCAGCATCTCGGGATAGACATTCGTGACCATTGGCTGTATTCCCCAACTGAGAGTCCTGGCTAGTTCGAATGCGAACTGGTCCGGGTACTTGTCATTGTAGGTGGCAAACTTGCCGAACTCCGGGGGTCTTCCCGACTCAGGCCATAGATCGTCGTAGGGCGGAACTCCCGTCATAGAGGTGTAGCTACCGAATGTGATTGCGTAGTCGTGATAGACGGCATTGAACACAGGAATGGGTTCCCACGTTTGTCCTTGGAGCCCCATCTTGTCCCAACTGAGATCGAGGTTGGCTCCAGTCCGCTCCCAACTTGAGTCCAAGGTCAGAAAGCCGTCGAAGGAGTCGATGAACTGCTCTATGCAGGATTCGCTGAGAAGGCAAGCGTCTGGATTCGCTTTCCTCGCTCCATCTCTCGCGGTTCTGATCAGGTCGTTGTATCCGTGCACCCAGTAGTGACCTCCTCCTACGGGGTGACCATGCTCTGGGTTGTGGCACAACTCAGCTGTGGCTATCGCCACCTGATCTATGTACACTCCGTCCAAGTGGAAGTCCTCCATCAGGGCGCTCACCAAGTGGGATATCTTGTCTCTCCAGAGTTGAGTAGTGGGACACATCGGCGCGATCACGTTTTCTGGCATGAAGATGTTGTACTTCTCCTCGTAGGGCTTCAGGTTCTCATCCAAGGCGGCGGCTTTACTTGCCCGCTGCTCATCCCAGCTTCCCGAGTTCATGTCCCATATCCTCCCGTTGATGTACACGACTACCTTTGTTCCCATTGCATGCAGCTTCTCCACGGCCTTGGCGAAGGTGAGAGCGCCCTCGCGAGGTGGAAGGTATTCGGGGACGAACACATCGTATGGATTGTGATGCCACCAGTACCAGTCAAGCGCAACGTTAACTCCGGTCTTCTTCTTCAGCTCGATCGGTCCGGGAGAGACTCTATCCGCATTTCCCCTGTTCCAAACCCACAGCGACGTGTTCCTAAACCAGTTTGAGAGATCGGACCTCTGACTCAGTCTGCCCTTCCTACACCAGGCTTGGCGTGTGGCCCAACCCCTGTAGATCTCAGTCGCCTCTGCCCATCCTCCCTGAAAGGCCGTGATGACGAAGGGGTAGCTGGAGGAATAGTTCCGGCCCTTGAATCCCATGTTCTCGGGATAGTTCCGTACGCGGAACCTTCCGTTTCCCTCTCGGTCGGAGTCGAACACGAAGTCCTTCCTGCAACCAAGCCCGTCGTGGCTGGCCAAATAGAGACCAGCTACGTTCTCGTTGAAGTATGAGAAGCACTGCATCGTGAGCAGTCCCGGATATGTCCCGTATGAGGTATGGTTCACCTTCTCGTTTTTCACGATCGTGGTGAGAGGCCTGTGGACCAGAAGTCCCTGCAGCAATGGTATTTCCAGTTCATCTCCCTCTTCGTTTTTGCCAATCTCACCTATGCCACCAACAATCGGGAAGTCGACGTGCCAGACTCCGACCTCGGTGCCGGGTTCGAATCGAAGTAGTCTGAACTTGACCTGGGAGTCAGGGCATTCGTATTCAACGGTCGTGACGACGCTCACACCTTGGAAGGGCTTCGCGAAGTCTGACCAAGTCATTGTCAACCTCGTGCCACGTTTCCCTATCTTCATTGTCTCGACTCGGAACCTGCGCGCGTCGCTGGCGGAGAGTTCTTTCTTTCCCTCGGTCGTCACTAAAGTTGCCTCCCAAAGCGCCGTGGCAGTCTTTACCGTTCGGAGGAATTCATGACCTGTTCGCTTGTCAACCAGTGACACAATGCTCCCGTGCTGGACATCTGAGAACTCCATGCGTGTTGAGTTCGTCTCGATGACTGCAAGCCTCTCGCTGTTCATGGACCGGGGGAGACGGTTCTGATATTATAGCTTTGTCTGCGACGGCGCATGCCTTGACGGTGTCGCTTGGTCTGGGTGCATGAGTTCGTGGATCAGATAGTGAACGAAGGCCGGACAGCCTTCGGATATTCAGTGACGGCTTGTTGACGTTCTCTGGGGGTACTCCTCGGCGAGCCTGAGTGATATGTCAAGCTCAAATATCCCTCTGGCTTTCTGCGAGTGGGTCCGCGCGGAAGAGATGATTGGAGGATCAAAGGCCATGCCAAGCGAACGCAGGGCCTATCGGCCAAGGTTCTGGAGAGACCGTTTGTGGATTGGAGTCATACTGGCCGTGCTGGGACTTCCATTCATGCTCCTAGGGCTCCTCATGGTCTGTCTGGTGATCGCGCAGTGGACTACTGCTCTCGTGAGCCTTGGAGGTCAGGTTCACCTGGCCGTCTTCCTCTTGTTGGCAGCTCTTATCTACGCGCTAGGTCATTTCCTCTTCTACATCTTCTGGTGCCTGCTCAAGAGTGAAGTCGTCTTCGCGCCCGACTACCTGATCTACAACCGCCCCAGCGTCCTGTTGTTCTCACGCAGCGAGGTCAAGGTGCACATGAGAAGCATAGGCAGCGTTGTGCTGGGTCAAGTCGCGATGTCCCACATAGCGCCGAGTGCACTGAACACAGTTCTGGCGCGGGCGTCCGCCATCAGCAACATCGGAGTGGAGATCGGATACGAGAGTGGCGACCGGATTCGGATGTTGTCGCTCCCTGTAATGAACGACGCTGAGTATTTCTCAGAGATCGGCGGCCTCATAGTGAATCTGCACCTTATCCCTACAAAGGCTCCGTTCATTTTCATGAGGGCAGATTGGGGCCGCCTCCCGCATAGGCCGTGGATTGAGAGGATCGCTTCCTATCTCGAGATCGGGTTCTTCATATCCTCGATCGTGATACTGATCCTCGAACTGACGTGATCTCTGAGGTGATTTCGGGCGATTTCACGCCACTGGCCTACCGTATCACATAATCTGGGCTGACGGCCCCATCGCCATCTCCACCCTTGCACTCGACGCTCAGGTACTCCCCTGCGAAAGGTTTCCTTCTGCTTTCGCATTCTCTCGGGCAATACTGACACGCGACGTAGTCCTGCCCCGTCCTTGCGAAGACTCCGGATACTGACTTGATCGGTATCATCAGATAGCTCGATGTGAGAGTGACCGCGATACTGCTCAGAGGGTCCAGAATGTCAAAGAGCACTGACTGTTGCTCTAGGCCGAAGAGCTTGCCAGTGCCAGTGCCGGGTGCGAAATCGGAAAGACCATCACCGAGCTCGTGTGCGACCAAGGATCTCACATGAAGCGAAGCCTTACCCAATGCATAGTCACCTATCCTCCCCAGAACCCAGCCACCGAAAACGTCACGGTCACTCATTCTCGAAGCTTCCTCCTCAAGCTCATGTCCAATAGTAATGACGTAAGGAGAGACCACCTGCCCGCACTTCAATGTGCCTGAGAGTATCTGGCTCCGTAATACATGGTCCCCCTCAAGTTGGATGCAGTCCTCGTTGATCTCTTTCACTTCAAGAAAGGTGAGAACGGCTCTTGGCCTGATGAGGGCTCTGCTCTCCTCAGCTAGGGACTCGATCTCCTTCTCTCTGCCTCTCAGCCTCTTGAACTCGCGACTCCGGCTCAGTTCCTCATGGTCAATCTCAACTGGTATGAAGTCAACGACCTTCGTCCGAGGGTGCAACAACCAGCCCTCGTTGACATGGTACATTAACTTTCGCGCTTGGCCGAGCGTTCCTGAGACTGGCGAAGTCACCGAAGTTCTAGAGCTTCAACCAAGTTCCGGTTCCCCGTTCCTTAGCGCGGCGGTAGACCTCAGGTGCCACGGCCATATCGTCGAGTGCCAGCCCTAGGTTCATGGCCATTGTCCTCTCGTTCTCTCGCTGTCTTCCGGGTCTGAGCCCAGCGACTATCTCGCCGAGGTCGGCGTATGGATCTGGCGTGTTCTGGAAGTACCCTGTGCTTTTGTAGTACTGGAACTGCGCATGATCGTCGGTGCTGAGTTTGTCAACCTGCGCCAAAGCCTCGGGCTTCCAGTAGCTGTCGAAGTCCACAGCGCTTGCGAATGCACCCGGTCTGAGCCAATCCTTCCCTATGGTGGGTGTCGGATGCT
>Ga0315279_10001390_pt1 | contig 40661 bp, 24 predicted proteins | sample YL17G06_20_MG_FD_203694 | JGI IMG/M metagenome (GOLD analysis project Ga0315279, IMG submission 203694) | Sediment microbial communities from Yellowstone Lake, YNP, Wyoming, USA - YL17G06_20 | ecosystem: Environmental > Aquatic > Freshwater > Lake > Sediment | place: USA: Wyoming | collected...
GCGGGACGGACGCACGGTTGTAGGGGGCGACCCGGTGGGTCGCCCCCGGTGGCCATCGCGCCGGCGCCGCGTTCGGAATCCAATGAGGGCGACCCGCGGGGCCGCCCTGTCTGCGACGATGGGCCGTAGGGGCGGGGTTTCCGCGCCCCTACCGATGCGACACACATGTAGGATGCGGGACGGACGCACGGTTGTAGGGGCGACCCGGTGGGTCGCCCCCGGTGGCCATCGAGGCGGCGCCGGCGCGTTCGGAATCCAATGAGGGCGACCCGCCGGGTCGCCCCTACCAGCGGGATATGATGTGCACCGCCGCTGCCCGGTGCGCCCCTACAACCGCGCGTCGATCCGCGCTGCGCGGCCGGCAGCGCATCCTGCCAGCGCACCGCGGGCTGGCGCATCGTCATGCCGTGGCGGCTGGCCGCCGGCTTCGTCCTGTCCGACACTGGTCCCTCCGTGCCAAGAATCCATCGTCTCATGGAGCTACGTCAAGATGATGGCGCGGCAGCGGGGGACAAAGGCGGCGGCGCGAGGGCGCGCCCCGGACGGAAACGAAGGCGCGATGCGCACGTCTCCGTACACAGATGCGATGTGGGAACCGGGCTCACCGCACGAGCACCATGCGGCGGACGAGCGGCGCCGCGCGCCCGAAGGGCGCGGGCTCGTGGGCGGGGCCGACGATCCTGTCTCCGGCGCCGGGAGTGTACACGAGGCGAGCCACGTACACGCCGCTCGCGACCCCACGCCCGAGGGCGTCGTGGCCGTCCCAGGTCACCTCGTGCGTGCCGGCGCCGGTCGGGCCGTCCACGAGAACGCGGACGATCTGCCCGGTCATGCCGTAGACGACGAGTTGGGCCGCGCCGGCCTCGGGCACGCTGAACCGGATGACCGTGCTCGGGTTGAATGGGTTCGGCGTGTTCTGCGCGAGGCTGAACGCGGCAGGCTGCGGCGCCTCGGCGATGCCGACCTGCGCGTTGACGGCGGCCAGCGCCCGCACGAGGCCGTAGCCGTACACCTCGTCCGGCCCAGGGGTGCCCAGGTCCAGTGCGGTGCTGGTGAGCGCCTGGCGCACGGTGCTGGCTGACCATGTCGGATGTGCCTGGCGCAGGAGCGCGGCGACGGCAGCGATGTGCGGCGCCGCGGCGGACGTGCCGAAGAACGGGTTCTCGAAGCCGCCGGCGCCGCTGATCGACACGCCGTCGATCCCGATCACGTCCGGTTTGAGCCGTTGCTGCGCTTGCGGAAAGACGATGCTCGCCGGGCCCTGTGAGCTGTACGGGGCAATCGTGTTCTGCCCCGGCTGGCTCGCGTTGATCGCGCCGACGGCGATGGCACCGTTCGCGGCCGGCTGGCCCCAGATGCTCCCCGACGGCACGATGTACTGGAGCGCCGCGTCATTGGTGAAGAACAGGCCGAGCGTCCGCGGGACGCCGCGGAACAGCGTGACGCCGAGGAAGACCTCGATTGGCTGGCTGGACACGTTCGTCCAGGCGAGCCCCTCGATCGGGTCCTGCGTGCCGCTCTGCTGGTCGGTGCTCGAAGCGATGACGATCGAGAGAAAGGGGTCGGCGGTCAGGTACATGTCGTAGTCGTTCCCCGAGGCGCCGAACGGATCATCCCACTGGAGGACCACGGCGAGGGTCTGGCCGGGGTCCACGATGATGCCCATGGTCGAGTCGGAGGTGAGGTTCCACGCGTGCCATGCGTTCGACGCGCTCACGGCGTGGTATTCCTCTTGGTAATGGTCCTCCGCATCGTTGCCGGCGGCGGAGCAGTACACGACCCCACGCGCAGCGACCTGATCGGCGGCTTGCGCGAGGAACCCGTCCTGGAAGAAGGGCTGATCCTCCCATCCGATGTCGTCGACGATCACGGAGCAGCCGGAGTCGGCGAGGGCGAGGATCATGTTGCGCATGGCCAGGGAGGAGGCGTCGCCGGAACCGAAGTAGAGGGCCGCGCCGGGGGCGATGTCGTGGACGATCTCGAGCATGGCCGTGCCCTCGTCGCCGAAACCTGGCTTGCCGGGGAGGACGGTGACGCGCGGCGGCAGGTCCCCGGAGGCCTGCGCGGCGGCTAGGTGGTCCACGTCGTCGGAGACGACGCCGACCTTCACGCCGGTGCCGTCGAAGCCGAGGGCGCGAACTTGGTTTGCGCCCAGGATCGCATCGCCCTGGGTCATCGCGTGGCCGATGCGCACCCGCGGCCGGCCGACGGGTCGGACGAACCGCACCGCCTTCTCCGCGGCGACGGCGCGGACGCGGTCTGGCGGCACCCAGCACTCGATGAGCTTGAGATCGGGCGCGACCCGCACGATCCGCGCGCCGAGGCGCTCCACGGCGGCCTGTGCCGCCGGGCTCATGTCATTCATCGAGAGATAGAGCTGGAACTCGCCCGCTTCGTTCGTGCGGATGAGAGGGTTGTTCGTGCGGGCGGCCGCCGCGCGAGCACGGGCGACGCCCTGCGCCTTGGCGACCGAGTCGAAGTGGACGATCGCCTGGACGAGGGCGGTCGTCATCTTGCGATCGGGGTCGGTTGCCTTGCACTGGGGCTTCTGCGGCGGCCTCGCGCTGACGGACGCGGCGACGAGAAGCGCCACGACGACGTATCGCGACGCGGTCATAGTTCCTCCCTTGTACCCTGAGCAGACTGGGGAATCCGACGACAAGCATACATGCCACACACGTACACAACACGCCGCGGGCGGCCAAGGTTCTTGGGCCGCATCGTACGCGTAACTACATGTAGTACTACCACCATGGTATCGCGACGATCGCAGCAGCCGTACCGTCGTCGCGGGCCTTCCGCGTGGGTCCGCTGGGGCAGCGGTCGCATGTTCCGAAGTGCGTGACTCCACACGCGTCGCTACGAGACATCGGGAGGGATCAGCCAATGGACGCGTACGAGCCAATCGATCTTACGCCGCTCCTGGCCGCCGACGCCGTCGCGCTTGGCCGCGTCGGAACGGGCAGCAAGTCCTTCCACGGGCTGCCGTTCCTCATCGGGGGCACGGACGCGACGGGAGCGCCGCGGTTCGCCGCCTTCGGTGGGCCGTCCGGATGCGCTCCGACGTCGATCCCGGTCGGGAAGCGCGCCCGGCGGCTCATCTTCGCGCACCGCCTGCTCGAATCGCGGGTGAACGAGGGTGCGTCGCCCGGCGCCGTCGTCGCCGAGTACGTGTTCCAGCTTGCCGGAGGCGCGGAGCCGATGCGCGAGGTCATCATCCGGCTGCCGCGCCCGGAGGATGCCGACCACCAGACCGTGGGCGGCGACACCCGACTGCGCGTGAAGCACGAGGGCTACCTCGAGGTCAAGGTGGATCGCGGCATCGCGGGGTACGTTCACTCGCTGCCGACGGCGTCCGCCGAGGAGTTCATCGACGGCACGCACCGCGGCTGGGGCGAGCGACAGAACCGGACCAGCAGCCCGGCCTACGTCGAGATATCGGCGATTCCGTCGGCGACGGTGACGGTGACGCAGAACGGGGAAACGCTCGGCAGCGTGCGTTGGGGCGAGCTCGTCGAGAAAACCGCGCTACAGCCGACCGATCGGCTCGCCATCGAGGTGGTGAACCGCGGGCGCAATTGGGTGCACACCCGCGTCATCGACGAGGCGACCGGCGAGCCGGTGCCCTGCCGCGTGCACTTCCGGTCGCCGGAGGGCATCCCGTACGCGCCGCACGGCCACCGCGCGCACGTGAGCACGCACCTGGAGTCGTTCCACTACGATGTCGGCGGCGACCTGCGGCTCGGCCAGGCGACGTACGCCTACATCGACGGGACGTGCCAGGGCTGGCTACCGCGCGGCGAGATCATCATCGACGTGGCCCGCGGGTTCGAGTACGAGCCGCTCCGGGCCAAGGTGGAGATCGCGCCGGGGCAGCGCGAGCTCGTCCTGAAGATCCGCCGTTGGTGCGACATGAACGGCGAGGGATGGTACAGCGGCGATACCCACGTGCACTTCCTCTCGACCCCGGGCGGCCATCTCGAAGCGGGCGGCGAGGGCCTGAACGTCGTCAACCTCCTCGCCACGCAGTGGGGCCACCTGTTCGCGAGCACCGAGGACTTCATCGGCCGGCCGAGCATCTCCCCCGACGGGCGGACCATCGTCTACGCCTCGCAGGAGAACCGGCAGCACATCCTCGGCCACCTGAGCTTGCTGGGGCTGAAGTCGCCGGTCATGCCGTGGTGCTCGGACGGCGCGAGCGAGGCGGAGATCGGCGGCACGATGGAGACCACCATGGCGCGCTGGGCGGATGCCTGCCACGAGCAGGGGGGCACCGTCATCCTGCCGCGCTTCCCGAGCCCGAACGGCGAGCCGGCCACGCTCATCGCCACCGGGCGCGCGGATGCCATCGAGATGATCTTCCAGCACAGGCAGTCCACCGAGGAGTACTACCGCTACCTGAACTGCGGGTATCGGCTGCCCCTCGTCGGCGGGACGGACAAGATGGCGGCCGAGTGCCCCGTCGGCCTCTACCGCACGTACGTCGAGATCCCGTCCGACGAGTCGTTCACCTACGATACGTGGTGCCGTCACCTCGCCGCGGGACGAACGTTCATCACGAGCGGGCCGATCATCCGCCTCTCCGTCGATGGACACCGGATCGGCGACACGGTGAATCTGCCGGGCAACGGAGGGACGGTGGAGGTGGTCGCGGAGGCGGAGTCGACGCTGCCGATGCATCGCCTGGAGATCCTGGAGGCCGGGCGCGTCGTCGCGGCGACGGAGGAGGCGAAAGGCGCGCGGCGCCTTGTCCTCCGCGCTCAAGTGAAGGTATCCGGACACACGTGGCTTGCGGCCCGGGCGGGCGGCCCCGGGTACTACGACTCCGTCCTCCACTACGACACGGTCAAGTGGGGCGGCCGGGCGATCATGGCGCACACGTCGCCGGTGTACATCGCCTGCGGCGGCGACTGGTCGATGTTCAACGCGGAGACGGCGCAGTACATGCTCACCCTCATCGACGGCTGCCTCTCCCACGTCCGCCAGATGACGCGGCAGCATCCGCCCGACATGGTGACGCATCCGCACGGCCGCGACGACCACGAGGCGTATCTGGAGGAGCCGTTCCTCCAGGCGCGGCAGGCCATCCACCGACGGATGCATCAGGCCGGGATCGCGCACTGAGGGGCGACGTGCCCTTGCGTCGGAGCGCCCTACTGCTGCTGACAGGAGGCCGGCCATTCCTGCCCGGCCAGACGGACAACGTCCTCTTCGAGGACGCGGGATGTCCGTCCGCTATCGCAAGAACAAGGATGAGGGCGGCCACGGGGGGCCGCCCCTACATTTCACGGCGGAACGCGACCGACCGGGGTTCACGTCAGGGGCAGGCCCCGTGCCTGCTCGGTGCGCTTGCGCATGACGCGTGGCGCCGCGCGTCACTCCCTCCACATGACCCAGTCGTTCGGGCCGACCGAATGGCCCTCCCACGCGACCGGCTCCGCGGAGAAGTTCGCGAGCACGCACGTCCCGTCGGAGAAGCGGCTGAACTGCGCGTCCTTCGCATGGTACCGTTCGCCCGTCTCCACCTTGGGCGCGGTGACGAACCGATGGTCCTCCATCGTCGCGTACGCCGTCCCGCGCATGTCCTTCGAGACGCGGAGCGAGAACTCGTCCGTCTCGTCGGCCATCATGCCCCAGAGCGGGACGTAGAGCGCGTCGCACGTGTAGAAGTCGCCCGCCTTCGGGTTCATGTGGAAGACGGACCCGTGGTAGATGAGTGGGAAGAGCGGGATGGGGATCATCGGCGGGTCGAGGCGCGGCTTGTCGCTGCAGCCGTAGCCGATGAACTGGTAGACCGGGAAGTACGCGCCGATGTCCACGGCGTCGGCGAGGCAGTCCATCGGCATCGACTCGGTGGCGACGGAGCCGAAGAGCCGCCCGGTGAAGTCGAGGAGCTCCGAGCGATAGTGCGCGTCCTGTTCGCGGCCGAGCGGATGGACCGCGTCGAAGCACTCGTTGAGTTCCATCGCGCCCTCGACGTCGACGTAGATCGAGCCGGGGCCGATGAGCTCCTTGAGGTGCGGCAGGTCGCGCCGGGCCGTCTCGAGGCGATGGACCGAGCAGACCGTGCTCGACCGCATGCCGAACTGAGCCGAGTACCAGTTCGGTCGCACGGAGCCGTCGCGCCGCTTCGCCATGATGCCCGGGTCGTACCCCGGCGTGCTCGGCCACATGTCGACGAAGTTCTCGTAGACGCTGATGTCGTACGCCTCGCCCTTGCTCCTGCCGTAGCGCGCCGCCCGGGCGAGGTCCTCCTCCGTACCCTCCTCAGGCGGGACGGCGCGCGTGCCGTAGAACGGCCGCTGCCACACGCCGACCGCGAACGCCACGACGCCCGGGAACCCCATGCGGACCGCCGTATCGACGAGCTCGTACGGCGTGCGGCCCTTGCCCGTGCAGCCGCCGACGAGGTCGAGCCGCATCTCGGCGAGCACCGCGCCGTCGAGATTGGGGACGAGCGGGTGCCGCTCGGCCTTCTCCCGGAGCGTGCGGCAGCGTCCCGCGGCGATCAGATCGGCTCGGTACCACCTTGCGAGTTCGACGTAGCCGCCGCGGAAGGCTGCGTAGTCCACGCGACGCGGATAGGTGAGCCGGCCGCCCTCGAAGAGCCAGCATGGGCCCTCGGAGTACGTCGCCGGCTCGCCGGAGTTGAGCTCCGCGCGCAGGATGCAGTCGAACGGCGTCTTGATGATCGCGCCGAGGATCACGCCGCCGGCGATCGTGCCGTAGATGGGGTGCGAGAAGCCGTTCTGCCCGCCGCTGTAGATGAGGTTCTCGAACGTGTGCCCCTCGCGCTGGCGGGAGAAGTCCGCGAGGATGCCGGCGCCGCGCGGGATGACGAGGGCGCCCTCGTCGCCGGGCGTCGCCGCCCCGAGGCGCCAGGGGAAGTCCACGATGACCTCGCGGCCCGGCGGCAGGCCGGCGACCTCGTTCACCTCGAACCGGACGCGGTCCCGCTCGAGGCGGATGGACAGCGCGACGTCGACCGCCGCGCCGCCGACATCGATGTGACTCAGCCGCAGGCGAGCCGCTCCGCGCGCCGCCTCGACGACGAGCTGCTCCGGCCGCCAGGGGGCTTCCGTCGAGGGATCGGGATGCCCCCAGTACGGGAACTCCTCCTGCGGCGGCCCGGGGACGCGCACGCGGACGAACGGCGCGGCGCACGTCCATCGCCGCCGCAGCACGCGATCTTCCAGAGCGAGCGTGCGCGCGCCGGGGTCGATCTCCAGGACGAAGCGGTCGTTCTGCAGCGCGATGGTCTCCCCTTCCGATGGCATGGCTGCCTCCATGATGTCGTGCTCGACCAGGGGATGATCTACGTCCCACAACGCCGGGCGATCATTCGTCGATGGGCACGAAATGGCCGCGCGGCCGGATCTCCATGTCGCCATCCGCCCCCCGGCCCGCGACGCGATCCGCGGCGACGGTGACGGTGAACTCGAACGGGCGCGGCGCTGCGGCGGCGTCGAGCGGCACGCGCCATGCCTGCCAGCCCGCCGGATAGCCGCGCTCCCTGAGGACCGGCGTTGGGGAGACCGACGCGCCCGACACCTGCGCGGTCGCGGCGAAGTAGCGCCCGGGGTCTCGCCGGGAGACGAGGCGCCCGCCGCGGAACAGCTCGACGGAGACTGCGAGGATGCCCGGCTGCGCGCACGGAGGGACGACGCCTGTCATCCGTACCGTCCGCTTCGGCAGCTCCGCCTGGCCAACCGACGGCTCGCCCTCCGGCCGCTCGACGCTCTCGATCGGCAGAGGCAGGTGCTCGGCAGCGGCCTCTGCGGCTGCGACCGGCACCTCGCGGGTCGGCTCGGCGAACGCGCGGGGGATCGGCAAGCGTCGGAACAAGCGCCCGAGCGACGGCGCCTCGCCCGCCGGCACGACCTCGATGAGCGTCACGTCGAATGGGCGAAGCGCCAAGGCGACGTCGCCGCCGAACGTGCCGTCGCCATCGCCCGCAAGCCGCGCGGGATCTGGATACCAGCGATAGAGCTCCCATCGGCGGTCGGCCGACAGACCCCATTCCGGTCCGAGGGATAGCGTGAGCGTCCGGTCCTCCCACGTGCAGTTGTTCAGGGCGAGGAACGCGCGCGAGCCATCGGAGCAGGAGTAGCCGTAGGGTTCATCCCGCCACGGGTTGCCGAGGATGAACCGCGGGTTGCCGAAGCACTCCGGCCGCGCGCGTAACAGCGCGATGAAGTCCGCCATCTCGCGGCGCTCCGGCGGCGTGAGCCAGTCATGGTCGCTCCACGGCTGCGCGAGGAGGCTGCCGCGGCACAGGTCCATGACGAACCCTTGCTGCCATCGCTCCGCGCCGATGGAGCTGTTCCACCACCAGTCGGACAGCCACACGCCGAGGGAGTCCTTCCCGAGCGCCGGCACGTCGCAGCACCACCATTGCGCCTGGTCGAGCCCCTGGGTGACGCCATCGCGCGCGTGGAGCGTCGGCGACGCTGCCGGCGAGGCGGCCTCGATCGCCAGGCCGGGCTCGAACAGCGTGTCGGCGTGGAGGAGCCACCACGGCGAGCGATAGCCCCAGTAGAGCATGAGGAACGTGTCGGGGCATGCCTCGTCGATCGCCCGCAGCATCTCGATGACGCCCTCGTGGATCGCCTCCGTCGAGTAGATCCCCGGCAGATGGTCGTGCGCGAGGTTGCCGCAGTACGAGTTCAGGTTGTCGAACTTCACGAGCCGTACGCCGTTCTCGCGGACGTGGTGGCTGAATGCCTCGACGTACGCGCTGCGGATCGGCTCGGTCGCCCGGCAGAGGAACCGGTGCGCCGGATAGCCGGGGTTGTAGATGACCGTGCCGGCGACGCCGGGGTTCTTCCCGATCGACCAGTGCGCGCCGCTGGAGTCGATCCAGAGGCCGGGCGCCGTGCCGAGCGCCCGGAGCCGCTCGTTGATCCGCGCGAGGCCGTTCGGGAAGCGCTCCGGATCGAAGCGGATGAGATCGCCCCGCTCGTCGTGCCAGAAGTCCACCGAGTAGATGTCGAATCGGCATCCGGTGTCGCGCTGCCCTTCGGCGACCCGGTCGATGTTGTCGAGGACGATCTCCTCGCGCTCGTCGAACCAGCGATCCTCCGTCTCGTACGCCCATCCGCCGAAGGGCTCGAAGATCGCGTACGGCCGGTCGTGCGTGCGCACGGTCCGGCGCATGCGGCTCTTCACGTGCGCGAGGAACGCCGCGCGTGCGTCGCCCGCGCCCGCAACGCCGAGGACCGCCTCCATGCAGGCGAACGTCTCGCCCGGCGCGAGGAGGCGACCCGGGTACTGGCCCAGCGTCACCTCGCCCGCGCGGCCAACCGCCCACCCGGCCGGATGCGCGAGCGTCGCGAAGAACGCGTCGTCGAGGTACACGGGGAACCCGCGCTCGCCGTCGGAGACCGATGCACCGGTCGCGTACCGGCCGAGGCGGACGTTCATGACGCGGACCGGCGCGTCGCCTGCGTTCGTGATCGCCACGAACCGACGGAGGACGGGCTCGGCCGCGTCGAGATGGTACGTCACCGCGGCGGCAAGCCGCGCGTCGGCGGCGGCGAGTTCGATCGTTGCCTCGCAGGCGGCGCCGGGCTCGGTCATCGTGACGCCCGTCACCGCGAACCGCGGCGTGCGATGCGGCGTCCCGACGATGATCACTTGGGCGAACTGGGTGGCGAGGTTCGTCCCTGCCGGCAGGTGCGCATGGCCGTGCGGGTCGAGTTCCTCCAGCCGCGCCGTGCGGGTGATCTGCCCAGCGAGCTGGAGCGCGACGACGTTGATGAACCCGTAGCGGACATGGTGCGCCGCCGCCGAGCCGACCCCGACGTCGAACTCGGTGGGTCCGGTCCACCGTCCATCGACGCGGCGTTCGCCGACGAGCTGGCCGTTGAGGAAGACGCGCATGGTGCGGAAGTCGTGCATGCCGTAGCCGCCGAGGACAAGCGTCGCGGGACGGCCTTCGCAGGAGCGCGGGATGAAGGGGTACGTGCGCGCCCAGACCCAGTCGCCCTCGGACGTCTCCCGCTCGCTCGCGAGGATGACGGAATCCCAGCGGGAATCGTCGAACTCCGCTCGGCAGCAGCCGTCGCGGAAGCCGCGCTCCGCGTCGGGGTCGGTCGCTCCGTTGTCGGTCACGTGCCAGCGCCAGCCCTCGATCCAGATGCGCCGCTCGGCCGCGTCGAGGTCGACCTCGAGCTCTGGGCCGCCGCCCAGGTCCAGGCGTACGCCCGCGAGACGGTTCTCCCACGCCATCGCGCGCAGCCCGTCCTCGGTCGAGATATGGAAGGAGAATGCCGGCGTCGCGAGCTCGAGCCGCTCGCCCTCGCGCCGGACTTCGCATGTCGCCGCGCCCATCGTGCCGTCCCTCCCGGCGCCGGTGCTCAGTGCGCCTCCGTCGCCCGGCGAAGCTCCGCCATGGCGAGCAGGTGCCACATGTTATGGACGAGCCACGGCTCGCTCGTCCGGTACGATACGCGGAGCTTCTCCCTCCGCGAGCGGGAGAGGTCGAAGCCCGGCTGATCGGTCGCCCTCACCGAGCGCACGAAGCCGTTCGGCACCGCGCCGGGGACCGCGCCCGTCTCGTGACCAGGGATCGAGTCGTACCGGTGATGGTACCGCGGCGGATTGACCGTGCCCGCGCCCTCGAACATGCACAGGCCGTACGGGTTCTTGCCGAACACCCAGTCCAACTGGTCGGCGGCGTACCGCGCAGCGCGCTCGTCGCGGGTGAGACGGTAGATCAGGAGGGCCGCCCACGCGCGGCCGAAGATCTCGAAGTTGTGGCCGAGCGCGGAGGTCGGCTCGAAGAAGAACTCCGGCTCGCCCACCGATTGCTTCGCGAGGCCGAACGGGTTGTCGGCGGTGCTCGCGGCGAAAGCGGTCCAGGCGTCGAGCGCCGGCCGGATGCGTGCGGCCAGCGGATCGTCGGGGAAAGCGAGGGCGAACGTCGCGAGCGCGCCGGCGGCATGCTCGCCGTACGCGCCGAACGCGCCGGCGCGGCGGCCGTCCGCCGCCTGGGAGGCCAGCATCGCCTCGACGCTCCGGCGGGCGAAGCCGAGGTAGGCGGAGTCCCCCGTGTCGCGGTACATGGCGACGGCGCTCAAGGAAAGGTGTGGGCCGTAGCCCTTCGTGCCGCCGCCGGTGACGTAGTTCCAGTAGCGCACGGCGCGGTCGCGGTAGTCCGTCCGCACGCCGCGCTCGTCGAGGAGCTTCGCGAGGCGCATCCACGCGGCGATGACGAGGGGCGAGTAGCCCTCGCCCGGCATGATCACCGGGTCGTCCGCCGTGCCGACGACGTTATCCGTATGCACGTCGGGCGGCGACCACTTCATCCAGTCGCGTCCCGGCCCTTGGGAGACGTCCTTGTAGAGGCCGCCCGTCTCGGGCACCTGCATCTTGGCGACGAAGTCGGCGCCCCACTTCGCCTCGTCGAGCAGGTCGACCAGGCCGTCACCATCGCGGTCGGAGGCGGCGAATCGGCCCGGCGCGGCGTCGTAGGCCTCGAGGAGCGCGTACGCGCCGCCGCCGTCGCCGTTCTCGTACATGAGCTTATTGTAGTCGCCCGCGCTGTGCCAGCCGCCGGTGGCGTCGATGTGGCGCCCGTCGGGGAGCTTCGCGTCGTCGAGATGGCAGGGCCTGTGCCAGCCGGGCACGTCGAAGCCGCACCGCTGGACGAAGAAGAAGTCCACGCCGAGCTCCGCCGTGCCGTCGAAGAGGACGTCGTCGCCGACGCGGAAGGTGGGCGATTCGCCGGTCGCCGTGCCGATGCGTGCGATAGCGCGGTACGTGCCGGGCGCGCGGAGGTCGCTGAAGTCGGCGCGCCAGAAGTACGCGTCCCAGTCGCCTGCGGTCCCGCCATTGATCCTGCCCGACGGGACGAGCGGGACGCGCAGCGCCTCGCGGCCGTCGGCGGCGATGATGGCGACCTCGGCCGTCGCCGCCCCGCCATCGCCGGACTCGGGGACGAAGTTCGTCGCGACGACGAAGCTCTTCGGCAGCCGTGTCTCGTAGCCGACCTGGTTCACGTGCACGCGCACTACGGGCCGCCGGTTGGTTGCCGGGGCGACGGGCCGCAGATCGAAGTCGTCGAACCAGGCCTTCCCGTGGTCCACGACGATGCTGGCCGTGACCACATCCGCGTTCTCCGGCGCGGCGCCGGTTGCCTCGTAGCGAGTCCAGCCGTCGACCGTCTCCCGCGGCGTCGCGGGGTCGATTCTGAGGATCGTGCCGCCGAAGTCGAGCCACATGATGCCGATCTGGGGCGCTCCGCGCTGTGCGCGCGCCCAGCCGCTGAGACGGAAGGTCGTCAATCCCATCGGCATGGGGCTCGACACGTTCCGAACCGCCCACCAGGCGGTCTCTGCCTGAATGACGAGCGCCGAGCCGGTTCGGCCGCCCTGGACGTCCGCGCCGTGCCTGCCGGCCTTCATCCCCGGCCGCACGATGAGCGGGTCCTCGTCCCAGAACGAGACCCGCCCGCGGTTGTCGCCGTCGAAGATCGGGTTGAAGAGCATGTTGGCGGCGAGCGGCACGAGGGCGGCATCGTCGAGGTACGCCTCTCCACGCACGATGAGCTGGAGTCGGGCGCTCGTCGCACCGCCGGGGGCGTCGCGCTCGACGGCGACGTACTGCCAGCCGGCGGCGGCGGCTGACGCCGACGTGGTCGACGCGGTCGCGATCGCCGTGCCGTCCGCGCCGAGGAACTCCACGGCCAGGCGCGCCGTGCCTCGACGGACGTTGAGCCAGCCGTCGAGGCGGTAGCTCTGCCCCGCCTCCAGCGGGATCGGTTCGTTCGACCAGAGGATCGTCTCCGCGCGGCTCGCGCCGCCGATGCTCCGTCCCCCGGAGCGAGCGTGACCCGATGCCCACTCGCCACCGGTCCCCATGTGCCAGCCCTGAGGTTCCATCCGGCCCTCCTCGAACGATCCGTTGGGAAGTATCGTCGGCAGCCCTGCGATGGCGGCCCCTGCGGCGGCCGCGAGGACCGCGACGATGGCCAACGGCAGACGCCGACGTGTCATGTGCGGACTCCCGGGAACGATGCGTGGAACAGCCCGACCCGTGACGGCCGGGAACGTGTGCTTCTCCCCGGAAGAGTAGGAAGCCTTGGCCGCGGACCCAACGGCCGCGCGGCCGGGACACGTCGCGTCCCGGCCGCGCAGTGCTATGCGGCCGGCCGGATGTTCTGGTTCATGCGGAACAGGTTGCCCGGGTCGTACTTGGCCTTCAGGGCGGCCAGCCGGTCGTAGTTGCCCCGGTAGGTTGCCCGGATGCGGTCCTCACCCTCGTCCATGAGGAAGTTGACGTACGCCCCTCCGGCGGAGTAGGGATGGAGCGCCGACCAGTACTCGCGCACCCAGTCGCGGTAGCGCGGCGTGTCGCCGGCGTCGGGGTACATCGCCGCGATGACGTGGACGTAGTTCGCATCGCGGTAGCTGAACGCCGTCTCGTCCGGGCCGACGCGGCCCGCGGCGCCGCTTACGGGGTAGATGTGCATCGCCGAGGACACGGTCGGGATCTTCGGACCGTGCTCGACGTGACCCGCGATGATCTCATCGGACAGATCGCCGACGAAGTCAGCCTTCCAGTAGTGAAAGAGCCCCGGCGGCACGAGCACGTCGAAGGCGCTCTGGAGCGCCGGGAAGGGCATGGGCACGACCCCGGCGAAGGCCGGCGGGCCGAACGTGGCGAGCGGACGGACGACCTTCTCCGCCTGCTCCATCGGGCCGGAGTAGCAGGCCACGATGCCGCAGAGCGTCTTGTTGTGCAGGTGCTCGGGGAATGGCGGCCCCGGCGGCACGATGAGGAATGCGAAGAAGGCACCCATCTCGTCGGGCGCCTCGTGCATGTAGTCGCGGTAGAAGCGGAGCGCGTCGGCCGCCCGCTCGAGCGGGTAGAGGATCGGCCCGGCGTAGACCGCATCGACCGGATGGAGGCGGAACTGGAACGACGTCACGACGCCGAAGTTGCCGCCGCCGCCACGAAGCGCCCAGTACAGATCGGCGTTCTCGTCCTTGCTCGCGGTGAGCGTGCGGCCGTCGGCGGTCACGACGTCGGCGGAGATGACGTTGTCGCACGAGAGCCCGTAGTGGCGCGTCAGGTGGCCGATGCCGCCGCCGAGGGTGAGGCCGCCGATGCCCGTCGTGGAGATGATCCCGCCGGGGGTCGCCAGGCCGTACTCGTGCGTCGCGTGGTCGGCATCGCCCCACGTGCAGCCGCCCTCGGCGCGGAGCGTGCGCCTCCCGGGATCGACGCGAGTGCCCTTCATCGGCGAGAGATCGATCACGAGGCCGCCGTTGCACACCGCGGAACCCGTCACGTTGTGGCTGCCGCCGCGGACCGAGACGAGCAGCAGGTTATCGCGGGCGAAGTTCACCGCGGCGACGACATCCGCCGTACCATGGCACCGGGCGATGAGCGCCGGGCGCCGGTCGATCATCGCGTTGTAGACCTTCCGCGATTCGTCGTACCGCGCGTCGTCGGGTAGGATGAGATCGCCACGAAGGTGCCCCCGCAGGCTCTCGATGGCGGTCTCGTCGAGGGCGATGCTCTCCCCGGTCAGGGTGGTTGCGTGCACGTTGCCCATTCGACACCTCATGATGCAGTGTGGTGAAAAGCTTCTCTGAACATGCGGAAGTGGCGGCAGACAGGGATGCAGCGGCGGGCCCCCTCTCGGCCTGGATCCTCACGACGTTCGTGAGGAGTTCGACGCGAAGCCTTCGCGGCGCGTGCGTGGTGCCCGGTGGAGCGAAGGGGGGTGAATGCCTCGGTGCGGACAAGCAGCGTCGCCCGGCTGCGGCCGGCCTTGGAGATGAACGCGCCGACATTCCCCGCGGCGGCGTTCCGGTCGGGACACGTCCGGACGCCCTGGACCACCGCGACGGTGAACGGCTGGTCGCATGCCCGCATGGCGCGAGCCTCCCCGGCGTACCCCAGCCAACCCCGTCGGGCGGCCAAAAGGTTCCGGGGCCCGCGGGATGACGCCGCGTGGCCGAGCCGCGTCGCGTCACGGACGCGAGGTGCTACCGCGGCGCCAGTCGGTACGTCGCGCCGGGCCGCGTCGGGAAGGCGACGTGGGTCGCGCCCGCGTCTGGCCGCGCGACTCCATCGCCGGCGTCGTCCCGCACGTCGAGGGCGCGTCCCGGCCAGGGGTTCGCCACGACGCAGCGATTGCCGCGGATGCTCGCGACGCGCACGTCGCAGATGCCGCCCTCCGCGGTGCGCCGGGCCGAGACGCGGAATGCGCCCTCCGCGGCGAAGTCCTCCATGGCGATCTCGCCCTCCGGAGGGACGGCAGGGAAGATGCGGATCGACTGGTACGAGAGGAGGAGGTTCTCCGGTCCGACGTGCATGCCGGGCCGCCAGATTCCGAGCCGTGGCCGCACGTACCCGTCGAGGTAACCGCGATGCGGCACCCAGACGTCGATGTGGGCGAGCGTGCGCTCGGCGATGGCGCGCACGTCGGGAGGCGAGTCGAGGCCCACGTCGTCGCCCCAGAAGATCGGCGAGAGCGGCACGGCGATGTTGTACTCGATGGGTGGCGCTCCGGCGACGTCGGTCCAGATCGGCCCGTCGGGCGTCTCGAACGTCGGATACGGGACAAGATGCGCCGTGACGTCGCGCCAGTCGGTCGCCTCGCGGGAGTCCTCGCCGAGAATGTCCGCCGCGTCGGCCGCCGCGCGGAGGAGGTAGCGAACGAGGGTGATTGCCGAGGTGCAGTCGCGGTTCCGCTCGAAGCGCGGCGTCAGCCCCCAATGCTCGGGTGAGACGGTCGGGACGACGTGGAGATAGCCGTCGTTCGCCGCGTCGCCGAGGTACGGCCGCACGTCGCGCCGGCAGTACGCGCCGCAGAACCGGGCGCCCGCGCGGAGCACCGGCCACGCCACATCCCGGAGGAACGCCCGGTCGCCGGTGTAGCGCCAGTAAAGCCAGAGCGGCTTGGCGACAAGCCCGTCGAGGCCCAGGTCCTGCTCCCACGTGAGGTTCGTGTGGGCGATGCCGCGGCAGCGCAGGGGGAAGTGGACGAGCGGGTACATCGCGCCGGGCAGGCTGTAGACGTCGCGCGCGTTCTCCTCCGCCTGGGGGAGGAGCGTGCGGATCATCTCGCAGTACGACAGGAGTTCCTCGAACCGGCCGAGGGTCAGCATCGGCTCGGCGCGGATTTCGTTGAGGTGGAAGTCCGCGTGCCAGAGCGCCGCATCCTGGAAGCAGAACTTCGTCGCCCCGACGCTGCACAGCGCGACGTCGCCGTACCAGCCGCCGGGGCGCCGAAGCCTCGGCAGCACTACCTCCGGCGCGGCGATCGCGACCTCGCCGACGGTCGCGCGGGCGCCTCGACGACGGGCGCGAGCGAGCGCGTCGGCCTGCTCCCGGCGGAGGCCGTCCATGCCGAGCCGCGTCGCGTCGTCGAGGGTCCGCGCGGCCGCATGTTCCGGGTCGGAGTCGTCCTGGGTCGTGGCGATGGCGGCGAGGACGGCGAACGTCGGCGGAAGCGCGGCGAAGCGGGCGGTCGCGGAGGCGCCGGGCGCCTCGTTGATCGGCGTGTAGCGCTTCACCGTGCCGTGATCGAGCCGTCCCTCCTTCTCTGCCCAGTACGGCGTGCCGAGGCCGTGCTCGTCCTGGCGGTTCTCGATGGCGAGGTCGAGCCCGGGCGCGGCGCAGGCGACGACGACGCGGAAGCCGTCGGGGAACGTCGGCTCGCCGGGGAACTCCTGCGCGACGCCCCAAGCCTGCCCGGCCATCGGGCAGGCCCGCGGCGCCGGCAATCGGTCGAAATCCCTCGGCGAGCGCTCGCCTCCGACGGTGGGATCAGTCGGCTCGCCGGGCAGGATCGTATCGTGGTGCCGGTACACGCGCACGGCGAAATCACCCGGCCCCAGGCCCTCGGCCTCGCACTCGATCGCGACGAGTTCCCGGCGCAGCGCGACCCAGACCCGCGCGACGAGCCGCGTGCCGTCGCCGTCGAGCACGAGCCGCGCCGCTCCCGCCTCATCCCGCTCGACGGTCGCCCGCGCGGCGAACGGCGCGAGGAGGATCACCTGCGCGCCCGGCTTCGGGCAGGGGAAGTCGTACCGGTTGTAGACGCCGTAGATCGTCCGGTTCGCGCTCGCGGCGATCTCCGCAAGCCGATCCGCCATGGCGAGTTCGCAGATGCGGTCGAGCGTCACGAGCGGCTGCCGATCGCCGAACCAGCGCCGATCCCAGATGTCCGATCGGCCGATCGTGAGCGTCGGTCGCCCGGGCGGACCCCACAGGCGCACGCCGACGACGTCGTTCTCGAGGAGGATGGCATCGTGCGGGTCAAGCGGCAACGGCGCGGCGGCGCCGGGTGTCGTGTCCATCGTGTGCTCCTGATGAGGTGGTCGCCGCGTGCTGCGTCGCTCGAGTCGAGGCGGCTCAGCGCTTCCCCATCCGCGCGCTGATGTCGCGGCAGATGTCCCGCGCGGCGAGCACGCGCTCGTCGGGTGTGCCCGCCTCGATGTCGGCCAGGACCATGTCACACGGCCCGCAGCGCTCGGCGATGAGCTCGAAATCCGCGCGGACCTCGTCGATCGACTTGTCCGCCAGGTCCATCGGCGTATACATGATCGCCCGCCGGGCGTTCGGCATGGCGGCGCGCGCCCGGATGAGATCCGACTCGATCCCCATGTCGACGTAGCCGACGTGCGGCACGGTCGCGTACGAGTCGAGGTAGGGGTCGGCGGTCCACGCGCAGTTGTGGATGCCGATGCAGCCGAACTCCTCGGCGAACCGCCGGTCGTACGGCAGGAGATGCTCGCGGTAGTGCCGCGCGGAGACCATGTTGACGAGGCAGTTGCTCACCGTGAAGAAGCCGACCGCGACGCCGCTCGCCCGTTGCCGCGCGTGGAGCCGGCGGGCGCCTCCGGCCATCGTCGCGTACACGCAGTCGAACAGGCGGCGGCAGCGGTCCGGGGATTCCACGAGGTCGAGGAAGATCCGCTGACCGCGGAGCCGCTGCGCGTTGTTGAGGATTCCCTGCCAGTTGATGAAGCCCTCGATCCGACCCTCGCGCGCGGCGATCCACTCGACCTGCTCCATGAGCGCGCGGAACGCCGGGTTCGCGTCGAGGTCGGGCGGCGCGAGCCGGTCGACTTCGTCGTCGCCGAGGTACTGGTGCGCCGACGCGGGCCAGCGGTCCGCGCCGTAGACGATCGGCACGCCGTAGATCGCCGCGACGAGGCAGGCGCCGTACGTGCCGGTGACCAGGTCGAGCGCGCCGCCGGGCCACGATACGTCGCCGATGCCTGCGCCGGGGAAGCGCCGGCGGAGTTCGTCGCGCATCGCCAGGACGGCCTCGCGCCGGTACGCCGGGTCGGCATGGTACCGCTCGCCGAAGTCGATGCCGAGCGCGGTCCGGTACCACTTCGGCGTGAAGCCGAACTCGGGCCGGAGGAACGGCTCGTCGCCGGTCGCGCGACGCCGCGTCGCGGGTGCGCCCGGCGCGATGTAGCTGATGAGCGAGCAGGTCCGGTCGGTCATCTTCGTACCTCCTCGTCCCGCGGCGTGCCGATGGCCCGGATCGCCCGTCGGGGAGTCCGCTCAGCCGGCCTTTCCCGAGAACTGCGGCAGGTAGTCGGCCTGGGCGGCGAGGAGCTCGTCGGCCAGAGCGGTCGCCGTCTCCAGCGAATCGACGGCGCCGTCGAGGACGAGCGCCTGGATGAACTTGTCGCGGCTGCCTTCGAGCGCCGCCTCGACGACCGTCTCCACCCATTGGAGGCGCGTCGCGAGCGTCCCGGCGACGCCCGGCGGAAGCGGCGGCAGCGCGATGGGACGAAGCCCCGCGCCATCGGCCATCGCCGGCGATTCGAGGATCGCCTCCGCGGGCAGATTCGGCACCTGGCCCCGGTTCGGCAGGTTCGCCGAGTAGACCCGCCGCGCGTCGCGTCGGACGTCGTCGATGATGGCGATCACCTGCTCGTGCTCGCCGCCGAACTGGTCGAAGTAGCTCGGCGGAAGCGGCCGCGACGAGAGCGCGTGGTCCTGCATCTCGTCGTACGCGCGATCGCCTCCCGCGATGGTCGCCTCGAAGCTGTACGCGTCGATGCCGAGCCGTCTGCCATAGTACGTGCCGTCGCGGAAGAACTGGGGGAAGAACTCCGTCACGTGCCGATCGAGGACGGCGGGGAACGCGCCGAAGAGGAGGAAGAGCCGCCAGGAGAACGGGCTCGTCTCCTCCACGGACGGCCCTTGTGACGCCTGGAACCGGGCGAGCTTCTCCTTCGCGACCTCCCGCAGCCGCGGCATCGCGTCCTCCCCGTCCAGCCGGACCTCGGTGAACCAGGTGAGGTGGTTCATGCCGACGGCGGTGTACGTCACGCGCTCGGGAGTCGCGCCGAGTTGGCCCGCGAGGTAGCGGCCGACGTGGTTCACCCCGTGACACAGGCCGACGACGTTCGCGCCGGTGGCCTTGCGGATCGCGCGGCAGACGGGCGCCATCGGGTTGCCGTAATTGAAGAACAGCGCGGTCGGCGCAAGGTCGAGCGCGTCCTCCGCGACGGCCACCATGGCGGGGATCATCCGCAGCGCGCGCGACGTGCCGCCCGGCATCACGCTATCGCCGACGGGCTGGAAGATGCCGCGCTTCCGCGGGATGAAGACGTCCTTCTCCCATGCGCGGCGACCCCCGACGCCGACCGTGCAGATCACCGCCGTCGCGCCGGGCAGCACGTCGCGCCGCTCCGTGGACGCGCGCAGCGTGAAGGGCGCCTTCCGCGCCTCGATCATCTTCCGCGCGAGGCCTTCGGCGACCGTGAGCGCGTCCGGGTCGATGTCCACGAGCCGCAGGTCCGTCTCTTCGCCGCGGAGGACCAGATCACCGACGAGGCCACGCGTGAACGAGACGCTTCCCGCGCCGATGAGGACGACCGTCTCCTTCATCGCCAACCATCCTGTTCCGCCGGTGACGTCCGATCATGCCGGTAAGGGCGGGTCTCAGACCCGCCCTTAGAGTGTGCCACACAATGAGCGCAGGACCGTGTTGCCGACGCCTTACACGCGACGTCATTCTGAGCGAAGCGAAGAATCTCGGCCTTGCAGCGCACGTGCATATGCAGCACGGGATTCTCCGGCGAACGCTCTGCGTTCGTCGCTCTGCGTTCGTCCTCGTTCGCTTCGCCCAGTCGGTCCTCAGGATGACGTCGCGCCGCATTCGACATGCGCGTGGTCCACACGGGTATCAGTCGACGGCCACCTTCACGGGTGCGCCGCCGCGCGCGGCCGACTGCCATGCGGCCTCGGTGAGCTGGATGACGCGCAGGCCGCACTCGGCGGGCACCTGCAACTCGGCCTTGCCGAGGATGGCGTCGATGAAGTTGCGGTCCGGATCGGTGCTGCCGGGCATGGCCTGCGGCATGTGAAGCTCGCGGTCCTCGGAGCAGTACACGAGCGGTTCGCCCTGGCGGAAGACGAGGATGCCCTTCTCGCCCCAGATCGTGACGTCTTCCCACCAGCGGAGGCCGTCGCCGACGACGCTGATGTTCGCCTGCGCGCCGCTCTCGAACTTCACGCTCACGGCGGAGTTGATGTCCACCTTCGTCCCGCAGCTGTCGATGAAGGCGCTCACCTCGGCCGGCACGAGCCCGGTGACCCAGAGGACGATGTCGATGAGGTGGCTGCCCGAGTCGTTGAGCTGCCCGCCGCCCGAGAGGGCCGGGTCCTGCCGCCACGAGCCGACCGTCGCCCGCTTCCACTCCTGCGACTGGAGCGCCGTCACGAACTGGACCTTGCCGAACTTGCCGCTCGCGATGAGCTCCTTGGCGAACCGGAAGCCGCGTTCGAAGTGCCGCTGGTAGCTCACCTGGAGCTTGAGGCCCGTCTCCTTCACCCGCTTCACCACCGCGTGTGCGTGGGCCGAGGTGCAGACCATCGGCTTCTCCGTCAGCACGTGGAAGCCGCGGTCGAGCCCCGCCATGATCTGCTCGTAGTGGAGCGTGTGCGGCGTGTGGATCTCGATGGCGTCGAGCTTCACCTTGTCGAGCATCTTCCGCCAATCGCTGAACGTCGACACGTCGGCGAGCTTCGTGTGCCGCTGCTTGTAGGCCGTGAGCGTGTTCGCGTTCGTGTCGCAGAGCGCGACGATCTCCGCGTCCGCCATGTTCGTGATGCGGGAGGCGTGGCCGTTCGACACGCCGCCGCAGCCGATGAACCCGATCCGTACCTTGTCCACGAGCATCTCCTTCTGAAGGTGGGTGCGAGGATGTCGCAGCCTATGCGGGCAGTCTGGCGATTCCCGCACAATGATCGCACGCTGCCTGCGCCGGGGGAAGCGTCCTCTTGAGGGCGCGCCCCGCGACCGGCTTATCACGCGCCTCTGCCGCGGCCTCATCTTCTGCGTCGTCGAGGGAAGGCTGGGGTAGGCGGGAAAGGCGCGGGCATTCCGCAACCGGTCGTAGGGGCGAGGCACCGCACAGAGGTTTGCCCCTACGACCGCTTGCACTCCGCTGCGCATCCTCTCCATCCTCCTCAGAGGAGGCTGGAACTGTCTTCCCCCTTTTCGAACAGCCTCATTTCCTCCGCCTCTCAACGCATATATATTCGGTCAACACGACCCTGCATATATCCCGCCGACCACGGGCACACGTCCATGGCGCCGACTTCGTTCCGGCGAAAAAACGGGATCGATAACTGATATGCATCCACTCTGATTCCAGCCCGTGGCGGACGCGGGGGCGAACCTCGTGTTCGCGCAGGGGCCGGTCCGAAAGCGCATGACGCATTCTACGGACAACTCGCTCAAGGGAGGAGAAGATGATGCGAACGCGATGGTTTCGATGGGCGCTCAGCGGCGTCTCGCTCGGGTTGCTGCTGCTCGGCGCCGTGCCCGCTACCGCGGCAACCGGAGTAGGCGGCACGATCACGACGACCACGTGGACGAAGGCGCTCAGCCCCTATCATGTCACCGGCACGATCACCGTTCCCTTCGGCAACGCCCTCACCATCGAGCCGGGCGTGGACGTGCTCTTCGACGCGGACGTACAGTTCGTCGTGCAGGGCGCGATCAACGCCGTCGGCACAGCGACCGACAGCATCGGGTTCATCAAGGGAAGCGCGGCCGAGTGGGGTGGACTGACCTTGAGCGGAGGCGACACGAGCACGTTGAGCTATGTGCGGATCAGTCATGTCTCGAGCAACGGCGGTGGCGGGCTGGATGTGGAGTCTTCTTCCACCGTGGCACTGTCGAACTGCACGATCACGGGCAATTCGGCGCGCTACGGCGGCGGGCTGGGTGCGTCCTCTTCCACTGTGACGCTGGCGAGCTGCACGATTGCCGGCAATTCGGCGGGGGACGGCGGCGGGCTGGAGGCGATCTCCTCGACCGTGACGCTGACGAACTGCACGGTCACCGCCAATTCGTCGTCCTTGGACGGCGGCGGGCTGTCTGCGTACTTTTCCGCCCTGACGCTGACGAACTGCACGGTCACCGGCAATTTGGCGTCGCGCGGCGGCGGCGGGCTGTTTGCGGAGTCCTCTTCGACCGTGACGCTGACGAACTGCACGATCACCGGCAATTCGGCGTCCAACTACGGCGGCGGGCTGGATGCGTGGCGTTCCACCGCGACGCTCAAGAACACCATCCTGTGGGGGAATACGCCCACGCAACAGATCTCCGTTGGAATGAGCGCCAGCGTCGCCGCTACCTACTCCGATATCCAGCAGTCCTCCGGCACGTACACCGGCACGGGCAACATCAACGCCGACCCGCTTTCCGTGAACCCGGCGAACGGTGACTATCGCCTGCAGGCGGGTTCGCCGTGCATTGACGCGGGGGACCCAACATCACCTCTTGAACTCGACGGCACGCGGGCTGACATGGGAGCGTCTCCTTACTTCCGTCCGGTGGCGGTATTGGAGGCGCCGAAAGCATCTGCCTTCGTGCTTGAACAAAACTTCCCCAACCCCTTCAACCCGTCCACCGTCATCCGCTTCTCGCTTCCAGGAGCTGGACCCGTCTCGCTCTCCATCTATGATGTGAATGGCCGTATCGTCCGTACGCTCGTTGATGAAACACTTCGTGCTGGTCAGCACGAAGTCACATGGGACGGCCGCGACGCTGCCGGCCACGAGGTCGCGAGCGGGGTCTACCTGGTCCGCCTCATGACGCCGGCCGGGACCGTCGTTCGCCGCGCGACGCTCGTGCGGTAGCCGCTCGACATCCGCTCCCACGAATAGCGAAGGAGACGCCTGCATCGCGTCTCCTTCTCCGTTTCGGAGCGCCGGCCCGCAGGCGGCTTGCCGCAGGTGCTACTTCGGGTTCACTCTCCGCGGCTCCACGTTCGTCGTCCGCAGATCGCGCTCCCGAATCCACGCCTCGAGGTTCGTGCGGGCGACGGAGTCGGGGAATTGTTTCGGCGGGGTCTTCTTGAAGTAGGCGCTTGGCTCGATGAGGGCGCCGGACATGCCGTGGTCGAGGGCGAGCTTGCAGCAGCGCACCGCGTCGATGACCACGCCGGCCGAGTTCGGCGAATCCCACACCTCCAGCTTGAGCTCCAGGTTGAGCGGCACGTCGCCGAACGTCCGGCCGTGCATGGAGATGTAGCACCACTTCCGGTCCTTCAGCCACGCCACGTAGTCCGACGGGCCGATGTAGACGTTGTCCTTGCCGATGTCGTAGTCGAGCATGGAGGTGACGGCGTTCGTCTTCGAAATCTTCTTCGACTGGAGGCGCGAGCGCTCCAACATGTTGAGGAAGTCGGTGTTGCCGCCGACGTTGAGCTGGCTCGTCTCCTCCAGGCGTACGCCCCGGTCGCGGAACAGCGTCGTGAGGACGCGGTGGACGATCGTGGCGCCGACCTGCGACTTAATGTCGTCGCCGATGATGGGCAGGCCGCGATCCTCGAACCGCTTCTGCCAGTATTCCTGCGAGGCGATGAACACGGGGATGCAGTTGACGAACCCGCAGCCGGCGTCGAGCACCTGCTCGACGTACCACTTCGTCGCCTCCTCCGAGCCGACCGGGAGGTAGTTGATGACGACATCGGTGCCCGTGTCCTTGAGGATCTTCACGATGTCGTCGGTGGGGCCGGGCGCCTTCTCGATGATCTCGGAGAGGTACTTGCCGAGCCCGTCGTGGGTCATCCCCCGATGGACCTTCACCCCGAGCGGCGGCACCTGCGCGAACACGTACGTGTTGTTCGGCTTCGTGTAGATCGCCTCCGCCACATCCTTGCCGACCTTGTTCTTGTCGATGTCGAACGCGGCCGTGACCTTGATGTCCCTGACGTGGTAGCCGCCGAGGTTCACGTGCATCAGCCCGGGGACGAACTCGTCCTCCTTCGCGTTCTGGTAGTAGTGCACCCCCTGGACAAGCGACGAGGCGCAGTTTCCGACGCCGATGATGGCGACACGTACCTCGCTCATGCTCTCCTCTCCTTTGCTGGAAGAACCGACGCGCGCCGTTCGCCCGACGCGAACCGGCAGCCTCCGTCGCCCTCCGCCCCCGACCTCGCGCGCCAGCGTTCCGAGCAACACCAGCCGCCGTAAGCGATGATGCAGAGCGCATGATATTGGCGCACTCGGTCCAATGCTAACGAAGAATACGCAGCCCAGATGAACGCACTTTGAACCACGGATGAAAGTTTCTTCATCTTCCTCCGCGGCCCTTGCAGATGCCGATGTCGCGGCGCGTCAGGCTCACGTTGCGGCGCGCCGGCGAATGCCGACCTCGCTCGTGTCGATCGGCCGGAAGCCGAGGGCGAGCGCCGGCGAGTCGTGGCGCAGCCGGTAGTCTCCGCCTGCCGCATCGATGAACAACGGGTCGGCGAACGCCGAATGCTCGTCGAAGCCCATCGCCTGCCACTCCGCACGGCTCACGAGCGCGCGTCCCTCCGGGCGTTCGATCCAGACGAATTCCTCCTGCGCGGTGGCCGGAGCGTGGAACACGTTCTCGTCGCACCGCTCCATCGTCAGGTCGGTCCATCCGTGGAGCCAGCACATGAGTGCATCCGGCCGCGTCGACGAGAAGATGTTCCGCACGAAGCGGTTGGCGCGGAACATCCCCTTGATGTGCTCGTTTCCGGGCCACAGCGGTGGCCAGTCGCACCCGTGGAAGGCGAGCCAGCAGTCCGCGACGATGTTGTTCTCCACGACGTTGTGCTTGCCGCCGTGGAACTGAACGCCCATCCCGGCGCGGACGACGATGTTGTCGGTGACGACGCAGTTGCTCGTGCAGTTGTCGAGGTAGATGCCGCGCGTCGTCCGGTCCGGCACGATCTTCCCATGCTCCATCGTGCAGCCCGGCACGTCAACGATGAGGTTGTGCCGGATGACGTGCCCGGCGCGCTGGTCGCCCACCTCGACCCGCGGCCACGGCACCTCCATCCACGAGTTGATCGCGCCCGTGTCGGCGATCTCCAGGCAGACGCGCCGGATCTCGTTGTGCTCCACGTAGTTGCGCCCGATCCCGTTGTTGGCGAGGTTCACCGCGTGGTGCGGCAGGTCGTGAAGGTAGTTGTGCGCGATCATGCACGAGTCGGAGAGGCCGAGGAACACGCCCGCGACGTAGTTCAGAATGCTCCCTGCCCGCCCGATATCGTTGTCGGTCACCTCGCAGAAGAGCGGGTGGAACACGTGGTCGCCGGCGAGGACGACGCCGTTCGTCCCCGCGCGGTCGATGACATTCCGACTCACGACGGCGCGGTAGTTGTCGCGGTTCAGGTAGACCGCGTTGCCGCCGACCTGATCGAACGTGCATTCCTCGATCCGGCAGTACCGCGTGCTGCGCAGGCTGACCGCCTCGCCGCAGTAGCGCCGCCCTTGCTGAGAGCCCATCGCGTCGAGGCCCTGGACGCCGTGCGGGTGGTAGTCATCGCCCGTCGTCGTGCAGGTGAACGTCAACCCGCGCAGCGTCACCCATTCGGCGCGGCGGATACGGACGAGGCAATCGAGGACGGGGACCTCCGCGGCCGACGGGTCGAAGTTGCCCTCGGGCGGGCGGAAGTAGAGCATGTTCTCGTCGGAGTCGTAGCACCACTCGCCCGGCTCGGAGAGCTCCTCCAGCACGTTCTCGACGAAGAAGCGGTTCTTCTCGCTGAAGCAGAGCTCGATGTACCACGGCTCCGTGTCGGCATCGTATGGCTCCAGCGCCAGACGGACAATGCGGCGCTCGTGGTCGATGCCGAGCAGGGGGATGATCACGATGCACCAGCTCCAGCCGGCGTAGAGCTTCACCTCCGCCTGTTGCGGCTTCCGCCAGCGTCGCGGGAAGGTGCCCTCGCGGAAGTGGAACGCGCAAAGCTCCAGGTCCCCTGCCGGGCCTTCGGGGAATGCCCAGCCGCCGGCGATGGGATTCGCCGGATCGAACTTCGGCCAGCGGCTGCGACGCTGTCGCTCGCCCCGGTAGAAGAGCTGTCGCGGTCTCCCGTTCCAGGCGATGCGCTCCGGTCCGGGCGCCTTGAGGATGTCCCCCTCGTGCCGCGTCCAATCGGTGACCGGCACGCCGCCGGAGATGACCGGTCGCTCTCCCGGCGCGGCGCACCAGGCGACCGGCGCCTCGCGCGTGCCGCCGTCCTCGCGGCCGAGCACGAGCGTCTCCTCGAGGCGGTACGTGCCCTCGTGGATGATCACTGCGACCGGCCCGGCGGCGCCCGACGCCTTCGCCGCACGCACGGTGTCCCGCGCGCGGACGAGCGTTGCGAAAGGCCGGTCCGCGGTTCCGGGGTTCGCATCGTCACCGCGCGGTGACACGTGGAATCGGAGCGCGTCGGTCTCCATATTCCCCCGCATGCCGGTCACAACGCCGTGACGAGGCACTTGAACAGGTTGCCGCGTTCGATGAAGTTGCGGAACTGGTCGTAGCTCGCGCATGCGGGCGAGAGCGCGACCGCCTGACCCGGCCGAGCGATCCTCGCGGCGAGCGCGACCCCCTCGGCGAGGGCGTTCACCCGATGAACGCGCGACGGCGCGAAGCCGCTCGCTTCGGCCGCGTGGGCGATCTTCTCCGCCGTCGCGCCGAGCACGATGAGTTCGCCCGCCCGCGCGGCAATCTCCGCGCCGAGGCCGTCGAATGGCGTCTTCTTGTCGTACCCGCCCGCGATGAGGACGAGCGCTCCAGGCTCGAACGATCGGAGCGCGCAGATCACCGACTCGGGCGTCGTGGCGATCGAGTCGTTGTAGTACCGCACGCCGGCGACCTCGCGCACGAACTCCAGCCGGTGCTCGACGCCGCGGAACGCGCGCACCGCGCCGGCGATCGTCTCGGGGAGCACGCCGAACACGCCCGTCGCCGCGACCGCCGCGAGGACGTTCTCACGGTTGTGCTGGCCGACGAGAGGGATCTCCGCCGCGCGCATCACCGGCCGCGGCGGCCCATCGGCGCCGAGCATGATCACGTCACCGTCGATCCACGCGCCGGGCTGGGTCGAGCCCTGGCCGTCGAACCAGACGACGCGGCCCGGTAGATCGCGCGCCATGGCGCGAAGGTGCTCGTCGCGGGCATTGAGCACGGCGACCCCGGTCGGCGGCTGGTTCACGAGGAGCCAGCGCTTCGCGGCGACGTATGCCTCGAACGTGCCATGGCGGTCGAGGTGATTCGGCGAGAGGTTCGTGAGCACGCCGACCTCGGGCGCCCAGCCGGCTGGGCCGAGCCACTCCAACTGGAAGCTGCTGACTTCGAGGACGACCGGCGTCCCCGGCGCGACGGATGCCGCCTCGCCGAGGAGCGAGCGCCCGAGGTTGCCCCCGATGACGGTGCGCGGATCGTGCGCGGCGAGGATCGCGCCGATGAGGCTCGTCGTCGTCGTCTTGCCGTTCGACCCGCTCACCGCCACGACGCGGCCGGCGCACCGCTCGACGAAGAGAAGGATCTCCGTCGTGAGCGGCACTCCCGCGCGGCGGGCGAGGTCGAGGAAGCGAGATCGATGCGGCACCGCGGGGTTCACGATCACGAGGTCGGCGCCGCGGAAGTCCGCCTCCTCGTGTCGGCCGAGCACGTAGCGGATGGGTAGGGCCGCGAGTTCTTCCAGCGATTCGCGAAGCTGCGCCTCGATGCGGAGATCGGTGACGGTCACTTGCGCGCCCCGTTCGACGGCGAATCGCGTCGCGCCGAGGCCCCCGCCGAAGAGGCCGAGCCCCATGACGGTGACGCGCGCCCCGCGCCAGGTGGCGTCATCGGTGGCGATGAGCGTCATTCGGTGTCCTTGTGCCGCAGGTGGTGCCATGCCTGCGCGAAGATCTCCGCGAGCGTGAGGAGATCGAGCCGATTGTGCCGCAGGATGGTGCGGATCGGCCGCGCGTCGCCGGACTGGACGTAGGCATGGTATACGTTGGGGATGTCGCATCCCGGGATGTCGTCGCGGCGCACCCGGCCCGTCAGGTGCTCCTCGAGCGTCTGGAGCCGGCAGTTCGGAAGCCCCTTGCCCCATACGCGCCGCGCCACGTGGAGCATGTCCAGGTGCGGAGGCTCGGCCCACGGCGGCTGGCGATGGTAGACGCGGCGATCGCGCAGGTACGGTAGGTCGAAGGAGCTGCCGTTGAACGTGATCACGCCGCCGGCCTCCTCGAGCATCCGACCGGTCCATTCCAGGAGCGCCGGCTCCTCGGCATAGTCGCGGGCGAGCGCCTGGCTGAGGATGAGGCCGCGCGCGTCGGCGATCAGCATGCCGACCATGAACGCCGGCATCGAACGCAGGCCGCACGTCTCGACGTCGAGCACCGCGAGGCATCCCGCGCGCCACTGGTGCGGCCAGCCGCGCGCGCCTTCCCGTGGCGGCCCGACGAGCGCCGCGCTCACCTGCGCGTGCAGCAGATGGAGCCACGGCGACGCGCCGCCACGCCGTGACGCGGCAAGCATGTCCTCGGCGAGCGTCCAGCAGACGCCGGAAGGGCCGCGCCAGACTTCCCCCGTCGGGAAGAGCTCGCCCAGGGCCCGGCCCGTCCCGACGTCGTATTCCGCGACGATACCCGGCTCCTCGTCGCAGGTGAATCGGGCAAGCGTGCGCTCCAGACGCTCCCGGAGAGTCATCCCGCAGTCCTCGACCAGATCATGGCCACTCCAAGATACGGTACGGGCACTGCGGCCGCTGCTGCAACGCCCGCGAGTGCAGGGCGATTCGCCGAAGGAGCCAGCACGACGAGCGGCAGGGATTCCTCGACTTCGCGGCGGGTGCAGCCATCGGCCGAATGGGCGCCGGTACGTCGCCGCTCCGCTCGGAATGACGGCACATCTTCGATGCTGCTGCACTGTGGAGAACGCACGGTCATTCCGAGCGAAGCGGCGCACGTTGGCTCCGTCTCGGCATCACGGCCGCCCGCCGCGAAGTCGAGGAATCCCTTCCATTCAGGACGACGTCCCGAGCATGGCCGATTAGCTCGTTCACGACCACAGCGGTCGGCGGGCGACGGATGGCCTTTGTGCCCCGTCTTTCATGCAGTCGCCCTGTCCCCGGGCGCTCATGGCGGTTGCGTTCCGGTCGGGATTTCCGACATTACAGGGTGACGCGGCAATGGCGCGCCGGGAGGCACGAGAGAGCGATGACGGGCATGATCCGGTGGCTCGGGGAGATCGCGCTGTTCATTGGCCGGATGGTCGGGCGCACCTGCGCACCGGGAGGCACGAGAGAGCGATGACGGGCATGATCCGTTGGCTCGGAGAGATCGCGCTGTTCGTCGGCCGGATGGTCGTGCGCGCGGTGCTCCCGCCGTACGAGGTGCGGGAAACGCTCCGGCAACTCGACGACATCGGCACGCGCTCGCTCCCGCTCGTCGGCGCGGCCGGTGCGGCGATCGGCGTCGTGCTCGCGATGCAGACGACGTCCACGCTCGCGCGGTTCGGCGCCGAGACGCTCTTGCCCTCGATGATCGCCATCTCGGTCGTGCGCGAGCTCGGGCCGGTCATCACCGGGCTGATGGTGGCGGGGCGGATCGGCGCGGGCCTGGCGGCGGAGCTCGGCTCGATGCGCGTCACCGAGCAGATCGACGCCCTCGAAGTCTCCGCGGTGGACCCACTGCGCTACCTCGTCGCGCCGCGCGTCATCGCGTGCACGCTCGCCATGCCGGTGCTCACGATCTACTGCGACGTGCTCGCTCTCGCCGGCGGCTACGGCGCGGCCGCGCTCGGCATGGAGACCTCCGTGCGCCTCTACTTCGACGCGAGCATGGAGATCCTCGGCTTCGTGGACGTCGTCCCCTCCATCGCCAAGACGCTCGTCTTCGGCTTCCTCATCGGGACGATCGGCTGCTACGAGGGATACTCGGTCCGCGGCGGCACGGCCGGCGTCGGCCGCGCGGCCACGATCGCGGTCGTGCTATCGTCGCTCATGGTCATCGTCTCGGACACGGTCATGGTCCGTCTCACGCAGGTCCTGTTCGAGGGCTGACCGCTCCCTCCGGAAGGAACCGCCGCATGATCGCCGACCGGGCGACGTACCTCCGCGATCTCGTGGGGCAGCTCAACCTGCACTGGCCGCAGAACCGCACCGTGAACGTCGTCTGCCACGGCCACAGCGTGCCGTCCGGCTACTTCGCCACGCCGATGGTGGATACCTTCAACGCGTACCCGCACCTCCTCCATCGCGGCCTGAAGGCGCGCTTCCCGTTCGCCGTCATCAACGTCGTCGTCACCGCCATCGGCGGCGAGAGCTCGCCGAGCGGCGCGGAGCGGTTCGAGCGCGACGTGCTCTGCCACCGGCCGGACGTCGTCACCATCGACTACGGCCTGAACGACCGTCGCGCCGGGCTCGAAGCGGCAGCGGCGGCGTGGGGGTCGATGATCGAGGCGGCGCAGGCGCGCGGCGCCCGAGTCATCCTCCTGACGCCGACGCCGGATGCGAGCGGCCTTGCCACCGCCTCTGCGGAGCCGTGGCGGCAGCTTGTCTGCCACACGGCACAAATCCGCTCCCTCGCCGTGGCGCACGGGGTCGGCCTCGCCGACAGCTTTGCGGCGTTCCAGCGCTACACTGACGCGGGCGGGGACCTCACCGACCTGCTCTCGTGGACGAACCATCCGAGCCGCGCCGGACACGAGCTCGTGGCGAAGGAGCTCATGCGCTGGTTCTCCATCCGGTGATGGCGCCTGATACGCAAGTACGTTGGGAATGTCCTACTACTGATGGAAGGAGGCCGGGCATTCCTGCCCGGCCAGACGGACAAGAATGTCCGTCCCCCTGTCGCACGAGAGAGGACGTTGCCAACTCATACGCATTCGCCTTGAAAACGCTACATGGGCGAACACGGGGTGTGCCCTTATCGTGGGTTGTATGATACGTGTTCACAAGTAGTTGTAGGGGCGAGGCATGCCTCGCCCCTCCGGCCATGATATAGCGTCCTGAATACGAAATCGTATCAGTCGCGCATGAGCCTACTGGTTGCCCGTGGCTTCGAGGATGTACTGCGCCACTTGCAGGAGTTGGTCCGGCGGGAGGTTCTGCGGCGGCATGGGCGGGTAGTCGGGTCGCCGCCTGCCGGGGTGCTCGTCCCAGGCGACGATGCCCTGCGGGTTGCCCTTGTACAGCGGAGCGACCTGCGCCAAGGGCGGGCCGACGAGGCGGCGGTCGATGGCATGACAGGCGGCGCACGTGCGCTGGAAGAGGAGTTCGCCCGGGCTTGCCGGCTTCCCTCCGAGCCCGCCCGGTATGACGACGAAGTCCTGGGCTTCGCGTACCTTCGCCATGTAGTCGAGCGTCTTCGCCACCATCGCCGTGCGGTGCGGAGCGATCGCCGTCTCCCGGACGTTGTGCCGGACGTACACCATGATGCCGATGACCACGGTCAGCGTCACGACGATGCGCCAGAAGCGGCGGAGCGGCTCGAACGCGTGGATCTCGCGCCAGAGCCAGACCAGCACGATGATCGCCAGGACGATCACGATGGGCAGGAGCACGAGCAGCCTCATCGCGACTGCGCGCGTCGGCAGCGTCAGGAATAGGAACGGCCCGAAGAAGAGCTGTGCTCCCGTCGAGGCGAGCGCGAGGACGTAGAACCGGCTGACGACCTCCTGCCGGCTTATCGTCTGGAGGTTCAGGGAATCGAAGTACTTCTCGCGGCCGAAGTACCAGGCGAAGAAGAGGCCGGTCAAGCCGATCGCCGCGGTGACGAAATGGAAGTACCGCGGGATCACGTTCGGCAGCACGAGCGCGTTCCAGAATGACCGGACGTCCCACCACCACTCGGGATAGAGCATGAGGTTGATGTTCGAGAGGAAGATGAACGGGATCAGCAGGAACAAGAGCGCGGCGCCGGCGACGAACGAGATGTGCAGGCCCTTGTGGTTCCCGAGGCGCTGCCACGTGTACTTGTGCAGGTAGCCGAGCAGGAATGCGGTGCTGACGAGGATGACGATCATCAGCCAGGCGTACCCCGTGAGGACGTTCGCCGTGTAGAAGTATACGGTGTACAGGACGTTGATCGTCAAGAGCGGCCCGACGCCCAGGACGACCGCCGTCGACTTGTGCACGGTGAGCGTGCTGCCGATCTCCTCGGCGATCCTGTCCCAGTCGGGGTTCTTGAGCCCGAGGACCTCCGCGAAGAGCGAGGCGAGCGTCCCGCCCAGCATGAGCGCCACGAAGAGGATGTGCGCCGCGAAGGTCAGCAGGATGATGCCCGTCAGCAGCCAGACAGGCGCTGGCAGCCCGAGCGGAATGTCCTTCGGTAGGACCGCGAACATCCCTTCTACTCTCCCTTCCCTCTGAAGCCCGGCGGCGAGTACGGGATGAACTCCGTCCGGTCGTAGAGCGATGCGAGGTATGCCGCCAGAGCGCCGCGCTCGGCGACCGTGCCGACGAAGGGCGGCATGTAGGGCCCTGCCCCGTGGATGTTCTCGAGGAACTGCTCGATGCTGCTCGCCTGCCACTGCTCGTGCGGGTAGAGCGACGCGAGCCTCCTGCGAACCGAGTTGACGCCGTCGATGGTGTGACAGCGGCTGCACGTGAGCATGTAGACGTCGCGGCCGGCATCGATCTTGTTCTGCTCGGTGACCTCCTTGGTGAGGGTCCAGGCGGAGTTGGCGAGGAGGCCCGTCTTCAGGAGGTACGGCACGTCGGGGACGCGGATGCCGTTCGAGTACATGTAGTACCCGATGACGTATGGCTTGCGGACGAACTGCCGCGCGCGCTCGAAGTAGGAGAGGAGGCCCGCGAGGAGGACGACGGGTACCATCCAGGCCACGAGCGTGGCCCGGCGCGGTTGGAGGACCCCCCAGAGGCTCGCGAGCGCGACGACGGCAATCGCGCCGACGGTGATCCGGACGAGCGTGCCGAACTCCTTCGCGTACGCGAGCGTGCCCATCGCGACAGGGAGGTTGCCGTGCATCGCGACGGGGATCGCCCGGTAGTAGATGAGCCCCCAGATGACCGTCGGCAGGAGCCAGAAGAGTGTCCAGCCGGAGAACACGCGCGTCGCCTGTACGCGCAGCGCCGTGCCCTTCTTCGTGAAGGCGTGGGCGAGCGCGAGGGCGAGCGAGCCAGCGATGGCCGGGGCGATGGCGGTCCGGAACATCATCTGCGGCACGAACGTGCGGTTGAAGAAGCCCGACCAGAAGCGCACGTCGTAGAGCCAGTTGCCGGGGTCCATCATGAACCCGAGGATGCCAGTGACGATGGAGAGGGTGAACCAGGAGGCCACCGAGAGCGCGATCCCGATGCGGATGTGCGCGAGCTTGCGCGGTCCGCGCATCCGCTTCCAGAGGAGGAAGTAGAGGAGGAGCAGGGCGAGCTCGGTCGTGAAGAACCCCCACTCGGTGAACCACGCGAAGTAGAAGACGCGGATGAGGCTGCCGATGGCGAACGGGCCGACGACGGATGTCGTGAACCAGATGCCGACGCCGGTCAGGGCGCCGATGCTTGTCATCACGATGAAGCAGACGAACAGGATCTTGTACGCCAGCTCATCCCAGTCGGGTCGGTCGTTGCGGTACGCCCACCACTCGACGAGTACAATGAGCGGGAACATCCCGACGGCGAAGGAATGGGTGATGAGGACGTGGATGATGGCGTTGATCGCGATCACCAGCCGGTTGCCGAAGAAGTCGGCCTGGAAGAACGGAAAGTCCACCTACCTGCCCTCCGACGGTGCGCGTCCGCCCATCGCTCGCGACTGCGCACCTGCGGCAGTGCTCGGGCGGTACCGCAGCGTGAGGTAGCGGTACAGGGATAGCCAGTCGCCGGCAGTCAGCAGCTCCACGTCCGGCGTGAACCCGTTCGATGGCGCGCCGCTCTCCGCGAGCGCGCGGAACCGGGCCGGGTCGGTCGCCCACGACGAATCCTCGGTCAGCCAGTACGCCAGGGCGCCGCGCGTCGTCGGGTTGGTCACTCGGTCGTAGAGCATCGCTCCGCGCGGCTCGAGCCGGTCGATGCGGGCGAGCGCCGTATCGGACAGGGCGACGGGCCTGGGCGCCTCCGCGAGCATCTGCTCCATCGCGGTGCTGAGCGGCTCGGTGCTCGGTCTCCTCGTGGCCTCCGAGAGGTGGAACTCCCGGTCGAGGGCCGCGAGCGTCTCGGGCGTCTCGCTCGGGTGGCCCGGGGCGAGCGACACGATGTAGTGGGCGAGCGCGAACCGGTCGAGCGGCGGCACGTAGTCGAACGTCGGCATCGCGGTGCCCGGGATACCGAGGGTGATGATGCGGAAGATGTCCGTCAGCCGCGTCCCGTCGACCCATCCCTTCAGCGACGTGAAGTTGGTGGGCTTGGGGCTCAGCGCGGCCGCGGCAGGGCCGTCACCGCGCCCGTCGGACCCGTGGCAGCCGACGCAGTACTGCTGGTAGAGCTGTTTGCCTTGGCCGACCGCTCCCTGGCTCGGCCTGACCGCCTCTGCGACGTTGACCGGCGGCTGCGGCGTGCCTCGCTGCACGGGCAGCTCGGTATCGCGGAAGACCATGTCCTCGGGGCTGAGCACCTGGCCGACGAGCACCCGCTCGTACGGCTGCACCGCGAGCGTCGAGAGATCCGCGAGTCCGATCGCGAGGAATACCACCTGCACGGTCACGGCTATGAGGATCGCCGTGTGCCGCGAGGGAACTTTCCGAGGGCCGCCAAGCCCATCTCCGCGTTCGTCGTGAGCCAGCATAGCCTCACCCGCGAATCCTACAGACGGAACGCCAGCCCAGCCTCCAACCGCGGGTCGCGCACCGGCATGAGCGGCGCCCGGGACGACCGCCAGACCCACACGAGCATCCCGATGCCGACCGTCAGGAACAGGAAGCCGAGCTCGTTCCAGGAGAACGCCGAGCGGCTTGTCCGCACGCTCGGCCCGATGAGCCAGTACATGTCGAGGGCGTGCGCCGCGAGCAGCCAGATCGACACCCAGCGCAGCCGGCGCAGGTTCGTCTTCGCCGCCCGCGAGAGAAGCGCGAAGAACGGCACGCCGAAGTGCCCGGCGAGCTGGAACAGCGAGATCCAGAGCCAGCCGCCGCGGCCGCGTGGCACGAACCACGACGTCTCCGCGGGCAGATGACCGAACCAGATCAGCATGTACTGGGCGAACGCGAGGTACGCCCAGAACACGTTCATCGCGAACAGCATCGCGCCGAGGTTGTAGAAGTGGTCCGACCGGATCGAGCGCGGCAGGAGCCCGCTCAGCCTGAGTTGGGCCGCGATGAGCGTCGTCACGGCGAACCCGGCGACGACCGCGCTCATGCCGACGTACGCGCCGAAGATCGTGCTGTACCAGTGCGGCATGAGGCTCATGATCCAATCCACCGCTGCGAACGTGATCGTGAACGCGTACGCGACCATGTAGGCCGGCGCGACCCGCATCGCGCGGCGGGTGAGGGCGACGTCGCCGTTGCGGTCCTGGCGGAGCGAGCCACCGACGAAGAACCAGTACGCGGCGATCCAGACGGCGAAGTAGACGACGAACCGGGCCATGAAGAAGGGGACGTTGAGGTACGCCCTCTTCGCGCGGAGGATGTCGTCGAGAGCGACGACGTCCGCGTGTGTCCACTGGTAGAGAGTGCCGAGGCCGAGCACGACGGGGATCGCGAGGATCAGGCTCACGGGCACGAGGGCTGCCATGTGCTCCGAGATGCGCCGCAGGGGCACGCTCCACCGCGCGTTGACGACGAACTCGAGCGCGACGAGGAACAGCGCTCCCAGGCCGACGGTGAGGAGGATGACGAACATCGCCAGCCAGTCGGTGAGGAAGCGGTGCACGTCGACGATCGCCGCCGGGATGACGAGGATGGCTCCGAGTGCGGTCAAGGCAAGGGTGGCCTGTCGCACCCTCACCGGCATCGGCGTGGGCTCGCGCACGATCTCGCTCGCATCGATCGTCATGGCATGTCGCCATCCGGAGCATTGCGCGACCGCTGGAGCGCCCGAAGGTAGTGGATGACCCGCCACCGATCGTCGGCAGGGATCTGCGAGGCGTACGACGCCATGACGTTCTGCCCGCGGGTGATCACGTGGAAGATCCGCCCGTCGGACCAGTCGCGCACCTTCCTGCTGTGCAGCGACGGCGGGTGCGGGAACGCGGAGGTGAGCGTGCCGTTGCCGTCCGCGAGGACGCCGTGGCAGGGCCGGCAGAAGATGGCGAAGCGCTGCTGGCCGTGGTCGAGGTTCCCCTGCGTGAGGGGCACCGGGTTCACGAGGTCCACGCCGGCGGAGTCGGGGCTGTTGGGGTACGGATAGGGCAGGCCACCGCGAGCGATGGCGCCCTCCACGGGCGCGCGCATCCCGATGCTGTCCGGGAAGAAGAGGTAGGCCGCTTGGGGGTCCACCTTCGGCTGGTGCTTCATGGAGTTGAAGGGCGGCACGATGCCGATGTATCGGAAGACGACCCACGTCGCCGACGAGGTGAGCGCCGCGACCAGCACGACCAGCAGGAGGAATGGGATCGAGAGGACGCGTCGCTTCGGCAGCGGGTCGAGCGGCTCGCGGTAGAGAAGCTCCACGTCGATGACGCTCTTCCCTCCGAGGACCCGCGCGATCGAATCGGCATGGAAGAGCGGGTCGCGCGCGTCGATGACGAGGCCGAGTCTGTCGGTAGTGAGCTCGCGGATGTGGCGGGACCGCACGATAGCGCTGCCGAAGTGCGGCAGCCGGTTGAAGATGGCGAACATGCCGAAGACGACCACGATCGCGGTGACGAGCACCATGAGCTCGAACGTGATGGGGATGAACGCGGGCCACGAGAAGAGGGGCTTGCCGCCGATGTTGACCGGGTAGTCGACGGCGCTAATCCACCATTGGCCCAGCTTGGCGAACGCCGTGCCGACGAGACCCGCCACGAGCGCCACGTACCCGAGGCTCGACCGCTGACGCCCCATCAGCTCGTCGATGCCGTGGAGCGGGTATGGAGAGATCACGTCGATCCGCGTGAACCCGGAGTTGCGTACCTTGACGATGGCGTCGACGAGGTCGTCGGCCGCGCGGTAGATCGCGATCGCGCCGACGACGTCGCCCTCGGGCCGCTCAGACATCGATCTTCTCCACGGGCCTGCCGACCATCGGCCGCGCGGCATGGATGCTTGGTTGTGCCCCCGGCAAAGCGGACTTCACCTCCGTCATCGAGATGCTCGGCAGCACGCGGACGAAGATGAGCGTGGCGGTGAAGAAGAACCCGAAGCTGCCGGCCAGGATACCCACGTCGACGATCGTCGGCCAGTACATGCCCCATGCCGAGGGAAGGAAATCGCGGTGGAGCGACACGACGATGATGACGAACCGCTCGATCCACATGCCGACGAGCACTGCCAACGCCACGACGAACATGACGGGGATCGACCTCCGCGCCCGTCGGAACCAGTGTACCTGCGGCGCGACGACGTTCCCGACCAGCATGATGGCCAAGGCCCACCAATACGGCCCGAACGCCCGGTTGTGGAACGCGTACCGCTCGATCTCGTCCGCGCTGTACCAGGCGATGAAGAACTCCATGACGTACGAGTACCCGACCATGAGGCTCGTCGCGAGGAGGATCTTGTTCATGTTGTCGAGATGCGTCATGGTGATGAGGTGCTCGAGGTGGAAGTAGCCGCGCAGGGCGAGTATCACCACCATCACCATGGCAAAGCCCGAGAAGACGGCCCCGGCGACGAAGTAGGGCGGGAAGATCGTCGAGTGCCATCCGGGGATGATGCTCGTCGAGAAGTCGAAGCTCACGATGGTGTGTACCGAGAGGACGAGCGGCGTCGCCAGGCCGGCGAGGATCAGGTACGCCAGTTCGTAGTGGTGCCAGTGGCGACTGAGCCCGGTCCAGCCCCAGCTCAGGAAGGAGTAGACCGCCCTGTGCACGCGCGTGGCGGCGCGTTCCCGTAGGGCCGCCAGATCCGGGATGAGACCGACGTACCAGAACATGATCGAGACGGTGAGGTACGTCAGGATGGCGAAGACGTCCCACACGAGCGGGGACCGGAAGTTGACCCAGAGCCGCAGGCTGTTCGGATAGGGGAAGATCCAGAAGAACACCCAGGGGCGCCCCAGGTGAAGAAGGGGGAACATCGCTGCGGTCATGACGGCGAAGATGGTCAGTGTCTCGGAGAGACGGGCGATGGCGTTGCGCCAGCGCTGGCGGAAGAGGAGCAGGATCGCCGAGATGAGCGTGCCGGCATGGCCGATCCCAATCCAGAACACGAAGTTGACGATGGCGAACGCCCAGTACACGGGCGCGTTGATGCCCCAGACGCCGACGCCGACGGCGAAGGTGTAGCCCATGAGCGCGAAACCGACGAGCATCACGCCGGCGGCGACCGCGAAGGCGATCCACCATCGTGCCCCCGGGACGTGCATCAGCGGAGCGGCGATGTCCCGATCGACCGCCTCCATCGTCGGGTTGCCCAGCACGACCGGTGGGAGCCGGAACTCCTCGGGCAGCAGCGATTCGGTCATGTGACGACGTCCGGGTACGGATTGCGGATCTTCGCCAGGTACGTGATCGTCGGCTTCGTGCCCAGTTCGGCGAGCACGTGGTACCCGCGCGGGTTCCCCGACAGCCTGCGGACCACGCTCCCACTGTCATTGAGATCGCCGAAGACGATGGCGTTCGCGGGGCATGCCTGCTGACACGCCGTCTTCACTTCCCCGTCGACCATGGGGCGCTTGTCGCGCATGGCGGCCTGCTGGGCGAGGCGGATGCGCTGGATGCAGAACATGCACTTCTCCATCACGCCGCGGCTACGCACCGTCACCTCCGGGTTGAAGAGCAGCTGCTTCGGCGGGATGATCCTGTCGAGGTGCTGGTAGGCGAAGAAGTTGAACCGGCGCACCTTGTACGGGCAGTTGTTGCCGCAGTAACGCGTGCCGACGCAGCGATTGTACACCTGTTCGTTGATGCCGTCGGGGCTGTGCACGGTCGCCACTACGGGGCAGACGTACTCGCACGGTGCGTTCGTGCACTGCTGGCACAGCATCGGCTGATGGACGATCTGCGGGTTCTCGGGCTCGCCGTGGTAGTACGTGTCGATGCGAAGCCAGTGCATCCGCCGTCCGCGGGCGACCTGATCCAGCCCGACGGTCGGCACGTTGTTCTCCGCCATGCAGGCCACCATGCACGCGTTGCAGCCGGTGCAGAGGCCGAGGTCGATCACCATGCCCCACTTCTGGCCCGGGTACTTCCAGCTCCCCCCGCCGATGCTGGGCGCCGTGTCCTGCGCGGCTTCCTCGACGAGCTTCGGGTGCGCCCGGTACCCCGCGAGGGTGCTCTCGGCAATAACCGGCCTCCCGAGCGTGCGGTAATGCTCCTGCACCTTTACTACCCGGAACTCGCTCGTCGCCGGCGCCACCCGTGCGCCGACATAGAGCCATGGGGAGACCCCGCCGCGGTTCCTGCGCAGCACGTTGACGTCCACGCCGACATTCGAGCCGACCGAGCCGGCCACCTTCCGGCCGTAGCCGAGTTCGATGCCGATCACGTCGTCCGCGCAGCCCGGCTGGACGACGACGGGTAGCGTGATGGTGCGCCCGTCGACGCTCACCGTCACGGCGTCTCCATCCTTCCGTCGCAGGCCCTCGGCCGTCCCGGGGCTCATCATCGCGCCATTGCCCCACACCTGCGAGGTGACCGGGTGCGGCAGCTCTTGAAGCCAGGCATTGTTCGCGAACCGGCCGTCGTACGTGCTCGCCGAGGGCATGAGGACGATGTCGACGCCGCCTGCCTGCTGGCCGTTCAGCGCGGCGACCGCGTCGCGTACCGCTGCGCCAACTGCCGTTGGCGTTTGGCCGACTGGCGTTGGCGTCTGGGCGCCTGCCGTTGACGCGGCCGGGACCGCGAGGACGCCATCATGGAGCGCCGCCCGCCAGAATCGCTCGAAGTTCGCGGTCACGCCCTGCCGCGGATAGACCTCCTGCCGCCAACGCGCCCGCAGGTAGTCGTAGTAGGTCGCCGGCCGGGCTTGCGACGGCGGCAGCCACCGCAAGAGCGATTCCTCGATCTGTCGCGCGTCGAAGAGCGGCAGGATGGCTGGCTGCTGAAGGCTCAGCGCCTCGGCGTGCGCGTCGCTGTCGCCCCAAGACTCCAGGTCGTGCGTGCACGGCAGGACGTAGTGCGCGCGTTGCCCCGTCTCGTCCGGCAGGAGGGACGAGCTGACGACGAGCGGCACGCCGCGGAGCCCTTCGGCAAAGCCGAAGTCTCGCGGCAGCGAGTACACCGGGTTCGCGTCGAGGTTGATGACCACGGCGATGGCGCCCGACGTCATATCGGCCATGGCTGCGGCGAGGTCGTTCGGTGCCGCGACCTGAGGCACCGGCCCCGCCGGGATGATCGCCGCGCCCTCGTTCCCGAGGCTCACGTTGAGCGCCGTC
>Ga0315279_10001391_pt1 | contig 40635 bp, 35 predicted proteins | sample YL17G06_20_MG_FD_203694 | JGI IMG/M metagenome (GOLD analysis project Ga0315279, IMG submission 203694) | Sediment microbial communities from Yellowstone Lake, YNP, Wyoming, USA - YL17G06_20 | ecosystem: Environmental > Aquatic > Freshwater > Lake > Sediment | place: USA: Wyoming | collected...
GTGCAAATCGAAAGAGCACATGTCGGTAACTCTCCTTCTAAGTCTGCGCGCGCCTCACTTCTATCCCGGCGAATGCGGTCGTTTAAATTTATGGGTAATCGGCCTTCTTAGAAATGGGATTCTTTTCATGGGCTTGGATCTCCGAAGCTGAGCGATGAAAGGTTTCCGCCCTAAAGCTTCGTCACCCGACCGCCTGTCCCGTGTTGTAACGGAAGTAGTTTCTTGTTGATTGCGACACAGTCTCTTGACGGGGGAGGGGGCGGGTGGGGGTGAACATGGATTTCCCCCCTCCTCAATCCCCCCGCAAGGGGGGAGGAGATATGATTGAAATTTGTTTTTTAAATAATGTTAAAATTTAGTAAATGGGTGATAAGTATGCGGATTGCTTACTTTGACTGTTTTTCTGGGGCCAGTGGGGATATGATCCTCGGGTCGATGATTGATGCTGGGTTGAGTCTTCGTCTATTGAGAGAGGAGTTGAAGAAACTCCGGATTCCAACCATTCGTTTGAAAGTTAAGAAAGTTTTGAAACAAGGCATCTCTGCGACTCAGGTCATCGTGGAAGGAAGAAGTGAGAAAAGACCCCATCGGAGTTTAGAAGAGATGCTGAGGATCATCGAGGGAAGCGATATAGAGTCTGCGGTGAAGAAAAAGAGTGAAGAGATCTTTCGCCGAATTGCTTCTGTAGAGGCTGGGATTCATCAAAAGCCTATGGAGGAAATCCATTTCCATGAGATAGGCGGATTGGATTCAATTGTTGACATTGTTGGGACTGTTTGGGGTTTCCAGCAAATGGGGATCGATAAGCTTTATGTATCAAAGGTCAATGTGGGAACGGGATTTGTGGAATGTGAACATGGAACCCTTCCGGTCCCTGCGCCTGCTACTTTGTCCTTGATGAAAGGGAAACCTATCTATTCTTCTGATGTAGAAAAGGAACTCCTCACCCCTACCGGAGCAGCGCTGCTCACCTCTTTAGGTTCTGAATTCGGGAAAATGCCTGCAATGATGGTGGAGAGGACTGGGTATGGGGCTGGCCGGGATGATCTTCCCCATCCTAATCTCCTTCGACTGATCATCGGGACTCCAGCAGTGACTTCCGGAAAGGAAAGGGTTACGGTCATCGAGACGAATATCGATGATATGAATCCTCAGTTCTATGATTATGTAATGGAGAAACTCTTTGAGATGGAAATTCAGGAGGTTTTTCTAACCCCCATCATAATGAAGAAGAATCGACCAGGCACCCTGCTCACGATGATCTGTTCCTCTGAAAAACTTCCTTGTATTATAGAATTTCTTCTCAGCGAAACGACTACTCTTGGACTAAGATGGCATGAAGAAGAAAGGGAACGGGCCGATCGAGAAATCCTTACACTTGAAACGAAACATGGAAAGATCCGTTTCAAATTGGCCCAATGGGGAGGGAGGGTCGTAAATCTTTCCCCGGAATATGAGGATTGTAAGAGATTAGCATCGAAGAAGAGAGTTCCTCTCAAGGATATCTTTGAAGAAGCAAAGAGGGTGGCTATTACCTTTCAGCAGAGTCAGATGGAGCTCTCAACTCGTAGGCGTGTTTAAAAATTTTTCCAACACATCCCATATCCGAGCTTTAATGACTTTTCACCATCCTTATTATTATCCCTATTTAAATTTGAATAAAATTATGATTCATCTCGTCTTTATAATACAAAGAGAGGTGTCCTCAGAAAAACTTCCTTGACAGATACACTTTGAGGTCTTATATTTTGTTTGTAGGAGGTGGAAGGTATGAAAATTAAAAGAGTTCTTTGTCTTGTGAGCCTGTTGTTGGCTTTGACTTTTTTTATGCCTTGCCATGGGTGGACACAATCTCTATTTCAGTATGAAGGGGGGACACAGGTCAAACCCGGAACACATGCACCCATTATTACCAACGTTTTTGCCGTTGAGAAGGGACATTATGGATATATCTGGAAGATCTATATTGAAGCAGAAGACCCAGACGGGGACATGCTCAGAATTGCCTCAGTAGTGGACCAACTTGGTTATGGGCATTACTCACCCGATTGGATCATCCTCAAACCGCAATATCAAAAGCATCTGAAGGGATACATTCAATGGAATACCTTTAGTTCAAAAACATCGTATCTGAGGGAGTGGACGCCAATTACCTTAAAGGTCTCCATTTTCGACAAGGCTGGGAATGAGAGTAACGAAGTAGTTTTCCCATTTTCGTTCGAGTCAGGGGTCAAGGGTCAATATCAATACAAACTGCCTGCACCCTTCGATCAAGGGGATCTCCCAAAGTTGGGAAACGTCCGTATTGATCTTATTGACCCAACAATGGACGACGGAGGTAACGGTAGGGATAATTAAATCCTTCATTCAATTCAAGGACAATCGCTGAACCCTAAAGGCCCATATCTAATGGGCTTTTTTATTTCTTCTTGCTTTAATTGTTTCAGGGTGATAAAGATTTTCTATCATTTCCTAAGGAGAGGGAGGAAAATCATGAAACGGAATGTCTTTCAGAGAAGCTCGGCGATCGCACTGTTATTGGTTCTCTTACTCTGTTCGGTGTGGATCGGGTGTTCGACGACAGTAAAGGAAAAGCAGGGGGAGCCCGCAAAAAGCGAAGAGACGGAGGTGGGTAAATACCGAGCCAAATATTACCATTTTGACGATGTCCTTGTCCCAGGGGAATTGAACTATAAACAGAAAAAATCCTTCATCTACGAGACCCCTCGATTCAAAGCAGGCGCCTTGTTTTTTTCAAAATGGTGGCTCGATGTCGACTCCTTGATCGATTTTTTTGCTTACCACATGGAGAAGGATAATTGGAAACTGGTGAACAGTTTTAAGGGAAAGGAGTCCATTCTCAATTTTTCAAAACCTGATAAAACCTGTACGATCAAAATGACAGAGAAATGGTATGGCACCACAGAGGTAGAGATCCGGGTCGGCCCGCTGGGGGAAAAGAGAATGTAAGAGTCCGGTATGTTATTGAACCAAGTCAGAAGGACCATTGATCGCTACCATTTATTAGAAAAAGGCGACCGGTTGATCGTAGGTGTCTCCGGCGGTATGGATTCGATGGTCCTCCTTTATTTATTAAATGCCTACCGTCAAGAGTTTGACCTGTCTCTGGTCGTTGCCCACATCAACCATGGCCTCCGCCCAGGGGAATCAGAAAAGGAAGCGGAGCTCGTTCAAAAGGAGTCCGAACGGCTCGGTTTACCTTTTGAATATGGTCAGTTCAATGTAAAGGAATTTCAGAGGGCAGGGGGCCTTTCCCTACAAGATGCAGGCCGAAGGATACGCTTCCATTTCTTCAAGAACCTTCTTTCAAAATATGATGCCCAAAAGATTGCACTGGGTCATCATGCTGATGACCAAGTAGAGACCGTCCTCTTAAGGTTGATGAGAGGATCTGGTTTAAAGGGCTTAAAAGGGATGCTGCCCATCCGAGAAGGACGGGTTATCCGGCCTCTCCTTGAGGTAGGGAGGGAGGAGATCGAATCCTTCGCTCGGGAAAGGGGGATTCCTTATCTTTTGGATTCTTCAAATCTGGAAAAGGACTACCTTCGGAACCGGCTTCGTATAAACCTCATCCCCATGATCGAGAGGGAATATCAGCCCAGTTTTAAAGCAGTGATCATGAGGGCCTCGGCCATCCTCAGAGAAGAGAATGATTATCTGGAGAGAGGGGCGGAGGAGGCTTATCAAAAGATTGTCCAAGAAGGGAAGGATGCTGTCTCTTTCAGATTCTCCGGATACCAATCCCTGCATCAGGCAATCCAATGGAGGGTTGTTCAAAGGATGTTGGAAAGAATTTATAGAAGGGAGATGCCCGGAGAAGAAGGGGAATGGCTGGATGTGAATCAAATCTATAAGAGATTGAGTCAACCTGCTCCCAGTTTTCTTCTGGAATTGCCTCACGGAGTCTTTTTAGAGAAAAGGTACGATATTGTTTCATTGGTGAAGGGAGAGGTAAAACCGATCCCGCCTTTTGAGATTGAACTTGCTGCGCCGGGTCGCACCTTTATCGAAGAGATTGGGAAAGAGGTAGTGATTGAAGAGAGTAGGTGGGGTGATAAACTCAAAGGTCTCATTGGGGATCATGGCACTGCTCTTCTGGATTGCCAAAATCTCCAATTTCCATTGAGGATGCGAAATTTTAGGCCTGGCGATCGATTTCAGCCATTAGGGGTAAAGGGAACCCAAAAGCTGAAAGAGTTCTTTATCGACCATAAGATTCCGAGGTTTGAAAGACCGAGAATCCTTCTGCTCATCTCAGGAGAGATGATCGCCTGGGTTGTCGGTTACAGAATCGATGAACGGGTAAAGGTTACGGAGAAGACAGAAAGAGTTTTGAGAGTGAAAGTTGTGTAGAAAAACTCAAATCTTACCGATCATCCGATCGGCAATTAGGTTTTTTTGTGTTTGCCCTAACTCTCCAAAGACACTTAGCATGCGGGCATCGCGATAGAAGTGCTCGATCTGGTTCTCCACAATGTAACCATATCCTCCAAAAATTTGGACGGCATCATCTGCCACCTCAAAGGCAGTTTCAGCTGAGACCATTTTTGCCATATAGTTCAATAGACCATTTCCAGCATTTTGATCAAAATCCCAGGCCGCCTTGTAAGTAAGAAGCCTGGCCATCTCAATATGCGTCGCCATATTGGCCAATTTGTTTCTGATCGCCTCAAAAGATGCTATCTTTTGATCAAATTGAACTCGTTGTTTGGCGTATGTCAGTGCCAGGTCAAGGGCACCTTGGGCGATACCAACCCCCATTGCCGCGACTTCTATTCTCATTTCGTTCAAAGAATTGATAAATTGGGAATGGCCTTGTCCTTCTTCACCTATCAAATTCACTTTGGGGACCTTTAGATCATCAAAGGTTAGCGAAACCATGGGAACCATTCTCATCCCTATCTGACCTCCCATCGTGGAGATGACGGGCCTGTCGCTATTCTTTTCCACTAATAGAGCCACTTGATCGTCAGATCTTGTTTGATTCAATTGACATAAGACGACCATCGGGCCAGGCAGGGTGCCATTGACGACAAATGATTTTTTTCCATTAATGAGATACCCATCACCATTTCTGATGGCTACTGTATCGAAGAAAGAAAACCCGTTTGATTGGTCCTTTTCCATATAGGCCAGAGATGAGGCACCTTCTCCCATGGCAATTGGGGGGAGATATCTTCTCTCCTGGTCTTCATTGCCGAATCTGAGAATCACCTCGGAACCAAAATCAGAAAGCCCTAAGGCCATACCTATCCCTGAATGGTGACGGCAGAATTGTTCGACGACCAAGATATTTTCTAACAATCCCAAATCCTGCCCGCCATATCGATTTGGAAAATGCATCCCTATAAATCCAAGATGGCACGCCTTTTTCCAGATTTTGAGAGGGAATTGCCGATTTCTATCTAAGTCTAAGGCCTGATCCGGATCAAACTCGCCTTGAGCAAAATCTCTGGCAGCTTTCTGAATGTCTATCTGCTCCTCGCTTAAGTTAAAATCCACAAGACTTCCTCCTGAGTCATAAAATAGTCTGTCAATTATCCCAGCAGTTCCCTGGCAATCACCAACCTCTGCATCTCTGAAGTTCCTTCTACAATCTCAAAAAGTTTGGCTACCTTGAAATAACGAGAAACCGGATATTTCTCCAAACATCCCAAAAGACCATACATATTGAAAACATCACTGGCTATTTTCTTTGCCGTTTCTGTAGCGAATAATTTGGCAAAGTGAGCTTCCAATGTGTAATCTCTCCCTTGATCCTTCAGCCAAGCTGCCTTCAGGTAGATCGTTCGTGAGAGTTCAATCATCATGGCGATATCAGCCAGTTTAAAGGGGATGGTCTCGAACTTCAACAGATATTGGGGAGACAAATATTTCTGTCTGGTATAAGTCAGAGCCTCGTTAAAACAGGCTTGGGCCAACCCGGTGGCGATGGCGGCTATACTGATTCGACCTGTCTGCAGGACAGAGAGGTGTTGTGCCAAACCCTTGTTGATGTCTCCCAGAAGATTATGCTTGTGGATGCGGCAATCATCAAAGAATACTTCATGCGTCGCCGAGGATTGAAAGGCCATCTTTTCATAGCGCTGCCCCAATGTAAACCCCGGTGTATCTTTCGGAACAATTAAGGTAGAAATGGTTGTTTTCCCACTTTGTCCAACCCTTGTTTTGGCCGTAATGATGATGATCGATGCATTATCCAGACCGATATTGGTAATAAATTGTTTTGACCCATTAATGATCCATTCTTCCCCCATCCGTACGGCTGTTGTCTTAATGGCTGCCGTATCAGAGCCAGCGTCAGGTTCCGTCAGACCAAAGGCACCTATCTCCTTCCCTTGAGCCAAGGGTATCAGCCATTTCTGTTTTTGCTCCTCCGTGCCAAAAGTACAAATCTCATTCGCCGCAACGCTTGTAGTCACATCGAGAAGGGCTGCCAAGGAGACATCCGCTCTTGAGATTTCTTCAATACACAGATGCATGCTGACCCAATCTCCTCCGCTTCCCCCATACTCCTTAGGAAAGGGAATGCCCATCATGCCCAGAGAAGCCATCTGAGCCATAATGTCATATGGATATTCGCCGGTGCGTTCTATCTCCTCGGCGCGGGGAGCGATCACTTTACTGGCAAATCCCCTTGCCATGTCACGAATCTTTTTTTGTTCATCCGTCAAATCGAAATTCATTCTCTCTCGACCTCATCATGCCTTTTTCCGTGTCCAAAGATTTCATTATCGTTACTTTTTCCTGTCCTTTATTATCCTATGACAAAAAATATCACAAGACCTGCTTAGGGTCGATTTAAGGAAATCTTTTTTTGGATTAATTTTTCTTTTTGACTCTTCCCATATCAAAAGACCTGTAAACCTTACAGTTGCAAAAAAACGATCCAAAAGGGAGATGCGTGTGCTGGGCCGGCAAATTATAAAAAAGGATTTCACCTCTCCGGGAGAATCCCCATTTATTAATGGGGATTCTCCAAACCTTTACAGCGGCACCTTTAGTCTTTTAGCTACCCTGTTTCCCAGCATATTACAAAGGTCACGTCAGGTGACATTCCATGTTACCCATAAAACATTGAAAAACCTGCATTGGAAAGGTTTGGAAGTACACGTATCTCCCTTTTCAATGCAACGTTGAGGTAAATGTTGACCCGATGATATCTGCATGGGCCATTCCATGTCCCTCTCTGAATTTTACTTGATGAACACCCGTTTCATAGACTCAGCGATCGTCATTGTCTTTTGAGAGATACGGTTAAGCTGATCAAGAAGATCTCTGCTGAGGATCGATAAAGTATCTTATCATTGGAAATGCAAAATATTACGTAAGATTAAAGTGCCAAGCTTCAATACTTTTTCATCCGCCTACGCAGGAGACCACGGCCTTGGCCGTGGAGGAATGCGTTAACGCGTGATATACCATTTCAGCGATCAACCTATCATGCTTCGGCGGATTTCGCTCACCGGCGGATGACCCACCGAAGCCTTGGCGTAGGTGGGTATGGTTTTGGGGGACCACGGGCTTGCCGGTGGGGCTCCATTTTTGAAATAGAAATAAATGGTGGCCGGGTTCAATTCTGCGCTCTGGGCAATTTCTTCTATGGTGGTCGAATCACTTCATATTGTCAAGAAAAAAGTACGGAAGCTATATTGAGTTTTTATCCAAACTGCAAGCAAGAGTAACTCTTAACCCTTCCTTGACAAACAAAGGTGGATTAGGTTAATAAAAATTAATTCCTATAGAAAAAGTATGAATTTATAACCTATGAGAATATCAACGAAAATTAGATATGGCGCAAGAGCGATGTTAGAACTTGCTTGTCATTATGGCGAAGGGCCCATCGAATTGAAGGAGATCGCCAGGGAGGAAAATATATCTCTGAAATATCTTGAACAAGTGATAATTCCACTCCGGACGGCGGGTTTAGTCAAGTCGGTTCGTGGGTCCAAAGGAGGATATTCATTAGCGAAGCCGCCTTCGGAGATCTGCTTAAATGATCTGATCGGAATTCTGGAGGGACCGGTAAATTTGATTGAATGTTTAGGAGACCCTAAGGCCTGCCAAAGATCCTCATTCTGTGTGACACGAGATATTTGGGAGGAGGTCTCAGAAGCAATAAACCGAATTTTTCATTCGGTCACCTTAGAAGAGATGGTGACTCGGAAAAGAGAGAAAAAGGGATTAATCCCTCCAATGTACCAAATTTAATCGCACTCTGTCCCCCTTTAGAAAAGGGGGATTAAGGGGGATTTGAAGGTGCTGAATTTTTATTTGGAGAAAGGCAATGGTGAAAATAGGCAATTTCATTTCAGACTTGATAGGGAATACCCCTTTGTTAAGGTTGAATCGAGTAACAAAGGGCTGTAAGGCAGAAGTGGTGGCAAAACTTGAATCGTTCAACCCTTGCGGGAGCATCAAAGACCGGATTGGTGTTGCAATGATTGTAGCAGCGGAGAAAGAGGGATTGATCAATAAGGATACGATTATTTTAGAGCCCACCAGTGGGAATACAGGGATAGCCCTGGCATTTGTCTGTGCGGCGAAAGGTTACCCATTGGTTTTGACAATGCCAGATACGATGTCTGTCGAAAGGGTTCATCTGCTTCGGATGTTCGGAGCGGAAGTGGTTTTGACGCCTGGCAACGAAGGGATGACCGGTGCGGTCAGAAGGGCCGAGGAGATGGCTGCTGAAGACCCTCAGTATCTCATTCTACAACAGTTTAAGAATCCCGCTAATCCAGAGATCCACCGAAAGACAACCGCCTTGGAAATCTGGGAAGACACTGATGGGAAGGTGGATATTCTCGTAGCAGGTGTCGGCACAGGAGGAACGATTACCGGGGTTTCAGAAGTCATTAAAAAGAAAAAACCAGAATTCAAAGCTATCGCTGTAGAACCAGATAATTCTCCTGTACTCTCAGGAGGGAGACCAGGTCCTCACAAAATACAGGGGATCGGTGCAGGTTTCGTCCCAGAGGTGCTTCAAATGGATCTGGTCGACGAGGTGATTAAGGTATCCAATGAAGATGCAGGATTGTTAGCAAGGAGATTGGCGAGAGAGGAAGGGATTTTGGCAGGGATCTCCTCCGGAGCTGCCGCATGGGCAGCAATCGAAGTAGCCAAGAGGCAAGAGAACGAAAACAAGATGATTGTTGTCATCCTGCCGGACACTGGAGAACGTTACATCAGCACATGGCTGTTTAATGAGGCAAAGTAAAGGATCCTGGAATAATGGAATACTGGAATGGTGGGATACCGGGTAGAATTTGCGCTTTGTTTTCTTGTCATTTTGCATTCCGTAATCCGCAATCTGCAATCCGCAATCGAAACAGGGGGTGATCTTATGTTATGGATCATGGATGGCCCCGAGAGGGGAACGGATTAGAATGAAGAGTTACGAATGAAGAGTTCTGAGTTAATATCTGAATTCCGAAATTCGCAATGCGAAATCCGCAATTGAGCACGGAGGTTAAACATGGCTAAGACCATTGAAGAAATAAATGAAAAGATTAGAAAAGGGAAAGCGGTTGTCTTTACGGCCGAGGAGATTATCGAATACGCCGCAGAAAAAGGAGTGAAGAAGGCGGCTCAGGAAGTGGATGTTGTCACCACAGGGACCTTTGGTCCGATGTGTTCTTCAGGAGCCTATTTTAATGTGGGTCACTCAAAGCCTCGGATCAAGCTGGGAGGAGGAAAGACCTATCTCAACGATGTTCCGGTCTATACGGGGTTTGCAGCCGTAGATATTTTCCTGGGGGCAACGGCAATGCCGGACGATGATCCCAGGAATAAAATCTTCCCAGGGAAGTTTGCTTACGGGGGAGCCTATGTCATCGAAGAACTCGTGGCTGGAAAAGATGTAAGGCTCTCTGCCACCGCTTATGGGACGGATTGCTATCCCAGAAAGACAATAGAGACTTATATCTCTCTGAAGGATATGAACGAAGCCGTTCTTCTAAATATTCGGAACGCTTATCAGAATTATAATGTGGCTGTCAACCTCTCGGAGAAGGTCATCTACACCTATATGGGAGTTCTTCAACCCAAAATGGGCAATGCGACCTACTGTAGTGCTGGGCAGTTGAGCCCTTTGCTCAATGACCCCCTTTACAAAACGATAGGCATTGGAACCCGAATCTTCTTGGGCGGAGGGGTAGGGTATGTGGTGGGAAATGGAACCCAGCACAACCCAGGAGTGAAGAGGACAGAGGGAGGGGTCCCTAAAGCGCCGGCGGGGACCCTCACCGTCACGGGCGATCTCAAGATGATGAGTCCAAAATGGCTCAGGGGAACTTCTTTTACCGGTTACGGGGTGACCCTCACCGTAGGCATTGGAGCTCCCATTCCCATTTTAGATGAGGAGATACTTCGGTATGCCGCGGTTCGGGATGAGGACATCTTGGCCCAAGTTGTGGACTATAGTGAATCCTATCCTCAATGTATTCCAGGAAGCATAGGAGAGGTGAATTATAAGGAACTGAAGAGCGGCAGAATTACGGTCCAGGGAAAAGAGATTCCCACCTCCGGGCTTTCCAGTTATTTGAAAGCGAGGGAGATCGCGAAGATTTTAAAAGAGTGGATCGAAGCGGGAAAGTTCTTTCTGACCCAACCTGTTGAACCAATTCCTTCTGTCGATTCAGGAATTGTTTTTAAACCGTTAAAAGAGAGACCCATCAAAAAGGAATAAATTCCAGATGGCAGATGGCAGATAGCAGGTTGAAAAATCTTAAATCTAAAATCTCAAATTTGAAATTCTAAAGGGGGTTGCCCATGCAGAAAAAAAGAATTGTTCTCAGTTATCCTCCCCATCTCGTCGATCAACCCGTCATCTCGAAATTAGTGAAGGATTATGATTTGATGGTCAATATTATGAGAGCCCGGATTACCCCCAAGGAGGAGGGAAGGCTCGTATTAGAGCTTACCGGGAAGAGGGCCAGGATGGAGGCAGGGTTTAAATATCTTAGTGAAATAGGAGTGGAGATCCAACCTTTGGCTCAGGATGTCAAATGGCATGAGGATCGCTGTACCCACTGCACAGCCTGCATCAGTGTCTGCCCAACGAAGGCATTGGATGTCCAGAGGACGAATATGGAGGTGTCTTTTAAACGGGACAAGTGTATTGCTTGTGAACTGTGCATTCCAGTCTGTCCTTATCAGGCCATGGAAATCCTGTTCTAGTGAAGTACCCCGCAGCAGAGCTGCGGGGCATCTAATTCTCTAAAGAACTTTCCTCCCCCTTGATGGGGGAGGATTAAGGTGGGGGTGATGATTGGATCATTTCCCCCTCACCCTAACCCTCTCCCCTCAGGGGAGAGGGTAGGCCATTCATCCCCCCAGCAGAGATGGGGGGTATTCTGGCATATTTTGATAAATGATACAAAGTTCTGTTAGAAATTCCCCTCACCCTTCCCCTCTCCCCCGAGGGGAGAGGGGAAGGGTGAGGGGAGGGAAGAATGTAAGAAAAGGGAGTTAATGATTGAAGAAGAGGGTAGTTGTTGCAATGAGCGGGGGGGTTGATTCGAGCACTACTGCTTGGCTTCTCAGAGAGAAGGGCTATGAAGTGATAGGTGCTACGATGTGCATAGGCGTGATGGATCAGGCCCACGAAGGGCCGGCTCGATGTTGCGGTCTTGCCGATATCGAGGATGCCAGGCGCGTTGCTCTCCAGCTTGGGATTCCTTTTTATGTCTTCCATCTTAGAGAGGAGTTTGAAAAAGAAGTCATACAGTATTTTTGCGAAGAATACGGTAAGGGGAGGACGCCCAACCCCTGTATCCTTTGCAATGAGAAGATAAAGTTCGGATCTTTTTTAAAGAAGGCCCTGGAACTGAATGCCGATTATCTTTCAACGGGCCATTATGCACGTTTGGAATTCGATGAGGGAATGGAGCAGTATCTTTTAAAGAAAGGAGTGGATGGGAGAAAGGATCAATCCTATGTCCTCTTCTCCCTCAACCAGGAACAACTCCACTATACCCTGTTCCCGTTAGGAGAATACCGAAAAGAGGAAGTAAGGCAAAGGGCCCTTCAGCTTGGTCTTCGAGTCCATGACAAGCCTGAAAGCCAGGAGGTCTGTTTCATCCATGATACTTCTTACCATCCCTTTTTGCAGGAGAGATTGAGAGAATCGATCGAACCTGGGCCGATTATCGACAGGAAAGGGTGTGTCCTGGGAAGGCATAAAGGAATCCCTTTCTATACCATTGGACAGCGGAGAGGTCTCCGTCTGGCAAAGGGGAAGCCCCTTTATGTGATCGGAATCGATCGAGAGAGAAACACCGTGATTGTTGGAGAGGGAGAAGAGGTTTACGGGGATACCTTTATCGTGGATTCTATCAATTGGATTTTCTCTCAAAAGATGGCCTCATCCTTTTCAACCCAGGTGAAGATACGATATAACCATCCGGGTTCAGAAGCGATCGTTTCTCTAAAGGGGGATGGGGAACTGAAGGTGAAATTTAAATCTCCGCAGAAGGCCATCACACCAGGGCAGGCCGCTGTTTTTTATGATGGAGAGACGGTCCTCGGAGGAGGATGGATTAAAGAAATAGTTCGGAGTTCGGAGTGATGAGTTCGGAGTTTGAAGAAAACAATTATTTTGCGGGCACGTGACACGCGACACGCTTGCGCGCCGAAGCGCTTCAGCGCGCAGGCACGGACACGGTTATGGATCGAGTGATTAAAGAGAAATTTGAACATTTAAAAGAGATATTTCACTCTATGGGGAAGGTGCTGGTTGCCTATTCAGGAGGGGTCGATAGTACACTTCTTCTTAAAGTGGCCAAAGATGCCCTTGGAGATGGTAATGTTCTTGCCGTAACAGCCCTTTCCCCTCTGTATCCAGAAAGGGAATTAACAGGGGTGAAGAAATTGATTCAGACCTTAGGAGTGAGGCACCTCCTGATCGAATCGAATGAATTAGAAATTCCAGGATTTTCAAAGAATCCTCCAGACCGTTGCTATTATTGCAAAGGCAAGCTTTTTGAAGAGTTATTGAGCTTGGGCAAAAAGGAGGGAATATCCTTTATTGTCGAAGGGTCCACCTTGGATGATGATAAGGATCACAGACCAGGGAGGATGGCCATTCAGGAGTTGGGAATCAGAAGTCCCCTGAAAGATGCAGGCTTCACAAAACCGGAGGTAAGGGAATTATCCAAAGGGTTGGGGCTTCCTACTTGGGATAAACCTTCCTTTGCCTGCCTTGCCTCACGGTTCCCCTATGGAGAGGAGATTACTCCCGAGGGATTGAGGATGGTGGATGAGGCAGAGGATTTCCTTTTTAGGCTGGGATTCAAACAGGTTCGAGTCCGGCACTATCAAAATCTGGCTCGAATTGAAATCCTTCAAGAAGAGATGGGACGCCTCATGGAGGGCGCTTTGAGAGGAAAGGTGGTCAGCCATTTGAAGGCTGTCGGTTACAAGTATGTCACATTGGATCTTCAGGGCTTTCGGTCTGGATCGATGAACGAGGTATTATGATGAAGGCGATCGCGCTGCTCTCGGGCGGGCTCGACAGTACGCTGGCGGCCAAGATTATCATGGGGCAGGAAATCGAACTGGAGGCTCTCAACTTTCTGACGGTTTTTTGCACCTGAACAACCCGCGGAGAGGCCTGTTTGGCCTCCCAGAAGGCTGTTGATACTCTGGGTATTCCTCTAAAGGTATTCAATGTCTCTGAGGAGTACCTCGATGTCGTGAAGCATCCGAAACACGGGTATGGAAGTAATATGAACCCGTGTATCGATTGCCGGATCTTCATGTTGAAAAAGACAAAGGCCTATATGGAAGTGGCCTCTGCTTCCTTTATTGTCACGGGCGAAGTATTAGGACAAAGACCTATGTCCCAGCGCAGGGATGCGATGCGTTTGATCGAGAAAGAGGCAGGACTCGAGGGTTTCATTTTAAGACCCCTCTCTGCTAAGTTTCTTCCGGTAACGATTCCTGAGAAGGAGGGCTGGGTGGACAGGGAAAAACTCCTCAGTATCCAAGGCCGTTCGAGAAAGCCGCAAATGAAGTTGGCCGACCATTTTGGTATTCGTGACTATCCCTGTCCTGCGGGGGGGTGCCTTCTTACGGATCCTGGGTTTGCGAGACGGATGAAGGATCTGATCCATTATGATCCCAATTTTTCTCTTAATGATGTTCACCTCTTGAAGGTCGGGAGGCATTTTCGGTTTTCTCCGAGATTAAAATTGGTGGTTGGAAGAAATGAGGAAGAGAACCAAAAGATTCAGACCTTCTCACGAGAAGGGGATATTTTGCTAAAAATCTCTCGCTATCCTGGACCCTTGTCCCTTCTCAGGGGAGATGTCAACGAAAGGGAGATGGAGAGGGCTGCTGGGATCGCTGTTCACTATAGCAAGGCAAAACATTTAGAGAAAGCGGAGGTCATTTATAAGAGGGGCGAAGAGGATCACGCTCGGTCTCTTTTCGTTTCAACCATTTCGGATAGAGAGATCGAGGGATTGATGATCAATGAATAATACTCACCCTTAAGAAAGATAAATCCCTTTCACCCCTGCCTTCTCCCTTTAGGGGAGAGGGCGGGGGTGAGGGGAAACGATTGGAGGATAATATGGCTGAGAAAAAAAGAATTTTTACACCTGTGAGCGAAAAGGAAGTCACGCGAGCCATTGTAGATGCATTTGCCCGACAGTTCATCGAATATGTTGAGAGTGATTGTCTGATTATCGGTGGAGGCCCCAGCGGATTGATGGTTGGGAGGGATATCGCACTGAAAGGGGTGAAAACCCTGATTGTGGAACGGAACAATTACATCGGAGGAGGATTCTGGATTGGCGGCTACCTGATGAATAAGGTGACGATCAGAGAACCAGGGCAAAAGATCTTGGAGGAATTGGGGATCCCTTATGAAAATGCGGTGAAAGGCCTCTATGTGGCTGATGGTCCTCATGCCTGTTCAAAATTGATTGCAGCGGCCTGTGATGCTGGAGTGAAATTTGCTAACATGACCATCTTTGATGATGTGGTGATGAGAAAAGGAAACCGGGTATGCGGGGCTGTAGTGAACTGGACACCTGTTCAAGCCCTTCCTCGTGAGATCACCTGTGTTGATCCCATCGCCTTAGAAAGTAAGTTTGTGGTGGACTCCACTGGCCACGATGCCTGTGTGGTGAGGAAGCTGGAGGAGAGAGGGATTCTGAAGACGGCAGGCTTTGGTGCGATGTGGGTGGAGCAGTCTGAGGATCTGGTGGTGGAACATACGGGCGAGGCCCATCCCGGTTTGATCGTGACAGGAATGGCCGTGGCGACCACCTATGGGTTACCAAGAATGGGACCCACATTTGGGGCAATGTTGCTCTCAGGTCGCAGGGGAGCCCAGATCATTCTGGAAAAAATGAAGAAGGGCTAAGGTTAGGGTTAGGAAGCCCGCCTATGATTTGCAATTTGCAATTTGGGTTTTAGAGAAAATAGAAAATCGGCAATCGAAAATCCAAAATTGAAAAACTGGCATCGTTACCTTGACCTTTACCGAAAGACGCTTCAATGTTGAATATTCCCACCTCCATCCACTTATACCAAGAAGGGAATTTGGAAGGCCTGAATATTGAGGATCTGGGTCAATATCTTACAGAAAAGACCCACATCCCCTTCCATCTCTTAGGAAATATCTACAAAGGACTCTCCGAAGAAAGAACAGAGGCGATGGCTGAGCGATTGGCCAGGATCAAAGTGAGAGACCCTGGAAAAAGATTTACTCCTGGAGTTCCTCTCCCGGCCGAAATGGATTATGAGAAGAGAAGGATCAGAAGCCCCCGCTGGAAAATCTTTGGGATTCTTTATGAGGGGGCTTTATATCAAGAGATTGTTTCAGATCTGATCTACGGAAGTGAACCGGACTTTGACCATTGTTCTATCCTTTTCACCAATCAACTCTTTGGGACATGGGATCGAGATGACCAAAGGTATCATGCCAGAACAAGCCTTTATGGCTTTCCAAATGTCATATCGATTACAGGGCTTGTTGAAGCACCCGCAAAACCAAAGGAATTCTACTTAAAGAAACAGATGGGTTTGCCATTGGAGTTGTTAAAGGAAGAGTATCAGGACCGCTTTCTTGACCATGGTGATCCGAGGATAACCGAAGTCCTGAAAGGTTATGCCATGCAGGCCCTTTTATTCCATCTCACCGGAGACCCTTTCTGTGAGGATCGGGATTGTCGCCTCTTCAATAGCCATTGGCAAGAAGAGGTACTCCGTTCCCAGATGGACGGTCGATATGAATTTTGTCCGAGGCATGAAGCAGTTCTGAAGGAGCTTAGGAAGCGATCTTAGAGCATCTTAAGCCCCAACATTCAAAGCTCAATTCTCCAATTCTAAAATTAAAAATCTGCAATCGGTATTCCGGAATGAATCCAGTTGAGCTCCCCGCCCACAGTGAAGAGGGTCATTTGCATTTCGATACACCTTGTGCTATTTCTTAAAATCTATGGAACTTATTTTGAAGATATCTTAAATCATTACCCAACCCGAGCAGCAAAGTTCTGACCATCCGTTTTCTCAACGTTTTAAGGGATTGATAAAGAGGTTGATCAAATGACGAGCGCCCAAGAAGAAAGAAAGGTCGAACAACTTAACCTGCTCATCAATATGTCAGCCCTTATCAATTCGACTCTCGACGTACAAGAGATTATTAAGTATGCGATAGAGGGGTCTACAAGGCTGCTTGATGCGGAGGCAGGTAGCCTCCTATTTTTGGAAGAGGAGGTCGGGGAACTATTCTTCGCGGAGGCTGTGGGCGAAAAAGGTGAAAAAGTGAAGGGGATCAAGTTGAAAACGGGACAAGGCGTGGCGGGTTGGGTGGCTGAAAAAGGAGAGCCTGTGATCGTTCATGATGCATCCTTGGACCCAAGATTTTTCGATGGGGTTGACAAGATCAGTAATTTCGTCACGAGAAACATCGTCTGTGTCCCCTTGCGGACAAAAGACAGGATACTGGGCTCCATAGAGGTCATCAATAAAAATAGCGGCAGCTTCGATTCAGATGACATGTTAATCCTCACCGCCCTTGTAAATCAGGTGGCAGTTGCCATAGAGAATGCTCGCTTGTATGAAGAATCGATTGTAGACGGGCTGACCGGATTATATCAACGAAAATATTTTGAGTTAAGGTTAGAAGAAGAATTAAAACGTTCCCAAAAGTATAAACATCCCTTAAACTTAGTCATGATCGATATCGATTACTTTAAAAGGGTGAATGATGAACATGGGCATCTGATGGGAGATGCGGTGTTGAAAGAAGTTGCATCGGTATTTAAGAAGAGCATACGATTGGAAGATGTCGTAGCCAGATACGGGGGAGAAGAATTTGTCCTCATCATGCCTCATACTTCTGTGGAAAATATGAGAAAAACAGGTGAAAGATTAAGGGCTGAGATAGAAGAGATGGAGATTTCCGGAATCAGAATTACGATTAGTGTTGGAATAGGGCATTTTGATGGCAAAGAGATGGACTTCAATCATAGGGATCTCATCAATTGTGCGGATAGGGCATTGTATCTCGCAAAAAAAAGAGGAAGAAACAGAGTAGAGATGATCGTGTGATATTGTAATGTCAACCTATATTTGAAATAGTTGGTCGTCCAAACTGTGTGGTGGATGTCAGATTTTCAATGAGAATTTGAGTGTGACAGTTGAAAGATTTCTTGAAACGTGAGAACCCATTCCTTCCAAACTTCATCAAAGTCCGGAAGAGTTTTCATCAAAGGTCCTAATATATTTTGCCAGGCATCTTTGTTCCATTCTCTAAGATTCTCTGAGATCAACCCAGTGACATCGGGCTGAATTTGACGGGCTTTACATTTTTGAGAGAAAAGAGTTCTAAGTACCTCTGGACGAAAGCGTTCTCTCTCCCGACAAAGTATGAACCATAGATCATATAAGTCTCGAGGCCGGGGCCATTTCATCTGTTGCTGAAGAAGTGAGCGCATCTTTTCTGAAAGGATTTCCTCTTTACTGTAGCAAGTCATTTTAAATTCTGGGAGATCTGAATACCGAGGTATAACAGACCTGGTAGCCCCTTCCGTCAAGATTGGTTCATCAAAAGTTAAGTGAATCTTCGCATTGGGAAGTTTCTGTCTCCGTGAACCACCCCTGCTGTATTCCACAGGAATCTCCACTTGAAAATCCCCTGGGATGGTGTTTGGGGCTCTGATCGCTATGAAGATACCTGAGCTCTCCTGTATCCAGACGGAAATTCGTTTAAGCAATATCTGGGCAGCGTCCAGATTACCAGCATCGGGTTTACAACTAAAATCAATATCTTCTGAGAAACGATATCCTAGATAATAGCAATGCCTCAGACAAGTTCCGCCTTTTAAAAACCATCCCCGTGGCAGAAAATTCGGCAGTGACAAGCCGTAGAGTATCCAGAGAATAACATAATCCTTTTCTGCTTGATCAAATCGAATACCTTCTGCTGATGCCATACGATGAAGCTCAGCCTTTGTGATCATTGACCGACCTTTGAATTAATCAGCAGATTCCACCGTCGGTTATGTTTTCCCTGTTTTGGAAGAGTGGGGTCTAGCGGTGAGAATCCCGAGGCAAGTGATGCAGCTTTCCGTAGAACTTCAGGATTACCAAGGTCCAAAGACTCCATCAGGAACCCTAGGCGTTTGGCGACAGCAGAGTTACCGATTTTGGTAGCGTAGACAAGGAGCTTGGATTCGTCCAATCCGGCCCAAGTTTTTGTAAGTGCTTTAACGATCTCCCCCACTCCCCCTGTGTATTTCGGTAGGTCTAAGCCGTCTATAATTGTCTTTTCTTTATCGGTGATCCAAAACGGTCGCTCATCTATCCAGTCTCGTATAATTCCGAAAAACTTTGAAGGTCGGAGAGAAACAATTTTGAATGTAATGCCCAAAGTCTCTTTCGGACGGTGCCGAATAGGGTGATTGGTTGCGACAAAAACTGTACGAGGAAGTTGCTCGGTCATTCCATGATGATTGAGGGCAGACCAATAGGCGATTGCTGCTGGCGAGACGATTTCCATAGCCACCAAAAATTCATGCAGCTGAGGAGTGCGCTCCTCTCCAGAAGAAAGGGGGATTACTGTAAATCTGCCCCGCCTGATCCTTTGGATCCAACCCTTGCGCTGAAGGCGTTCTAAGAACTGACGGGTAGGGTCCTCTACTCTGTGTCCTAATACCTGACGGGCCTCAATGATCGAGAAAGTGCCTTGGACACCCATTTTCGCAATAAATTGTGCCTCCATCCTTCCTAAAGGGCTTTTTGTTATATTTTGGGAGACTATTGTCATCTGTACAGCCTACCTTTGTCATACAAAATATAACATATAGAGTTAAATGTCAAGCAAAATTTGAACATAGACACATGGTAATTAAGCGAGAAATGGATAAAATTGACCAAATAATTTCTTAAGAATTTAAATTCCTACATATTTATATAAATATAGCGAAAAATATCTTTACATTTATAAATTATTATGATATTTGTTAAACATAATTCGACTATTTGGGGACCCCATGGAACAAGAAACAAGACACGAACGTTTTAAAAGAATAGCAACCAAGCGTACAAATGAGATTCTTGAGAAGATTAGAATCCTTGGAAATTGTTCGAATAGGAGTTCCTACGAATACACCGAGGAAGAGGTGAACAAGATTTTTTCAGAGATAGAAAAGCAATTGAAGTTTATTAAGGCTAAATTTTTAGCAGAAAAAAGAGAGAGGTTTAAATTGTGAGAAAGGCAGTTTCAAAAAACGAATTGTCAAATATGGATATTGCCCTGTTCGCTTTATACAAACTTGGAGGTATTTCGAAAAAAATTCACACGGAATATATTGCTTGGGAAGCATATCAATTAGCTAAAGAAAGGTTCTCTTGGCGATTACCAGAATTTAGAGAAAAAGGCTTCCCAGACAAAACACCTGTTCGGTTTGCCTTGGAACAAGCGAAGAAAAAAGAGTTCGGAAAATTGGTAAGTGGAAGAGCAGGGGGGGATATTAATAGACCTGAATTAGAAGGTTGGCGTTTCACTCCTCAGGGGGCGGAATGGATTAAGGATAACGAGGGTCGGATTTTAAAATTAATCGGACAAAAGGCTCCAGACTTACCCAAACTTGTAGCAGAACGATTTGTAAAACAATTAAAGAATGATACAAGTTTTGTCTCCTTCCAAAAAAACCGGAATCTGGATGAAGTCTCATCATATATGTTTACGGATATGTTAGCCTGTGCCCCTGATGCATCGAAGGAGATTATAAGACAAAAATATGAACGAATTTTATCCACAGCAAATTTAGTTAATGACAAAGGAATCCTTCAATTTTTAGGTGCTTGTGCAAAAAAATTTGCACAGATGTTAACCGAATAGGGGGGGGCATTATGAAATTAAATACTCCAGTAGATTTAAAATACTCAACAAGATATTATCAATTTATTAGACAATATGCTATTCGAGATGTTTACGATGCATTAGTCGAGCTTATCACAAATTGCGATGACAGTTATCACCGTCTATATATGAATAAAAAACGAAATGAAGATGGTGGGGATATTTTAATTGAAATCCTTGAGCAAAGAAAAGGTAATCCATCTTTGGTAATTGTACGTGACAAGGCTGAAGGTATGACCTTGCAGGAAATGGTGGAAAAATTTGGTGAAGTTGGAACCAGGAGTAGTAAAAGTGGTGATAGGGGATTTATGGGAAGGGGGGCAAAGGACTGCACAGCGCTGGGAAAAATGACCATAGAATCTATTAAAGATGATAAGTATTACAAATGCGTCCTTACCACTAAACCACAATTAATTCCTTTAATTGATAAAGCGAATGCAAGCCCAGACATTAGATTGACACTCGGAATTTCAAAAGGGAACGGTACAGTAGTCACATTGGAAATTAATCCTGAGCATAAAATCCCTCATATTGAAACAATTGTTCGTGACTTACCTTGGCATTACGCGTTAAGGGATATTCTATCAGAAGATAAACCTACGAAAGTGCTGATTAAAAATTTGAATAATCCAAAAATGAAGCCAGAAAAGATAGTTTATAGGCAGCCCGAAGGTGAATTAGTATGTGATGAAATATTTAATGTACCTTTGTATCAAGATGCTGTTGCAAAATTAAAAATATGGAAAGCACCGGAACCCTTTGTGGACCCCCCAGATAAAAGTTTTAGAAGGTCGGGTCTGATTATTAAAGGAAGGCGTGCAATTCACGAATGCAGTTTGTTATATCCCAGTTTTGAAAAAGACCCATATGGTCTTAAATATTTTGGTCAATTAAAGTGTGATTACATTGACAAATTATTAGATGAATTTGATGAGAGACTAAAAAAAGATATACCACACCCCGCAGATAATCCATCCTTATTGATAGACCCAAATCGCCGCCAAGGGTTAATAAGAGAACATCCATTTACGAAAGAATTATTTAAAATTCCTGCTGAGCGTCTTAAATCTTTAATTGACAAAGAAAGGGGACAGGACAGGGCCGAACGGATGGATGTGGTAAGCAAAGAGACAAAAGACAGGTTAAACGCTCTAGCCAAAGCCGCAAGTAAATTCTTAACTCAACAAGTTGAAGATTTAGAGGAGTTAACCTTTGGAGATAATGTTGACGAAAGTTCTTTCGCTAAAAAAGGAGTTTTGATTTTTCCAACTTACCTTCGAGTTGGAATTGGCGAAATTCGGCAATTAACTTTTTATGTCAACCGTGCCTTATTTAATAAGGAAGGGCAAGAAGTAAAAGTAAATAGTGATAGTAATGCTATTACTGTATTGGATTCACCATTTGATTTAAAGGCACATCCCAAAAAGAGTGATAGGCTTATAGGTGCTTTTAGAATTAAAGGGGAAACGGTGAGTGATTCTGTTTATATTCAGGCAATATGTCCCGGAATACCTGCCGCAGAAGCTATGGTTCAAGTAGTGGAGAGTAGGGTTGAAGACCACATTTTTACTTCACCATTGGAGTTTGAGCACAAACTTTATAATATAAAGGAAGGGAGCACAAAAACTCTTCGACTTTTCGCAAAGTGCCCTGAATTAGTAAATCAAGAGACTGAAATCAATGTAACTTCTTCAGATAATTCAAGTGTTCCTATAATGGGGCGCTGCCGCTTAATTCCTGTCCCGGGCACAAATTACGCTTTGGGTGAGATTACTGCTCGAGGAAGACGTTTAATAAGAGAGACTGTTACTATAACAGCTTCAATAAATGGTGATAAGGCAATTACAAAAGTTAAAGTAAAACAGAAGGAGGAGAAAGGTGTAAATATTGATATTCAATTGAAAGATGAAGATTTTGGGAGCTTCCGTGCTTTATGGAATGAGCGTGAAGGAAAGCCAAACCAGTTATTAATCTCTACGAAACATAACTCTGTTGGGAGATATTTGAAACGTGACCCAGAAACAAAAGAATGGATTGGTGATAAGATGCCTCATTTTCGTGTCCTTCTTGCGGAAATAGTAACTGAGAGCGTTTGCAGAAAGGCATTAGGATTGGAATCTAAGGCAAGGTCGTGGGAATTTAAATTTGCAGATTATAAGGATGACAATCTAATTGTTGACTCGGTTCTTGCTCAGTTGCATAAAAGAATTCGTGACTTCGCTGGTATTGCTCACAATATTATGGTTGAGATTTAAAATATTATGAAGCTCAGGATTTCAGTCAGCTAAAGTTTCCTTTGAAGCAGCGGGTTACAGGCACCGTTGAAATGTAGGGCGAAACGAGGAAAAAAATGAAAGAGAAAATAACAACCTGTAAAACTTGTGGAAGGCTGTTGGACCCCTCAGTCCTCGAATGGAAAGAGAAACCTGAAAAAGAACTGCCGAATTGTCCTAAATGTAATGGTAAAATGGAAATTTCTGGGACTGTATGGTTAAGTTGGAAATGTGTAGAGTGTGGTGACGGTAGTGGTTTGGAGTACTGTTCAGAATGCAGGTATCCAAAGGATCTGACTGATCCAAGATATTTAACAGGCCTATGAAGTAAGCTAAGATGTGATTATGCTCGTTTTAGGTGTCGTTCAGGAGAAATTAGTTTTTTTGGCGGGTGTAGATAGTCTTGTAGCGGTCATGAAAAGCGGTGATACAAGTCGTACATTCTTCAGAAGAAGTATCCACCGGTTCGAGAAGGACCTCAAATCCGAGTTCTTTGTATTGTTCTACCATTTCTGAGAGGCGGGGTTCATCGATGGTGAATCGTTTTTCCCAGCCTTCTTTTTGGAGTTCCTCTTCTCTTGTCATTTGAAAGAAACCTTTTTCACCCTCACCCCAATCCTCTCCCCTGCCTTCGCCGAAGCGGCTACGCGCAGGCAGGCATCAAGGGAGAGGGGGAATATCTCTTTTTTAAGTTCCTCCTCCCTTGTCATGTCAACAAATTTACGCAGGTTAAAGCCTGCGGCTACCCTTCATTGATCATTGCTAATTGACCATTGATCATTTTGCATTGATTTTTAAAAAAGGTCTTCCAGCTCCTGATTGGTTTTTGGCATTTTTCCGTGCTCAATAATATAATGCTGAAGCATTTCGCTTTCTCTTTTCGAAAACATCTGATCCTCGATATACATGAAATACTTCGCCTCTTGGTTAAGTTCTAATTGATCCGTAAGCTCTTGCTTTAAGTTCATCGCTCCCTTGATGTAGATGACAGCTTCCTGCTCACCCAGGAGCTGGAAGACCCCTTCCTTTTCAGGAACCGCTGCCACATTCTCCTGATTAAATTCCACCCATAACCTCTTTCTCGGAGGCAAAATGGGTTTGGCGAATAGGAGACGGAGATCACACCTGAGGCAGCGCTTAGCCTCATTAATGGCTTCTTCTGTGGTGAGTGGCACTTCGGCATAGCCTAATCCTGCATATTGCAGAGGAGGTGAGTGGTAGGCAGCCGAAAGACGCTCACGATTTGCAAAATCTTCTTCGCGGCCCAGATACTGGCTTACTTCCTCAACCGGGATGAGAACCTCAACGATGTCTCCATCTCCACCAAGATATTTATCAATAAACTCCGCCGCTTTTCGACCTGACGCAATGGATCGGATGGCTGAACGGGATGAATCACCCCGATGCAGAGACACCTGATCAACCAAGAGAGTGTAGAAATCCTTTCCGCCTCCAGCCTTCATCGCAGATAGGACGAAATCTTCGGTCATCCCTCCAAGAACCGCATCCCAACCGGCAAATACTCCTTCTTTTCCTGTCATCAGTGTGGTTGGGTCGACCTTGATGCTTCCTTGTTCCGTGAGATCAATGCCTTCTTCCTTGAGCCATTCCATAGAAGGGCCAACAAAATTACTCCCGATCGCCAAAAATACGGCATTGAACCCTTCCTGGAAAAGGTCACCCATACGCATTTTGGGAGAGTTGAGCTTCAGGGTGACCCCCGCCTTCAGGATCTCCTCAATATCATCCTGCAGCGCTTCCTTAGGAAGGCGTTTCCTGGAGATGGCGTGGCTCAGCATGCCTCCGGGCTCGGAAGACTGCTCGAAAATGGTTACCTCGTGACCTTTTCTTACAAGATAATAGGCGGCTGTGAGGCCTGCCGGTACGGAGCCAAGAACAGCGACTCTCTTGCCCGTTGGGGTTGGAGTTTTGAGGTGTTTTTTCCAGAAGTCCGAATGTTTTTCACTTACAAATCGTTTCAAGGCTCGGATGCCAACCGGTTCATTCACTTCAACCCGGCGACATTCGGACTCACAGAAGCTGAGACAAATATAGCTACATATCGACGGCAAAGGAAGTTTTTCTCTCACCACAGCGTACGATTCATCGAACTTTCCCTCGGCAATGAGCCGAACATACCGCGGAACCTCAATCCCGACAGGGCAAGCGTGGCGGCAGGGAGGCTCCTCATAAGTCTGCTTGTCCATGAGCGTCCCTGTTGGGCATACCTCAACACAGGCGGTGCAAAAACGGCAGGCAGAATCCCGAAGATTAGGACTGACCGTACCGATGACCGGCCGCCCTTCTTCATCAAAGACAAAATCAATGGCCTTTACCCCACGGACTTCCCGACAGACACGGATACACCGGGTGCAACCGATACAGAGGTTGGTATTTCGTTCAAATAGAGGGTCGTCCTTTATAAAAGGCAGATTCTCGAAGATATAACGAGGGGTCTCTGGTTTTATTTTTACGTATTCGGATATTTTTTGAAATTCGCACTTGCCAAACTGAGCACAGCATCTTTCTTTCTCAGGTACATTGGTGGAACAGGGGAAACGGGCACAGCCTTCTTTCTGGGCGCAGGTCAGACAGGCATGAGGATGCTTCGATAGAAAAAACATAATTCGATCACGCCTGAATTCATCAACTGCAGGCGTTGTTGTACGAACGATCATCTGATCCGATACTGGAGTCATGCAGGCGTGATGAAGGTCCTCTTTCCCTTCTATCTCTACCACGCAGAGCTGGCAGCCCTCGTACTGAAGGTCAGGCCTCTTGTTCTCCAGACGCTCATTGCCACGGTAGACGAAATCTGCTGGTTTTTGTTGTTCAATAGAAGGAAGGTCAGGATGGGAACAGACGTGGGGGATGTAAATTCCAGCCTGCTGAGCCGCATCCAGAATTTTCGTTTCCTCCGGAACAGCGATTTCAATTTCGTCGATCGTCAATGTGATCATATTTACTTTGCTGTAATCCCCCCATCCCCCCTTTAGAAAAGGGGGACGAGGGGGGATTTGTAGCTAATAGGTAAAAGCCTCAAGTTCATCCATGATTTGGCGGTAAGTAAAATGGGACAGCGAGATAGCCCCCGAAGGACAGATACTTGCACAGGCTCCGCAACCTTTGCAAAGAGCTTGGTTGACATTCATGATGCCTGATGGTTGAGGAAGGGAGAGAGCCCCGTAGACGCACATCTTCTCGCACAACCCGCAGCCTGCGCAGACATCCTCATCCACAGCGGAGACAATCGGTTCAATTTCTACCTTCCCTCTGGCAAGGAGGCTAAGAGATTCGGCGGCAGCGGCTTTCGCCTGGGAAACAGTATCAGGGATATCTTTCGGACCCTCAGCGCAACCCGCAATGAAAACCCCGTCCGTCATCGTGGCAATCGGGTCGAGCTTGACGTGTCTTTCGAGGAAAAACCCATCGGTCCTCCGCCCGATGGAGAGGAGCCGGGCCACTTTCTCTGCGTCGGCTCTCGGTTCGAGAGCAGAAAGGAGAACAACCATGTCCACCGGCACCCGGAGCAGGGTTCCCAAGAGGGTGTCCTCAACGACGACCGTGAGTTTCCCCTTTTCCTCATCGGTCAGAGCCCGGTCTGTGACACGGGAGACCTTACCCCGGATGAACTTGATTCCTTCCTCAGTGCCAAGACGCTCATAGAACTCCTCGTACCCTTCGCCGGAGCATCGCATGTCAATGTACATCTGGTAGACTTCCGCGCCGGTCTTCTCCCTGGCAAGATGAGCAAACTTGAGACCAAACATGCAGCAGACGCGGGAACAGTATTCATGATAATTCTTGTCCCGGCTTCCCACACAGTGGACGACCGCAACCCTTTGGGGCTTTTCACCATTTTTAAGCCTGATCTCCCCACCGGTAGGACCGGTGGCATTGGAAAGGCGTTCGAACTCCAATCCCGTGATGACGTTATCGTATTTTCCGTATCCATACTGCGATATCACTGAGGGATTGAATTCTTGATAACCCGTGGCAACAATGATGCTCCCCACGTCCACTTCCAGAATCTCGTCTTCCATCCGATAATTGACGGCCTTGGCATCACACCGCTTTTCGCACTCTTTACACTCGATGCAGCCTACGATCTGTCCAGCCAGACAGCGGGCTGCTTCTGCAACGGCCTCCTGTGGATTAAAACCCAGCTCTACTTGGCGGAAGTCGGCCATTCTCTCGGCTATAGGCGCTTCTCTCATTTCCATCCGATTCTGAGAAAGGAAGCGTTGCCTCAAAGCCATAAGTTCTTCGTCAGCGAGTTTTTCGGGTTCCTTCTTTTCTTCGTGGACCTCGATGGGTTCACCCTTCAGGTACCGGCTGATCGAGCGTGCCGCCCGCTTGCCAGCTGAAATGGCATCAATCACATAAGCAGCTCCTGTGACGACGTCTCCACCAGCAAATACGCCTTCAATATTCGTCGCCCCCATCTTTGGGTCAATTTCTACGGTGCCATTCTGGGTCAGAGATATTCCCAGTTCCTTTAAAAATTCGATTTGTGTCAGTTGTCCGAGGGCAGCGATGACGGTATCCACAGACAGGATGAACTCAGAACCCGGGATAGGAATAGGGCGGCGCCGGCCGCTCGTGTCTGGTTCACCGAGTTCCATCCGGGTGCACTCCATCCCTGTAAGTGTTCCACCTTCAGATAGGAATCGTTTGGGCAGCGTCAGAAAATCGATCTGAATTCCTTCCTTCTCCACGGCCTCCACTTCTTCTTTTGAAGCGGGCATTTCGGCCCGGGATCGCCGATAGACGATTCTGACCTCTTCTCCTCCCAGACGTTTTGCCGACCGAGCGCAATCAATCGCCGTATTTCCTCCTCCGATGACCACGACCCTTTTGCCCACCTGAACTTTTCCCCCCGCATTGACGGCGTGGAGGAACTTGATCCCATCGGTAACACCAGGAAGTTCTTTTCCCTCAACTTCTAAACCCACACCTCCCTGAGCACCGACTCCGATAAAAACAGCCTGGTAGTCCTTTCGGATATCGGCGAGGGAGATCTCTTTGCCGATCTGAACGCCGGTCCTGATGTCTACCCCCAATTTTCGGATATAGTTGATCTCTTTTCCCAACGTTTCTTTGGGAAGCCGATAATCAGGAATGGCATAGCGAAGCATCCCCCCAGGTTCCTGCTGAGCCTCAAAAATGGTTACCTCATGTCCCTCTAAGGTGAGATCATTGGCTGCGGCCAGTCCGGCGGGTCCGGCCCCAATGACAGCCACTTTCTTGCCCGTTTTTGTGATCTGGGGAACTGGAAGCTCATCCACATTCACGAGATCGCCAACGAACATTTTGAGTTGGCGGATCGCGATGGGTTCTTCCAACTGGCCTCGATTGCAGGACTCCTCGCATGGTGCGTAGCAAACCTTGCCGCACACAGAGGGTAGGGGATTGACATTTCGGTTCATTTGATAGGCTTCTTTAAACTTTCCCTCCGCAATGAGTTTGATGTAGCCGAGCACATTCGTATGGATCGGGCAGGCATCCATACAAGCTGCTTTACAGGGTCTCTCCTCACGCCTATCGATGACGGCCTTATTCGGAACCGCCTGAGGGAACGGGATATAGACTGCCTTTCGTTCTCCTAAGCCCTGATCGAACTCACTCCTCATGATGACGGGACAATTGGGAAAACATAATCCGCACCCCGTGCATTTGGTTTCGTCGATGAATCTGGTTTTTTTACGGATCGTTGCCTTGAAATTTCCTATATAGCCGGAGATCTTTTCGACCTCACTGTAACTGAGCAATTTAATATTGGGATGGGAGCCCGCATCACTCATCTTAGGAGTCAGGATGCAGGCAGAGCAGTCCAGGGTAGGGAAGGTCTTATCGAGTTGAATCATATGTCCACCAATGGATGACTCTCGCTCAACCAGGTAGACCTGATAACCTGCATTTGCAATATCCAAGGCAGCCTGAATGCCCGCGATCCCTCCCCCAATGACAAGGGTATTCTTGTTGAAAGGGACCTCCTGCGCCTCAAGAGGTTCATGATAATAAACCCTCATGACGGCCGCCCGGACAAGTTCCTTTGCCTTCTCTGTTGCCCCCTCCTCATGGACCCAACTGCAGTGCTCCCGGATGTTGGCCATTTCAAAAAGATAAGGATTGATGCCGGCCTCACGGCAGGCGCGTCGGAAGGTGCGCTCGTGCATCAAGGGAGAGCAGGAGGCCACAACCACCCGGTTCAGCTTGTAGTCCCTGATATCGTTCCGGATGGATTCTTGACCGGGTTGAGAACACATGAACATGTAGTTTCGGGCGACAGCGACCCCGCGAAGGGTGGAGGCAAACTGAGCCACTTCTTCAGGGTTGACCCGGCCAGCAATATTGAGGCCGCAGTGGCAAATATATACTCCGATCCTTCTCTCCATGCCTACTCCGTCAGATAACCTCTTTCACGATTTCAGATATATCTCTGATCTCAATCGCCCCCTCTTTTCCCATGGTGAGGAGACTATCATCAAAATTCAACATACAGTATGGACATGAAAGGGCAAGTACCTCAGCACCCATGTCCAATGCCTGATCGACCCGAATGTTGGAGAAGCGCTCCTCTTTCTTCGTTTCCATCCATATTCTTCCACCTCCGCCGCCGCAACAGAGGGAGTCCTCGCGGGAATCCGGAAATTCTTTGAGTTCAAGGCCAGGGATTTTTTTCAGAACCTCTCGGGGTTCATCGTAAATCTTGTTATGGCGGCCCAGATAACAGGGGTCGTGGTAGACCACCTTTTTCGGGTAGGAAGTGATGGGTTTGATCCTTCCATTAGCCATCAGGTCTGCAAGGAACTGAGTGATGTGAATGACCTCGAACTCCCCTCCAAGTTCCGGATATTCGTTCTTAAAGGAATGATAACAATGAGGTGAGGAGACGAGGATCTTTTTGACTCCTCTCTTTTGATAAGCTTTGATGTTTGATTGGGCAAGGTTTGTAAAGAGGTCCTCCCTTCCGACCTTGCGTACACTTTCGCCGCAGCAACTCTCCTCCGGTCCGAAGATTCCAAAGTCGATTCCAGCCTTCTTCAGGATCTCCACCGTAGCCACGGCGATTCTTCTTGTCTTTCGGTCATAGGCTGGTGTGCAGCAGGGGACATAGAGAAACTCCGTCCCGGCGGTAAAGGTTTTTATCCCAAGGTCCTTCGCCCAATCGGCTCGCTTTTCCCTGGTGTCACTCCACGGGTTCCCCTTATCTCTGACATCCGTCATGACGGGCTTTAGGTTCTTCGGGAAGGCCCCAAACTGGGCTCCGATCCGACGGGCCGCCCTGAAAATGTCGATAACCTTCACTCCTCGAGGGCATCGCTCCACACAGGCCGAGCATGAAGCGCAGAGCCAGATATCTTCGTCTCCCAGTTCGACGAGAAGGCCCACTTGGGCCATGTGAATGAGTTTCCGGAGAGGAAAAGAACGCACTTGATTCCATGGGCAGATGGAGGTGCAAAGTCCGCATTGGTAACAGGCCTTCAAGGCCTCTCCACCGGCTTCAAGGAGGCTCTCCGTTGCTTCGCTAAACGGATTGACAACTTCCATCGTCATTTACCCCGCCGCCTCCCTACAGGTCGCGATCGGGATTTCTTCTTCCAGGCTCTTGCCGGGTGTATATTTGAGCGCTTTCTTCACCCCATCTCCGACCGCCTCAAAAATGGTTGTGAGGGGAATCCCACGAGGGCATGCACTTTCGCACATTCCACAATCGATGCAGGAAGCACCCATATGGTTCAGGCGGGTGAGATGGTAGAGAAGTATCTCTGTGGGCATGCGGAGGGCCCCCTCTTTTTCAGCCCACCGGAAATAACGCTCGGATTCGGGCTCGAATGTCTCGGTCCGGAAGAAACATTGCCGACAATAACAGACCGGGCATGCGGCCGAACAGGCATAACAACGGATACAGGTGGCCAGGGTATCCGCAAGATCCGTCACTGTCTTCATCTTATCTCGAAACTCAGCAAAGACCTGCTCTCGCATGGCGGATCGATGGTTCATCAGGGCCTCTTTGACTTCTTGGCGATTAGGTAATTCTTTAATCTCAAGCTTCAGTTTCTCAGCCAATTCGTTCTCCAGCGTAATGGCCACTCCATCGTTCGATCCATAGAGGCTGAGATTGATGTCTTCGATGAGGGGTATGAAGAAGGTACAGATTTTACAGGCCGGACGCAAGGAGAAAGGCAGAGATTCCGTGCCAGGTTTGGCAATATTCTCGCACATCTTAGCGAGTACCTTTGCTCCCTTTTCCTCAGCCTTTCCCTCCATCTTATCGATTAACTTGGCGTAAGCTTCGACCTCATAAGTCCCGAGGCAATCCGTCCCAATGATGATAAGGTTTTCTCTTTTCGCTTGTCCAAGCTTGACAAGTTCCACAAAAGCTCTGATTTCACATGGCTTCAGGACGACCCCCACCTTCCTCCCGGGATTGTCCGCCGTCAACTGAGCAACGATGGACCCCGAATTCATGGGCATCACCGGAGAGAAAGGGTTGGCCTTGTCAAGGTGAGCCGGATCTTTAACCAGTGTCTGAGCCAGTGAACGGCAATGAGAGAATTCTTGAGGCACCAAGAGATAATCAATGATTCCCTCCTTTAAAAGGTTGCCCAGAAAACTTCGAATCACTCCTAAAATGTCTCCATTGGTTTTCAGAACTGTATTTACCTTCATGATAACCCCATTTTAAACATCATTGAAAATTTAAAAATTAGCAATTAGCAATACAAAATTTCATTTTAAATCCTTTAAAACGGCATGGTACCTGAACAATGATCATTTTGCATTGCTAATTTTGCATTGATTCTTTAATGCGGATGGTTTCCACATGCCAACTGTTTCCTGCCATATTCCCCAGGGCTTCTTCATGGGATTAGGTCCTTTGGCACGAATCTCTTTCACGATCTGAGTTACTGTATCTCGGAAAAGGACGCCTTCGCTGGCGCCAATCCAGCGTAACCAGATCCGATCTTCATCAATGCCGACCTGGTGCAGGATTGACTTAAGAACCTCTATGCGACGAACTGCTTTATAATTACCATCCTGGTAATGGCAATTTCCCAGTTGTCAGCCTCCGACGAGCACCCCATCCGCCCCATCGAGCAATGCCTTCAAGATATAGACAGGATCGATGGACCCAGTGCACATGACCCGGATGATCCGGATGTTCGGAGGATACTGAAAGCGAGAGGTTCCAGCCAGATCAGCGCTTCTATAGGCACACCAATTACATAAAAAAGCGATGATCTTTGGCTCGAATTCGGGTATGACATTTTGAGATGACATTCAGACGCCCCCTGAACCGTTCAGACATTCATCGATATGATCCAATTTGAATTGTAAAACCTAAATTCCAAATTGCAAAATTTTTTCAATAAAATTACCGCTCTATTTCAAAAGTGATTTTCGCACTCCGGGAATAGAGCGGTATGCTTGTATCATCCTATGGACAGGAAAGAAATTATTTATGGCCGTATAAGATCTTCCATCCTTCGGAGTGAGAGATGGCTTTCGGTTCACAGACCCCGACACAAGGCGCTGGTTCCGCACCGTACCCAGGCCGGCAAGGAGCGCAACTATACCTGATCTTCTTTCGCTCCTCATGCTTTACAAAGGCCACCGGTCCTTCCCGGAAGATGTCAATCTCATCCGGCCCCACTTCCAGAATTTTTGCCGGACAAATCTCTGGACACTTACCGCATCCATTGCACTTGTCCGTATCGATGATAACATACCAGTCGCCAGAACCATCCTTAAAACCATAATTAGCTATCATGTTGTTTCCTTTTTTATTCTTTGCCTTTTCGGATTAAATCCGCAATCTGCAATCCGAAATCCGCAATTAGTTATTACGCTTTTCTTGCACTCTTCGCCTTTCCCATCTTCAACAGGGCCTGTCCGAATAGGGCTGCTCCGATGCTTCCGGCAAGCTGGGTATCAAAGGGATAACCGCGATCGATATACTCTTTCTTGTACCAGACACGTTCAGCAGTTTTAATACCTAATTCCTTTTCGAGCCTTTTCACAACACCCTCGTTCTTAGCAATACCACCGGTGATGACAAACTTTTCCTTTACGCCCAGACGGTTGAGAAGTTCCATGATCCGATGGGCCATCGCAGAGCAGTAACCAGCCATAATATCATTTTCAGGCATCCCTGCCTCCAGCAAACCGACCACCTCGCTCTTGGCGAATACGACACAGGTACTACTGATCATGGGGGGCTCTTTCTGGATCTGGAAGGAGCGGGGTCCGATCTCCCACACGGGTACCCGAATCAGGTCAGCGAAGACTTCCATCCCGCGGCCCGTTCCGGCTGCACACTTATCATTCATCATAAAATTGAGAACCTTCCCTCTATCATCAATATTGATCGCTTTGCAGTCCTGGCCACCCATATCCATAACGGTCCTGACTTCTGGTCCATACATGAAATTGGCTCCACGGGCATGGCAAGAGATCTCGGTGATGGACTGTTGAGCCATGGGTACATTCACTCGTCCGTAACCGGTGCCGATGCAGTAGTCCATATTCTCGACTTTCAAATCGGTTTTTTCTAAGGCGAAGCTCATGCCCTTTCTGGCACTGTTTGGACTGTCTGAACCGGTCCGCGTGTTGCCATAGGCATAAAGTTCACCATCTACCATAATGACAGCCTGAGTGCTCACCGACCCGACATCCACCCCAGCCGTGATTACCTTACCTTTCTTCCAATCTATATCCGGGTTGACCCAATTGGTCTCAGGCCATCTCCAGTACTCTTGGGTTTTCACTTCCTCAGCCATTGTATCCTCCTTCCTTATTAAGCTTTTCCTTCTGAAATAGTTTCTTTCTCAAGCACTTTTGCTTTGACTCCTTCTGCCATTACACCTGCGAGTGCCGCTTCTGCTGCCCCAAGAGCACCCATATAATCGGGGTCCTCTGGCACAAGGACATCCATTTCGATATTCTTTTTAAGAGAGTCGACGAAACCGGCGTTTCTCGCTATCCCCCCGACCATCACGACATCCTTCTCGAGTCCGACAATACGTGCGACCGAAGCAATCCTTCCTGCAATGGCATTCATCACGGCACGGGCAATGTCAGGTTTTGGGGTCTTTTGATGGATGAGGGAGACCACCTCGGATTCTCCGAAAACCGCGCACTGTGCATTCGTCGAAAGAGTCTGGGTGGATTGAAGAGTGATCTTCGACATCTCATCCACAGAAACTTCGAGTGCCCTGGACATGGCCTCAATAAATGTGCCTGTACCGGCCGCACACTTCTCGTTGATGGCGAAATCCAAAACCTTCCCTTCAGGACTAACTTTGATCGCACGGCCTTCTTCTGCCCCAACATCGATAATTGTCCTTGCTGAGGGAATCAGTTTATTGACCCCGCGAGCGTCGGCAGCCGCATCGGGAATGGCGGCGTTCGCAAAGGCTACTCTCTTCGCCGCGCTCCCTGTGGCGACCACTCGCTCGACATCCTTTCGGGTCAGGCCGGCCTTTTTGAGTACCTCATCGTAGAGTTGCTCCACTGCCTCTGCCTTTTTTATCCCCGAAGGACCTGTTATTTTACCCAGTATTTGGCCATTTTTCTTGATGACAATATGGATATTTTTTCCACCTACATCTATTCCTGTGACTATCATCTTTGACCTCCTTTCTTATATTTATCTTTAAGCTACTTTCTTAAGTCCTAATGTTTCGGTCACGAAGAGATCGATCATGCGAGCGGTTCGAACTTCGTCAAATTCCCTCTCATCCGCCATATTTCCTTCAAAGGTCATCACTGGCATGCCCATTTTTGTCAAGGCGTTCTTCATTTCCATCTGATGCTGGGCCGATCCCTCACATCCGCGGTTGAGATGAATGACTCCTGCATCAATTTTCCACTGTTTGGCGATCTTGGTCACAAGGTCCACTTTGTACTGGGCTCCATAGAAAGGCGCCCACATCAGTTTTCCCTTGAGCTCTCCCTCTGCGAGTAAACAGAGGGCGTGGTCCCGGTCTTTGATGGTGATGCCCTGTTCCTTAAGAGTGGGGTAGGGCACAATATCTCCCTTTTCATTCACCTTCCACCACCCGGTAAGAGAGAAGGTATACAGGTTAGCTATAGAGACGACGCCATATTTCTCAAGGTATCTGTAGACATTTAGAAAACCCCAGGGAGGCTGACTATCCCCAATCATCCGGCATCGTTCGTCAGCGACTGCGGCGATCTTGTTAGCCACCCGGTCCTTGACCTCTGAGTACAGATCCTTTTCATAAGGGTAAGCGTATTCGTCGTTTGACTTTTCAAGGGTACCTAACACGTATAGAGAGAACATGGTCTTCTCGTCAAGGGGTGCCGGGACTGACTTATTGAGCTCACATGTCTTTGCCCAGTAGCAGCAAGAGCGGTAAGTATTTTCTACTTTTCGAGCCAGTTTTTCGTCATCAATCTTTCTTTTCGTTACTTTTTCCAGGAACGCAATTCCGTCATGGAGCTGATCGGCTACATACCTGATCTGACGTTCTCCGATTTTGTCGTAAGGGCCAGCCCCTACATCAAAGCAGAAATAAGGAATCTTGCCCCCATCGATTTCATCAGCAGTCTGAAGCCACGTGGCGTGGGAGCAGCAGATGTGGTTTTGGAAAATAAAGTCTGCATGAGGCCACGGTCCACCAAAGGCATATTCGTTCAGAACAATACTTCCCCAGTAGTTCCTCAGGTAGGCGCACAAATCACGAGCACGACCCCACTTGCCCTCATATGAGTTTAGCATGAAGCCAATGCTCTTAAAAGGGGGGATTTTTGGTCACTTTTTGGCTTTATTGAATTGCGAAAATTAGCACATGCCCTGACAGACGATGTGAAGAAGTATGCTGATTTATTCCTATACTCATCATCGGAGCATTTTGATTCAATAGTGTAGCTTTCATCCTGCAATCGATAAGCTGATTACGTCTATATGATGCTTTAGACATGCCGATGCTTTTAATTGACATCTGCAACAAAGTTTGATAGGAAAATAAATCATAACGGCTCACCCGACAAATCCAAACTCTTCGTGAGGGGAGAGCGGGAAATGAGAATGTTTTAAGGAAAATATCATTGCTGTCAAGCGAAAGGGCAGCTTCCTGGAGAAATGGGTTAGTTACCTTAGACATTCGCTAATGTACTGTTTCAGAAAAGACTTCACACAGAACGTCATTCCGGACTTGATCCGGAATCCAGTCTTTTCAGCTGGATTCCCGTTTTCACGGGAATGACACCCCTTATTATCATTGTAAAGAAGTTTTTGAGACACTACACTGATGGTTCAAGAATTAACCATCTTCTCTGCTGAAAAAAAGGAGGTATTCTCATGATTAGGCTGTGTTTGAGGCATAACAAGAAGCATCATCTTTCAAAGACGTTTTTGGCATACTCCGGTATATTGCTTTTATCCTTTTTGCTTATAGAAATAACTATTTCGTTATACTCCCCTAAAAAGGTCCAAGCGCAAGAAGGGTGGATAACACTTTTCCAGGACAATTTTGAAGATGGGAACGCCAGCGGCTGGCAACTTGATCCAGGCTGGCAGGTGGAGCAAGAGGGCAGTAACTACATCCTGAGTGGTTCTGGTCACAATTGGGCGCGCGTCAACGTTGGAAGCAATTGGACCGACTATCGCTTTAGCTTGCAGGTCAAATTGATCCAGGAGGGAGTCCACCTAAATGTTCGGTTGAACAACACGGGTCGTTACTTCATTTTCTTACACAGCGGAGGGGTCACGCTTAGCAAACAGTTCTTCCCCGATACCTTCTTCAATGACCTTCCTCGGTCTGATTTCCCCGTTGAAATGGGAACTTGGCACACGGTCTCTATCACTGTTCAGAATAACCGCATCCAAATTGCGGTGGACGGCACAGACCGCATAGATTACATTGACAACAATAGTCCACTGCTCCAAGGAACGGTTGCTTTGGAAACAGTCTGGGACGAAGGATCCCATGTGCATTTTGATGATATTGAGGTATTTGGAGAACCGCAACCTTTACTTCCAGTATATCCAGATATTGTCTCAACCACTCCGGGTGACAGGTCGATTAATGTTCTCACTAACACAAGGATTACAGTGCAGTTTAGTACCTCGATGGATGCAAATGCGTCCGAAATTGATGTCGAGGATGAGTACGGTAACGAGGTCTTAGGGACGGCTCAATGGAGCACCACGTCGCTTCCAAATGACACGCTCCGATTTATTCCGACCAATGCCCTGAAACCGGCCACCCACTATAGAGTAGACGTTTTTGGAAACTCCACCGGAGGAGAGGGTGTAGGCTTTGGATTTTCCTTCATTACCAAACACTCTACTGCCGATACGACACCACCCACAGTCCAGACAGTCTATCCCTACAATGGGATGACAGGAGTTTCAATCGGGAGTAGTATCTATATCAAGTTCAGCGAGGCGATGACCCCTTGGAGCGTCACTACACCCGGGAACATCACTTTAACCGGTCCAGGCATCGGTGGCACAGGTGATTATTCAATATCTTATGATTTCGGAGACGGGGATGTAAAGATTAAAAAGAATATCCCATTTTCCCCCTCTTCAACCTATACTGTAGCGATTACGACCAAAGTGAAGGACCTTCGTGGGAACTGGCTCAAGGACCAATATCAGTGGAGTTTTACGACCAGTCCTGCCGATATAACTCCTCCCACTGTTACTCAGGCCATCCCTGCAAATAATGATACTAAGGTAAGCATCCATCCTCGATTTCATGTTACCTTTTCAGAGGAGATGGATGAGAATACACTTACAAACCCAAACATCACCCTTTATAATAATACTGCTGGTACGAATGTCCCCATTGATATCTTCGAGACAGACACTGATTATGTTACCTTTGGTCCTCAGAGTAATTTAGTGAATGGACATAACTACACTGTAACCATTGGCACAGGGGTAAAAGACCTGGCTGGAAATGGGCTTTCTTCTCCATACACATGGTTTTTCACCGTGGCAGGGGCTGGGGTAGACAGCGGTCCTGTTATTGAGTGGGGAATTGGGGGGGATAATATGGGCATGCGATGGACTGATGGGACAACACGCGTTCAGCTATACCTCGGAGCAAGCGATGATCATACCGACCCCCTCACAGTGACGGCCACAACATCTTCTAAAAATTGGACCCTGACCAACCGCCCAGGTGAGGAAAACTACGGGTATAAGAGCACAGGTAATGAGGGGCTTTCTTCTGGATCCCATACTGTTACTTTTTCAGTAAAAGATGATGCATCACCCCAGAATACGGTTACTTTCCAGCAGGACATATTCATCTTCGACTCTAATCCAACTCTGAGTTCCCCTGCAAATGGAGCTACAGGTGTCTCAACTACTCCTACCTTTCAGTGGAGCTACAGCGGTACATTGCGGCCGGTTATATATGATGTAGTCGTTGTTCTTGACGCTTCCAATCTGGAGACAGCCAGACAGATCTGGAAGGGAAGGATGGTTGATACTGGACCTGGTACCTACTCCGTTTCCATACCTCCAGACAAAGCGCTTGCCCCGAACACCACCTATTACTGGGGGATCGGTGGGCAAAACTATGATGAAACTGGCGAGACCATTTCGCAAATTCGATCGTTTACAACAGGTGGAACCCCACCACCACTGCCAAGTTTTTCTTGGGTTAGGGTACGGAGTGATGATCGTACAACAGGAATGCAGTGGAATGTAGGGGCAAAGGTTGTTGGGCCCAGTCCAGCCGACATTCGAGAGCTGAAGGTAACAGGCCCTGGAGGTTTCCAGTACATATTCACAGAGGATGATATTATCCAAGGCGAATATAATGGACTATATTTCTGGCGAATTTTAACAAATCCTCTATCTAATGGAACCTATACTTTTACTGTGACCGACTTAATGGGAAGGACTGCGACTTCCAATGTTAATTTTACATCCGCTTCTGTTCCGAGGGTTGACTCTTCGACCATGTCTCCATCAAATAATGCATACATTGGGACAACAACGCCTACTTTTAGCTGGGGTAGCGTTGGGGCAGGTTATAGTTACAGAATCATGATCATGGACTGGAATGGTCAGGAGGCCGAAATTTATACCTCTCCTTACACCCAGGACACTCAGGTTACAGTGCCCTCGGGTTACCTCCTACCCAATACTCCTTATAAATGGCGTGCGGAGGTATACGACAGTTCCCAGCAAAACAGATCGGTTAGCGACACCATTGGTTTCTCTACAGGAAGCTATCCATATACCTTAGATATTCAAGGTCCCACCTGGAGCGATAATACTTATTATGGGGTTACCAACAAGCTTCTCCAGGCAAGGGTATTTGGCCCCTTACCAACCCATATCACCTCTCTTACAGTCACCGGACCCGGAGGTTTTAACCACACCTTCAAAGAAAGCGAGATATGGTGGGTTCGTTCAATTGGGAATGTTTATGTTTATTGGGAAGCAGGCCTTCCTGCTGATGGGACATATAATTATAATATTACGGACACATTTGGAGGATCAGATAGCTTCAGTAAAGATCAGACATCAATAGTAATTCCCATTGTTGACCGGAGTAGTATGTCGCCTGGAAACAATGCCTATCTGAATACCCTAACTCCTACCTTTACATGGTCGGGAGTTGAAGGAAGTCCACGTTATTACAGAATCTCTATATATGATTGGAAAGAAAGATATGTTGTTTACCAATCTCTAAGATCCACAGATCTCTTTGCTACGGTTCCAGCAGGGGTGTTGAAACCAGAACGCTCTTACAAGTGGCGGGTCGAGGTATTTGATGATCCGGATTCATTTGTTGCAGACAATCGCTCTTATAGTGGTTGGAACTGTTTTACCACAACATTCAATCAACAGCAGCCATACACCCTTACGGTGACGAAGTCTGGAACAGGGAGTGGCACGGTCACCAGCAGTCCAGCAGGAATCAATTGTGGTGATGATTGCAGTGAGAGTTATTCAAATATCCAAAAAGTGAAACTGACGGCCAAGGCCGATGTGAACTCAACCTTTGCAGGGTGGTCGGGTGGGGGTTGTTCGGGGACAGGGACCTGTACAGTCACGGTTGATGCTGTAATCACTGTGACAGCGAGTTTTGCGTTAAAGGTCCCTGACATTTCAGTCGCTCAAACTACCCTTGACTTTGCAAGTGTAAATGTTGGGAAAAAAATAACAAAAACATTAAAAATTGCCAACAATGGTTCAGGAGATCTGGTGATAACGCTTTCCGGGTTAGAGGGGACAGATTTTAGCATTCAGGGGAGTAGCAGTGTTACCATCAAGGCGAAAAAGAGTTACAGTTTGAAGGTTTTATGTACGCCGATATCGGCAGGCTTAAAGACAGCTACATTGAGTATAGTCTCGAATGATCCCGATACACCGAGACTCGAGATCTCATTGACCGCAGTCCTTCCGGCAACAACCCCTGACATTTCAGTCGCCCAAACTTCCCTTGACTTTGGGAGTATAAAGGTAGGGAAGAAAGTAACGAAGACATTAAAGATTGGGAACAATGGTACAGGAGATCTGGTGATAACGCTTTCCGGGTTAGAGGAGACAGATTTTAGCATTCAGGGGAGTAGTAGTGTCACCATCAAGGCTAAAAAGAGTTACAGTCTGAAGGTGCTATTTACGCCGAAATCTGCAGGATTAGAGACAGCCACCTTGATGATAGGCTCGAATGATCCTGATACACCGACACTCGAGATCTCCTTGAATGGGACAGGGCAGTAGCCATGCTAAAGGTCTAAAAAAGTACAACAAAATTTAGTTGCCAAAGCCCAAGGCAGGGCCAGAAATGGTCCTGCCTTTTTGTTGCATATTTGTACCGGTAATCGTTACTGAGGAGTCCATAATAGGATAGACATCCTCGAATTGAAGGCTTGCCCGTTTGAAAACCTTGGGCTGGACTCCGGCTTTCGCCGGAGAGACGAATTTGAGGCATCGTCCCTTTTCGTCATTCC
>Ga0315279_10001392_pt1 | contig 40627 bp, 27 predicted proteins | sample YL17G06_20_MG_FD_203694 | JGI IMG/M metagenome (GOLD analysis project Ga0315279, IMG submission 203694) | Sediment microbial communities from Yellowstone Lake, YNP, Wyoming, USA - YL17G06_20 | ecosystem: Environmental > Aquatic > Freshwater > Lake > Sediment | place: USA: Wyoming | collected...
TTGGGACGACTGATGTCGATTTTACCCACCCCCTCGGGGGTGGGTAAAAACCAGTAGCATTGGTAACAGTATCTGTTACCAATGTCTTGGCAGTGAACTGTTACCTATGTCTTGACTTGCACATTCAAAGCCACAGAGGACACAGAGAGCACAGAGAAATAACAAAATTCAAAAAGTAATTTCGACTTTTAATATTCTTCGAGCCGGTGCGATGCCATTATCGCAAAGTCCTTAAAATCAACTTTGCAGTCGCCGTTGATGTCACCTGCGACAATCGTTTCACAGACGGGTTCACCAAAGTATGATTTACTCGCCTCGTCTGTGCCGCCGTAGGCGCCCATATTTATAATGCCGCCATTGGGAAACAGCTCAAGTCCAATTGGACTATCTGGGTCGCCAGCATCGATACACAAACTCGTAACGTCATCCTGTACCCAGCTTTGACTTTTCGGGTCCCATCTGCCTGCTTGGGACTTTAAGTGATAATCGCCGTCAATCCAGAAATCATCATTCGGGTCATCTGGTGTCCCATTTGGGTCCCAGTATCCTGGCTCGGCAAAGCAAGGGTCGGTATCAATATTTCCCTCGCCCGACCAGCCGCCTTGCACATCGCTGTGCGTCACTATTAGAGTAGAATCATTTATGTCAACAATCTCTGGTCCATCTTTACCAGAGGTATCGCCCCACAGAATAGTGTTGATGATTCTCATCCTACAATAATAGTCCAAAAGAATACCACCGCCCTGTTTGTTTGCCCTATTGCCGTTAATGGTACAGTTGATAAGTATTGGGCTACTTAAAAAGCAGTCAATCGCGCCACCGTTCTGGTATGCCATGTTGCCGCTAAGGATACAGTTGATGAGGGTTGGGCTAGTAAAGTTGCTTGGGTTTGAAATCCCGCCACCGGACTCATATGCTAAGTTCCTGCTGAATCTGCAGTTAATCAGTGTCGGCTCGGTCTCATTGTTGTACATCCCGCCGCCATACTCGGCAGAGTTTCCTTCAAAAAGACAATTAATCGTTACCGGTATACCATCAGTATCAAAGTTGCACATACCTCCTCCAATATAGCCTGCTGAATTGCCCCTGAATACACAGTTCAACAATAGTGGAGCACCTGCGTTAAACATTCCACCGCCGTAATCGGCCAAGTTGTTGTTGAAGATACAATTAGTCGCCGTGGAGTGACCCCAGGCATTGTTCCAGCCACCACCACTGCCGAAGGTTGCGGAGTTCGAGTTAAAACTGCAATTGGTGAGCGCTATGCTGCAGTAACAGCTATGTAAAGCTCCACCATCTTGAGACCAGTTGTTCACGAAATTGCAATCGTTCAGAACTGCGCTGCCCTTCCAGAACACCATCCCGCCTCCATCATCTGCTGAGTTTTCAATAAATACGCAATCAGTGAAAGCTGGATTTGAGGAGTTGACGAACGCAGCGCCGCCGTAATACGCTGAGTTTTCAAGGAAGAAACAATTGATGACCATGGGATTCGCGGAGTGGATGTATATCCCGGCGCCAGAACTTTGGGGAGAAGAATAAGAATAAACGTTAGCATTGCCAGCTGTAATGGTAAAGCCGTCGAGGACAGCATTAGAGTCGTCGTTGATACAAGAAACCACATGGTAGCTGCTCTCGCTTCTGGTATGCTCATCGAGCAAATCGAGAGGATTGGTAACTCCAAGGTCGTCACCGTTGAGGTCTCCGCTCAGGATAGTTTCGTAGAGTTCAATATCTCGAGCATTAGGGTCTGCCCCCGATAAAGACATTCGGGGGCCAGCGTATCCACCCTTTAGAGTTACGCCGTTAATCAGTTGAAATGTGGCAGTTCGGTCGCCTGTGCCGCTGGGATGTAGGGTGTCCTCATCAGGTCTGTAAACACCCTGAGCTACACGGATTTCAACCGGCTTGGTTGCAGAATTGGCATCGGCTAATGCATCCTGTAAATAGTTGTAAGCATTTTCCCAGTTTGAGCCGTCATTTAAACCGTTGGCATCGTCATCGACGTAAATGATTTTTCCCTCTAAGATTGCAGTGGCTGCAAAGACAAATAACAGAATTATCAGCAAAGTTACAAAATTTTTTATGCCGCGCATTTTCCACCTTCCTTTCCTATTGCTTAAGAAAAGATAAACCGCTATTTACCCAACAACCGTAACCTGAGACAAAAGGCTTGCATCACCGCGTTTATTTATATCAAGTGTAGCCAATTGAAAAGGAAGTGTCAAGGAAATTATAAGACGAAAATGCGGATTTGCTCCGTTAGAAAGCTTCTTTCTAACGGAGTTTGCTTAAAAATAACGTGTTTTTCTTTTTAGATTCCTAAATCCTCTTTGGCCTCGCCGATTTTCTCGATGGCAAAATCCAAATCCTCTCTGGTATGAGCTGCCGATATTTGTATGCGAATCCGTGCAGCACCTTTAGGAACCACAGGATACGAAAAACCTATGACGTAAACGCCTTTTTCGAGAAGCTTATCTGCCATTTGTTGGGCCAGCGCTGCATCGCCGAGCATAACCGGCACAATCGGATGTTCCCCCGGAATGACATTCAACCCTATTCTGCCGATTTGTTCTCTGAAATATCGGGTATTGTCCATTAGTTTGTCGCGTAAAGCGGTGGACGCAGACAGTATGTCCAGCACCTTTATGGAGGCAGCGGCAATAGCTGGCGCAAGTGTGTTTGAAAAAAGATACGGACGAGAACGCTGACGCAGAAGCTCGATGATTTCTTTTCGCCCGCTCGTATAACCCCCGCTTGCGCCGCCCAGAGCCTTTCCGAGTGTCCCGGTAATAATATCCACCCGGCCCATAACCGAATGATGCTCATGTGAACCCCTGCCGCTTCTGCCCAAAACACCTACGCCGTGCGAATCATCTACCATCACCATCGCATCATATTTATCCGCAAGCTCACAGATGTCACCAAGTCTGGCAATCGAACCATCCATAGAGAAGACGCCATCCGTTGCAATCAGACGGAATCTTGCAGATTTGGCCTGCTGCAATCTATCCTCCAGCTCTTTCATATCAGAGTTCTCAAAAACCAGCCTTTGTGCCTTGCACAGTCGTATGCCGTCTATAACGCTGGCGTGGTTTAGGCGGTCACTTATGACAGCATCTTCGGCGGCAAGTAAGGTTTCAAACAAACCGGTATTGGCATCAAAGCAGGAGCAATAAAGTATGGTATCCTCGGTTCCCAGAAACTCATATATTTTATTTTCCAGTTGCTTGTGGATTTCCTGGGTCCCACAGATAAATCGAACAGAAGCTAAGCCATATCCCCATTTGTCATAGCTATCTTTGGCTGCCTTAATTACCTCAGGATGATTGGCCAGTCCAAGATAGTTATTTGCGCACAGATTCAGGACCTTTCGACCGCCCTGCACTTTTATATTTGCACCCTGCCCGCTTTCAATTATCCGTTCTGATTTGTAAGTGCCTGCCTGCGCCATATCGCTCAGCTCTTTGGTTATATAAGCTTTTATTGTCCCAAGCATAAAACTCGCTCCTGATATTTGTTTTATCCAAAAGGCAATCTAATACTCCGTCGGAGGTTAAATGATGAATGATGTCATTCTGAGCCCTTCGCTTCGCTCAAGGATAAACTCCGCGAAGGATCTCCCGTGCGATGGCCAGATGCTTCACTTCGTTCAGCATGACAACCCCTCAAACAATCTGCGAGAGAATACTAACTTGTCCAGTCGAGGATTACTTTGCCCGACTGTCCTGACCGCATCACCTCAAATCCCTTCATATATTCTGTCCAATGGAAATGATGAGTAATCAACGGCGAAATATCCACGCCACATTGAATCAGCATCGTAACCTTATACCATGATTCATACATCTGTCGCCCATAAATTCCTTTAATGGTAATGCCGTTGAAGACCACATAGTCCCAATCAATCGCCGTTTGAGGCAGGATTCCAAGCAGAGCAATTTTGCCGCCGTGACACATATTGGAAAGCATATCCCTGAATGCTTCCGGGCTGCCTGACATCTCAAGCCCTACGTCAAAGCCTTCCTTCATTCCAAGCTCTTTCACAACATCTGGAATTTTTTCGTGCCTCACATCAACGGTCCTCGTTGCTCCCATTTTCTTTGCCAATTCCAGGCGATAAGGATTCACATCCGTAATCACGATATGACGTGCTCCGGCGTGCTTTACAACCGCCACGGTCATACAACCTATGGGGCCGGCGCCGGTAATCAATATGTCCTCACCCACCAAATCGAAGCTTAAAGCTGTGTGCACGGCGTTGCCAAAAGGGTCAAAACAGCTAAGCACATCGGTAGGTATATTAGGGTCGCAATACCATACATTCGTAACAGGAATTGCCAGATACTGGGCAAAGGCGCCGTCACGGTTCACACCTATCCCTTTGGGTTCTTTGCAAAGATGTCTTCGGCCTGCAAGGCAGTTCCGGCACCGGCCGCAGACCAGATGACCCTCTCCGCTGACTAAGTCGCCCACTTTGAAATCGTGGACATTACTGCCGATTTTCTCGATGACGCCGACAAACTCGTGTCCGATTACTAATGGCAATTGGATTGTCCGTTTGGCCCAATCGTTCCATTCAAATATGTGAACATCTGTGCCGCATATTGAAGTCTTCTGGATTCTAATCAAAACATCATTTACGCCGATTTGAGGGACGGGGACATCTTCCAGCGATAGACCTATCATCGCCTTTTTTTTGACCAATGCCTTCATTATCCTTTATCCCTCATTCGACAAGAACGCTATGAACGACAAATCCTTTCCCGCATGCGGTGAACAATTCAATGCTGGACGCCGCCTGCAGAAAGAGACAGATATGTCCTTAGGTTAGAGATAAGATTCAGGCAACCTTATCTTTTTTTACGGCGTTTGGCTTCGGCCCTGAAGCGGCGGCGCCTGCTGAGAATCTTGCGCCCGTCCTTGGTTCTCATTCGGGCCCGGAAACCAGACTTTCGTAACTTCTTAATCTTACTTTTGCGATGGTTTTCCATAAGTATCTACTGCAATAAAAACCTTTGCTTAATTATTCAAACTGGCCGATTTGATGGCATTAGTAATTATAAGTCTTTTATTTTTGATAGAATATAGCAACGTGTCATTCTGAGCGAAGCGAAGAATCTGGCCATCGAACAAATAGCTTTTTATTCTGCTATGGCCGGATGCTTCGCCCCGCACCAGAAGCGGTGTGGGGCTCAGCATGACAATAAAACCGGTCAGTTTGAGTTAATTACCATATCTTATAACCTTTTCCTAAGCTTATTGCATCAAGAATCCCAACATATCGGGATTCGATTTTGGTTTATGGCGGCCAGCACCGTTAGAAACTTTTTCGAAGGTTTGGCTCAATTTGTCGAACCACAGTGGGATACCCCACGTGGTATCCTATTTTTAACGGGGCCAGTCTGCCCCTTTGATGCCGCGAAAGGTCAAGTTCGCATCAGGAAAACCATCTCTGGCGGCTCGAATTTCAGCAGCTTTTAGAAAACGGACCTGGCCATCAACAAATAAATAATTTCTTTTTCCTTCCCAGCACCACCAGCCAGCCTCCGGGTCTATTGGCAAATGATTGCTGAACCACTCACCAATAATAATCTTTCCCGATGGGATTGCCACATCGTTCGAGTGCTGCGGAACAGTCGGCTTCGGATTTGTGTAGGTGTCGCTTTTGTCATTCATCGCATCAATCTGCTCCGGGCTGTGGTAGAAGGCCATCGAATAGGCGTAACTGGTAGATTCATATTTTGCCGGGTCGCTGCGGTCTGCCGGACATAATAGGACCGAAGGATTGTTGACATCGATATTGCCGCCCAGATATGGTTTGACCAGCGAGCGCCATCCGCGGCCCATCCACAGCCAGTAAAACGGCTTGGCAGAAACCGGGTCCTCGGCGCAAGGATACGTATTATCGTTGGCGTTGAGATACATATTCATAGCCAGCTCGATTTGCTTTAGATTATGCGCACACTTAACCCGCACCGCCATAGACTTAGTTTTCATAAGCGACGGCGTAAGTATGGAAATCAAAAGCGCAATGATTGCTATGACAACAAGCAGCTCCACTAATGTAAAGCCGAACCTGATTGGATAGCGAATATCGAGTATCGAGCGTCGAGCAAACATTTGAAATTTCAAATTTTAAATTGAAACCGAATTATGAGCTACTCAACCGTGACGCTTTTTGCGAGGTTTCTGGGCTTGTCAACATCGTGCCCGCGAAGCACGGCGGCGTGATAGGCCAGAAGCTGCAGCGGCACAACCGTAAGAATAGGCTGCAAAACTTCAGGAGCATCAGGAATAGTAATCAAATGGTCGGCTTGTCCCTTGATATTCTCATCGCCCTCGGTGGCAACGACAATAATTTTGCCGCCGCGTGCCCTGACCTCGGCGATGTTGCCCATAATCTTATCGTATTGCGGCCCTGCTGTCGCAACGAAAACCGCCGGCATTCCGTTGACAATTAAGGCAATAGGCCCGTGCTTCATCTCCGCCGCAGGCAGCCCTTCCGCGTGAATGTAGCTTATCTCTTTAAGCTTCAAAGCCCCCTCGAGAGCAACAGGGTAATTAAGGCCCCTGCCCAGAAAAAGCCAGTTATTCCGCTCGATATTTGCTGCGGCGATGCTCTTTATGTGCTCGGATTGTTTTAATATCAGACCTACTTTGTCCGGTATCTTGTAAAGCTCGCCGATAAGCATATCCGCCTGGTCGCTGCTGATGTGTCTGCGTCTGCCTAATTCTATCGCGAGCATTGTCAGCACCGCCACCTGCGCCGTGAACGCCTTTGTGCTGGCGACCCCGATTTCCGGCCCGACGTGCAGATATATCCCGGCGTCGGTTGCTCTGGCGATTGAAGAGCCGACAACGTTCACGATGCCAAGCACCGTAGCGCCCCTCTCTTTGGCCTGCTCTACCGCGGCAAGAGTATCCGCCGTTTCTCCGGATTGGCTTATCGCTATAACGATAGTGTCATCCCCGATGATAGGATTGCGATACCGAAATTCGCTGGCGTATTCGGTCTCAGTCGGGATACGCGCTAGCTGCTCGAACAAAAATTCCCCGACCAGACCTGCGTGGAACGCCGTTCCGCAGGCGGTCAGAATCACCCTTTTGGCGTGCGTTAATTCGCGCCAGTGTGAGCTAATGCCTCCGAGCTTGATTTTATTATTATAGCGGTCAATCCTCCCGCCCATACAGATGCTCAGGGTCTTAGGCTGCTCAAAAATCTCCTTGAGCATATGATGTGGAAACCCATCAAGCTCAATCTGCTCCAGCGAAAATTCAATCTGCTGCAGGTCTTTGGCGACAGCAACATTGTCAATCGTCTTTGTATGAAATCCCTCCGAAGTAACAGTTACTATCTCATCCTCACAAAGGTATATTGCCTGTGTGGTATGCTCCACGACCGCAGCCGCATCGGAGGCAAGAATATACTCGTTATCGCCGACACCTAAAATCAACGGGCTTCCCTTTTTTGCACCGATGAACATACGCGGAAAATCGCTGCAAACAATCGCAAGTCCATAAGTGCCGTGCAGCTCCGCAAGCGCTCGCTGAACCGCCCACTCGAATCTATTTTGACCACCTGGAGTTTCCCGCTCCTTCCCATCTCCCCTGGCGTAAAAGTAGCCAATCAGATTTGCGATTACTTCGGTGTCTGTTTCACTGACGAATTGTGCTCCTTCGGTTTGCAGCCAGGTTTTTAGCGTGCTGTAGTTTTCGATAATGCCGTTATGAACAATAGCGAACTTGCCGGTGTAATCCAGATGCGGATGTGCGTTGACTGTATTCGGCTCGCCGTGCGTAGCCCAGCGTGTATGGGCAATACCGAGCGTGTCGTCGGCAAAAGGCTCATCTAAGATACCTTCCAGAGCGCCGATTCTGCCGCCGGTCTTTTTGATTTTTATCTCGCCGCCGCTGCCCAATAGTGCCAGTCCGGCCGAATCGTAGCCCCGATATTCCAACCGCTTCAACCCTTCTATAAGTATCGGTTGTGCCACCTTCTTACCAAGATATGCTACTATGCCGCACATTTGTTATTATTTTCAATTTAGTATTTAAGACTACTGCTTTGGAGCCGATTGTTTCCGCCTCGACTCGACCGAGCTCGTCGAGGTCTGGCGGATAAATCTGTTCATAATAGTAAATAGAAAATATCAAATAGTAAATGAAAAATTTATGCCTGTTATCAACCACAGCTCTGTCGCTGATTATTTGAGGAGTTGTCATGTTGAGACGAAGGCGAAACATCTGGCCTGCGTAAGCGAGATTCTTCGGCTGCGCCTCAGAATGACACCCATCATTTGACGAGTAACAGTGCACTACACCAAAAACATCAAGGATTACCTTGCGCCCGCGGCCTGCCTATGAATCTATAAAGCACAGAAGAAAAGGGTCCTCCAGCGAATAGACCCCCAGCTTTCCCGAGCAGGGAATCTCCGTCAACTTGAGTTTAAGGATTTCCTACCTCCAATCGTTGGGGTAGTAGATAGATTCAGGTCGGATATTAAACTTTCTGCACAGCCCGTCAATCAGCGCTTCTATCCTTTTGACCTGGTAGTCGGTTGGAAGGGCTGTTTTGCCGTCCGCTATGATGCAGATTCGTACAGTCTGGCCGTTTCCATACCAGTTCCGCCCCGGCACGATTGACCATTGCTTTTGCCACTTTGCGGTTGGCTGGATAAGGCCATCGCCGCCGCCAAGTCCGTTGCAAACAACAAAATGGCAGTTAATATCATCGGGACTTGCCAACCCGCCAAGTGAAACCAACTGCTCTATGTTGCCGGCTTTGGTGCCGCTATAGTAAATCTCGACAGAGCTCCATCGGTCGGGGTTCTGGGCGGCCTGCGAGCGAATTGCCTTTTCTACAGGGTCAAGCCGATAATAACTTGAAAGACAGAATGGACCGGCAGACGGCGGATTGTTCCCAAGAGCCATCAAGACTATCGCTCCTGTTGTCATCGAAACTAACAGCGCCACCAAAACTTTTGTCACCCTTATATGGTTCTGCATACTCTGGACCCTGCAAACAGCATAAAAGATGCTCAACAAAAAATTACTCGCATTGAGCACAGTCTTTATACTAAATAAACATCGGCAACAACCACTGGAGAACTATAAATTTTGCCGGGAATTTTATAATTTCTTTTCACCGCCTCTGGCAGCGTCAAACTCCGTCCGAAAAGCACGGAAAAGTCCACAAGCACCCTAAAGCTACTTTTGAACTGATATGTCCTGAAGTGAGAATACCTCACAGGTAGGCTGTTACAAACTGGGATTGATTTATGGGACGCCGGTTGCTATATTCCCTTCGTCAAATTATATGCTCAACACCCCAGCGGCTTTGTGCCGAAAATAAATGGGAAATTACAACGGTCAAAGTCACAAAATAAAAAATAACCACGGATTACACAGATAAACGCAGATTAAACGAGAGTAAGGTAAGAATAAAAAAGATTATCCGTGTAAATCCGTGAAATCTGTGGTTAAAAGAGAATATAAACGATTTAGCTAAAAACGAGGTGCGAAAATGCCAACGGATTATCGTGCATTAACTTCCGAAGAAATCGCAAAGCTAACCAGCCAGGCTTGTACTTGTGACGACTGGTCAAAAGTCCAGGTCGCCAAAGGCTTCAACCCTCAAAGAGTCCGAGCCACCTACTTTTCCGGCCAGGTGAAGCTTGGCGTGTTCGAAAAGCAGGTTTCGTTTTTCGGCGGCGTCAAAAAACCAGCCGGCATAAGCTACGCAACCATCCATAACTGCACAATCGGAAATAACGTATATATAGACCAAATCAGAAGTTACGTTGCTAACTACATTATCGAAGACGACGCCTTAATTGAAAATGTGGAGCTGCTCGCCGTTGAGGGAGAAAGCTCTTTCGGCAACGGCACCCCTGTCTGCGTCGTCAATGAGGCCGGCGGCAGAGAAATTCCAATTTATGACCACCTATCCGCCCACACCGCTTACATATTGGCCTTCTATCGCCACCGCTCCAAAGTAATCGAAAACCTGCAAAAAATGATTGCAGACTACACCGCCTCCGTTACATCTTCTATGGGTCTGGTGGCAAAAGGAGCAAAGCTTATCAACTGCCGAATCATCAAAAACGTCAAGATTGGACCAGCCGCAGTAATTGAGGGCGTCAGCAGGCTGGAAAATGGCTCGGTCAATAGCTGCCCGGATGACCCCGTCTATATCGGCCCGGGCGTCTTCGCAGAGGACTTTATCGCCTGCAGCGGCTCGGAAATTACCGATGGGGCAATAATAGGCAAATGCTTTGTAGGCCAGGGCACCGTTCTTTCCAAACAATACTCAGCCGAGAACTCAGTCTTCTTTGCCAACTGCGGCGGCTTCCACGGAGAGGCCTGCGCGATATTTGCCGGCCCTTACACCGTAACGCACCATAAATCCACGCTTCTTATCGCGGGTCTGTTTTCATTCCTGAACGCCGGCAGCGGCACCAACCAGAGCAACCATATGTATAAACTCGGCCCGGTCCATCAGGGCATAGTAGAGCGCGGCTCAAAAACCGCCAGCGATTCCTATATGCTCTGGCCGGCAAAGGTCGGCCCATTCACGGTCGTGATGGGCAGGCATTACAGAAACTCCGATACCTCTGACTTGCCGTTTTCATATCTGATTGAGCACGAGGACGAAAGCATCCTTGTTCCGGGCGTGAATTTACGCAGCGTCGGCACCGTTCGAGACGCCAGAAAATGGCCAAAACGCGACAGGCGAAAAGACCCAAAAAAACTGGACTGCATAAACTTCAAACTTTTAAGCCCCTACACGATTCAAAAGATGATTAACGGCAGGAAACTGCTCGAAGACCTCAAAGCAGCCTCCGGCGAAAACACCGAATACTTCACCTACCACAATGTCAGAATCAAAAGCCAGTCTTTGGAAAGGGGTATCAGACTTTACGAAATCGGCATCGATAAATTTCTGGGCAACTGCCTGATTAATCGCCTCGAAAACAAAAACTTCAAGAGCGTTGCTGAGCTTCGAGCGGCCTTGAAACCCGAAACCCGGATAGGCCCCGGCAAATGGGTCGATTTGGCCGGTCTGCTCGCCCCACAAGAGGCAATAGAAAAATTGTTAAGTGACATCGAAAACGGCGCTATCAACTCGCTCGAACAGATAAATCAAGCATTTGTCTCAATGCACGCCGATTACCCTGACTATGAGTGGGCCTGGGCTGCGAATGTCCTCCAGCAGCACCTCGATAAAACCCTCGACAAAATAACGCCTCAGGATGTTATCGAGATGACGACAAAATGGCAGGCCGCCGTCGTCGAGCTCGACAGTATGCTCCACGGCGATGCAGAGAAAGAATTTGCCGCGACAGCACAAATTGGATTCGGCATCGATGGCAACCAGGAAACAATACTCAGCGATTTTGCAGCGGTCAGAGGAGTATTTGAAAAAGATGGCTTCGTTCGTGAAATCGAGCAGCACATAATCAAAAAGACCTCGCTTGGAGACGAGCTTATCAGCCGAATGGAAAAGATACTGCTAAAAAGTTAAAAGTAAAAAGGCAAAAATAAAAAACCAGTCCTTCGACTTCGCTCAGGACGGTGAGCCAGTCGAACCGAAGCAGGATTTCTTAGGAGCAAACTTATGAGAGTAATAATTCAGCCAACCTACGAATTAGTTTCTAAATGGTCGGCCAATCACGTTGCAAAAAGAATAAATGAATTCAAACCAACCAAGGACAAACTGTTCGTTCTGGGCCTCCCCACCGGCTCATCGCCGCTCGGGATGTATAAGGAGCTAATAAACCTCAACAAAAAAGGTGCGGTCTCGTTCAAATTTGTTGCCACCTTCAATATGGATGAATATGTCAACCTTCCCCAGGACCATCCTGAAAGCTACCATTCATTTATGTGGAACAACTTCTTTGGGCACATAGATATCCAGAAAGAGAACGTCAATATCCTCAACGGCAACGCCCCAAACCTCGAAGCCGAATGCGCAAGCTATGAGGAAAAAATAAAAAAGGCGGGCGGCGTCGAGCTATTCATCGGAGGCATTGGCCCCGATGGACACATAGCCTTCAATGAGCCGGGTTCATCACTGGCCTCAAGGACGCGAGTTATGACGCTCACTTACGACACTATCCTGGCAAACTCGCGATTCTTCGATAATGATATCAACAAGGTCCCCAAAACCGCCTTGACGGTCGGCGTAGGAACCGTTATGGATGCCCGTGAGGTGCTTATTATTGTCAACGGCTATAAAAAGGCCCGCGCACTTCGCCACGCCGTCGAAGAAGGCGTAAATCATATATGGACAGTCAGCGCCCTCCAGTTGCACCCAGAAGGCATCATCGTCTGCGATGAAGAAGCGACCGTAGAGCTGAAAGTCGGCACGGTAAAATATTTCAAGGACGTGGAATCTGCAAACCTTAACCCCGTGAGATAACAAATAAACGAAATCGATTATTTCCTCCAACGTTTTATCTCACGGGGTCAACCCAACTGCCTTATTAAAATAATCAGGCAATCCACGTCAAAAAGGTTAATTTGGCTCTTTAAAACCTTTCCGGCTTTAGACGGGAACCTGGATTGTAATAAAAATGGCTAATAGTAACAGACCCCCGAGGTCTCGTACATAAATGTTCATTCTGGCGGTTCAATTTCCCGGATTGTGAAGTAAAAGACCCGTATGAGCCAGCCATTGAGCCAATGAATTCTATAGTTCTTTCTTTAGCGACTCAATAAATTTTAGCAGGACATCTTTATCTATAAGCTTTTGCGCTTCCTCATCAAGCCAGATTTGCTCCAGCCATTTCACTAATTCCTGCGACGTAAGCGTCTTGCCCTGGGACTGCTGGTATCTCTGGCAGTCTAAGCAATGCGGTTGTAGTTCATCGTCCGTCTTCTTCCAGTTAGCTATCAAGATGTTGTAATCATCAGTATAGACCCGGTACTTCGGCAAACCCTGCGGCTTGTGGTTAAAGTCAGCGCTTAGGTTAATGTCGTCGTTCAGTGTTTTCTTCCAGTTAGCAACCATGATGTTGAAATCATTAGTATAGACCCGGTACTTCGGCAGACCCTGAACAGCGTTGTCTGCATCGCCTTTACACTGAAAATAGGTAAACCAGCAGTTCGGCCTGCCTATTTCTTCTTTAGTCCATTCATTATAATCTTGTTGGTCACAGTGTGGGTAATCCTCGTCTCCGCCAATGTCAACCCTCCCTCCCGCAACCCGCGGATTACCATCAATGTCGTTCTCGCCATCATAGTTGCCGCCCGGGTCTCCTGTATCAACACATCCTGACTCCCAGGTCAAATGATAGTCATCGGCGTCCTCGTCAAAGAACAATGGGGGCGTGTTGATATTTTGGACCCAGGAGTAACTTGCGCTACAATTACATAACTGGTCACCATTGTTATTGTTACCCCAGAGGATACAGTTGCTTATGTTGACGTTCTCCGACCATAACGAATTTATTCCATAGCCAGCATTATAGACAATAGTGTTATTTCGGATTTGTGATTCAGCGTAGCTGGATGAAATAAGGATTCCATCAGCATTAGTATATTCGCCATTGTCGTATATCCAGTTATTTTTTATTTTTAGTGTTTCCTCTTTTCCCACGCAGTGTATCCCATTAACAGAATTGCCACAAATTTTGCTATTTGTAATGGTAGTGGGTAGATTTCCGTTGTCATATATACCGTCACCGTTGTTATTCTGGATTGTGCAATTGGAGACTGTCAGAGCAGAACCTCGACAATCTATTCCACGGTTGGTATTGTCTTGAATCAAACAATCCTTGATATCAGGGGAAGAGTTCAATTTAATATCTATTCCATAACTGCTGTTTTGCTGTATTGTATTATTCATTATAGTTGCTGAGGAACCATCACAACAATACATACCCACCGACCCTTTTGTTATTACAAAGCCGTCGATAATGGTTGCCTGGGTTACATTTGATGCTGTTACCACGCACTGAATATCAGCATCACCATCGCTATCTATGTCGCCTGTGAGAATGGTCTGGTTCGTCAGCCAGTTACGCTGGCTTCGGCTGGTTTCACCGCCGGCAAATCCACCGTAAATAGGCACACCATTAACCAGTTGAAAGGTAGCGGTATAGGGGTTGCCGGGATCTGTTCTTTTCGAAGGCCGGTATGTCCCTGCTGCGACCCATATTTCACTGCCGCAGCCGGCGTCAGCCCTTTCAAGAGCATCCTGCAGGTCACTGTAGGCATCCTCCCAGGACATTCCGGTATATGAGCCAGGAGCCGACATATCTACATAAATAACGTCGGGTTCCCAGGAATCCACATTTGTAATCTCGGTTGCGATAACAGTGTGATATTCATTAGACCGCAGGTCGCAGCGATTAGTAATCGTCCCCAACGGCTCTGCAAGTAGATTAACGGTAACCGTCAGTGTAACAGTGCCTGGGTCCCCGCCGGGTGGCAGTGACGGGATATTCCAGGTTACCGTTCGAGTATCAGAATTGTAAATTCCGCCTGGAGACGAACTATAATCAACTTCATCCGGCAAATAATCGGTTATTGTAACGCCGGTTAGCTCATCAGGATTAGTTACTGGATTTGCATAAGTAATCCTATAGGTTATCTCCTCATACGGCAGGACCGAATCGCCATCGATATCAACCTTACTAAGCATTTGCTCGTTCTTTGCCGCCTCAATGACCGCATTGTAAAGATTAAGCCTGCCTTCGGTTACGCAAAGGCCATCCAGACCTTCGAGCGTATCAACAGTATCAAGAATAACCTGTTTTACTTGAAGATGGGACAATGTTGGATTTGAAGACCATATAAGCGCGCAGGCGCCGGCTACGTGCGGAGTTGACATCGACGTGCCACTACTGTATTCGTAATACTTGCCGAATATATAATAAGGCACACAACTTAAGATATCACTACCTGGCGCAGATAAGTCAACGGATGTTGTCCCCCAGTTTGAACTAATCTCCAAATTCAATATCCATCTCTCGTCGTTTTTATCCGTTGCCATAACTGCAATGATGTTCTCACAATCATAACTGGCAGGGTAAAATGGGGACCAGCCGTCATTATTTGAGCCGGAATTGCCAGCCGCAGCAACAAAAATAATACCATTTGCATTAGCTTCTTCAATCGCAGCCTTTTCCTCCTGGTCATCGCCAGGACCGCCAGAAGAAATGCTCAGAACCTTTGCACCCATGTTTATAGCATATCTTATTGATTGAATCTCGTCCCATGTGTTTCCGGAACCCAAAGAATCAAGGAACTTGATTGCCATTATTCTCACATTCCAGCAAACACCTGTAACACCCAAGATATTATTGCCGACAGCGCCGATTATTCCCGCGCAATGAGTACCATGACCGTTATCATCCATTGGGTCGGAATCTCTTGGCTTACCCCACTTTTCACAAAAATCGTAGCCATAGATATCGTCATTAAAACCGTTCTCATCGTCATCGTTGACCAAGTCATTATTATACCCTGGTTCCCAAGGCTGACGGTGTTCCGAATCCTCATCGATAAGACCATCACCATCATCGTCGAAATCTCTAACACCGGGCCTGCCGTCTCCGTTCTTGTCGCCAAGTTCCTCGACGGGATTAGTCCACATATTCGCTAAAAGGTCAGGATGCGTGTAATCAACGCCTGAGTCAATTACAGCAACGATAACATCCCCAGCATTAGTATTGATATCCCATGCTTCAGGTGCATCGATGTCAGCATCCGGTATCCCGTCGGTCTGTCCCACATTGTGCATACCCCAGAGCTGGCCAAACATTGTGTCATCGGGAAACATCGAAACAGCCTTTTTTATGTAATTTGGTTGTGCGGATAAAATACCATTGGTATTCTTGAAAATTCTAATCGAATTTTCCACGGACATATCCTTCGGAAGTTTAACCAGGGTCAATCCTGGCACAAATATAGAATAGTCTTTGACTGTTCCTCCCCCAATCTCAGCTAAGATTTCATTGCGCTCGGCTATTGTTCGCTGTTCGCCTATTTCTTTTGGTGAAAAACGAACAATTAGTTCATCAGGGTTATATCCTAAATCAGATGCAAAGAGAATCGAAGAGAGAATGCTTATAAACGCAATAGTGCACAAGAACATTTTGTTTGACATAATAAACTCCTTTTCATTATTTATAGTAAAGTCCGTTATTACTGTTCATCCTCTTAAATTGGATAGTGTTCTCCGTGCTTTTATTCGAACTAAAATCATACCCATACCAACAAGTAACATCGTTGCAGGTTCAGGAACGACCTCAAACTCAACCGGGGCACTTTCCCCATATCCTACGACGTATCCTACCAGGATATGGGTATCAACACCTAAAGGGTATATTGATGTTTCGAAAGAATCATGTATTAGATTCCACGTATAGGAATGGTCCGGCTCAATTATTCGCTTGGTCAGTACCGCTTCGAACCTCTTTTTTTCAGTCCAGTCAAAAACGCCGTCCATTAAATAGGATGCCTGCAAAGTACTCCCGAAGAACAAAGTCAACGGTTCCGGATTTGGATTATATGCAATTACAAATACTACTACCTCCTCACCTAATTCATAGACCGGCTTGTTCGTCGCTGCGCTGATATCGACAATCGTAGCTTCAGTTGCTCCGCCAAAGCTCAGCAACAGCGCTACTGTAATTACTCCCATTATTTTCGTTTTCATTGTTTTGTCCTTTCAAAAATGTATGAGAAATATGTTGTAACGACAAGGATTGTGTATATTACTGAAGAGGTTAAGATTCTCCGCAGGGTAAGTATCGTTAAGAAAATAGCGATTAGAAAGAAGGTGAGGACATAAAAACCATAAACCAAAGTGTCCGGCTAACCATTTCATCACACTACTCCTATTCGACTCTCCTTAAAAGGACAGCTTTTCCTTTTGTCCATAGCAAAACCGCTTTCTTTCATTATATCAATTTTTATGAGCTGTAATCAATAGAAAAATGCAACGTCCTCTAAAAGTCAAGAGAATTTATTGAAAAAACAGCAATTTTTTGAAAAATTGTCAAAAAATAGGCCAAAATAGCTTAATAGTGGGGATTTCAAGCAAGATATGAATAGCAGTAGAGCAATCTATTCTTTAGAGAGCCATAGATTGGTCGGCTCCGTTTTCAAGAGCATACCGAAAGTCGTTGTCCGGTGGTATGACGCCCCCGGCCAAACTTTTGTAAGCTTCCATTCTCCGTAGTGCTACGAAGGATGAAAATAAAACTGGCAGCAAAAAATCTTATTTCTTGAAAGTGCAGTATAGTTACATTAGCAAACAAAAACAGGGAATTCGCAAAAGCGTATTCCCTGTCTTTATTTCAACTATGTCTGATTAAATCTATCGCGGCTTATTAGGCTCGGGAACAGGCCGCGGCGGAAGCTTTTCGACCTTCGGCTCTTTGCCGGGCGGATAAAGGACTTTCGCGCCGGCTCGAAGCTGCTGGACATACTGTGACACATATTCACCACGCTTCCTCTGCGTCAACTGACTTATTATCTTGTCTTTGGCCTGCTCGAAGGAAGTGGTGCTGGCAGCCTTGCGGTCGGTAACTTTTATTATGTGATATCCATACGAGGTCTCAACAATGTCACTGACATTATTTACATCTGTTTCAAAGGCGACCTTTTCAAAAGCCGGCTCCATCTGGCCCCTGCCGAAGTAATTCAAATCGCCGCCGTTCGCCGCAGATGGACAGGCCGAATTTGTTTTCGCTAACTGGGCAAAATCAGCCCCTGCCTTGATTTTTCCAAGCAGCTCCTGAGTCCTCGCCTTGGCCGTGGCTTTTGCCTCGTTGGGGTCTTTCGCATTGGGGTCGGGCCTTATCAGTATATGACTTGCCCGCACTTGCTCGGGCACCTCGAACCTCTGCGAGTTTTCAGAATAATACTTTTTGGCGTCCTCATCCGTGACGGCTACCTTGCCGGCCATCTCGGCTTCAATAAGTTTCTGATACGCCAGCCCGTTATGCACCTGCTGTTTTATCTCCTCAAAATTCTGGCCGTACTCCTCCATCTTCTTCTTAAAATCTTCCAGCGTAACCGGCGGCTTCTGCATAGCTGCCACCTGTTTGAGCTGCGCCATCACTTCCTCTTCCGTAATTACAATCTTGGCTTCTTTCACCTTTTCATCGAGCAGCCTCGCCGTAATCAGCGAATCCAGAATCTGCCCTCTGAGCACCTTCTTGTATTGCTCAAGAAATTCAGGCGACCTTTGCTGTCCCCGCTCACCCATCGCGGCAAGCTGCAGCTTAATTATTTTATCAACCTCGCCTTCCGTAATCTTATTTCCATTGACAACTACCGCAACGCTGTTAGGGTCCGCCGCTACTAAAATATTCGGCTCAACCGCTTTAACTTCGGGCTTAACAGGTTCAACACTAACCTTCTTCTCCGGGGCTGGCTTGGGTTTGCTGACCTCACTCGGCTTGGGCGCCTGGCGCTTGCAGGATAAACCGCACACAGCACAGAATATCGCAACCCAGACCAGGGTTCTTAAAATAGCACAATAGCTTCTCATAATTTTGTCCTTTCATAAATTTGCAGCAAAAGTTTCCTAAAGTCAAAAATTGCATTATCTCATTGGACAAAGGAGATTGTCAATTCTTTTTCAAATCCCATAGCATTTTTTACATCTCGCATATAAGCTTTTTTGCAAATACACAGACAAAACAGTAAAATTACACAAAAAATCGGTGATTTCCGGCTCAAGAATCGAATTATAAGATTTAAGGCTGTTTCGAGGTTTTATGGACATAACTACCGGCAGCAAGAATATTCCGTTTCAAAATAAACCGCAGAGCGCAAAACCTATTGGCTCAAATCGGCCTATGACCGCCAGAGAGCGCATTTTGCGAGCCCTCAATTACCAGCCGGCTGACCATGTCCCTGTGGATTTCGGCGGCACTCACACTACCGGCGCTCACGTAAGCGTTGTTGCAAAGCTCCGCCAGGCACTTGGCTTGGATTCGCCAGGAACTCCGGTAAAGGTTATTGAGCTTCATCAGATGCTCGGCGAAGTCGCCGCCGATTTGCAGCAGGCACTTGGAGTCGATGTTGTAAAAATTCCCACCAATAAAAATTTTTTTGGTTTTGAAAATGCAGACTGGAAAAGCTGGACAACATTTGACGGCACAAACGTTCTGGTGCCGGGCAAATTCAACACCGACCCGCAGCCCAACGGCGATATCTTACTGTCCCCTCAAGGCGATAAATCGCTGCCGTCCTCAGGACGTATGCCAAAAGGCGGTTTTTACTTCGACTCTATTATCCGCCAGAAACCAATTGGTGAGGCAAAATTAAACCCCGCCGATAACCTCGAAGAATTTGTGCCTATCAGCGAGCAGGACCTAAAATTCTACGAGCACCACGCAAAAGACCTTTACGAAAACACCGACCTGGCAATCGCAGCATCATTTCGCGGCACCGCCTTCGGTGACATTGCTTATGTGCCTGCGCCCTGGCTAAAAGACCCAAAAGGTATCCGGGACATCGAAGAGTGGTATATAAGCACTGTTACGCGAAGAGAGTATATTAAGGAGGTCTTTGCAGGCCAGGCTGAAATCGCCATCAAGAACCTAAAGCGAATTTACCAGGCCGTCGGCGACAGAATCCAGGTCGTAATGCTGGATGGGGCAGACCTCGCTGCTCAAAACACGCTCTTTTGCAGCCCGGATACATACAGAGAGATGTATCTTCCATTCAGCAAAAGGCTCAACGATTGGATTCACGCAAATACTAAATGGAAGACGATGAAGCACTGCTGCGGCGCCTGCGAGCCGCTGATTGACGGCTTCATCGAGGCCGGCTTCGACATCCTCAACCCGATTCAAACCTCTGCAAAAGGTATGGACCCAAAGCATCTGGTAGATAAATTCGGCGGCAAAATTGTCTTCTGGGGCGGCGGCATAGATACACAAGAGATTCTACCCTTCGGCACACCCGACCAGGTCCGCCGGCAGGTTGCCGAGCGGGTAAAGATATTCAATCAGAAAAGCGGCTTTGTCTTTAGCACCGTCCACAACATCCAGTGCAATACCCCTGTCGAAAATATCCTGGCAATGTTCGAAGCATTAGGCCGTTCCGTGCCTCGTCGCTCGTGACTCTTCTATCGTCTATCAACCCTCGTCCCTCGTATTTTGCCCGCCTACGGCGGGCCCTCCAGCCAGTGTAAGGCAAAAATCGCAAAATCGAAGAAATTTACTACCTCATCGTAATTCATATCGGTGCAGCTGCAAAAGTTATTGTTTTTATCACAGGTGTCAAGCCATCTCTCAACGAAAAACGATAAGTCAATCGGGTCACAGCCGAAGGGGAGATAGTCGGGAGTGACCCGGACCTCGGTAGTGAATTTGTAGTCCACGTCGGCTTCACTGTCGAAGATTAGCTCTACGAAGAATGCCCGCCAGCCCTGCGGTGGGTTTGAGACCTCAGCGATATAAGTGCCGCCGCCCTGGCCTTGAAGCGGCAAGAAGTTCCAGGCGGAACCTATGACATCGAGGCGAAAGTTGCGAGCGGTGGGATTAGTGGCCTGCCACAGGCGGACTTCTTTGGGGGCAGTGGTCGTTTGGACTTCGATGCGATTCTCAGCAGGGACGATCCAGGTAAATTGCGGGCGGGCAAGACTGTTCAAAACGGAGTAGTAGAACAGGGTCAGGGATTCGAGAGCATCGTGACTATACGGGTAGCTGCCGTAGAGGCCGTGGTCGGTGTTGGGGATGTAGCGGAGATATTTGTCGGCGGGCAAGTCGTCAAAGTAGAATTGAGCTGAGTCGGGGAGGAAAAACTGGTCGCCGGTGGAATTGAGCAGGTACTTGGGGAGCAGGTAGCGGCCGCGATATTCATAGGGGTCAACGATTCGAAGAAGGGCTTTCCCCTGCGGTGAATACATCCGGCTGATGACGTCCAGGTCAACGTAGTCGTGAATCGCTTCGGAGTAGTAGCCGTAGGCAGCGAAATGGTGAGTCATCTGGTCGCCGATATTGAGCACGTCGATGACCATGGGCATGATGGTGATGACGCGTGGATCGACGGCGGCTGTCAGCCATGTTGTCCAGCCGCGTTTGGAAGCGCCGGTGACGGCGAAGTGATTGATTTCGATGTTGCCCGTTCTCGGCCCGGCGAGGTAACCTTGAATGGTGTCCATTGCGCGGACGGCGCTTTTTGCCATGGGCAATAGCAAGGGCCAATTTGGGTCTTTGGTGGTCAGGTACTTATCGAAGGTATAGGCGATGATTTCATCTTCATAACGCGGACCGCCGCCGTCTGGGAATGTTAGCGGCTGATTCGGGACCATCCGCAGTTGCGCTGCGACGGACTGGGTGTTGGTGGCGATGAAAACGACCTCGCTCGGGGCCGATGAAGGAGAAGAGTCGCCGTTGCTGCCGCCGCTGATGTATAACAGCGCGGTATCATGGCTTACTGTCTTGGGGACAACGATTGTGAGCCAGTGCTTCCACAACGTCCTGTCCACCTCGCCAGGGCTTCGCCAGCTTTGGCTTGTCATGTCAAGGACGTATGCGGTGTAGTCGCTGCGGGTAATTGTGCGGACGAGACTGTAGGTGTAGGCCGGATCGGGAGAGGCGATGTAGTCGTCAAGGGCGGTGGCTTGGGTGGATTCAGGATTGAACAGACCGAAGCCAGCCAAGGCAAGAAGAATACATACCTCAGGATTGATTCGAGATGGACTTATTGTTTTCATTCGAGATTCCCCATATACACTTCACAGAAACACTCTTGTACAGCATGACGGCAGCGGAGTAATTCGTCGCTCGTGACTCTTCTATCGTCTATCAACCCTCGTCCCTCGTATTTTGCCCGCCTACGGCGGGCCTTCCAGCCAGTGCGAAGCGAGAATCGCAAGGTCTTCAAGGTTCACTTTTTTGTCGTGATTAGAATCCCCGGCCGGCTCGGTTCTCAGGAACGGATACGTCTGGTTCTCGCCGATGCCCCAGATTTCGACAAAATCCCAGCCGGCATCAGTAAATGTGCTTTGAGTCTTCATTTCTACTGTCGTTTTTGGCGTCCCGCCCGCGCTCGTTGCCCAGTCGGAGGTGTTCACATCCCAGAAACTGCTGATGGTAGCGCCCCAGTAGTCGTTCCGTCCCACCAGCCCGCCAACATACTCAACATACTGGTCTCCGCTGACCAAGCCAGTCGAATAGCTGTTGCTGATAGGGCCGGAGTTCCATCCGACCAGACCGCCGACAGCCTCCCCATTCCCTCGCACGCTGACCGTCGAATAGCAGTTGGTGATACTAGCGGAGTAGCCGCCGCCTCCAGAGTCGTTGTCTCCCACCAGCCCGCCGACTCCATCTTCCCCCGAGACACTGCCTAAGGAACAGCAGAGACTTATCTCGCCATAATTGGCTCCGACCAGCCCGCCGACATAAACGACTCCCAAAACGGTGCCTTCGGAGTAGCAGCCCTCCATCCAGCCCTGGTGATGTCCTACCAGCCCACCGACAATTCCAGTTCCCGCAACCCTACCTGAAGCATAACAATTTCTTATCGTGCCCAGAATATTATATCCAACCAGTGCGCCGACGTAAGAACTATCATTTAGGGCATTGACATCAACATTTTCCAGTCCCAGATTCTTGATTAGCCCTCCCACCAGACCAAAAAGCCCGAGCCTACACCCACATCCGGTGTAGTTCAACGTAAAATTCCAAATCTTATGATTTTTTCCGTCAAAGACACCATTAAAGACTCCTATGATATTGAACTGCCTTCCAGTATAAGAGGAAAGATTAACATCATTCACAAGTTCAAAATGCTTGTCCCATTCACAAGGAAATAAGCCAATTAAATTAAGCTGCTCAGCAGTGGAAATGAGGTATGGGTCCGTTTCTATCCCACTGCCTGATACAGAATCTGATAACTGTTGTTTGGGCATAGGTTGACCCAGCCTACCCTCCCATGCAAGTCGTGGATAATCGTTTCCCTCATCAATCGTCCAAACTCCTTCATTGCCGCATCCTCCCCAACCATAATAGGTACTCGCCATTTTCATTTCAGTTGTGGTCTTACCTTTTCCACCACCGCTTGTGGATTGGCCAGATGTTTCAATATTCCAGAAGGAATTCACTACTACACATGAACCTCCGTCCAACCCGCCAACACGGCCACCAAGCTCTGCTGAAACCATGCCTGTCGAATAGCAGTTTATTATCGTGCCTGAGTTTCCTCCGACGAGCCCGCCGCAGTACTCCCACTGCCATTGACACAAGATGTTGGCTGTCGAATAGCAGTCGGTTATCGTGGCCACATCCCACACATTAAGTCCCACCAGCCCACCTACCTTAATCCTTCCTCTGATGTTGCCTGTCGAATAGCAAGCACTTATCGTACCCGCATTCAATCCAACAAGTGCTCCAATGTACCCTTCGGCTCCAGAGTCGATATTGACATTTTCCATCCCGAGATTCTTTATCTGGCCGCCTTCGCCGACATATCCGAACAGGCCAATACCATTTCTGCCGGTAGAGCTCCAGGTAAAATTCCAAATTTTATGACCATTGCCATCGAAAACACCGGTGAACTTTGTTGTGCTGTTTCCAATGATGTTGAACTGTGTGCCGGTGTATTGGGCTATGTTGACATCGTTGACGAGGATAAAGTATTTGTCCCAGTCGTCTTGATGGTTGCCGATGTCGTTTAGGTCTTCTGGGGTTGTGATTCTATAAGGGTCGTTTGGCTCACCCGTCCCGCCGCTGTATTTAGCATTCGCGGCAGAACCTATGAATAAACCTATTACTGCCAACACAAGAACTGAATAAGTTTTCATATTCCGCCTCCTTAAAATTTTTCCCTGGTTAAATTGTTAATATAATCATAGCCTATCCTCCCTGCAAAAGTCAAGCAAAAAATGCTCGAAAATTTGCAATCTTTGTGCTATTTTACTCAAACTGACCGGTTTTATTGTCATGCTGAGCCGAAAGGCGAAGCATCTGGCCTTAGCAGAAGAAAAAACCATCTGTTCAATGGCCAGATTCTTCGCTTCACTTCGTTTCACTCAGAATGACAAGTTACTATATTCTCTTATAAATAAAAGAGTTACAATTACTAATACTATCAAATCGGTCAGTTTGAGTATTTTAGTTTGTGGTGTGAAATGGATTTTCCGCAGTCAATAACTATTCAGCGGCATACGATAACGATTGTGCCGCGCTATGCTGAGACCGACAAAGGCGGCGTGGTGCATCACAGCGTGTATCCGGTGTGGTTTGAGATGGGACGCACGGAGCTTTTACGCGCCAACGGCATCGCATACAAAGACCTCGAAGCAATAGGTATATGTTTTGTAGTTGCCGAGATGCATATAAAATACCGCCGACCAGCCCTCTATGATGAGAAGCTCGAACTGGAAACTACCTGCACCGCCGTTACTGCCGGCAAAGTCGAGCATACCTATAAACTTACGCGCTGTAGCGACAGAGTTCTTTTAGCTGAGGGCAATAGTATTCTCGCCTGCGTGAACGGCAGAGGAAAAGTCCGCAGAATCCCAGAATTTATGTATCCCAAAGAAACAAATGTTTGACACTGGGTGTAGAATTAGTTAGATTGTCCATTCGATGGGGCGAGGGGTAAGGTAACTGTAAAGCTGCAATTTTAGTGGAGAATTATGTCTGAAGTAACTATTGAGAAAAAAGAAAACTGCGGCCTTTTCGGGATTTTGGGCGACCCGGAGGCCGTCCAGAAAACATATTTCGGTCTGCACAGCCTTCAGCACCGAGGCCAGGAATCGGCAGGAATCGCCTCAAGCGACGGCGAAACAATCCAGTGTTACACAGGTATGGGCACGGTGCGCAGGGTATTTCGCAGCGGCAGAGACATCCTTGAGAAGCTGGCCAATCCTATTGCAATCGGCCACGTCCGCTACTCAACCACGGGCGCCAGCAGGTCTATCAACAGCCAGCCGCTTCTAAGCGAATATTCACAAGGCCAGGTGGCGTTAGCACACAACGGCAACCTGATAAACGCCGGACTTCTTCGCGATGAATATGAAGCTTATGGCAACATCTTTAAGTCCACCAGCGATACCGAGATAATTGCGCACCTGCTTGCCAAGCCCACCCACGTCAGCAAGCCCGACCCTCTCGGACACGTGTTAAACCACCTTCAGGGTGCGTATTGTCTGCTATTTTTGTTCTCCGACCGTATCGAAGCTGCTCGTGACCCTTACGGCATCAGGCCTTTGTGCATTGGCCAAACCGAAAAAGGCCCCTACGTCGTTGCCAGCGAAACCTGTGCCTTCGACGCAATAGGGGCAAGGTTCGTCCGCGAAATTGAACCCGGCGAAATCGTTCGACTCGACCAAAATGGCCTGCATAGTAGATTCTTTGTTACTCCCGGCACCGTTACATGCGCCCACTGCACCTTTGAGCACATCTATTTCGCCAAGCAAAATAGCACCATTTTTGGCGAAAACGTCCACGAGTTCAGAAAAAAACTCGGCAGGCGACTTGCAATCGAACATCCTGTCGAGGCGGATGTGGTAATACCAATCCCGGACTCAGGGACATCGGCTGCGATTGGATATTCAGAGCAAAGCGGGATACCGTTCGATATGGGAATGGTCAGAAGTCACTATGTCGGCAGGACGTTTATCTCGCCGGACCAAAAAACAAGAGAGCTTGAGGTTAAACTCAAACTGGCTGTGGTGAAAGAAGTTGTCGATGGAAAGCGAGTTGTGGTGGTCGATGATTCAATCGTCCGCGGCACAACCACAAGAGGCAAAATAAGAGCAATTCGCCAGGCCGGCGCCAAAGAAATCCATATGCGGGTAAGCTGTCCGCCGCTAAGGTTTCCGTGTTTCTACGGTGTTGATTTTCCAACCAAAGAAGAGCTGCTTGCGAATAATCGCACCTTAGAAGAAATCAGAAAGTTCCTTGAGGTAGATACGGTCGGTTATATGCCGCTGGAAGGGCTGCTTTCCTGCGGAACACTTCCACAGGACCATTACTGCACGGCCTGCTGGACAGGCAAATACAAAATACCCATAGACGTTGCCGTAAGCAAATTCGCTCTCGAACGTCATCAGATGGTTATGTTCGAAGAGATAGATAGTGAATAAAACAGATGCTTGACATATTTCTATCATAAAGATGACGACCTGACCAAAGATTACCGGACCATGTATTTCTTTGTAGAAATCGGCAGAAAATGCATTTACCCATAGACGCTTTGCTGACCACCGATTAGAATTTTGCTTTTAGTGTCTCAACAAATCAAGTTATAAAGCGAAGCGTATTTGCCGAAGAAAGAAGTGAAAAATGCGAATCAAGGCAGTGGAGGCTACAGGGACCAAGAATCGTGCAAGCTCAGTCGGACTCACAAAATTTATAGGACGGGGGACCATATACAATGCCGAAGAAAAGACTGAAAAAGAAAAAACCAAAGGCACTGCTTTCTCCAGCTCAGGAGCACAAGCTCGAGGGTAAGTTTGTTGCCTTAAGTAACGGCCACGAAAAGAAGGTCATTGCCTTTGCGGATACTTACAGCGATTTGCTCAAAGAGGTCAAGAAGACGGTAATAAAGACCGCATTCTGTATAATTTCACTACCCAAGCAAGGGGTTCTTTATAGCCACTGAGGGCTTCTAATGCCAATTCACGACTTTCCTTTTACCACACAGCGAGGGATTGCTCGGCCTATGTTATGGGTTAGGGTATCTACTCCAGAGGGCACAAAAAGAACCAGCCCTCTACTAGCGAAAATAGACACGGGGGCTGACGGATGTTTTTTCCCGGCCGATATCGCAGACGAGCTTGATTACAAACTGGACCCTGAAGAATCTGTTGAGGTAGTGTCGTCCATTGGAACAGGGTTCGCGTATCCACCACATAAATCGACCATAGAGGTCTTGGAAATGTCGGCAGATGGCTTGGCCGGCAAGAGGCTTCGTAGCATACCTAACGTCCCCATCTATTTCGTCGAAAAGGGCACACAGTTCCTTCTTAGAACTAAGGGGTTCTTAAACCGTTGCGTTCTTACAGTTGACTATCTGAACCAAGTGTTTTCGCTTGCACTCCGCGAGTAGTTACCTACAAACAGCCGAGTGAAGGGAAGAAGCAAAGAATACAAGTACCTGTTTAGCAACTGTGTATTGAACTACCAATGATGAGAGACTAAATGATTGTCGGCCTTTTAACTGCTCATCTATATTTTCAGGGCATTGGTTCGCTGAAGGAAAAGCGCAGCATCATCAAAGGCCTTACCGGACGGCTGAAGAGTAGATTCAATATCTCAGTTGCCGAGGTTGAGCATCAGGACAGCAAAACAACCGCCGTCATCGCCGCTGTTATAGTTTCCAACGACTCTCGCTTCACAAAGCAGCAGCTCGATGCCATCACCAATTTTATGCGTAACGATGGCCGATTCTACCTCGGCGATGTCCAGCGCGAAACCTTCGGCGCCTGAGGTGTGCCTCCCGCATTGTATTTCGCGGTCTTCATCCCGAACCAATGGTTCGACAGGCTCACCATCAGATTCGACAAGGGCTTCGACTGAGCTCAGCCGAATGTCCTCATTACAGGCCCGAGTGGAGTCGAGGGATTGTTTGCTCAAAGTCAGTGATGTCCATATCTTCAGAAAGAAACACCTGCAACAGTTCAATTGGTGCAGGACATCTACACATCAAGGTTCTGGACTTCCAGAGCGTGGTCACGGATGAAGTTCCGCCGCGCCTCCACGTCTTCGCCCATCAATATACTAAAAAGCCTGTCTGCCTCACCGGCATCATCGAGCTTGATGCTCAGCAGGGTTCTGGTCACAGGATTCATTGTTGTATCCCAGAGCTGCTCGGCATTCATCTCGCCCAAGCCCTTGAACCGCTTTATCTCAACTCCCTTGCCGCCTATCTGCCTGATGGCCGAGCAGACCTCACCCAGCGCGGCAATCTCAATCTTTTCTTGCCCATTTGTTATCTGAAATTTAGTGGGCAGGGCCTCTCCGGAAACAGCCTTCTGTGGCTTCAAAAGGAAATCCTGCAAATCAAGACCAAACTCCTTCTTCAGTTTTTCATTTAAGCGGTTGATTCGCGTAACCTCGTGAAGCTCTTCGGCAACAACGGATTCCTCTTCTATACCCTTACCTTTAATCCGCTCCTTGAGCTGGTCAACTCTCTTTTCGTAATCATCAAGCTCGTAATAAACTTCCTCACGGTCTTCAATGTAAATCCGAAATCGCGGCAGGCCCCCTTTACGTGCACTGTAATAAGCACCGACAAACTCGGCGATATTAATCCCACGCCTCGTCAGAACTACAATATTACGCTCGACCTCGGCCAGCATTTTCACCAGCTCGGAAAGCTCTTGCTCTGAAAATTTCTGGGGACTTTTTGCTTTTTTGCCCTTCTGCCCGTCTCTTATAACAAGCTGCGTCCCTTCAAGTCCGCGAGCAATCATCCGCCTGCGCATCTCAGATTCACTAAGGATATATTCAGATTTTTTCTGGCCCTTGAAGGTAACCTCATACAGGGGAGGCTGTGCAATATAAATCATTCGCTCAAGAAAAAGCTGCTGCATCTGTCTAAAGAAAAATGTTAAAAGCAGCGTCCGTATATGCGCCCCATCCACATCGGCATCGGTCATCAGGATAATCTTGCCATACCTGCATTTGCTTATATCGAATTCATCCGTCCCGATTCCGGTCCCCAGAGCACTGATGATGGTCTGGATTTCCTCGTGAGCAAGCATTTTTTCCAGCCGGGCCTTTTCAACATTAAGGATTTTACCTTTGAGCGGCAGAATAGCTTGTATATTTCTATCGCGCCCGGCCTTGGCCGACCCGCCGGCCGAGTCGCCCTCTACAATAAAGATTTCAGTTGAATGCTTCTCTTTGGAGGCACAGTCCCACAATTTCCCCGGCAGGTTCGCCGCAGAAAGAGCACCTTTGCGCCTGGTCAATTCACGCGCCTTTCTCGCAGCCTCCCTGGCGGCGGCCGCCTGAACCGCCTTCAGAATGATTCTTTTTGACTCCGCCGGATGCTCCTCCAGATAATGCCCGAGCTGTTCATTAACCACAGTCTCGACAAAGCTGCCGACCTCCGGATTAGTCAGCCGCACTTTCGTCTGCGCCTCAAAATGTGGCTCGGCAACCTTCACTGCCACAACCGCGGTCAGCCCCTCCCTTAAATCATCGCCGACAGGCGCCTGCCCATTCTTTATCAGGTCATTGGTCTTGGCATAATAATTCATCGACCTGGTTAAAGCCGTTTTTAACCCCGACAGATGCGTGCCGCCGTCAATATTGCGTATGTTATTGGCGAAGGCCAGCACGTTCTCCGTGTAGCCATCGTTATACTGCAGCGCCACTTCACAGCTCACTCTCGCTGCCGCATCCTCCTTGGCCAGATAAATAATATCCGAGTGCAGCGTTTCTTTGCCCTCATTAAGATGTCGGACAAAGGCTCTGATTCCTTCTTCGAACCTGAACGCCTCCCTCTTGTTGACCCTGTCGTCTCGCAAGCTAATCCGCAGGCCGGCGTTCAAATATGCCAGCTCCCTCACTCGCTGTAAAAGGGTATCGTAGTCGAACTCAATGTCGCCGAATATTTGACTATCCGGCATAAACGATATCTTTGTGCCCTGCTTGGTGGTCGGCCCTATCTCCTTTACAGGCGCACGCCTGACTCCTCTGGCGCATTCAAAATGATAGTGCCTCCCGTCACGATACACATCTGCTTCGAGCCATTCACTAAGAGCATTCACCGCACTGACCCCTACCCCATGCAGTCCGCCGGCGACCTTATAGCTGTCGGTGTCGAACTTCCCTCCGGCATGCAGCTTTGTCAGCGCTACCTCCAGAGCGCTTACCTTCGCTTCCTTATGCTCTTCGACCGGGATACCCCGCCCATCGTCCTCAACCGTGCAGCTGCCATCGGCGTGGATACGCGCGGCTATCTCGGTACAGAACCCAGCCAACGCTTCATCTATTGAGTTATCCAATACCTCGTGCACCAGATGATGTAATCCGCCGCTTCCACGGTCCCCAATATACATCTCCGGGTGTTTGCGCACTGCTTCTATGCCCCCCAGTATCTTTATCTTGCTGGCATCGTATTTATGGTCTTTCATAGAATTCCACTATATGTATATCGGACTTATCCCGCGACAAACTATCGCAATTTTCCACCCTCGCTCTTAAAAATCCTGCTCAGGCGAGACTAACTTTGATTTTCTCTACTGGAATACGTGGGTGCTGGCGACTCAGCTCTCCCAAAAGCTGTGAGCTGCACATCTGTAGCTCATACATATATGCCGCCGAATCTACTGCTATCTTAAGCTGCCCACCGAAAAGGCCGGTAATCTGACAGTGCTCGACAAGCCCGGATGGCAGAACCTGGCTGAAAACCTGTGCTACTACCTCAATATAGCCCTGCCGATTCAAAACGTGGTTGTCCATAAACTCTTGTAACACCTCACCTAACCTTACCGCTCCTGTATCTTTACGAGCCTGTCTATTCGCCTCGCTTCGCCCTTGCTCAATAGGCCTGACACTATCCCGTATATAGCGTTTTAGATTCTGCACTTTATGGACACCACTATCGCGCTTAGGTTGACCCGCCAGACTTACGGCGGGCTAACCCGCAGACTTTAACCTAAGTTAATCGGCATCAGAACATAGAGGAAATTCGCTCCGCTTTTAATCACGCCGGGCCTGTCAGGCTGACCTAACTCTAACTCAAACTCCGGCGTCTTGATAACCCGCAGAGCATCAACCAAAAATTGCGGATTGAACCCTATTTCTATTGGCTCGCCCTTATAATCAACCACCATATCTACCTGGGCATCTCCCGTCTCAGGAGCTCTACAGGAAAACATGATTTTATCCTTTCCTATCGATAGCTTAATGCCCCTCGATTCTTCACTGGTCAGTAGCGCCGCCCGGCGAACTGCGCTTAGTACCGCCTCGGTCGGAAGTGTCATCTTGTTCTGGTAATCGGCGGGGATGATGTCCTCATACTTGGGGAAGTTGCCTTCAACAAGATTCGAGCTTATGATTACATTACCACAGCTCATTATTATCTGGTTCTCGGCCAGCTTAACCGCAACGGTATCTTTCTCGTTGCCGCCGACTTTTTCCAAGAGAGCCATTGTTTTTGCCGGCACTATTATATTTGGGCCGCCTTTGTGCTTGGCAGGAGCGGAGGTTAGATTGACTCTGGTGCGCGCTAATCTCCTGCCGTCAGTCGATACCAGCAATAATTTCTTGTCCCGTATCTCCCATAGCACCCCGTTAATCGCATAACGACTGCTTTCTCTGGCTGTGGCAAACAAGCATTGTTCTATCCCTACTTTGAGATTTCCTAAGCCAACTATAAGGTCGGCCTCGCCTTCAAAACCGGGTACTATGGGATACTGAGATGCCTCTTGACCAAAAATCGTAAATCGACTGTCTGCTCCTTTAACATGACAGGTGCCTTCGGTAACCTCTACTGCCAACACTTCATCTGTGCTTTCTCGCACAACGGCCGCCAGCCGGTCTGCCGGAACAACAACTTCGCCTTCCTTCTGCACCTCTACTTCAGGAATCAACTGGCTAATTCCAACTTCTAAGTCTGTTCCATAGATGCGCACTTCCTTGTTCTGTGCAGTAACTCGAATGCAGCGAAGTATTGGCTTGGGTGTTCGGCTTGGCACAACTGCGGTTACTAATCCTAACGCCTCAACAAAAGCATTTCTGTTAAAATTGATTTTCATATCATCCTCTTTGTCTCAAATCTCAACTACTCTAAAATTGAATATGCTTGTAAAACAAACAGTCGTAGTTTACCTATGTTCAGAGAATTCTGCAATCTTTTTTACTTAAAAACTTGTCTGTTTCAGTGCGTTTTTATCAAAATTTCGCCCGCTTTTTATTTTATTCATCACAATCAGGCGGTTTCTCCGCTCCGCATCTTACGGAGGTAGAATTTTGTTAATTATATTTATTATTTAATAAATAGTTATTAGTAGTATTCATATACCCTGTTTGGTTGTTAGGTTTAAGGAAAAACTGACATTAAAGTTTTGTCATAGTGAGGGTTATAAACATAAGAAAGCATATTTTTATTGTGGATAACTTGTGAAATTTAAGTTGAAGATATTGTTAGGAAACGGAAGGGTCGTAGAATATCGCTTAATAATGTTATTTTCTGCCAAATTCTCACGGGACTCCCAACAGCTTACCTAACAGCCTATACTGTCCTTCTTGCCTGTATGCAGCAAAGCACAAGCTGTTCCGAGAGCGTCTATCCTGAAAATTTTGCAAAATTTTCTTGACAAATATGTTTATCACTTAACAATATACATCTTAATAATCTTTAAGAGTTTAATAAGAGCGTCAAATGTTGTTAGAAGCAGAACTTGGTTTTCGAAATACTGTAGTGCTATTGCCGCATAAGGCCCTGCTTAGCGCATACTATACAGCAACTCGGCTGAAGAAAAGGGCAACTGAATTCCTTCGCCCGTTTGGTTTGACGGACGTGCACTTCAACGTCCTGATGCTGTTGCAGCACCAAAGTAGGCCAAGTGGCGGATTAAGCCAGGCCCAGCTAAGCAGGATGATGCTTGTAAATCGAGCAGATATCACTTCGGTTGTAGATAGGATGGAAAAAGCAAAGCTGGTCAATCGAACCGCGATACCAGCCGACCGGAGATGCAATATTATTAAGCTCACCAGCAGGGGCAAACATTTGCTGGCGCAAATCGAGCCGCTTTACTTTGAGGAGGTCAAAAACATAATGAACGGCCTGAGCGAAAAAGAACAGGCCCAACTGGTAGGAATGCTGGAGAAAATTCGGACCAGAATCGCCAATAATAAAAGAGAGGAACAGGCTGCACGTTTCGGATTATTAAAAAGTGAATAGCAGGATTATACCTGCCCAACACGCATTTTGATGGAGGCAGTTTATGGACGACAGGATGCGACAGGATGTAACGGAACAAGGAAGGGCACAGCAATACAAGGCCGAGCTCCTCAGGGCCGGCGACAGCGTTTATATGGGCGTTGACATCGGCTCCACCAGCAGCGACCTGGTCGTCCTCGACCAGGCAGGAAAAGTTCTCTTCTGTGACTACAAACGTCATCTCGGCAAACCCTTGGAGACCGTGCGTGCACAATTCGAGGCGGTCTTTCAACACATACCTATCTCGCAGGTCGCTCTCGCAGCGGCGACCGGTAATGTAGGACGCTTCTTTGCTAAGCTGGTTGACATTCCCTTCGTAAATGAGGTTCCTGCGCAGGCTGCGGGCATCTACCATTTGTATCCACAGCTAAAGCAGGCGACCATAATTGATATGGGCGGACAGGACAGCAAGCTGATTTTTCTATCTGCCCGGCAAGGCGCTCCAAGGATTCGCGATTTTACACTCAATACGGTCTGTGCAGCAGGCACAGGCTCTTTTCTCGACCAGCAGGCGCAGCGGCTAGGCATCTCCATCGAGGGTGAATTTGGTCGCCTGGCGCTGGAGAGTAAAAACGTGCCGCGAATGGCAGGCCGTTGCTCGGTCTTTGCTAAAAGCGATATGATTCACCTTCAGCAGCAGGCTACGCCTATGTATGATATACTGGCCGGCTTGTGCCTTGCATTGGCTACAAATCTTAAGGGCAACCTCGGTTGCGGACGAGAATTTGTAAAGCCGATTATTTTTACGGGCGGCGTGGCAGCCAATATCGGTGTTGTAAAGGCCATTGAGCAGGTCTTTGAGACGGCTGATGGCGAGTTGATTGTCCCGCAGCTGCATTACTTTACGGGCGCAATCGGTGCGGTCCTTGTTGCTAAGCAGAGGGCCGGCCGAGGCGATGCCTCACGAAAAACAGGGACAATTCAGCTTGAAAAACTCAATAGCCATTTGCAGCAACAGGGCTTGGCTCTTCAGCACGCACCTCGCCGTGAACGTCTGCCGATACCTCTGTTACCTCCTGCGCAAAGTCCTGTTTATGAACATTTACTCCAGAGTGCAACTGAGCCAATAGATGCTTATGTCGGCCTCGATGTCGGGTCCTTGAGCACAAAGGTTTTGGTTATGGATCGGCAAAAGCGAATCCTCGCCAAGGTGTATCTGATGACGGCAGGCAGACCTTTGGAGGCCATCCGCCAGGGACTTGATATTGTCGGCAAAAAGGTCGCCGGAAAGGTAAGGATTTTGGGTGCAGCCAGCACCGGCTCAGGCAGGTATCTTACAGGCGACTTCATTGGGGCAGATATAGTGATTAATGAAATCACCGCCCAGGCCGCTGGCGCAGCAATAATCAATCCGCAGGTCGATACCATTTTTGAAATTGGCGGCCAGGACAGCAAATACATATCGCTCGAAAACGGCGTTGTCGTTGATTTTGAAATGAACCACGCCTGCGCTGCCGGCACAGGCTCATTCCTCGAGGAGCAGGCGCAGCGGCTGGGAATAAGTATTAAAGACGAGTTTGCAGAGCTTGCTTACAAGAGCCAGGCCCCCATAAAACTTGGCGAACGATGCACGGTATTTATGGAGTCGGACCTCTTGAGCTATATGCAGCAGGGCGCACAGACACCTGACCTTGTGGCGGGATTGAGCTATTCGATTGTCGCTAATTATCTTAACCGTGTTGTCGGTCGCCGCAAGATAGGAAACAATATCTGCTTCCAGGGCGGCACGGCTTATAACAAGGCTGTCTGGGCGGCCTTTGAGCAGGTTGTCGGCAAGCCTGTTATGGTCCCTGACCATCACGAGGTAACAGGGGCCTTAGGAGCCGCCGCCATCGCAGCAGAATATATGCAAAAGAGAGCCGCTAATGAAGGAAGTGTCCCGAAAAGCAGCTTTAGAGGATTTGAAAATCTTGTTTCACTTAAATATAGCGTGGAGTCTTTCACCTGCGAGCATTGCCCGAACCATTGTGAGGTAAAGAAGGTGCAATTGCCCGGGGCGGACCCCCTACACTATGGCTCGCGCTGCGATAGATACAACCTGAAAAAGAAAACAACCAAAACCGAAGAACTCGGCGCATTTGAGTATCGTAGGAAGATTTTGTTTGAATACGCCGGCTTTGCCGATAAAGCAGTTCCACAAAAACAAACCTCGACAAAAACATTCGAGGGCAAGTCTAAGGCCAGAGTAGGTATTCCTCTATCTCTGATTTCCTGGCAATTTCTGCCGCTGTATTCGCGGTTTCTCAAATCGCTGGGCTTCGAGGTGGTCCTGTCCGGCCAGACGGACAAGCGCATAATACGAATCGGCATCGAGTCTGTTACCGCCCAGCCCTGTTTCCCGGTGAAGGTTGCTTTTGGCCACATTACACAATTGCTCGAAAAGAAAGTTGACTATATCTTCCTGCCCAGCATGGTTTCAGCGCCGGCCAGCTTCCCCATCAATAAGCACAACCAGGTTTGTCCTTACGTTCAATCCTTTCCATACCAGGCGAAGGCGGCTTTTGCAGGCAAGCTTGGCAAAGCAAAAATCGTGACCGCCCCCATCCGGCTTGGTGAAGGCTATAAATTAGTGGAGAAAAGTTTTATCGCTCTTGGCAGGGAGCTGAACGTGTCTGCAAAAGAATCCCGCAAGGCTCTCAAGGAAGCCCTGGCAGCGCAGGAGGGTTTTGAGCAGGCACTGAAGGATAAGGGGAGGGAAATTCTCAGGCGAATCGGTCCCGTCCAGAAAGTTTTTGTCCTTGTCTCCCGTCCATATAACGGCTGTGATGATGGTATGAATCTGCAGTTGCCCAGAAAACTTTCAGAGCTTGGTGTTCAGATTATCCCGATGGATATGCTTGATGTTAATTCAGCCGAACTGACCGACCAATCACTGCACGAAGATATCTATTGGTCGTATGGCCAGAGAATTTTAAGGGCTGCTGAAATAATACGGAGAGACCCGCGGCTTTTTGCCATTTATCTTTCAAATTTCAGTTGCGGCCCCGACTCTTTTATTTCGACTTTCTTTAAGGACATTATGGGTCAAAAACCTTGCTTGCAGCTGGAGATTGATGAGCATTCCGCCGATGCCGGCGTCCTTACCAGGCTGGAAGCATTCCACGAGAGCCTGAAGAACTACCAGAGCGGTTCGGCAGAACAGGCCTCCGCAATAAAGAAACCCCCTGCCCGCTGTTCCCTCAACAGGCAGAGAACTCTGTATATACCGTATATGGGCGATGCTGCTTATGGTATGGCTGCGTGCTTTAGAGCACACGGGCAGCCCTCTGAGGTTCTCCCTCTGGCGGATGAAACAGCCCTCTTACAGGGAAGGCAGTTCACCAACGGCAAAGAGTGCCTGCCCTGTGCTGTAACAATAGGCGATATGATAAAACTGATAAGAGGCCGGGACTTTGACCCTGCAAAAGCGGCCTTCTTTATGCCGGCGGCTTCGGGCCCTTGCAGGTTCGGATTGTATAACTGCCTGCAGCGGCTTGTATTGGAGTATGCCGGGATAGAGAATGTTCCTGTCATTGCCCCCAATCAGGACAGCAGCTTCTACCAGGAGTTTCAGGACAGCCTTAATCCGCCTGGCGGCGAAAAGCGGACCAGCTCGACCAGCTTTATGACAGCTATGTGGATTGCCATCATTGGAATGGACTTGCTGCATAAAGTTATTCTTCGTCTGCGGCCTATTGCAAAAGACCCCCAGAAGGCCCAGAGGGTTTATGATTATGCACTTAACCAGTGGGTCAAGGCGGTTGAAGGACGCACAAAATTATCCGGGATGTGCCGGCTTATGGAGAGTCTCGCTGGCGAATTTTCTACGGTTGAATTAGACCGGACGATTCGAAAACCCAGGATAGGAATCGTTGGTGAAATCTATGTCCGAAGTCACCCGTTTGCTAACGACAACATTGTCGCTCGACTCGAGCAGCTCGGTGCGATTTGTGATTTGGCTTCGCTGGCAGAGTGGATTTATTACACAAACTATATCAGGCGAAAAATGGCGCGGCGAAGAGGCCAGTTAGGGAACTTGCTTACAAACATAATCTTTAACCGCCTGCAGCATAAGATTGAAAGAAAAATTGCAGCGCCTCTCGAAAAAAGATTCGGCAGATTGGCCGAAGGTCATATAGAGCAGACAATCGCGGCCGCGGAGCCTTATTTACACCATTCGTTTGAAGGCGAGGCAATCCTGACCGTAGGCAAAGCCGTTGAGTATTATCACGATGGATTCGGCGGAGTTGTGAATGCGATGCCTTTTACCTGTATGCCTTCAACGATAGTCAGCGGCCTGTCTCCGACTATAAGTGCCGACTGCGGCGATATGCCTATTTTGAGTCTGAGCTTTGATGGCCAGGAAGACTCGACCCTGACCACCCGCCTCGAAGCATTTGTCGAGGCCGCCAGAGAACGCGTTTTGACAGGTTGCTCACCCAGTCCTGTCTCAGCACCTGTGCATATTTAGCCCGCATATTTCATAAATTCCGCCAAAACGCTGTCTTTACCCGCCGTTTTTTTGGGTGGGTCGGGGGTCATTGCGGGACCGCCACAGGCGAAGCGAAAAGGCAACCTGTTCCTCTCCCGTTTCTCTGTCCTGTCTTTTTACGCTTGTCCTTTTCGTATATCTCATATAGTTTCCGTTTGAATCCTTTTGCGTCGTTTTCATAGATGTTTTTGAAGGCCTCACGGCTTCTACTTATCATTCCTTTAGTATAATAAAACATCAAACTCAACTTTAGACCTCTTAACAACCTATTGTCCCAATTAGTAGAGACGTACTGTCCGTTAGCACTGTCAAGAGACCGAAAGCGCATCGGATACGCTAATGCTCCTAACCTGTTGATCTCACTAATCCGATAGTAAAAATATTCTGGCGTATCATTATTCTCATCAGAGTTATATAAAACATAAACTCTTATGTCCCTAAATCCATGCTTTTGAGCTAACTGGATACTTCTCTGTATATGCCCATCCTCAGAGCAATTATCAAATGCAAGCCTTAGTGGTGTGATTTTTATTTGCCTGAGTAGTTTTACTTTGTCCTCATCAAGTAATCTGCAATCTAAACCTTGATTAAAATCGATTCCCGTTATGCCCGCTTTCCGAAACTTCATCAGTCTTCTAACATCCTTTTCAAAGTTTGGTGATGCAAGCCAGTTATTATCCCAAAAAATTATATTTGCCTTAGTAACATCGATATCTTCAGGCCAATCTTCTTTTACCATAAATTCAGGTTCGTGCCTTTTAACGGCACAGAAACGGCAATTTCTTGGGCAGCCCCGCGTCGTAAAACTGAGTGAGTAAGACAAACCGGGATACCAGGAATAATCTGGCGGGCAATTCTCAGCACCGCGAAGGAGACCTATATGCGGTTCGATACCTGTTTTTTTCTCAATGTATTCCGGCATAAGAGTCGCCATAATTCCACCTACCCTTATGCGGGCACCCGGGAACTTGTTTTTGTAATATCTTATTGACTCGATCACATAGTGAGCCTGATAGGTAAATAAACTGGTTATATATATGATGTCATAACGGTCTTCAAACTTTTTATAACATTTTTCCTTTTCTTGAAAGTCGTCAATTAATGGATTATGAGGTGTGTCCTTAACAAGCTGAACCATATCACCTTTGCGTTTGTGCCATGTCGAAATTTTCAAGAGGCCCAAAGGCGGATAAGAATTATTATAAGCTGGCTCAACAAGAAGCACGTTCTTCATGGAATTCCCCTATTATAGTTTTTGTCTAAGCACCGCATCATGAATATGGTATAAGTATTGCTCTTGTGCCATGCTCATAGCTATAGTAACGGCTTCTATCTCACCACCGGGGATCCGAAGAACTTTTCCGGTATCAAGGTAATCTCTGGATATAAATCGGCAGAAAGCTTCGCCCACCAGCTCTGCATACATTGCTCGAGATCCTTCATCATTAAATTCTAAGTTGTTTTCAAAATACCTACTTATCCCGGGAAATTTAACGTAAATCCATATGATCCCGCTATGCTCATCGTAACGCACCCGCTGAGAGGGATTTCCTCCTCTATCTGCTTTGATTTCCCGAAAAAATCCCCCTTTTCTTTCTGGCGTCTTTCGCGGCCCGATTTTCCCTGGTGGCGCAACCCGCACATTTGCAGTTGCGATATGGTCGCTAAATTTACAAGTTATGGTTGCCTCCTCCTTATCTGTTTTACCTACTACCCGAAAATTTCCATAATAAAGAAGTACGCGTTCACGATGCGGCTGAAGGGTTACAATAGGATTTAAAATTTGGATATGAGTAGAGTTACTTGATTCGACCTTTGCTTGGTAAGGACCGGGGCCAATACCAACAATAGTTATTGGGGCATAAACAGAAAAAGGGCGTTCTTTATCAATTTCAAGGTTTGCATATGGAGGTTTAATGGTTAGTTCCTCTATCTTTTCATGACCGGGGCCGATATCTATAGGTGTCTCAGAAAAATGTTCTTTTGCAAGCCTATTTAGCAAAGAGCAAATCGCCATATTTAATTTATTCACTCTTTCTGACGATTTGCGAACTGGTTCTACTACAAGTTGTCTTCTTTTTTCTTCTATAAAAGGTTCCAGTATTTGTTCTACTTCGCGTTTCAAAACGTCACAAACTTCCTGTCGCCATTCGATTCCAACTCTATTAAGGTCGAGTAGAGCTTCTCCACTTCTCAATCTTTCGGCTAGATTTGGCCAGATTACTTCTCCAAAGAAGAAACGTCCTGCATTTTCACTCTGGTACTTAAAAAGCTGATTATCAAGAATAGCAGCTTGGGTTTTTATTAATAAACCCGCTCGAGCGAAAGAATTATTATATGGGCTTTCTAATTCCTCGCCGCTTTCGTAGATTTTCAACTCAATATTATCTCCGCAACCAGGTAACTTTATAAACTGGTCAACCAACTTTTCTTTGACCCTTGGTGCCTCATATGAAATCGTCTCAAAAATTTTCAGGCTACCTTTTTCTGGAGATTCAAACTCTAAGATAATCTTCCTATTCGTTGCCGAATTAATATCTCGAAGAGCATAATGATCTCTGACCCAGGGAACAAAATTTCCTAAGGGCGGGCACTTTATTTTTTCGTTTGTCACAATTATTTTTACTACTGTTCCGTTGCCTTCCGTAATACCAATTTCTTTCCTCTCTTCATTGGTTGGCGTATACGGCTCTTCAAGGAGCCTACGCTTCGGCTTGTTGCTTTTTTTATCTGTCCACACTTCAGCAATAGATAACTTATTATCCTTTATAGAGTAAATTTCACCTTTGCCCAAAGCTATAATTGCCTCTTTTAAGCCTCTTCCAAATAACCCTCTAACACTTTTCCCTTCCTCAAATCCACTAGCTTCGCCGGCAAATATTAAGGCCTTCTCAAGCTTTTCCTTGTTCATTCCTTCCGCGAAATCTATCGCTTCGAGCCTCTCACACTTGCCACCTTTTAACCTCCGAACGCGTATTCTAATTTCACCTTTATCTGAAATACCGTCCCTTTCGAGTCTTTTGTAACTGTCATCGCTGTTAGTCACAAGCTCGACTATTGCATCATATAAGTAACGAATGGTCGCATAACTCAGCTGTAGAGTTATCCTCGCGTCTATGGGGAGGTCTTGCGGCTCTTCAAACTTTCTTTGTAAGCGTTCAGGCAGATTTTGCTAAATTGCCTGCCGTTTTTATTAATGATGGAACGGGAACACCGTCTAAATGACAACAACAAGCTTGACGCAAATATTCAATAACACTTCTACCCTGCAAA
>Ga0315279_10001393_pt1 | contig 40619 bp, 36 predicted proteins | sample YL17G06_20_MG_FD_203694 | JGI IMG/M metagenome (GOLD analysis project Ga0315279, IMG submission 203694) | Sediment microbial communities from Yellowstone Lake, YNP, Wyoming, USA - YL17G06_20 | ecosystem: Environmental > Aquatic > Freshwater > Lake > Sediment | place: USA: Wyoming | collected...
TCTCCTGTTATTGCAGGAGAGGGAAGGGGAGGGCCAGGGTGGGGATGGGAGAGGTCTATGTCATCTCCCGCACTTTGGGAAATCGTATAGCCACAAACAGTCCGTACCCAAGCGAAAGCCATGCACCAATACCCACCGACAGCGGCGCGCCGATCCAATCAGCCACGATCCCGGCCTGCAACCCGCCCACGCGCATCATCCCCTGGAACGTCAAAGAGTACAAACTCATCACGCGCCCGCGCAGCTCGTCGGGCGTGACGATCTGCAACAGTATGTTCGCCAGTGCATTTTGCCACACAAAGCTGATACCCGCCAGGATCATTAGCGCCAATGAAAGCACAAACGAGCGCGACGCCGCAAAGAACAAGAGCACCAGCGGGAAGGCCAGATTGCCTGCCGTGAGCATCCGCCCCCGCCGGGCATTCTCCGGCAGTGAGGCCACCAACAACGCGCCCGCCACTGCGCCAATGCCCACTGCCGTCAACAAGATTCCCAGCGGCAGCGCCTCCGGGGCCTGGCAGCGCATCAGCGGCTGTGCGCCGCCGCACAGCCAATTCACCACCGGCTCGGCATTCTTGCCCAGTACGCTGTCGGCAAACACCGGCATCAGCGTGTTATACGGCATCGAAAGAAATGCGCTCACCGCGATCAAGCTGATCAGCACGACGATGGCTTGCTGCTTGAGCACAAAACGCACGCCCTCGATCATGTGTGAAGTCAGAGCGGCGTCTTGGCGCGAACGCGAGGACTGCGGCAGGTTGCGCATCATCAGCAAGCAGACAATGACGGCGACAAAGCTCAAGCCGTTGAGAAAGAACGCCATCCCTTCGCCTGTCACCGCTACAGCCAACCCCGCCAACGCCGGGCCGAGCGCCCGCGCGCCGTTGAACATGGCCGAATTCAGCGCAATGGCATTGGTCAAGTCCTCTTTGCCCTCGACCATGTCCACGGTGAAGGCCTGGCGGGCCGGCATATCCACCGCGTTGGCCGCGCCCAACAGAAACGCCAGCACGTAGACGTGCCAAACCCGGACGATGCCGGCCCAGGTGAGCGCCGCCAGGATAAACGCCTGGGCGAGCATGATGGTCTGCGTGATGAGGATCACCGTCCGCTTGGGGAAACGATCCGAGATCGAGCCGCCCCACAGCGCCAGCGGCACAAGCGGCACGATGGCGATAAAGTTGACCATGCCCAGCGCCGCCGCCGAGTTGGTCAGCCGGTAGACGAGCACCTGTTGGGCCATCGTCTGCATCCAGGTGCCAATGTTCGAGGTGCCCTGTCCAACAAACCACAGCCGAAAGTTGCGATGGCGCAGCGCGCGGAAAGTCGTGGGCAAACGCAGCCCCGCTTCAGCCACCGCCGACGATTGAGGTAAAGCCATACAAACAGAGAGAGACCTTTCGTAGAATTGAGAAGCGAGGCGATTATAAGCCCGAAGTGCAATGGCGGCAAGAGACAAGAGATAGGACGCAAGATGCGGGAAGCAGGTGGCATAAAACAAAAAAGAGAAGGCCGCCCTTCTCTTTTCGTTCTAGCTCCTCGGCCTGGACTCGAACCAGGAACCCATCGGTTAACAGCCGATTGCTCTGCCTATTGAGCTACCGAGGAATGTCAGCGGGCGGGATTATACCCGAATCATTACAAGTCGTCAAATCAGAACCGTGCTTCACATTGATGAGAGGCGGTCTATACCAAAAACCTCAACGTCCAACCGTCGGGGTTCTCCATTTCAACTGATCACAGATCACCGATTACTGATCACTCTGTTAAATAATCCCTCAGCTTCCGGCTGCGATACGGATGCCGCAGCTTGCGTAGCGCCTTGGCTTCGATCTGCCGGATGCGCTCGCGCGTGACGCCAAAGAATTCGCCCACCTCTTCCAGCGTGTGCGCCTGGCCGTCTTTCAACCCGAAGCGCATCTCTAGCACCTCGCGCTCACGATCCGAAAGCGAGTCCAGGATGCTGTGCACCTGCTCCTTGAGGAGTTGCTTGGAAGCCGCATCTACCGGGCCAGGCTCCGTCGTGTCTTCAATAAAGTCGCCCAGCAGCGACGATTCTTCCGCGCCCACTGGCGTCTCCAGGCTCATCGGCTCCTGGCTGATGCGGACAATGCGCCGGACTTTGGTGGCGGCGCGGCGCAGTTTGCGGTCAAGCGAAGGATCAAGCGGCTGGTTCTGCGTCCAGGCTTGCCGCACAGCCGCCGTCTCTTGTGGCTCGAGCAACTCCATTTCCACCGCCATCTCTTCCGACGTCGGCTCGCGTCCCAACTCCTGGGTCAACTCACGTTGAGTGCGCGCCAAGCGGTTGATCGTCTCCACCATGTGAACCGGAATGCGAATGGTGCGCGCCTGATCGGCGATGGCGCGCGAGATGGCTTGGCGAATCCACCAGGTAGCATAGGTGCTGAACTTGTAGCCTTTGGTGTGGTCGAACTTTTCCACCGCCCGCAAGAGGCCGATGTTGCCTTCCTGGATCAAGTCCAGGAACGAAATGCCCCGCCCGATGTACCGCTTGGCGACGGACACCACCAGTCGCAAGTTGGCGCGGATGAGCGACTGCTTGGACAACGCGGCCTGGACCGGCACTTGGTCGAGCGTTTCGAGGATGCGCTTGCGTTCCGGCCAGGTCTTGGCCAGCGCCGCTACGGTGGGCAGCTTGCGATCGCCCGAGACAACTTTGCGCGCGGCAGCTTGGATGGCTTTGCCGGCCTTGCCGAGTGTGCGCCCCCCCGATTTACGCTTAGGGGGCGCCAAATGGTCGGCCAGCCAACCCAGAACTTCGGGAGGCAGCAGGTAGAGCGAGACATACATCTCGAACAGCACACCCAGCAAGGCGCTGGGCACGGGCTTTTTGTCGAGTTGGCCGTTGCTCAAAAAGGGGCGCAGCTTCGACTCGACATCCAGCGGTGCGCCTTGCCGCAACGCCTGCGCCTCGCGAACCAACGCAGCCAGGTTCGGCGCTTTGACACGAGACTTGCGGCACAGCGTTTGCACCGCGTCCCACGCAGCGCGCACATTCTGAAAAGTCTCGGCCAAGATCTCATCCGGCTTGGGCTGATGTCCCAGCCGCGCGGCGAGTTGGCTCTTGAGCTTGACCAGGCGCTCTTCGGCGCTCATCTGCGTGGCAAGCCACAACTCTTGATCGGGGTCGAGCAGCCGGACCTGGCTGATCTCTTTGAGATACATCCGCACGGGATCGTCGCCCAGCTCAGCGCCCCACTCTAACAGATCTGTCTCTTCCCCTTCTACGGCCTCGATTTCTTCGAGTTCAGCCTCATCCGGCTCTTCGAGGTCGAGAGGCTCTTCTTCCAGACTGAGATCGAGCAGGCCAATCACTTCGCCTTCGCCGGCAGCCGGCTCCACCTCGACCAGGCTGTCCGGCTCTTCGGCAATATTCAGTTTGATTTCCGGGTCGAGGACATCCTCATCCTGGGTTCCAGAAGATAAGCTCTGCATTCTCTCATTTCAGATTGGAAACGGCGAGCATCCGCCTTGCCTTGCGCCCATCTCTACGACTGTCGCCACGGATCGGCAGTGCTCAATCGCGCGATCTCGCCTGGCCAGCGCGCCTTTTGCAAACGGTTGATGACAATGGCGACGCGACTCACTTGCTCTCCCCAATCGCGCTCGGCCTCAACATCACCTCGCTCATTCGCATCACGGGCCTGGAAATTGAATTCGCGTTGCCAGAACCTCAGCTTGTGCTCGCGCAAGCGTAACGCGCTTTGCACAGCCTCGCGCGTCCAATCGAGCGCCTCGGTTGAAACCGGCAAGTGCGTGCCGGCTCGTGCAAGCGCATCCAAATCCGGCCAAAGCGTCTTGTCAACAAACTCGTGTACATCGTCTGCGGCCTGGTCTTGCGCAACGCGAATGGCGCGCAGGATCTCCCGGTGCGCCGCATCATCCAAATCGTCGTTGATCAACGGCTCCAATCCAACAGCCGTTAACGTCTCATCCACTTCCAAGAGAGCCACCGGCGCTTGCAGCAAGGCTGTCAGGCAATACACCTCCAAATCGGCCACTTTGCGCTCAACAACCGCCTCGACCGGTTTCGCGGGCCGTCGCGCTTTGGGCAACGCTGCGCCGCCGAGTTCTTCGAGCACGGCGTGCTCGTCCACGCGCAACAGCCGCGCCAATCGCTGCGCGTAATGCGCGCGCTCCACCGGGTCAGCCACATCCCGAATGATCGGCGCAACTTGGCGCGACAACGCGGCTTTCTCTTTCGGGTCACTCAGGTTGCGCCCGGCAGACAAGGTCTGGATGGCATATTCTACTACAGGTAGAGCATTTTCGACTAATCGCGGCCAACCGGCAGGATCGGCGCGGATGACTTCATCGGGGTCGCGGCCACCCGGCATTATTAACACGCGGATGTCTACCTGCAAATGACCTTCAAAATGGATCAGCCCGCGCGCATCGAACACCGGCGAGGCGTCTCGGTCGAGCGTCTCACGCGCCACGTCCAGTCCTCGCAACATGGCCTGCACCCCGGCCACATCCGGGTCGAGCGCGAGGATAAACTTTTTGCACAACCGGCCGAGCTGGCGGAATTGCGCTTCGGTCAACGCCGTGCCCATCGAGGCCACGACGTTGGCATAACCCGCTTGATGCGCGCCCAGCACGTCCATGTAGCCTTCGACGACGATAGCGTGCTTCGCCTCACGGATGGCGTTGCGGGCCAAGTCAATCCCGAACAGAACATGGCTCTTGTCAAAGAGCGGCGACTGCGGCGAGTTGAGGTACTTGGGCTCGTCACCCGTCAGCGTCCGCGCGCCAAAACCGATCGTGTGACCTTTGGCATCACGAATGGGAATCATCAGCCGCCCACGAAAACGGTCAAACACGGTGCCGTCGTCGCGCTGGACGAGCAACCCCGCTGCCACGAGCTCCTCGCGGGTATAACCGCGATTGCGCAAGTGACCTTCCAACACATGCCAATCGTCCAGACTGTAGCCGAGTTGGAAATTGACAGCGGTCTCGTCGGTGATGCCGCGCCCGACCAGGTGATCGCGCGCAATTTTTCCCTGCGGCGACGTCCGAAGCAAATTGTGAAAGTACGTCGTGGCGGCAGCCAGCGCCTGGCGCAGACGCTCGTTCTGCTTGTCTTCGGCTTCAGCCTGCGGTGTGCGCGCTTCGAGTTCGACGCCGGCTTTGCGGGCCAAGAGTCCCAACGCCTCGCGGAACTCGAGCCCGTCGCGCTTCATCACATACGTAAAAAGGTCGCCGCCGGTGTTGCACGCGCCAAAGCACTTCCACGTGCCCGTCTCCGGCCAGACGACAAACGACGGCGTGCGCGTGTTCGAGTGGAACGGGCAAAAGCCGGTAAAGCTTCGCCCGGACTTTTTGAGCTTGACCGTCTCGGACACGAGATCAACAATGTCAATTCGAGCCTTGATCTCGTCTATGACGCTCATGGGATAACTAACCCGCTTCCATCATTCGAGCAAGCGTCACAAACAGGCGATCACAATGAGGAGCAGCCTGACGCACCTTGTTAACATCCAACCGCTCCAGCAAATGCGAAGCATGGCGGGTCTTGTGATACTTGCCCTTACGCGTGTTCCGGGTGGCCGTTTCCAGAGATGATTTCAGCGTTGGTTTGTCAATCTCTTCGACTCGCAGGTTTTTCGGGATCGCGCTTTCCTGGAAGCCCGGCCCATAGTACTGATGCAAGGCGTCCAGATCTGCGATGAACCAAGCTTCCATCGTCTGAACCATCAGGTGGCAATTTGTGTTATCGGTGCCGAGCGAGTCCCAACCATCTTCGGGCCGGTTCTTGAGGTATGCCCAAGGAGTTTTGTCCACAGGGCCTTCTGAATCTACAAGCAGAACAACACAGGCAGCTGGATAAGTTCTTGTAGCAGCTCTAAAAGCCTTGTAAGTGTCTCCGCGCGATCCGCATAACCTGGGGGGCTCGATCTTGATATGGTTTCTCTTCGCCGCGTCATAGATTGGATCGAGGAAATAACGAAAGCCCTCACGCAGTTGAGGATCGCCCTCAATGTAGATGCGAATATGCCTTACCACCGCGTTCCCCCAATCTCACCCATTCGCCAGAGGGAACCCAGAGAGAAATCCTTTAGCCATTCTTCAAGCAGTTCAGGCTCAAGTCGCCGTAGGCGACTTCCCTTGCTCTCGTCGCGCTCACATACCAACACCGACTCGGGAGTAAGCGCGGAGACCAAATCAGCCGAATGGGTGGTGACAATCAATTGTGTGCGTTGAGACGCTTCGAGGAGCAACTCTGCGATGGTAGGCAATATGTCTGGATGCAGCCCCAGTTCTGGCTCTTCAATGCAAATCAATGGCGGCGGAGTCGGGTGGCAAAGTACAGCCAAAAGACAAAGATAGCGCAGTGTGCCATCCGATAGACGATTAGCGGGAATAGGCTGACCAAGGCCTTGTTCACGGATATATATCTGGACGGTGTTGCCATAAATCTTGATGGTAATGTCGCTGGCTGCACCGTAAAATTTTTTCAACTGGTCAATAACCAGTGATTTCACTCCGTGGTGTTCCAAGTCATTCAGCACCAGCCCCAAGTTACTGGCATCTTCTTCGAGAAAATCGGTGGGCATATCGGCCGGCTGCGGTTTTCGCGTTTCTGCCGCAAGCCCCATTGTCCAACTGCGATAGAGCCGCATATTGGAAAACTGGTTCCCCAAGTATGCCAGTTGTGGATACTGCACTGGAGCCTTAATCTGGGACAAAATGGACTGGTCTCTTTTCAGGCTCGTTCCTTTGTAAAGATACTTGTCGCCCTCTATGCGGGTGTTGGTTTCAGGGTCATATACACTAGGGTTCAGAACGGCTGTAGATTCATCCTCATAGGCGAAATAGACATCTCCTTGTCTATTCACTTCTGCTATCGTCTCGTTTACCACTTCTAGTCTTTGACCCACCATCGTGAAACAAATTTGGTAACGCAGCGGCATCTGACCTTCGGAATAATCTACAACTGCCTCGATCTCAGCAACCGGATTCTCTCTTCCACCTTTCCAAAGCCATTCACCGATGCCACCCCCTTCACGGACTGCCGCCGCAATGTCCTTCGGCATTGCGCGCAGCAATCCAATGGCCTCGATCAAATTCGACTTACCAGAAGCGTTTGGCCCGATCAGAACATTAAGGGGCTCCAGGGCAATCGCCTTGCCTTCACTCCCATAGGAAAGCAAGTTCTGTAACCGGAGAGTTTGTATAAACCTTTTGCCCTGCATCTCGGTTCCTCACGCATCAGCCGGCCTGCTGGTCCGGTAGTCGGACGGCCTAACTGCTTGACCATCTGACTACCGGACTATCAGACTAAAGGGCCGTTAGACTATTTCTCCCAGAAGAACTGCCACTCGCCGACGGACTGGCCGTTCTTGAGCATTGTGGCGATCTGGTAAGCATCAATGATGCCGACAATCCAGACGATTACCCCGATGCCGATGCATGACAAGAGGAGCGAGAGAACGATCAGGACAATCCCCTTCGTCGTCTGGCCCAAGTAAATCTGCCCCGCTCCGCCCGCGAGAATCAAACTGAGGATCAGGGCGATGACCGGATCCTTGGGGGGAGTAGCGGGTTGAACCTGCGTCTTGCTTTGAATCAGTGGCATGACATTTTCTCCTTTTCTATTATATGAATTGGGTTCGACCGACACTCCGCCGGCCGTCATTAGTCAAGTCGTCTGGTGGTCAAGTAGTCTGGCAGTCGTGAGTCCAACCAGCCGACCACACGACTACCAGACTACCCGACACTTGACTACCTGACTCTTCGACTACTATTTGTCGCGCGTGATGGTGCCGAGCGCGGCTTGCGCCGCCGCCAGGCGAGCCACCGGCACGCGGTACGGGCTGCACGAAACATAGTTCAACCCTGCGCCATGACAGAACTCGATGGACGACGGATCGCCGCCGTGCTCGCCGCAGATGCCGATCTCGATATCGGGCCGGGTCTTGCGGCCTTCAGTCACGGCCATCTTGACGAGTTGGCCCACGCCGTCGCGGTCGAGCACCTGGAACGGGTTCTCCGGCAGCACCTTGTCTTCGACGTAGCGCAGCAGGAACTTGCCTTCGGCGTCGTCGCGGCTGTAGCCGAACGTCGTCTGCGTCAGGTCGTTGGTGCCGAACGAGAAGAACTGGGCGTACTCGGCGATCTGGCCGGCAGTCAGCGCGCCGCGCGGCACTTCAATCATCGTGCCGAACTTGTACTCGATCTGGATGCCCCGCTCTTCCATGACCTGCTTGGCGACAGCTTCCAGGGCGGTCTGGCTGATCTTGAGCTCGTTGACGTGGCCGGTGAGCGGGATCATGACCTCGGGCTTGACGACAATACCCTTCTTGGTTTGAGCGCACGCCGCCTCAAAGATCGCGCGCACCTGCATCTCGGTGATGGCCGGATAAGTGATGCCCAGGCGGATACCGCGTAGGCCCAGCATCGGGTTGGCTTCGCGCATCGCGTTGACGGCCTTGAGCATGACATCTTTTTCTTCCAGCTCGGCCTGCATCTGTTTGACGGATTTCTCGCCCCGCTTCGCGTTGGGGCGATAGCCCTTGATCTTGCTCAACACGTCAATGCGCGTCTTGAGTTCGGTCACTTCTTCGAGTAGCGACTCAAAGCTGGGCAGGAACTCGTGCAACGGCGGGTCAATCAGGCGAATGATGACGGGCAGCCCGTCCATCGCCTCAAAGATGCCTTCAAAGTCGGCGCGCTGGAACGGCAGCAACTTGGACAGCGCCTTTTCGTAAGCCTTGACCGCGGCGTTCTTCTTGGCGGCCTTCTTGGCGGCCTCGACGGCCTTGAGCAGCTTGGCGTCGTCCGAGCGGCGCTTGAGTTCTTCTTCGGCGCGCTTGATCTTGTTAAAGTACGCCTGCGCCTCGGAAGCGTTGAGGATCATTTGCTGCACCCACGGCAGGCGCACCTGCTCGAAGAACATGTGCTCGGTGCGGCACAGGCCAATGCCCTTGGCGCCGAACTTGCGCGCCACACGCGCATCGCGCGGGTAATCGGCGTTGGCCCACACGTACAAACCGCGCGTCGGCGAGGAGCCGTAAGCCGGGCGACAGTCGCTGGCGCAGATTTCATCCGCCATCGCCAGCAGTTGAACCAGGTCAACTTCCTTGTCAAAATCGGGGGCAACCGTCGTGATCGTGCCTTCAAAGACTTGGCCTTCTGTCCCGTCAATCGAGATCGGATCGCCTTCCTTGACGACCTTACCATTGGCGACAAATTGCTTCTTTTCGGCGTCCACGCGGATCTCTTCGCAGCCCGCGACACACGGCTTGCCCAGCCCGCGCGCCACCACCGCCGCGTGCGAGGTCGCGCCGCCGCGCTGGGTGAGGATGCCCTTGGCGACGAGCATACCGTGCACGTCGTCCGGGTTGGTTTCCTGGCGGACGAGGATCACGGATTTGCCGGCCTTGCCCAGCTCTTCAGCGGTGTCCGCATCAAAGATGGCGATGCCGGTCGCCGCGCCGGGCGAAGCGTTGAGGCCCTTGGCCAACAGCTTGCCCTCTTTGGCGGCCTTTTGCTTGGCGGCCAGGTCGAAGCGAGGCAGGAGCAGCAGGTTGATCTGGCTGGCCTCGACGCGCTGGAGAGCCTCCTCCTTGGTGATGAGGCCCTCGCGCGCCATGTCCACCGCGATCTTGACGGCGGCCTGCGCGGTGCGTTTGCCGGAGCGGGTCTGGAGCATATAGAGCTTGCCGCGCTCGACGGTGAATTCCATATCCTGCACGTCACGGTAGTGCTTTTCGAGCATGTCGCAAATCTTGACGAATTGCTCAAAGGCTTCCGGCGATTCGTCCTTCAACTCGACGATCTTGCGCGGCGTGCGGATGCCCGCCACCACATCTTCGCCCTGGGCATTCAGCAGGTACTCGCCATAGAGCGTCTTTTCGCCGGTGGCCGGGTCGCGCGTAAAGGCGACGCCCGTGCCCGAGTCATCGCCCATGTTCCCAAACACCATCGTCACAATGTTGACCGCCGTGCCAAGCGTGTGCGAAATCTTGTTATAGTTGCGGTAATCCACCGCGCGCTTGCCGAACCACGAAGAAAACACGGCTTCCACGGCCTGGCGCATTTGCTCGATCGGGTCATCGGGGAATTCCTGGCCGAGTTCCTTCTGATACAGCGCCTTGTAGTCGGCGACGACATTCTTGAGCATGGCGGTGGTCAGGTCGGTGTCCTTCTTGCCCTTCGTCTTGGCTTTGTACTTGTCCAGGATGCGCTCGAACTTTTCGCCTTCGATGCCCTTGACGATGCGCCCAAACATCTGGATGAGGCGGCGATACGCATCCAATGCAAATCGCTTGTTGCCAGTCAGCGCGGCGATACCTTCGAGCGTCGTCGGGTTGAGGCCGACGTTGAGCACCGTATCCATCATGCCGGGCATGGAGAACTTGGCGCCGGAGCGCACGGACACCAGCAATGGATTGCTGGGATCACCCAACTTTTTTCCGGTCGCTTCTTCGACCTGCTTGAGCGCCTCAAGCGTCTGCTCCCACATGCCTTCGGGGAACTGCTTGCCGGCGTCAAAGAAAGCGTTGCAGGCTTCGGTGGTGATGATAAAGCCTGGCGGAACGGGCAACCCAGCGCGCGTCATCTCGGCCAGCCCGGCGCCTTTGCCGCCGAGCAAGTCGCGCATGTCCTTGTTGCCCTCACTAAAGAGATAAACCCACTTGGTCATTCTTGTTACTCCTTCGAATTTTGGAATTCTGATTTTGATTTCGGCGCACTAGACGCCCCATCAATTCCTTACAATCTGCGCGGCCCACATTATAGCCGCGTCCCCCTACTCACGCAACTTGAAGGGCCGGTAGGGGGACACCGGCTTACGGGCTTAGAACCCCTCGACCTTGCTCAGGTCAGCAATCCCGTGTGGCAACGCGGCGATGCGTTGCAAGAGCGCCAATCGCGTCTCGCGCACCGATGGGTCTTGCGCCATCACCAACACGTCCACGAAAAACTTGCCGATAGTCGGAACCATGGGCGCAAACGCGGCAAAGAACTTGTCCACGCTGCTGTGCAACGCGACCTGCGCCGCGCACTCTCGATAGGCATCGTGCAGCACGTGCGTCATCGGCTCCGGGTCGCGCGCGATGTCCAGGGGGAATGTTTCGGCGAACTCGCGCGTAATGCGGACGCAGCGCGCAAAGTTCGAGAGAATGTCATTCCAATCCGGGCGCGCGGCCCAACGCGTGAGCGCCCGGACCGTAATCCGCACGCGATACGGCACGTCGCCCTGCTCGGCCAACACCGCGTCCACCAAATCGTAGCGGTAGCCTTCGTCGAGCAGCAACACGCGCAGGCGGCCCAGGATAAAGGCGTGAACATCGCTCAACGTTGCACCGCGATTGGCGGCCACGCCAGCAGGCAAAACCTCAGCGGCAGCCTCTAGCGCGCGGCGCAACGAAAACGGCGCAACGTTTTCCACCAGCACCTGCACCACACCCAACGCCGCGCGTCTCAGCGCCCACGGATCAGTCGAGCCGGTGGGCGCCAACCCGACGGCGAACAGTCCGACCAGGCTATCCAGCCGATCCGCCAGGCCAACGGCGATCCCTGGCAACGCACGCGGCAACTGATCGCCCACATAGCGCGGCAGGTAATGTTCCCAAATTGCCTGCGCCACGTCGGGCGACTCGCCCTGCCGCAAGGCGTACTCGCGGCCCATCACTCCCTGAAGCGACGTGAGCTCGACCACCATCTGCGTCGCCAAGTCGGCCTTGCACAAGTGCGCCGCGCGACTGGCGACCCGCGATTCTTGTTCCGAAAGTCCCAGCATCTCGGCGATGCGCGGCGTGAGTTGTTCGATCCGGCGCACCTTGTCCAATACCGAGCCGAGCTTTTCCTGAAACGTCAGTGTGCCGAGGCGTGGCAAAAAGTCGTCCAGGCGCACGGATGTGTCGTGGCGGAAAAAGAACTCGGCGTCGGCAAAGCGAGCACGCAAGACTCCCTCATTGCCATGCATCACTGTGCTGAGGTGGCGCTTGCCACCATTCCGCACAGCCACAAAATACGACAGCAGTTGACCATCCTTTTGCAGCGGGAAATATCGCTGGTGCTTGCGCATCACCGTCACCAGCACATCGCGCGGGAGCGCAAGATAGTTTTCTTCAAAGCGGCCCAACAGCGCGGTGGGTTGCTCGACCAGATTGGTCACCTCGTCCAGCAGGCCAGGCAAGTCAACGATTTCGCCGCCGACAGACTCGGCGAGCCTTATGATTTGCTTCTGGATGACGGCGCGGCGCCCGTCCACATCAACGATGATGGATTGCTCGCGGAGGATGTCCAGGTAAGCTGCCGCGCTTTTGATTTTCAAGGCCGGGGAGCCATCGGGCCGCGCGCCGAGTGTTATGCGACCACTTGCTACGCCGGCATACTCGAATGGAATCACCGCATTACCCAGTAAAGCGACCAGCCAGCGGATGGGCCGGCTGAACGCAACGTTGGTGTGGTTCCAACGCATTGTCTTGTCAAACTTGAGAGAGGCAACAAGCCTCGGCAGCCGTTCCGCCAGAACCGCCGTGGCCGCTTGACCCTCTTCGCGCCTGACGGCGACAACATACTTACCGCCTTCGAGGTCTTGGACTTTTAGATCAGCCACGGCCACACCCTGGCTGCGTGCGAATCCCTCGGCGGCTTTGGTCGGCGCGCCAGCGGCATCGAACGCGATTTTGGCAGCCGGCCCCCTAACGGTGCGCTCTGTGGATTCCTGGCGCGGGGCGAGGTCGTCCACGAGCACGGCCACGCGACGCGGCGTGCCATACACGGCAATCGCGCCGTGACCCAGCCGCGCATCGTCCAACAGCTTGGGCGCAAGCTCTTGAAGCTGTTCCAGCGCCGCCGTCAAATCGCCGGCAGGCAACTCTTCCACACCGATTTCGAACAAAAGCGTTGCGGGAACATCGGAAGTCGGGAGTCGGAAGTCGGAAGTCGAAGACTGGGTTGCTCCACGCTCCACGCTCCACGCTTCACTGCTCAAGAAGGGATATTCTTCCCGCTGCCGCTGCTCCACATACGCCGCCGCCACCTGGCGCGAAAGATCGCGCATCTTGGCAAAGTATCCGGCGCGCTCCGTCACGCCAATCGCGCCGCGCGAGTCGAGCACGTCGAACGTGTGGCTGCACCTCAGCACATAATCGTGCGCGGGGATGACGAGAGGCGGCTCGTGGCTGAGGCAAGCACGCGCCTCGGCTTCGTACAACTTGTACATCTCAGTCAGCCGCTCGACGCTGGCCGACTCAAAGTCATAGACGCAGTGTTCGATCTCGGACGTCTTGTACACGTCGCCGTAGGTGCGCCCCCCGCCCCAGTCAATCTCCCACACGCTGCGCTTGTCCTGCAAAAACATCACGATGCGTTCCAGGCCATACGTCAACTCGACCGCAACCGGGTCGAGCGGCATCCCGCCGGCTTGCTGAAAGTAGGTGAACTGGGTGATCTCTAATCCGTCGCACCAGACTTCCCAGCCCAGCCCCCACGAGCCGAGCGCCGGCGATTCCCAGTTGTCCTCGACAAAGCGAATGTCATGCTGGTGTAGATCAATGCCAATGGCTTCCAGGCTTTGCAAGTACAATTCCTGCGGGTTGCCGGGGTCCGGCTTGAGGATAACCTGAAGTTGATAAAACAGTTGCATCCGGTTGGGGTTCTCGGCATAGCGGCCGTCGGCGGGCCGGTACGACGGCTCGACGTAGCACACGTTCCACGGCTCCGGCCCCAGCACGCGCAGTGTGGTGGCCGGGTTGGCCGTGCCCGCGCCGACCTTTTCGCTATACGGCTGCCAGAGCACACAACCCTGCTCGGCCCAGAATTCTTGCAAGCGAAGTATGACTTGTTGGAAAGAGAGTAGTTTAGACATTGATCCTCGTCAAAGATTCAAGGTACTCGACGAACGGTTTGAAACACTGTGGACATCGCTCTGCGATGGTGACATAGTTTGATGCGCCGAGAATCAATGGAGCATCAATGGTGTCTTGGTAACGGTCGCCATGTTCTAGAAAAAGTTGCTCAACAATGCGTTTGGGGGGATGGTTATGATCTTGATCTTCAACTGGTTTGATCCAGGTGCAAGCTACAGAGGCAACACCGAGATGCGAGGCCAATTGCTCTTCAGCCGCCAATACGAGCGCTTCCAAGTCATGTTTGAAGCAGAATACCCAAAAACGCTGACGAATCCGCTCGTCGTCAACGCACTTGCGCGCCAGAACGCGCCCGAACTCGGACTGAAGCTGCTCTCGTAGCTCGGCATAGGTCTCGTGCGGCAAGTCAACATTCTTGGGATACAAGTCCGGCATTGCGATGACAACAGCGCCTATGTCATTGCACAGAATGTTGGCTGCTTTGGTTGGCGTTTTAGTCATCAGTTTGTGCTTGCTTTCTGCCGGGATAAAGTCAACCATCACACCCGCTGAAACCGCCTGGCGAAGCAGCGGCTCCAGCAAATGCTCCATAGCGCGTTTGTCGCTGGGTCCTTCGACGTAGACAATGACTTTCACGCCAGCGCCTCCAACTCGTCGCTGCGGTGCATGGCTTCCAATTCATCTGCCCCAAAGTCCTGCAAGTTGGCGCGCAAAGTAGCTGAATCGGCTGGTTTCACATAGATGCTTTCTCCATTCACCTTCTTCATCACAGCAATGTGCGAAATGTCGAACTGTGTGAGAAAGTACGAAGCGTGTGTGGCCAGTAGAATCTGGGTGCGTTGGCACGCTTTTTGAAACAAACCAGCCAAGATAGGGAGGGTGCGGGGATGCACACCTTGATCGGGTTCGTCCACGCAAATCAAGCTTGGTGGGTTGGGGACAACGCACAGTGTCGCCCAACACAAGAAACGTAATATGCCATCAGAAAGATCGGCAAGGCTTAGCTCGTCAGGCACACCGTCTTCTTGCCACAACGCGATAACTTGACCGGGGCCTCCACGCGCCTTGACAGTCAGATTGCCGAATCCAGGTATAGCTGAACGCAAATATGTTTTCAGATCATTGAACTCCTTTGGGTGTTCCGTCCATAAATAGAAAAGTACCGCGCTCAGATTACTTGCGTCTTCATAAAGAACCGGTTCTTGAGCAATAGGCACAGGCTGACGAATTTTGCCGTAGTTAATATTTAATGAGCTATAGATTCGCCATCCAGCGATGAACTCTCGAAGGTTGTAAAGCGTCGTTTGTGCCGGGTTAGTAATCGTGCTCAGAGCCAATTGATTCGGTTTCCGTAAATCCAAGCTCCATTCTTGGCGAACGAGCCCTTTGGTTTCTGGATCTTGAACAACACCTTTACCTTCTCTAACTTTCATGAACAGATAAGCGTCACTGTGGCCGGGGGTTGGCTCGGATGTTCTCACTGTCTCAAATGAAATATGTGTCCGACCAACCGGCCCCATCAATTCGCCTTGATAGAAAATCGTAGAATATTGATGGAAATCAACCTCGAGACTCCACCAGAACTTGTATGGTCCAGGACGATGGAAAATCTGTTGGCCTATTGAGCCTGCCACGATCTCTGGAGGAATCTCTTGGTAAATGGAGTCTCGCAGAAACCTGAGAAACTCGAATAGACTTGATTTTCCCGCTCCGTTTGCGCCCACAATGACTTCAAGCGGAGAGAAGACAGCCTTGAGTTCTCTAAACGGGCGATACCCCTGAATCCAAAGAGATGGTATACAGTAATAGTTTTGCTCTAAAATCTGGCTCATTTCATTCCCCCGTGACGGCTTCTAACCGCAGCGTCCGCAAGAACTCGACTGACTTTAGGTTACGTTCCAGGATGTACGTGATATACCGCTGCATGACCTGCTCGACCTCGCGCGCCACGAGTGGGCGCAACTTGAGCGCCGCGAACGCAGGCCACTCCACGCGCGCGCCGTGACGCAAGACTTTGAGCGCGGCAAGCGAAAGCGGCAGCGCATCACGGGAGTGTGGCGCGCACTCGTCACACAACACGCCGCCCTGGCCGCAGTCAAAGCCATAGGGCGGCGATTCGCTTTCAATTTCGCGCAAGGGCTTGCCGCAGCGCGCGCAGTCAAACAGCCTGGGCTGATAGCCTGCCAGCGTCAGCAGCCGCAGTTCGTAAAAACGTGCCAGCAGCGCCGGGTTCTCTGCCTCGCACAGGCGCGAGAGCGTATCCGCCAACAGGTCGTACAGCTCCGCGCCCTCTTCTTCGTCGCCGGTGAAGCGATCTAGCAACTCGACAATGTAATGCGCATACGTCGAGCGCAGCAGGTCTTCTCGCAGCGCGCGATACGCTTCGACCGTTTCGGCCTGACTGACGATGTCCAGGTTGCGCGCCTTGGCAATGAGCAAGGTGCTGCGCGTGAACAACTCGACGTGCCCACTCTTGCGGCTGGCCGGCTTGCGCGCGCCTTTGGCGACGACCCGCAGCTTGCCGCGAGCCGGCGTAAAAATCGTCAACAGCCGGTCGGCCTCGCCCAGATCGGCGCGGCGCAAAATGATCGCTTCGGTACGGTACAGTCGTTCCTGTGGCATCACTCACCGTGCCCCTGCGGGCAACGAGTGAGATTATACCATCCCGCGATTGCTTGCGCTAGTACGGGGCGAAAGACCGATGACGAGCGACAAAGGTCGCTTGCCATCAATCATTCGTCCTTCGTCGTTCGTCAAACAGAAAGTCGTTTGATGAGTCACGCTGGCGGCTGCTGGCCTTGCTCGTGAATTACGGGCTTTTTCTTGGCAGAGTCGAGCCACCCCTGCGCGCTATCGAGCGTATCTTTGGCCGACTGCAGTATGTTGATCAGTGAGTGAACCGGCGCGGAGCCGCTGCCGATCACCAGACCCGTGACGATCACATCAATTCTTGGATCGCCCACTTTGACGCCCATCAAGGCAAACATCTGCAGTGAGCTGGCAGTTGCCACAATCAGACCCAGCAACAGGCCCAGGTAAATGCACGCGGCTCGCTTGGCGTTCCGGTAACCGTCCGAAGCCGTTGCATCGCTCAGTTGGTCTTCGGCCAGTTGCAAGCGTTTTATAGCCAGATTCATCAACTCTTGAGCGGATTTGAGTCGGGTATCCGCCAGCGCAAAGATTTGCTGCGAGTCCAGGGAAGCCGTCGCCGGTTGGCCGGGCGTCCCCGTCGGTGGACTGGTTGCTTCTGGTGTGCGCATCGAAACGACAGACGTCATGCCACTGAAGGGCAATTCCTTGAGTTGGCGGTTGTATTCTGTGGAAACATTCGCCAACCATTGCCGCGCGTTATCAACTTCGGACTCGGCGTTGTGCAGCCAGCGCATTCCGCGCCCCAGGTAGGCCACTAGTGCCCGCGCATTCCCCTCGACGATGGTAAAGATCGTTTCGAGGAATCGCTCGACGCCTGCCGAGGCCGCCAACACAGGCGCCAAGATCAGCGTGAGGTTGGCCCCCACCGCCAACGGCTTGACTTCGGCCTGCGTGATGTTTTGCGTGGCGACCCAGTAGATCACACCGAGAGTGATTGCCGCCACCAAGGCTAACAAGAGGCCAAAACGCAACCGGGTCTGAAAGTATTTGGACCTGGGGTCCCAGTTGGGTCCGCTAGTCGAAGGCTTGGGACCGCTGGATGGACTCGCAGAGACACTGGGGGGTTGTGGCACGCTCATGTTTTGACTCCTTTCCTGATTTTGAACGCAGATAACGGCCACCCTTGTGAGGGTGGAAATTACTTGAGCGACTCTGGCCCGAATGATTCGGGCAAGAGCTGATCAAGCGTAAACTGCCGGACGTAACCGGCGTCGTCGGTCAGCAGCACACGCAGTTGTGATGCGAACTCGCGCATCACCTGGCGGCACGCGCCACACGGGCTGCCGCCGTTGCGCGTGGCGACGGCAATGGCGGTGAATTCGCGCTGTCCCTCGGACACCGCCTTGACTATCGCGGCGCGCTCGGCGCATATCGTCATGGGATACGCGGCGTTTTCCACGTTGCAACCGGTGAACACCTGACCGGATGCGGTCAGCAGCGCCGCGCCGACGGTGTAATGCGAGTAAGGCGCATAGGCTTTCTCGCGCACGGCTTGCGCTAACCGAACAAGCTCTCGGTCGTCCATTCGCTTTTCGTCCTTCGTCATTCGTCATTCGACCTTCCGCACCCGTGCCGGGACGCCATACGCCACTGCCCCATCCGGCACATCATGCGTCACCACGCTGCCCGCGCCCGTTTTGGCTCCCTTGCCAATGTTGACCGGCGCGACCAGCATCGTGTCGCTGCCGATGAACGCACCCTCGCCGATGACAGTCTTGTGCTTATTCACGCCGTCATAGTTGCAGGTGATTACGCCGCAACTGATGTTCACGTCCGCACCTACATCGGCATCGCCCAGGTAACTAAAGTGGCCCATCTTGGCGCCGGGGCCAAGCCGCGAGTTTTTCACCTCGCCAAAGTTGCCTATGTGGACGTGGCGGCACAGGTACGTGCCCTTGCGCAGATGCGCGAACGGCCCCACGTCCACATCGCCTTCCAGCGTCGCGCCCTCGAACACCGAGGCTTGAACCTTACACCGATCGCCGAGGGTGGAATCGCAGATGATGGTATTTGGCCCGATGGAACACTCGCGCCCGATGACAGTCTTGCCGCGCAAATGCGTGTTGGGCTGGATGACGGTGTCCACGCCGATAGTGACGCTCGCCTCGACGTAGGTCGTGGCCGGGTCAATCATCGTCACGCCGGAAAGCATGAGCTGCTCGTTGATCCGCGCGCGCATCTTCGCCTCGGCCCAGGCCAACCGGGCGCGATCGTCAATGCCCATCACTTCGTCGGCGTCAGACTCCAACGCGGCGACAGCGCCGCCTTCGGCCACGGCCATCTCGACCAGGTCGGTCAGGTATTGCTCGCCGTGCTTGACCGGCAAGCTGGCAAGGTGCGACCACAGCCAATCGGCGCGGAAGCATAGAATGCCGCTATTGACCTCGCGTATGGCGAGTTGATCGGGTGTGGCTTCTTTGAACTCGACGATGGCGCGCACGTGACCGGCATCATCCCGGATGATGCGCCCCAGCCGCAGCGGATCGGGTGGGCGGAAGGTGAGGAGGGTCGCCGTGGCTTGCTCGCGCGCGTGGTGATCCAACATCGCACGGAGCGTCTCGACCGTGATGAACGGCGTATCGCCATAGAGCACGAGCACTGTATCAGCTTTGCCCTCCAAGACAGTTTGCGCCTGCATCACCGCATGACCGGTGCCGAGTTGCGGTTCTTGCACAACGGACTCGGCGGCGTCGCCCAACGTCTGGCGCACCAACTCTGCGTGGTGGCCGACGACGACCAGCGGGCGCGCCCCCGTCAACTCGCGGGCGGCGTCCACCACGTAAGCCAGCATGGGCCGTCCGCACAAGCGATGCAGCACCTTGGACAAATCCGACTTTATCCGCGTGCCCATCCCGGCGGCGAGGATCACAACAGCGATTGACATTTTGCGCTCCTAGAGACCTTCGCAAGGGTGCTTAGCAGTTACTCTCCTGACAAGTAGACAAGCCAAATAGTCGGGTAGCCCATGGGAAGGGCTGCCCGACTAACCGACACACGACTAACCGACTAACCAACTAACTGGCCGCAGGCGTGGCTTTTTTACGCCGCCTCGAAAGCGCCAGGCGAACAACCAGAAACACCGGCACGCCGATCAGCAACACAACCGGCAGGATGCAAATGCCCGTCCAGATCAAAATGTCGCCGAGGGCCTTGAGCGCATTGAGCAGAGCCCGGAACGCGTCGCGCGCAGTGCCTTCGGGCCGCCACCCTGCGACGACGATGGGCTGCGCCAGCGCATCCGGCGTCAGCGTTATGCTCACCGTGGCAAGCTTGACGCTCTCCTTCAGCTTCAACTGGCGGCCCGTCAGCGTGTTGATTTGTCCCTGCACCTGGTCGAGCCGCGTCTGGATGTTGAGGATGTCTTCCATCTTTTCCGCGCGGTCGAGCAGCTTGCGATACGAGTCGCGCTGGGCGGTGAGGTTTTCGATTTCAGCCTGCGTGTCGGCGTATTGATCGGTCACGTCCTGGCCGTTAAGGTTCTCGCTCTCCACCGTCATCGCCAGCGCCTTGATCTTGCCCAGCGTCACTTTGAGCTGAGTCAGGTCTTCGCCGGGAACGCGCACCGACATCGTCGCGCGCGTGTGACCTTGATCCTGGTACGTGTTCGACTCGGTGACGAATCCGCCGACGTCTTTGACGACCTGGGTGATCTGTTCCACAACAGCGCGCGTGTCCTTGACGACCAGCGACAGTTGGCCCGAATAGATGATCATTCGCTCGGCAGCAGCGGCGTTGGCGGCCTGCGGCTGAGCAACAACCTGGGTTTGCCCCCCCGTAGCTTGATCGGAGGACTTGGATTCCAGAGCGGGCGCGGCAGGCTGCGCGCCGGGGGCAAAGCCGCGCGATGCCTGGGGCGTCGGCATAGCCGCCGGCGCGCAGCCGGCGGCTGCGACCAGCAACATCATCACTAGAAGGAATAGAAATATTTTTTTCATCGAGGCGCTCCTTGCGCAAGAATGTTCTTGTGTTAGGACGCCGGTTCCGTCTGCCAGGTTCCATATAGCGGGCATCGGGACGCCAGCCCACAGGTTTCTAATGTCCAATCGCCAACCGCTCGATCAGGCGGCGGGGCAGCTTGGCCTCACGCATTTTCTGTTGGGTCACTTCGATGGGATAGTCGGCGCGGCGATGCTCGAGGGTCGCCGCTTCCGGATCGAGGATGGCATACGCCGCGCGCGGGTTGCCGTCGCGCGGCTGGCCCACGCTGCCAGGGTTGATGATCCAGCGCCCGCTGGTCAATGAAATGGGCTGGTCATAGCGCGGCGAGCGCGGCTCGCACAAGTGATCGTCGTTATCCTCCGGCATGTAAAAGCACACCGGCACATGCGTATGTCCCACCAGGCAGACGCGCGTTGTGATAAGAGGAAAGTTGAGTTCGGCGGTCAGGGGATCGAGGATGTATTCCCAAATCGGTTGGCGCGGGCTGCCGTGCACCAGTGTGTAACCCTGCTCTACGCGCTGCGGCATCAAGCTCTGCAAGTAGGCTTGCACGGCTGCGGTGACGACACTTTGCGTCCATTGGTTGGCGGCGCGCGCGTCAGAATTGAAGGTATGAATGTCCAGCTTGCCCAGCACCGCCCAGTCGTGATTGCCGGCCAGGCACACATGCGGATACTCGCGCAATCGAGCAACACATTCGTTGGGATCCGGGCCATACCCCACCATATCCCCCAAGCACCAAATCACATCGAACTGGCCGGCATCGCGGAGCACCGCGTCAAAAGCCGCCAGGTTGCCGTGAACATCGGAGACTAGCAAACAACGCATACCGGCGTCACCTTTTTTCGGAGTGGGATTAGTGTATCACGGATTCTGCAAGATGCAAGAGCGATTTGTCGCGCCGCACACACCGGGGTATAATTTCCCCCACTATGCCGATTCTCGACGACCGCACGCTAGAGTTCATCAGCCGCAGCCCTGAACAAACACGCCGACTGGGCACGCGCCTGGGCGAGTTGCTGCACGGCGGCGAGTGGATTTGTCTGGAGGGCGAGTTAGGCGCGGGCAAGACCTGTCTGACGCAAGGCATCGCCGCCGGCTGGGGCGTGACCGGTCCGGTACGCAGTCCCACCTTCACGCTCGTCCACGAATATCGCCGTCCCGGCGACCGGAACAAGTTCTACCACGTTGACCTGTACCGCATCGCCAACGCTTCCGAAGCTTGGGCGCTGGGACTCGACGAGGTGTGGGCTGGCGACGGCGTGTGTGTCATCGAGTGGGCGGAACGCGCCGAGACCATCCTGCCCGCCGAACGGCTGTGGATTCGCCTCACGGCGATGGATGAGACGCGGCGGGTGCTGCGGTTCGCGGCCCAGGGTGATGGCTACCAGACCTTACTGACAAATTTTCGGCGCGCAGCGTTCGGCGGCTGAGAGCAGATGGATAGTTGACGGTAGATAAATCATGACTGCTTCCTTGCTTTTGGCAATTGATACGGCAACACGAACCGCCAGCCTGGCATTACACGACGGCGCGCGAGTGCGCGTCGAGCTTTCGTGGGAGTCGCAAGATCACCACACTGTTGAACTGGCGCCCCGCATCGCCGGGATGTTGGCGCAACTGGAAGTGACCGTCAACGACTTGGCCGGCATCGCGGTGGCGCTTGGGCCAGGCTCGTTCACGGGCGTGCGGGTGGGCATCGCGGCCGCCAAAGGTCTGTCCATCTCGCGCAGGCTCAAGCTCGTCGGCGTGCCCACGCTGGACATTCTGGCTCAAGCGATGCAAGGCACGCAAATGCCGGTCGTCGCCGTGTTGGCCGCCGGACGCGGACGCTTGTGCGCCCAACGTTACCTCCCGGTCAAGGGGCAGCTTCACGCGGACGGCTCGGCGTGGCTGACCACGGGGCGCGGGTTGGGCGCGGACTGGGCCGAAACGATGTGTGTGTGTGGTGAGCTGTCGGCCGAGGAGCGCCACGACATCAAAAAGCGACTGGGGTCGCGTGTCGTGCTGGCCTCGCCGGCCGCATCACTGCGCCGCGCCGGTTACCTGGCCGAATTAGGTTGGGCCAGGCTTGCCGCCGGACGGACCGACGATCCGACCACGCTGATTCCGATTTATCTTCAAACCCCTTCCGGGAGCCTTGCTTGATGATAGACGATCAACTCCCTTACGTGATCCACCCCATGCGATGGGAGGACGTACCGGCGGTCATGACCATTGAGCGCGAATCGTTCCCCCTGCCCTGGTCTAACTATACCTACCGTCATGAGTTGACGGAGAACACGCACTCGCATTACATCGTCGCCCGGCCACGAGCCGAAGCGAGCAAACGAGCATGGTGGCGGCAATTCCTATGGCCGGCATCGCCTGCGATTCTTGGCTATGGCGGTTTCTGGCTCGTCGCCGACGAGACGCACATCAGCACGCTGGCCGTCGCCCCGCAGTGGCGTGGGCACGGACTGGGTGAGCTTTTGTTGGCAGCGATGATCGAGCAAGCCCTGGGCATGAAAGCCATTATGGCGACGCTGGAAGTGCGCGTCAGCAACACAGTGGCGCAAAGGCTCTACACCAAGTATGGCTTTGTCATCACCGGCACTCGCCCGCGCTATTATCGCGATAACGACGAGGACGCCCACATCATGACCGTCGAGGCCATCGCCAGTGACGGGTACACAAGACAACTCGCCGGGCTGCAGGCGGCGCTCCAGGCGCGGCTGCGCTCGGATGGAACAGAACGTATTGGACAAAAGACGACGGCAAGGCTATAATCCTGCTCCGTTCAACCTCAACAGGAGAGCAAAAGATGGCGCTGATTCAGTTCACCAAAAACCACTCTGACCACAGTACCGATCGTGGGTTCCAATTCGAGTTCTTTTGCGACAAGTGTGGCAACGGTTATATGACACGTTTCCAGGCCACTGCCAGCGGAATGATCACCGATGCGTTGGATGTCGCTTCTGGATTGTTCGGCGGGATTTTCGGCAGCGCGGCCAACGCCGCCGAGCGTATGCACTCCGCGGCGTGGTCCAAAGCGCACGACGACGCCTTCAACGCCGCCGTGCAAGAAGCCAAGCCGCACTTTAACCAGTGCAAGCGATGCGGCAAATGGGTCTGCCGCGAGGTTTGCTGGAACGATGAGCGCGGGCTGTGTAAAGACTGCGCGCCCGACCTGGAAGCCGAGTATGCCGTCGCCCAGGAAGAAGCGGCCATCCAGCAAGCGCGCCAGGTAGCCCAAGAGGCAACCTACGTGACCAAAGAGAAATTCAGCAAGACCGTCGTCGGTTCGTGCCCCCATTGCGGCGCAAAGCTGACAGGCGGCAAGTTCTGCCCCGAGTGCGGCAAGCCCGTCGTGGCCGAAAAGCACTGCACCGAATGTGGCACGACGATGCCCAGCGCGGCCAAGTTCTGTCCCTCGTGCGGGGCCAAGCAAGGATAAAAAGGATAACCATGTCAGCATTGACCGAACTCGCCGCCGAGGTTTCCGCCTGCACCCGATGTATCTTGAGCAAGTCGCGGACCCATGCGGTGCCGGGCGAAGGCCCGGAAAACGCCTCCATCTTGTTCGTGGGTGAAGGGCCGGGCTTTCACGAAGATAAGCAGGGCCGTCCCTTTGTGGGCGCCGCCGGGCAATTCCTCGAAGAGTTGCTCGCCGGCATCGGGATGAAGCGCGAAAATGTGTTCATCGCCAACGTAGTCAAGTGCCGCCCTCCCGGCAATCGCGACCCGCTCCCCGACGAGATCGAAGCCTGCCGGTCATATCTCGACCGGCAAATCGAATTGATCAACCCGCAAGTCGTTGTCACCCTCGGACGATACTCGATGGCGCGCTGGTTCCCCAACGTCAAGATCAGCGCGATTCACGGCCAGCCCCGCAAGATCGAGGGCCGGCTTATCGTGCCGATGTTCCACCCGGCGGCGGCGCTGCATCAACCGTCTCTCCGCAAAGACGTGGAGGCCGACTTTCGCAAGCTGCCCGAAATCCTGGCGCAGTTCGAAAAGCTGGAAGACAGCGCGCCGCCTCCGCCGGAAGCCGAACAACTCAGCCTGTTCTAGAAATCATTCTACTTGCCTGGAGGATACATGGAAGACGAAATTGATCTGCGTGTTTACATCAATGTTTTGATCCGCTACTGGCGGTTGATTGTCGGACTGACGCTCGTCGCGGGTGTGGCCGCGTTTGTCGTCAGCTTACTCATGCCCGCCGTGTACCAAGCCACAGCGGTCGTGGCCGTCACGCGGCCTCTTTATCAGTTTCAGCTCGCGCCCGGAATTCAAAACCTGCCAGAGAATACTGCCAGCAGCACACAGGTTCTCTCCGGCAAGGCTGCACTGGATCTGGCGACCAGTGATGCGATGATTCAGCAGCTTTTGGATCAGGTGGGTAGTGACCTTCCCGTAGAGGAGCGATTCCTTGTTCCGATGCGGGGAATGCTCAAAGCGGCGCAAGGCGGAGACGCTTCGATTGTCAAACTGACCGTGACCAATCGCAATCCGCAGCGGGTCGCCAAGATCACCAATGCCTGGGCCAGCCTGTACGTCCGGCAGGTCAACGATCTCTATGGACAATCGGCTGAACAACTCAAATTCTTTGAGAGCCAACTGGCGCAAGCCAAAAGCGATCTGGACGCAGCCGACCAGGCCCTGGTGGATTTCCAAAAGCGCAACGACGCGGCGGTCCTGCAGGCGCAGCTTGCGGCCAAGCAGTCCGCGCTATCCAACTACCTGAACTTGAACGAGTCGCTCAAGTTGCTGCTGCAAAACGTCCTCAGCCTGCAAGACCAACTCGCTCGACAGCCGGCCAACGATCCATCCACACTGGGCGATGACCTTTCGACGCTGGCGCTTCAGGTCAACGCCCTCAACGCCCAGTCCGGCATCCCCATCCAGTTGCAACTGCCCAGCACCGGCACGCTCTCCAACAAGACCGTCGGCCAACAAGCCGCGTACCTGGCGGACCTAGCCAAGACTATCGAGGCCAAGCAAACCGAGGTCAAGAAGCAGGCGGATGCAGCGCCTACCGAGATCATGGCACTGCAAGGACGGGTTCAAGAGATCAACACAGAAGGCGCTCGGTTGACGCGCCAGCGGGACATGGCCCAGAACGTGTATACGACCCTGTCGCAAAAGGTCGGAGAAACACGCATCGCCGCGCAAGACACGTCGGGGCGGGTGCGGCTGGCCAGCGCCGCCGCTGTGCCGGAAAAGCCCCTGGGCGGCAAGCTCAAGAACACGGCCATCGCGGCGGCTTTGGGATTGTTCCTCGGCGTCGTGGCGGCTTTTGCCATCGAGTACTTTAAGCAGCCCCAGGCCGAGCCTGCGGCGCGCCCCGCGCCGGTTCCCGGCAAATAAGATCAAAAACCCCGGCTTGTCTGAACAAGTCGGGGTTTTTCACTTGGGATGCCAATGGCAACCCTTCGACATTCTTCCCTCGGTCACAGGACAAGCTCTGGTCGCGACGTATCAGCCATCACCGTTACGTTTCACGCCCACGCCCCATCCACTCCGTCACCGCTTTTGCCAGCTCGGCTTGCGAGCCGCGCCGCACGGCGCAATCGGGCAGCGACTTGAGGAATGTCTGCCCGTAAGTCTTGGTGATGAGCCGCTTGTCGAACACGACGACGACGCCCCGGTCGGTGGCCGTGCGGATGAGACGGCCAAAGCCCTGACGGAAGCGCAAAATGGCGTCCGGCACCGAATACTCGGTGAACGCCTGCTCGAACGTCTCACTGCGCGCGGCAAAGATCGGATCAGTGGGGACGGCAAACGGCAGCCGCACGATCGCCAGGCACGAAAGCGCCTCGCCGGGCACGTCCACGCCCTCCCAGAATGAGCGCGTGCCCAACAGCACGCCGCGCTGCGCATTTTTGAAATTCTCCAACATCTGGCGGCGCGACGTCCCATCGCTCTGCTCGTACACCATGACGTCGTCCTTCGCCAAGGCCGGGTTGATGGCCTTGGCCGTCGTGCGCAGTTGGCTATAGGACGTGAACAGCACCATCGTCCGGCCGCCCATCGCGCGGCAGAGCGAAATCAACCCCTGCTCCAATGCGCGCTGGTAGCCCTGCTCGCCCGGCTCCGGCACATCGGACACCAGGTACAGCAGCGTCGAGGACTTCCAGTCGAACGGCGAGCCGACTGCCAGCTCGTCCGCGTTCTGGGCGTGCAGCCGCTCTTTGACAAAGCTGAAATTTCCGCCCGTCCGCAGCGTGGCCGACGTCATCACCACGCAAGCCTTTTTCTGGAAGAGATGTTTTTCTACGAGCGGTCCCACATGCAGCGGCGCGGCATGGAGTGAAAGCGCGCGGTTTCCACTCCGCCACCCGCCATTGTTCTGTTCGGAGGCCAGCTCGGCCCAATAGATGCTGGAAGATTCCGGCTTGGCGAGGATGGCTTCCAGTTGCTCGCGTGCCTCGGAGACGTTGCGCCGCGATCCCAAGAGTCGCGCCAGCAAATCGTCGCGGTCGGGGATATCGTATTCGTCCAGATCGTTCAACGCCGAGCCGAGCCGCCCCAGACTATCGGCAATCGCGAACAACCCATTGCCCACGTTATCCCACGTCACCTCGATGGACGACCACGCCGGCTGCGTGCGTATCCCCGCGACGATTCTCAAGCGAAACGAGTACTCGCTCGAGTTTTCGCCGCGCAAGCCTTCGACGAACTGTGTGAGTTGATCGAACAAGTCATCCGACCGGCGCATCACGTCGTCCACCACCTTGGCGGTCTGCTGGACGAACGACTCGACGGGGCCAGCCAATTCATCGGGCACGACATGGCGCACGCGGCCAAGCAGGTCGGCCAGCAATCCGACAGCGCGCTTTCCCTCGCCCACTTTGCCGATCTCGGCCAGCATCCGCTGCATGGTGTTGCGATCCACCGTGAAACTGAGCTGCTGCGTCGTCGCGTCTTCCAGGTGATGCGCCTCGTCCACGATGAGGTACTGGTATTCCGGCAGCGCGCGATTGTCCACGGCGATATCGGCCAGCAACAGCGCGTGATTGACGATGACAATGTGCGCGGATTCGGCGGCCTGGCGCGCGCGATAAAAGAAACACTCGCCGCGTTGAAACGCGGCGCAGCGTTCCGGCGTGCAGGCCTCGTTATCGGCGTTGAGCCGCGCCCAAATCGCGCGCTCGACTGCATTGGGCAAGAACAGTTCATCGCCATCGCCGGTGACGGTCCCAGGCAGCCACAGGAGCACCTTGCACAACACACGCATCTCTTCCGGCGAGGCCGGCCCCGCGTGCCGCAGCGCCTTGAGCCGCGCCGGGCAAAGATAGTGGCTACGCCCCTTGAGCACCGCCGCGTGAAATTCAAAGGGCAATAGCTTAGCCAGCTCCGGCAAGTCCTTGGCGTAAAGCTGCTCCTGCAAGTTGATCGTGTTGGTGCTGACGAGCACCCGCTGCCCGTTCTGATGCGCCCAATGGACGGCGGGGAGCAAATAGGCCAGCGACTTGCCCGTGCCGGTTCCGGCTTCGACGAGCAAGTGCGCGCTGTCGTTCATGCTGCGCGCCACGGCGCGGAGCATTTGCACCTGCGGGGCGCGAAACTCATAGCCGGGGAATTCCTGGCTGAGCGCGCCGCCCGGCGAAAGCATCGCCGCGAGAGCATCCACATCCAGCGGCGTGCGCGAAGCGTCGGGCGCCGGCGTCAGCGGCCTGGCATCCACCGGCGGGAGGAACATGGGCGCAGAAGTGGACGCCGCGCGCTTGGTCTTTCGTTTTGCAGCCGCCTGCTTGGCGGCGATTTGCGCGCCGATGGAGCCGGCCTCGAACGCGCCGCGCGACGCCGCTTTGAGCGCGTCCTCAAAAAACTGGCCCGGCGCCCAGCCAACCTTCTGGCTCAGCCGCACCATCTCTTCGAGCGTGGCGGTGGGAATCTGGCACGCGCGGTCGAACATCTTGAGAAATAACTGATGCGCCAGTTGCGCGTCGCCGAGCGCGCGGTGATCTTGTGGTTCGGTCACGCCGAGCGCTTCCGTCAGCTTGCCCAGCGAGTAGCGCTCTGCATGTGGCATGAGGATGCCGGCCAGCTCAAATGTGTCCAGCGCCTCGTTGGACGCCAGCACTTTTTGGCGGCGCAAAAAGCCCAGGTCAAAGGCAATGTTGTGGCCGACCACGGGCAGGTCGCGCACAAAAGCCGAAAGGTGCGGCAGTACCGACCACAACGATGGTGCATTTTGCGCCATCTCGCCAGTGATGCCGGTCAGTTCGGTGATCTTTAGGGGAACCGTGCGGCCTGGGTTGACCAGGCTCGAAAACTTGTCGAGGATTTCGCCGCCGCGAAATTTGACCGCGCCGATTTCGAGGATGCTATCGCGCTGCGGATCAAGGCCGGTGGTTTCCAGGTCTAGGGCAACATAGATTCGAGTCAATGAAGAGTCTTTCTAGGCGCGGCGCGCCCCGCTCGCGCGGGGCGATTATACCACACGCCGTTGATTCGTGTTATACTTGGCGTTGGCGATTGCGTAACACTTGCCCCATGTGCGCGGCGCAGGCAAGTGTCACGCATCACATTTCACAAGGATCGAGACAAAATGAACCGATGGCTCAAAGTGGTTTTGCAGGCTGTCATCGTCGTAGCCGTCCCCATCGTCCTGGTGGTGATGCCGATTCGCGGGCTGATGCACCCGCGCTGGGTGTTGTTCGAATATGCCCGGCCCAACTTTCCCGCCGATTACTTTGGTTTCTCGACGCAAGAGCGGACGCGGCTGGCGATCACTGGCATCGAGTCCATCATCGGGCCGCGCGGCATCGTCGTGCTGCAAGAGGCACGGCTGGAAGATGGCTCGCCCGCGTTCAACGCGCGCGAGGTCAGCCATATGCTCGACGTGCGCGTGGTGACGCGCAACATCTATCTGGCGCAGGGGGTGCTACTCATTGCCGCGACAGTCGCCGTAATTGCCTTGGCGCGGCAGCATGAGACTCGCGTGGCGGCGCCGGCGTCACTGTTGACGGGAGCGATCGCTACGGTCGTTCTGCTGGTGGCGCTGATCATCTTTGTGTTCACCGGCTTTGACACGTTCTTTACGGCGTTTCACCGCGTGTTCTTTAGCGGCGACACCTGGCTGTTCAACTTTTCCGACACCCTCATCCGCCTGTATCCGCCGCAGTTTTGGTTCGACGCGGCCACCGTCATCGGCGTGACGAGCATCGTCGAAGCAGTCGTATTGGGCGTGGCGGCGTGGTGGTGGGGCAGGTCCGTACATTGAGCACACTATTCACCCGTCGAGCGTTCTGGGTTCTTTTGGCTATGGTCTGTCTAGCAGTGGTACCTGCCTTGGTTCTAGCCAGCCCCCCCGCGCAGGAACAGGTCAGCGGCAACTTGCTCGTGGACGGCGACTTTGAAGCGCCGGACCCGTGGGTCAAGCAAGACGCCATCGAAGAAGTCCAGGTCGCTCCCGGCTGGCGCGCCTGGTATCTCGATGTGGCGCCCGCATACGTGCAAGTGCCGGTCAATTGCAACAAAGGCCCAGACGGCTATCACTGTTACTGGATGCGGCCTGAATTTCGCACGAACGTGGACTTTGCCAACCGCATTCACGGTGGCGTCCGCTCGCAAAAGTATTTTTCCTACGGACGAATGCACGAAGCCGGGTTGATGCAGCAGGTGAGCGGTATCCCACCCGGCGCGCGCGTCCGCTTTTCCATCTGGATCCAGGCCTGGATGTGTTTCGATTCCGGCAAGTGCGGCAAGACCGGCGAGCGATCTGATCAGCCTTCGGATATGCACCTGCGCGTGGGGATTGACCCGCTCGGCGGCACAGACCCGTTTACGACGAGCGTCGCCTGGTCCATCGAACAGCCCGCGTGGGATAAATTCGTGCAGTTTCAGATAGAGACGGTCGCCATCAGCAACACGGTGACGGTATTCACTCATTCACGCCCAGAGTGGAGTTGGGCGCGCTCCAACAACGACGTGTACCTGGACGACGCAAGCCTCGTCATCGTCGGCGCGTATGCTACGCCGACGGCGACGACCACGCTGCCCCCGCAAATCCGGATACCGTGGCGTGACAGGGTAGTGTCTACGGCCACGCCGTTTCCTGCTGGCGCAATCACACATACCGTGCAGATGGGCGACACTCTGTTCGGAATCGCGCTCAGGTACGGCGTGCAAATCAGTGACGTGCTCAGGTTGAACCGAATCACGACGAGCACCGAGTTGTTTGTCGGCCAACCGCTCGTCGTTCAGATCGCGCCCGCCACACCCACGCCGATCCCGTCACCCACGGCACTAGCGACTGTCGCCCCCCCGCCAGAGCCGACGATCACTCCGATGCCAATAGCGACCGCTACCGCCGTGTTGATCCCGACGCCGCTTGCCGCTGTGGCTGTCCCCCCGCGCCCATTGCCGGTCGTGGCGATGGTCTTGATCGTGACAGGCGTCCTGATCATCTCGTTAGGTATTGGGATGCGCCTCACGCTGTTCAACGGAGTGGCACAAGTGGCGCGAGGCCGGGCTGATTCATTACGCCGCAACAAGCGATGAGCCAACCGTAAGGCGATAACAAAGCATCTCAGTAACCACCTACCCTTGCGAAGGTTTTCACCCTTCGCAAGGGTGAGAAAAATGAATCTCAAAACCTTTGGTATAATATTCCCAGTTTCATCGACCTTCGCAAGGTCCGGCACCAATCGAAACAGATTCAACCACAGACAGGGAGACTTATGGCGGCCAAACGCAAACCCAAATACGAATGGAATGCCAACAATATTCGCGCGTTGCGTCGCCATCTGGACATGTCCCAACAGCAAATGTCTGAAGAACTGGGCATCCGCCAGCAGACCGTGAGCGATTGGGAGTTGGGGTACCATCGTCCGAGGGGTGGCATGGCGCGTCTGTTGACCATTGTCGCCGAACACGCAGATTTCACCTATCGTACCAACCCGCCGAGCAAGTCGGACAAGGCGTGAACTATTTTTCCCCCCTTGACGGTTTACACGAAATCGTGTAGAATAGCGCGGAGGTTTTTTTGCGTGGCTCTACACGACATCGTGTAGTCTGTTTTGTGGGAGGCAAACATGAGCGCTTATTCGTTGGAACACATCATCCGTGAGTGGGGCAAAGGGAATCTGACTGCGGAGCAGGTCATCGGACAAATCTTGCTGGTGATTCAGGAGATACAAACGCGACTCGCGCACATCGAATCCAGACTCGCTCATTTGGAGCAAGCCTCCAGGCGATGAACCACTCGCCCGCATACGTGCCGGTCATAGCAATGTCATTGGTCTAGTTGCCGAGTCTTATAGTCGGCTAGTCTTGGGGTCAAACACGTCGGGCAACCCAGACATCAAACGGTTGGGCTGCCCGACGTATGCGACGATTTGACTATTCGACTGCGTGGCTAGAAGACCATCACGCCCCAAACTTGTTCATCCGCTTGGCATACGAAAGTGCGAGCGGCATCAAATCCGTGGCGGGGAATTGGCCGAGCGCGCCCTTGAGGCACTCCGTCTCGCCAAAGCCGGTTACGTCGTTGCGGCGAGTCAGTCCCGGAGCGTGCAGCAGCGTGGGCACGGGATGCCACGAGTGTGCCTTCCACACAGCGGGTGTCGAATGGTCGCCAGTGACGATGAGGACATCAGGCTTGAGTTCGAGGATGCGCGGGATGGCGGCGTCAACTTTTTCGATCTCGGAGGCTTTGGCATCAAAGTTGCCATCCTCACCACGGCTGTCAGTGTACTTGTAATGGAAGAAAAAGAAATCGTAATCGGCCCAGTTGGCCTTGAGCGCTGCGATTTGCTCGTCCAGGCTGTGTAGCCCCTGGACGAGCGTCATGCCAGCCAGGCTCGCCAGCCCCTTGTACATCGGGTATACGGCGATGGCGGCGGAACGCAGCTTGTAGATCTCGCTGAACTTGGGCAGCCCCGGCTCTTGCGCCCAGCCGCGCAGCGTGACCATGTTCGCCGGGCGCTCGTTCTTGAGAATCTCGCGCGCTTTAGCGACCCACTCGTTTGCCAGATCGGCGGTGGGCTGTGCCGCCGGGTCGAGCGCCTTGACCGGTAGCGGCTCGAGTCCGGTCTTTTGCGGGTCGGTCTCGCCGAGTCTATCCGATAACCCCTTGCCACGAAAGACGAGCGCGAAGCGATAGTCTTGCACCGCCTCGACAATCACCTCGACGCCGGGCAGCTTGATCGGCTTGAGCAGCTTGACCAGCTCGACGCACTTTTCGGTGGGGATGCGGCCCGCGCGCCGATCGGTGATGACCAGGTTTTCGTCCACCGTGCAGAAATTGCCGCGCGCGGCCACATCGTCGGGCGTCAATTGCAGACCGATGCCTACACTTTCCAGCACGCCTCGCCCGATGAGAAACTTGACCGGGTCGTAGCCGAACAGCGCCAGGTGGCCCGGCCCCGACCCTGGCGCGATGCCATGCGCGATGGGGATCGAAAGCCCGATCATACTTTCGCGGGCCAGTTTGTCCAAATTGGGCGTCTTGGCGAACTCTAGCTCCGTTGGTCCGCCCGGCTCGCGCGGTATCCCGCCCAGCCCATCCATCACCAACAAGACGATCTTAGTATCGCCCGTCGTCGCCAGTTCACGCATCAAATTCAAATCAGCCATGTGTCCTCCACAGAATTCAAATTTCAAATCTCAACGATGACTCAGGACAGCCGTTTGAGATTTGAAATTTGATATTTGGTATTTGAGATTATAACACAGCCCGTTCAACTTCGCTTTGACACCCCTCTCCTTTTCTGTTACAATCCCTCCGCCGCGAAGGGAACGCAATGAGGCAAGCGAGTGATCTCCAAGAACGTTCACAGTAAATCAGACAGGACTTTCGCTTCAGCCTGGAAGTGGCTCGTGCCGGGTCTCGGCGTAAAGCGCTGGTTGGTTCTGCTTCTCTTTGGCATCACTCTCCTGGCGTTGGGAGTGGCTTACCTGCTGGTCAATTTTTACCGCGAGCAAGCCGTTCCGCCCGTATTTTACTACATCACGTTGCAGTTCATTCCGCGCATGGCGCGCGCGGCGCTGGTCGGCGCGTTAGGTGTGGGCGCAGTTGTCCTGGCGCTGGTGCAACTCAGCCGGTCGCTGTTAGCGCCGTTCGTGCGGCCCGGCTCAGAGCCGGTGGTGGAAACGGTCTACCGGCATCGTCAGCGCGAGCGCGGCCCCAAGGTCGTTGCCATCGGCGGGGGCACAGGGCTTTCCACACTGTTGCGCGGGCTGAAAGAGTTCACATCCAACATCACCGCCATCGTGACCGTGGCCGACGATGGCGGGTCTTCGGGGCGACTGCGGCGCGAGTTGGGCGTGTTGCCGCCGGGCGACTTTCGCAATTGCATTGCCGCGCTGGCCGATAGCGAGGCGCTGACGACGCAGCTCTTCCAGTATCGCTTCAATACGGGACAGGGGCTAGAGGGCCACAGCTTTGGCAATTTGTTCATCGCGGCAATGGCGGGTGTGACCGGCAGCTTTGAAAGCGCGTTGGCCGAAAGCAGCCGCGTGTTGGCCGTGCAGGGGCGCATCGTGCCCAGCACATTACAAGATGTCACCTTGATGGCCGACTTGCGTGAAGAGATGCCGGGCCAGCTCAGCCGCGTGACGGGCGAGTCGAGCATTACCAAGAGCGGCGGAAGCATCGAGCGCGTGTACCTGGAACCGGGCGATGTCCGTCCGTACCCTGAAGCGGTCCGCGCCATTCTCGACGCCGACTTGCTCGTTCTGGGGCCGGGTAGTCTGTACACGAGCATCATGCCGAACCTGCTCGTGCGCGATATTGCCCAGGCGGTCTGTTCCAGCCGGGCGCTCAAAGTCTACGTGTGCAACGTCGCCACCCAGCACGGCGAGACGGATCACTATTCGGCGGCTGACCACGTGACCGCGATCGAGCGGCACGCCGGGCCGGGGCTGGTGAACGTATTACTGGCGAACGATCGGCTGGGCGTGGACTTGCGCAAAGTGGATATGCCTTCGGGCGTGGGCGAGTTAGTGCAGCCGAGTAGTTCGCAGGGTTCGCGCCTGGTGGCGGCTGACCTGATTGATGTGGAGTATCCCTGGCGGCACGACAGCCACAAGCTAGCGCAGGCAGTCATAGACGTGTACGCTCAGTTGGGCGGACGTGTGGGAGCGAGCTGAGTTCCAGTCTTGTCGGAGGTGAGTCATATCGAGATGCTCCACCTAGAGGCAGCAAATGTCCATAGCCGGGCATTTGAGATGAGTTAAAAACCAAATCACCATAAGGAGATCTCTGCAATGGCTACAAAAGTCGGTATCAATGGTTTTGGCCGCATCGGGCGGCAAGTGCTCAAAGCGATCCGGGACAACTATCCCCAAACGCTGGAAGTGGTCGCTTTCAACGACATCGGCGACCTCAAGACGATGGCGCATTTGCTCAAGTACGACTCGAACTATGGCCGCTTTAACGGCACAGTCGAAGTGAGCGACAATGCGTTGATCGTGGATGGCAAGCCGATCAAGGTGTTCAAGGAGACTGATCCGGGCAAGTTGCCGTGGGGCGACCTGGGCGTTGACATCGTCGTTGAAAGCACCGGCCTGTTCACAATCAAAAAGGACGGCGTCAACAAAAAGGGCAAGGTCGTTCAGGGCGCGGAGAACCACATCACCAAGGGCGGCGCCAAGAAGGTCATCATCTCGGCCCCGGCGGAAGGCGAAGACATCACCATCGTCATGGGCGTGAACGACGACAAGTATGACACGGCGAATCATCATGTCGTCTCGAACGCTTCCTGCACGACCAACTGCCTCGCTCCCGCCGCCAAGGTCGTTCACGACAAATTCAAGATCGTGCGCGGGTTCATGACGACCATTCACGCCTACACCAACGATCAAAGGATTTTGGACATGCCGCACAGCGACCTGCGCCGCGCGCGCGCTGCTGCGATGAACATCATTCCTACGACGACAGGCGCAGCCAGGGCAGTAGCCCTCGTCATTCCCGACCTGAAGGGCAAATTCGATGGCTACGCGCTGCGCGTGCCGACTTCAACCGTTTCGGTGGTAGATTTTACCGCGCAGGTCGAGGTCCCGACGACAACCGACGAACTGCGTCGGGCCTTCCGCGATGCCGCAACCGGCCCGCTGAAGGGCATCCTGGCCGCCGTGGACGAGCCGCTGGTGAGCATTGACTACAAGGGCGACCCGCACAGCTCGTCGGTGGACCTGCCGTTCACAATGGTGCTCGGCAAGGAAAAGAACGATTTCCTCAAGGTTGTGGCCTGGTACGACAACGAGTGGGGCTACAGCGTCCGCACCGCCGACCTGGCGAATTTGATGGCGAGCAAGCTCTAGACCTCTCCTCAACCCCCGACCCTCTTCTCCTCTCCGTGCCGGAGAGGAGAAGAGGGCAAGGGGGATGAGGTGAGGTGAGGTGTCCCATGACCAAGAAGACCGTCAAAGACATTGACCTGAAAGGTAAGCGCGTGCTGATGCGCGTGGACTTTAACGTGCCGATGAAAGACGGCGCGGTGTCGGACGATAAGCGCATCAAGGCGGCGCTGCCGACAATTCAATATGTGCTCGATCAAGGCGCGTCACTCGTCGTGATGAGCCACCTGGGACGACCCAAGGGCGCGGGGTTCGAAGCTGAATTCAGCCTCAAGCCCGCGGCGGAAGCATTGGGCAAATTGTTAAACAAGCCCGTCAAGGTCGCGCCCGATTGCATCGGCCCTGAGGTCGAGGCGATGGCAAAGGCACTCAAACCCGGCGAAGTGCTGATGCTGGAAAATGTCCGCTTCCACAAGGAAGAGGAAAAGAACGATGCCGAGTTCGCCAAAAAGCTCGCGGCGTTGGGCGAGGTGTACGTCAACGACGCGTTCGGTTCGGCGCACCGTGCGCACGCCAGCACCGAGGGCGTCGCCAAGTTCCTGCCGGCCGTGTCCGGCTTCTTGATGGAGCAGGAACTCGAATACCTGGGCCGCGCCACGCTGAACCCGGAGCGGCCCTACATCGCCATCCTGGGCGGAGCCAAGATCAGCGACAAGATCGCCGTGATCGAAAACTTGCTGAAAAAGTGCGACCGCCTCATCATCGGCGGCGGCATGGCAAATACGTTCCTCGCTGCCAAGGGCTACAACATGGCCGATAGCCTGGTCGAAGTGAGTTCAGTTGAGACCGCCAAGGCCCTCATGGCGAAAGCGGGCGACAAGCTGCTCCTGCCGGTTGACGCGGTGATCGGCGACAAATTCGATGCCGAAGCGGCCAGCCAAATCGTGGACGTGGACAAGGTCCCGGCGGGCTGGCGCGTGCTCGACATCGGTCCCAAGAGCATCGCCGCGTTCAGCGCGGCGCTCAAGGGCGCCAAGCTCGTGGTGTGGAATGGGCCGATGGGCGTATTCGAGTTTCCGAAATTCGCCGAAGGCACGTTTGCCATTGCCAAGCTGCTGGCCAATAGCGGCGCGACGACCGTCATCGGCGGCGGTGACAGCGCCAGCGCAGTCAAGAAGGCCGGCGTCGCCAAGCAGATGACGCACGTCTCGACCGGCGGCGGCGCGAGCCTCGAATTCCTGGAAGGCAAAGTCCTGCCCGGTGTGGCGGCGTTGAACGACAAGTAGTTTCAAATATCAAAGCGGGCCGAGTGATCGGCCCGCTTTTTATTCAGTTGAGGTCATTCTGTTATTGGCGCTGCAAAGTCACGTCGAGTTCCAGTTTGATGTTGTCCTCGATGCTCAACACGCGCGCCACGTGCGGCTGAGTGAGCGAAAAGTCCTCGAACTTGAGCGCCGTGGCAGCCTGTGCGGCCACTTGATTGCCCTGCACTTGCGCTGTGACATCCCATGTGACTGGTTGGGTCACATTCCGCACCGTGAGATCGCCGGTCAACTTGAATGTGACCGAGCCGGACTGCGGCAGCGGCGATGGCAGACCGCTCGCCTGTTTGGGCACAAAGACAGCCTTCGGATACTGATTGGCCTGCAAGACGTTGCCGCGTAGGTAATTGTCGCGCATGGGTTGATCGCTCACGAGCGTCCCCATGTTGACGACGAACTGGCTGTCCGAAGACACAATCGAGCCATCCGGTTTGATCACCAACGTTCCGGTGAAATCTTTGGTGCGCCCGATAGCATCGTTGGGCAAGTTGGCGCCGGCGAGTTGTTCGCGCACTCGAAAACGCGCTTCGCTATTCTCCGGCACCAGCACCAATCGAATGACGTCGCCTCCTGAACTCGTGCCGGTCGTGGAAGCTGTCTTGGACGGCGGAGTGGCAGTTGCGGTTGGCGCTGAAGAAACCGCCGCTGGCGACGAGGCGATGGCGGCGGGGGACGGCGCGACCTGCGTTGGCGCGCAGCCCGCTGCCAGCAATACCACCGCTGTTAGAATCAACCCGAAGCGAATCCATTGACTAGACATTGTTCCTCCTTAGATTTGGCTTGTAGAGCGGCTTGAGAATCCGCTACATCGGTAACGACTCAGCCGTAGCAGCGATTTTAGTCGCATGGATGCAAGAGCGCAAGTCGCTACTACCGACTGACTGCACGGCAATCAACGGCGCGAGACGGTTCCCTTTATTCACTTGGCGAGTTTTTGTGGCTGTTTGTTCATGAGTGGCATCGCTATCCGGTAGGTCGTGAGGAATACGATGACCAGCGTCGTGCCCGCGTACATCAACTGCGTCGTCAAGAGCGGTGAATCGGTGCCGGCCATCAAGCCGTGAATCACAGCGAACACGTAAGCGGCATAGCTTACCAGGTGAATCACGCGAAAGACCTTCATACCGATGCGACGGCGAATGTAAAACGTGACGCTGACCAAAAGCGTCAGGTAAAACCCAATCACGCCAATGCCAACCCACACCGGGCGATACGGCGCGACGAAGGGCACCAGGATAGCGGCGATGGGAAATGGCAGGTAACGGTCGGCCAGCAGCACGACAACGTGCAAGATGACGAAGCCAATGGCGAGCAACGATAAGAATTGGTGAAAGTCATACGTGAAAACGCCTTGCAGCACCGGTTCGACCATCTTGCTCGACACAGCAATTCCCCAGGCCGTCGCCAGCCACAACAACAAATATGAGAGCAGCCCAGCCGCGCGCGTGACATACCACAACGCCTGCACACTGTTCACTGCAAATAGTGTATCGAGAGCACGACCGATGAGTTGGGTCACAGGCAAGCCGGTGACCAGCACGATGAACGTGGCGAGTATCAGCACGATCAGCCCCAGCAACGCGCCGGTCAGAACGAGCAAGAGGCGGACCGAGATCCAATCGTTTTCAGGCGTATTCGATTGCTGCAACATCTAACAACTCCTTGGCGTTATCTGAACCCAACAGTTGGCCGACGCGATCCACGGCGATAAAAGCCAGGTCATTGCGCCACGCGGCGACCCGTTCAGCCTCACGCGAGCCTGCGATCAAAAGCGCCTTGGCAAAAACTTCCGCCGTCGTCGCGTGTGGCGCGACCACCGTCACGCTCAACCAATCCGTCTCAGCGGGCGCGCCGCTCCGTGGGTCAATCAGGTGATGCCGTACGCGCTTGCCTTGCTGCCAGCGGCGCTTCATAATCGAAGAGGTCGCCACCGCGCCCGGCCCCATACGCAAAATTGCCAGCGTTTGATCCGGGTCGCGCGGGTCCTCGAGCGCCACACGCCACGCGGTCTCCCCAGCCGGCCATCCGACCATGAACATATCGCCGCCCGCGCTGACGGCGCACGCGCCGGAACATGCGGCGAGTTCTCGCGCCGCCCGTTCGGCAATCCAACCTTTGGCGATGCCGCCCAGGTCGAGCCGCAGTCTACGCGGAAGCCGAATGGCCCGCGTATCCGGGTCGAGCTGGACCGCGCCAGAACCGAATATCCTGGGTCTGGTCAGCGCTGGCATCCGCATGGCACCGTGCACGCGAATGTCGTCTATGCTTCTATCGTACCCGGCGCTTTCCAGTGCGTCAAGAACCGACGGGTCAAAGAGTCCGCCGGTTTCATCCACGTACTCGTATGCCTGGAGCACCACATCAAACAGTTCGTCCGACGCATGGAACCACTCACCGTTGGCTCGATTGAGCCGCGCCAACTCGCTCGTGTCCGAAAAGCGCGTGAAGCGCGCCTCGAGCGATGTGATCAGCGACTGGACCTGGTCGAACCCACGCGCGATGGACTCCGGCTCGCCTTCCGCGGCCAGGACAATGTCCGAGTTCATCGCGCGAAATTCGAGGTACTCCATCACGAACCGCCAGTGCGCAGACGAGGGCGCATGATCGAACGCATCGGCGGCAGCGCAGGAAGCGGCTGCAAGGTAGATGGACCGCTATCGAGCGGCGGCAACGGAGCCGGATCAAAGGATGGCACGGGTGCAGTGATCGGCGGTGGAGCAGACACAGTTGCCGGTTTGCCCGCATGCGCCAAAAGCCCCCAGCCACCCAAGAACCCCATGAGACTGCCGGCTGCAATGATTGCCCTCAAATACTTTAAAAGTCGTTTCATTCCCTTATCCTCATTCCTGGCCCTTCTTCCTACGAGGGACACCGAAAGTGATGACCACGCTCGCTATCCGCCATCATTTCCGCCAGAGCTGCGCCGAGGCAACTGAATGCTGCCATCGCCGTTGATGCGGATGAGACCGCGCCTTTGCATTTCCACCAGGAGCGCCTGGTACTGTTGAAGCTGCGCGGCGGCTTGATCCACCTGTGCCTGATATTGCTTATCAAGATTTCGGTACTGATCCAATTGTGCTTGATACTGCTTTTCGCGATTTTGATATTGAGCGATCAGATCTTGTAGTTGTTTGACTTGAGCCTGCGCTTGCGCGGATGTAGTGCTACCAGCAGGCGCAGAACTGTTTGGTGGATCGCTCACGGCTGCAGGGGCACTGCCCGGCGCATCGCTGACCGCCACGGTGTTTGGGTTCAACGCAGCGTTGACGCCGATGGCCAACATGCCCAGCCCGACCAGACCAGTGATTATCACCGCTGCGATCAGAGCTTGAATTCGTTTCATGGGTTTGCCTCCCTCTCAGCATGGAATGGATTGTACAAACGACTGATGAGAAAGGTATTAACCCGTTGTTAAAGCCTTCTAAGTCTTCCGATGCCACGCGAGCTGTGGTTGTGCTTTTTTTCTCAGCTTGAAGCGGGCATGGGGCTGGGCTATAATGTGGGCGAAAGACGTCCTATAGTTTGTCAAGCCCCCAATGAAGGCTTGGGGCAAAGAGAAATCGTCAAGAGGCCGCATTGAAGAGAAGTCCATCGAAAAGATGGCTTTCGAATCGAGTCTGCGGTTCGCACC
>Ga0315279_10001394_pt1 | contig 40606 bp, 31 predicted proteins | sample YL17G06_20_MG_FD_203694 | JGI IMG/M metagenome (GOLD analysis project Ga0315279, IMG submission 203694) | Sediment microbial communities from Yellowstone Lake, YNP, Wyoming, USA - YL17G06_20 | ecosystem: Environmental > Aquatic > Freshwater > Lake > Sediment | place: USA: Wyoming | collected...
TGCCGCTTCTCGAATCCATACTAAAAACTCTTCCTCTGATAACCATGGCTTAATCTGGGCAGGTCCCCGCATCTTTTTACCTCCTGCCCAAATATTACAATTACTCTATGTTTGATGTCAAATTAGTCTAAAATCCCATCGATAAGGAATCCTATCTTCAACTCCTCTATCGATCTTCTTTTTTAGGAAAAATCCAAAAACGCCCTCAGACTCCCTCTCCATCATCGTAGGAAGCATCCCCAATTCCGTGAAATTAGCAGAGGAAGACAGACCGGACTCCAAAAGTTTTAGAAATGCGGTCATTTGACATGTTAGGGGTAACTATCGTATTTGCTAAAAATAGAGGTTTTTGATGGGTTTTTCAACGTTCGAGTTAAATCCATAGGAGGGTCCACTCTAAAACTTTCTCAGCCGTCCTGTCTTCCTCATGGTGCTTCATCTCATCACGGAAAAAAAGATGCTTAAATCATCGTAAGGCAACTTGAAATGATGTTTGAGAAAGACTAAAATGAAAATATTCATCGATCTTAGATACCCATGAGGATGAACCGTTCAAACCGAATAAACAGAAATGTTTCCCGGCGAAAGTTGAGCGAAGACCTTCAAGCCCTTTTCTATCAAATATTGCAATATGCAAGCCGAGGCGTCTTAAGGACGGAGTTCCAGCAAGAAGTCTCCAAGATGATTCTGGACCTCTCTGGATGTGATGGGGTTGAACTATGGCTGAGGGATCATGATAAATACTTTCGTTGCAAGGCTTACCAAGGCCGCGGACTACCCTTGTCTTTCGAAATAGCGCCATGCTTGCAAAATGAAACAGGGAAGATTGTTCCTTCTTCTGAGGATGATCCGAACCTGTTCTATATGTGCAGAGATATTATTCACGGCCGCGTTGACATTTCTCAACCTGGTTTCACGAGGAATGGAAGTTTCTGGATTGGCTATGCAAAGAAACCTCTTCCCTTCCGTTTGAAGCAAGATAAAAAACCGCATCGACATAGTCTTAACATAAATGACGATTACCGATCTCTTGCCCTGATACCCCTTTTGGTTCAAAACAAAAATATCGGACTTTTGATATTGAAAAGCAAACACAGGGACTTCTTTACAAAGGATGAAAGGGAACTTTATGAAGACCTCGCCCAGACCCTTGGAATTGCTTTGGCACACCGGCATGCCCAGTCAGATTTGCGCGAACGGGTCAAAGAACTGATCTGTCTTTATGGTATAGCTCGTTTAGCTGCCCAATCTAATATACCGTTGGAGGAGATTCTGCAGAGCATTGTGGAGCTTCTTCCTCCTGCCTGGTTATACCCTCAAATTACATTTGCTGAAATTATTTTGGATGGACATTCTTATTCAACCCCTCACTTTCAAGAGGTGAAACATCAATTGACGTCGGAAATAATTGTGGACGGGGAAAGACGAGGTATGGTCAAAGTGGTCTACTCAGAGGAAAAACCAGAGCTTGATGAGGGACCCTTCCTTAAAGAGGAGCGAAGTCTAATTGATACGGTTGCAAGAGAGGTGGCAATTATTATCACGCGGAGACAAGCCGAAGAGGACAAACTGAAACTTCAGGAACAGCTTAGACATGCTGATCGATTGGCCACCATTGGACAACTCGCTGCAGGGGTAGCTCATGAACTGAATGAACCTTTAGGTAATATTTTGGGATTTGCTCAGCTTGCAAAAAAATGCCAAGGGTTACCCGGACAGGCCGAGCAGGATATCGAGAAAATATCGACTGCCTCTCTATACGCACGGGAAGTTGTCAAGAAGCTTCTCATCTTCGCTCGCCAAATGCCCCCTAAAAAGATGAGAGTCAATTTGAATCAGTTGGTCGAAGAGGGCCTCTCCTTCTTCGAATCTCGGTGTACCAAGGAAAAAATTGAAATCGTCCGTTCGCTTTCACCTGATTTACCCGAGGTGGCTGTTGATCCAGCACAGTTGAATCAAGTGCTAGTTAATCTGGTCGTCAATGCTTTACAGGCAATGCCAGCAGGAGGCAGGTTGGTCATTCGGACGCTGACGGGTAAAGACCATCTTTCGCTCATTGTGGAAGATACAGGCATCGGTATGAGCGAGCAAGTCCTCAGGAAGATATTCGTTCCTTTTTTTACGACAAAGGATATTGGTCAGGGCACAGGTTTGGGTTTACCCGTGGTGCACGGGATTGTGACCTCGCATGGCGGTTCGATCAAAGTTGAGAGCAAAGTCAATCAGGGTACGCGATTCGAGATTCAACTCCCCGTGACGGAGTCTCAGAACATTGTATTGGGAAACGAAAATGTCACATCCGGTTAAGAAAGAACGGATTCTGGTTGTGGACGATTCCTTGAATACATTGGAAGTGCTCCAGAGAAATCTGACATCCCAGGAGTACCAGGTATTCACTGCCTCCAGTGTACCAGAGGCGATTAAAATTCTTGACACCGCACCAGTTGATCTTGTTATCACTGACCTCAAAATGCCAGGGGTCAGTGGCCTCGATCTAATAAGGCATGTGCGGGAAAACTTCAGAGACATTGAGGTGATGATGATCACAGGCTATCCCACTGTGGAAGGAGCGGTCGAGGCAGTAAAGACTGGGGCTGAAGAGTACCTTGTTAAACCCTTTACTGATGAAGAACTTATTTCTGCTGTCAGGCGGGCCCTCGGCAAACTCCACATCCGAATAGCCACTAAGGCACCTCTTTCAAAGAGAATTCCAGCTTCTTATGGTTTTATTGGTGAGTCAGAGGCGCTGGCCAGGGTGAGAAGTTTCATTGCAAAGGCCGCATCAACCTCTGCCACAGTTCTGATCACTGGAGAAAGCGGCACTGGAAAGGAGTTGGTCGCCAGAGCCATCCACTACAACAGCCCAAGGGCTTCAGCCCCGTTTGTCCCTGTCAACTGCGGGGCCATCCCTGGAGAACTGCTCGAAAGCGAACTTTTTGGACACGTCAAAGGGGCCTTTACTGGAGCTACTGAAACCAGGGCAGGTTTCTTTCAAACTGCTGACGGGGGTACCATCTTTCTTGATGAAATCAGCGAGACCAGCCTCTCCATGCAGGTAAAACTTCTACGAGTACTCCAGGATAAGGAAGTCTGCATGGTTGGATCGAGTCGCACACGAAAAGTGGATGTGAGAATTCTCGTTTCCACCAATAAGGACTTATTCAGTCTGGTGAATAAGGGAATGTTTCGAGAAGATCTTTTTTTCCGTATCAATGTTATCACCATCGATCTACCTCCTCTGCGGGAGAGAGAAGAAGATATCTTACTATTAATCCGTCACTTTTCCGAGAAGTTTACTGAGGAGCTGGGGAAGCCCGCACCCCAATTTTCAGAGCAGGCCTTACAGATCCTCCAAAACTACCATTGGCCGGGAAACGTGAGAGAACTGGAGAACGTCATTCAACGTCTCGTGATCATGACAGATGGAGATTTTATAGAAGTTCCTGACCTGCCCTCTTTGATGCGCTTCTCAGCCCTACGAGAAACGGGTTTGAATCGCACTCTCACCGAAGTAGAAGCTGAATACATTCGCAACGTCCTTGCAGGTGTGGGTGGAAATAAGACCAGGGCAGCGGAGATCCTTGGGATTGACCGTAAAACCCTTCGGGAAAAGCTTCAAAAGGCCAAAAAACATACTCCCACTGAAACATCTGATCGGGGAAATTCTCCCCGGTGATTCAAATCTCCTCAAAATCATCTTTCATTCCATCTATCCCATCTCATTTTTCAATTCCGCTAATCTTTTGATTTTATTCCACTTCCATACTCAGAATAGCGTTTTATCTAAACCCTCAACCCATTGGCAAAGAGATTGCTTTATATCCAATGAAGTCCATACTAAAAGAATTGAAAGGAGGAAGCATGAAGAAAAAAAAGGAGAAAAGTCTCCTTCCAAAAAAGGTGGATTATTATGTTATTTGTTCATGCTGTAGTGATGCCTCCATTTGTACGTTCCCTAAGAACCCAGGGCAGCCGATTTTGCAGTGTGAAGAATTTAAGGGTTACGAACCTCGTCCAGGGGAAACAATATTTAAAAACGATTCATTAACGACCGATCCTAAACTCATGTCCAGTGCTGAGGAGAAAGATTTAGGTAAATACAAAGGACTGTGCAGCATTTGTGAAGACCGCGAAATCTGCACCTTTCCCAAAGCTGAAGGTGGGGTCTGGCATTGCGAAGAGTATCGGTAGAACAATTAACATCATGTCTCAACGTAGAACTTTGAATTGAAAGGGAAGGTATGAATCCAGAACATATCGTAAAAATTATAAAAAGTCATTCCAAAGACCGAGGTAAAACTATCTCGATCCTTGAAGAGATCCAGACGAAATATAGCTACCTTCCTGAAGAAGCGCTAAGGATTGTGGCCAAGGAGACAGGACGATCTCTTGTTGACATCTTTGGGGTGGCCACCTTTTATAAATTGTTCAGTCTGAAACCAAGAGGGAAACATCTTATATCGGCCTGTTTGGGCACAGCATGCCATGTACGGGGTGCCCAGTCCGTGGTTGAAGATTTCAAACGACAATTAAAAATCAAAGAGGGAGAAACAACTCCAGACAAAGAAATTACGTTAGAAACCGTGAACTGTCTCGGGGCCTGCGCGCTTGGGCCTATTGTCGTTGTGGATGGTCATTACTTCTCAAACGTCACCACACAAAAGGTTAAGGAGATAATACACCAAGCGAGAGTTGGACTTGATCGAGTTGACATCACAACAGACGAACGGATATTTCCGGTTGAAGTCAGCTGCCCACGCTGCAATCACAGCCTGATGGATCGGAAGCATTATATCGATGGGTATCCATCGATACGGGTGACCGTCTCTTACGAACGCAACCACGGATGGCTAAGGTTATCATGTCTCTACGGAAGCTTCTCCGTCGATTCCGAGTACCAAGTCCCAATGGATACGGTAGTTAATTTTTTCTGCCCCCATTGCCATGCAGAGCTTATTGGAGTTTCAACCTGCGATAAGTGCCACGCCCCCATGGTGCCAATGCTTGTCCGCGGCGGAGGGTTGGTTCAGATCTGTTCGCGCAGGGGATGTAAGGGGCACCTTTTAGATCTGAGTGGCATCAATGCCTGATTGGACGAAAGGGAAGTGGCTAACCTGTTAAAACGAGACGAGACAAAAATAGGATTTCAATTATGATGAATCCGTAAAAAGTCCTGAAACCGTCACTCCGGCGAAAGCCGGAGTCCAGAAATATTTGAAATAATCCCGCGGGGCGCGGGACTTTCGCAGGAATGACAAAACAGGGTAATTTGGACTTTTTACGAGACCATCAATTATGGAAAAACTTAAGTCCATTATTGATTTTAAAAGATTGCAGGAACGTTTGATTGCTGATCGTGACCTAACGATCCCCACCCTTGTGATTCCAGCAGGGACATGCGGACAAGCGAGTGGTGCCAATGACCTCATTCGCATAGCAAAACGTGAGCTTCTAAGTAAGAAACTCACGGAGAAAATCCATTTGCGCATCACGGGATGTCATGGGTTCTGTGAGATGGAGCCATCTGTCGTGGTGGAGCCTCGTGGTACATTCTATCCGAAAGTGGGTTTAAAGGAAATGAGTCAGATCGTTGAGGCCATTGAGAAAGGAAAGGTGCTTGAAGGGCTTCTTTGGGTCGATGGAGAAACAAAAAAGACCATTGAGAAGAAGGATGATATCCCTTTTTTTCGTGATCAGGTTCGAACCATTCTGGTCCGCAACGACAAGATCGATCCGATTCACATTTACAACTACATTGAGAACGGCGGCTATTCAGCAATGGCCAGGATACTTGAAAAGGGCAACCCCGAATGGGTGATGGAGGAGGTCAAGACCTCTGGGCTTCGTGGCCGAGGAGGTGCTGGTTTTCCTACAGGTCTGAAGTGGGAAATGTTGGCCCGGCAGCCAAATGGCAATGGGAAGTTCATCATTTGTAATGCCGATGAGGGTGATCCTGGGGCATACATGGATCGCAGCGTCCTCGAAGGAAACCCCCACAGCATCATCGAAGGCATAATCATAGGAGCTTATGCAACGGGGGCGATAGAAGGTATCATCTATGTCCGTAACGAATACCCGCTCGCCATCAAACATTTGGTCATTGCCCTCCGACAGGCCCGTGAGCTTGGGCTTCTCGGCAAATATATTCTTGGAACGGAATTCACCTTTGACATTCATCTGATGAGAGGAGCTGGCGCGTTTGTCTGTGGGGAAGAGACCGCTTTAATCAGATCGATAGAGGGGAAGATGGGTGAGCCAAGACAGCGTCCACCATTTCCCGTTCAGAAAGGCATTGATGGAAAACCGACAGCGATCAACAACGTAGAAACTTGGGCGAACATTCCCATTATCTTTGAGAATGGTGCAGAGGATTTCAAGAGGACCGGGACAAAAACCAATTCAGGCACTAAGATATTCAGCCTCGTGGGCAAGGTGAAACATACTGGCTTGGTTGAGGTGCCAATGGGGGCAACCCTCCATAAGATTGTCTATGACATTGGCGGGGGCCCTGTCGGCGAGGCCAAGATTAAAGCGGTTCAGACAGGGGGACCCTCCGGTGGTTGCATCCCGGCCAACCTGTTTGATCTGACCATCGATTATGAAAGCCTGACTCAGGCAGGAGCAATTATGGGGTCGGGTGGCATGATCGTCATGGATGAACAGACCTGCATGGTTGATATCGCCAAGTACTTCATGAATTTCCTAAAGGGCGAATCCTGCGGTAAATGTTTCACCTGCCGTAAAGGGACCCAACGAATGTATGAGATTCTCGATGGGATAACAAGGGGCGAGGGGACATTGGAGTCACTTGATCTTCTTGAAGAGCTTGCGATTACGGTAAAAGATACAACTCTGTGCGGCCTTGGACAAACCGCACCAAATCCTGTCCTATCCACCCTTCGTTATTTCCGTAACGAGTATCTGGAACATATCAAGCATAAGCGATGCCCTGCAGGAGTGTGTAAGGAGTTGATCACTTACTCTATCAACAAAAATTGCACAGGCTGTCAGCTTTGCCTTCGGACCTGTCCTTCAGAGGCGATCACTGGGAAGAAGAAGGACCTTCAGGTGATCGATCCTGAAAAGTGTATCAAGTGCGGGGCTTGTAAGAATATCTGTAAATTTAGCGCCATAGATATCCTGTAGATCTTTAAAAAGGGAAGATGCCATGGTCTCTCTTAATATCAACGGCTTAGAAATTTCAGCTGAGGAAGGGACAACACTGCTCGAAGTTTCAAGATTCTATGGATTTCCCATTCCAACCCTTTGTCACATGGATGGGCTTTCCCCCTATGGAGCATGCCGCCTCTGTGTGGTTGAAATCGGTGAAGGAGCCAAGGCAAAGCTCGTCACCTCATGCACCTACCCAGTCGGGGAAGGTCTTAAAGTGCGTACCGCTTCCTCTCGTGTGATCAAGGCCCGAAAGATGATTCTGGAACTTCTTCTCGCATCATGTCCTCAATCAAAAACGATCCAGGATCTGGCCTCAGCTTATGAGGTACGGAAACAACGGTTTAAACAGGAATATGAAGATTGCATCCTTTGTGGAAGGTGTGTGCGGATGTGCGAAGAGCAGATGATGGCCAAGGCCATTGGGTTTCGCAGTCGGGGTGAGAACAGAAGCATAGGAACCCCCTTCGACACCCAATCAGAGGACTGCCGGCGATGCGGGGCCTGCATCTACATCTGCCCTGCCTGTCAGCTCCGCTGCACCTATACCGAACGCGAGAGGCCGATCTGCGGAGGCTGTGCTAACCTCAGCCCGCCTTGTCTCGAGAAGGAGGGGTTTGAAGATATGATGTGTTACATGACCCCCTGTGTGGCTTGTGAGATCAAAAAGGATTGAGAAGAGGAAAGGAGCATAACCAATGTCATTATCTCGAATCAATGCATCAGCTGCAACATTGACAAAAAACAGGACGGAAGGTTCGATTGTGCATGCCTCAGGGATGTGCGTGACTTGCGTGGACGGTTGCATCGGAATGTGCGAGATCGGCAAATCCGCCTATCGAGGCCACGAAGTCATCTACCCACAACCGTTTGGAGTCATCACCACCGCTGCTGAAAAGATCTACCCTGTTGATTATTCCCATTTCAACATCATGGGGACTGCTGTTGGAGCTTATGGAATCGAGCCTGATAGTGATAAGGCTATCTTCCCAGCCGTTGATCTTGAAGTCATCATCGGCCGTGATCGTGGAATCAAATTTCATTACCCCTGGGTCATCTCCGGAATTGGATCGACGGACATCGCCAAAAATAACTGGGAAGGACTGGCCATTGGATCTGCCCTTGCCGGCACAGGTTTGACCGTTGGTGAAAATGTGGTTGGGATGGATCCTGAAGCAGTGATCAAGAACGGCCGTGTCATCGATACAGTAGACCTCAAGTTCCGTGTCAAACTCTACAAAGATTACCAACGGGGCGGTTATGGGGCAATTGTCGTCCAAGCCAATATCGAGGATACTCGCCTCGGTGTTCATGAATACGCCATTGAAAAGCTTGGAGTCGAATGTATTGAACTCAAATGGGGGCAAGGGGCAAAAGACATTGGGGGAGAGGTGAAAATAAGAAATCTAAAAAAAGCCCAGATGCTTTATGAGAGGGGTTATATTGTCCTTCCCGATCCAACGGATCCCAATGTGATTAAAGCCTTTGAGCAAGGGGCCTTCAAGGAATTTGAACGACATTCACGGGTAGGTATGGTCTCTGAAGAATCTTTTGCAAATAGGGTTGAAGAATTGCGCAAGGCGGGTGCCAAGTATATCTTTCTCAAAACAGGTGCCTATCGGCCAGCGGATCTTGCCAGGGCAATCTCTTTTGCCTCGAAATATAGTCTGGATCTCCTTACTGTGGATGCCGCAGGAGGCGGCACGGGGATGAGCCCATGGCATATGATGAATGAATGGGGCATTCCACCGGTAGAGCTCCATTCCCTTCTTTACCAGTGTGCAACATCCCTTGCTCAAAAGGGAAAATATGTTCCTCCATTAGCAGTCGGGGGAGGATTCACATTCGAAGATGCAATTTTCAAGGCCCTCGCCATGGGCGCCCCCTTTGTGAAGCTCGTGGGTATGGCCCGAGGGCCCATTGCCGCAGCCATGGTGGGCAAGACCATTGGCCGAACCATCGATAACAACCAGATTCCTGTTTACATCGAACGATTCGGTCACACAAAGGATGAGATTTTCGTGACGGCTAGCTCCTTGCGTAAAGAATTAGGCGATTTGGAATTTGAGAAACTACCTGCCGGTGCTCTCGGTCTCTATACTTACTATGAACGTTTAGCCCAGGGGCTTCGTCAGCTCATGGCTGGGAGCAGAAAATTCTCTCTGGAACATCTGTCGAGGGACGATATTGCAGCCCTGACGCCTGAGGCGGCAAAAATCAGCGGTATCAAATATGTCATGGATGTCGACAAAAATAGGATTGAAGAAATCCTCAATCTTTAGAATCACCTATTGTTCCCGTTAACAGAAATACCATTATTAGGGGGAAATTTCTAAAAATAGTAGGAGCTCTGATTGTAGCCCATTCTCATATCGGGAAAGAATTGATTGCGACAGCGAAGTATTTGGTCGGAAAAATGGATGGTATCGCTGCAGTCTCTATCGATTTTAAAATGAATATCTTTGAAGCAAGGAAGATTATTCCAGAGGCGATTAGAGAAGTCGATCAAATAGGAGTAAATCTCCCTATGGTATTAACTTTTTGGAATAAGCGATGGGACATGGGGCTAAAGGAATTGGCAAAATCCCTTCAACTGTCAGGAAAAAGAAATATCGTTGTAAAGAAGAATTTCATGGAGACGAAAAGTGACTCTGGAAGAAGCATCCTAATAAAAGACTAACGACTTTCCCAAGAATAAGAAAAAGGTGTTGATTGTCGATAATGACACCCTATACCGGATCTCAGATTCTTTTCTAAAAAAAGTAAGGAGAAAAAAGATGGAGTGCCCAAAATGTAAGAATGTTTTTCCTAAGGCCAAAGAGATAAAATGGAAAAGACAGAACTAATTCGGAATATCGAACAGCGGAAAACACCGGACCCATTGGAGCGATTCAAAGATTCAAAGCGGTTTCAAGAAATCTTGCAGAGAGGGCTCTCGAAATCGTTAATCGAATCGCAGCCAATGAGAGGAGTAAGCCCCGACCCCAGACAGAACTCGTTGAAAATTACTACCTACTTTACCACTACCCCAATTTCTTGAAGAGATTCACTTCAGCAACTTAAGACTAGGTTTTAGGGAGTGGTTCCTTCCTATCGGCAGACAAAAATCTCCAGCCCTCAATCCCTATCCCACTTTATTAAATACGGGGCGCCTCTACAATCTCAACCTGGAACTCTTTTGCTGGGCTGGATAGATCTTTGAAGATTACCATAAAGGGTATTGCTTCACCCAAAGGGGTGACGCTGTCCTCCTCCCTTTTAGGCAGAATCAACATCTTCCCTTTAAAAAAGGCGACCGGCAACTTTTTCAACTCCTCTCGACTAATCATTCCGCCACAGATCGCCTCCTTTTCGGCCATTTTGGCCTTGTACTGATCAAAAATCATTACCTTAACTTTGATATATTTTTTTGTGGACCGAGATTGATTCTTCACTTTCCCTTGGATGATATATAAAGGAATCTCCTCTATCGTTTCTTCATATCCATTCAAACCTTCAACGATCAGTCCCTCCTTCTCGGACCCCCAAATACCACCCCAGAGTTCAGTGATCTTCTTGACGGGGTATTCGATATAGGGAAAGAGTTTGCCGTTAGATCCCAACTCAGTCCATAAGTAGAAGACACCAAAGATCAAGAGGACCAGAACGATGAGAAGGGAAAAGAAACGAGAGGGTCCCCACCTCTCCCTTCGCACCATCCTTTTCGGCTTGAAGATTCCGACCTCCGCCTTCTCCTCTCCTGCAGCTTCTTTAGAAGGCACCCGTTCCTCTTTTGCTGTGGGCACCTTTTCAAAAAAGAGGAACGTTTCTTCTTCCTTCTCCTTCTCCTTCTCCTTCTCCTTCTCCTCCTCCTCCTCCTCTATAGGCATCCCTTTCTCTTCCTCCTCCAACGAGGGGGGGAATTCCAGCTCTTTTTGACCTGGCTCTAACAACTCTTCATGGTATTTGGCAAAGGATTCGAAACCCTCAAAGATCTCCTCTTTTGTCTCAGGAGGGGGAGCGACATAGAAAACATGCTTGCATCGTGAACAAAGAACCTTTGCTCCTTTGACTGGGATTCTGGAGTCATCCAAGTTAAACTTGGTTAAACAGGAGGCACAAGTGACGATCATACAAAACCCCCTTCTTACAATTTTTTGGCCGGAAGGTGCCCGCAAGCCCCGCTCCATACCAGGACAATCCGGGGCTCGCCCTTCGCGCGGAGACCTTCCCATTATGATGAAAGGAATAGGAAAAATCAAGGATAAAATGATAAAATGATAAGGAACAAAGAAATGTCAAATGTCAAAGCCAAAAGTCCAAATGAAATAAATTCAATGACCAATGTCAAAAATCAAATTCCCTGCCCGCCGAAAGCAGAGAATTTGACATTTGAAATTTATGCATTCATTTGACATTTGAACTTTGACATTTGTAATTTAATTTTTAAAGAGTTTATCGCCCCAACCTTTTTTTGAACTCCTCCTTCAAGATGGGAACGACGGCAAAGAGATCGCCGACTATCCCATAGGTGGCAATTTTAAAAATGGGAGCTTCAGGGTCCTTGTTGATGGCGACGATGATATCGGATGTCTTCATCCCAGCCTGATGCTGAATGGAACCTGAGATACCACAGGCAATGTAGATCTTGGGCCGCACGGTACGACCGGTCTGCCCAACCTGGTGTTCATAGGGAATCCAGCCTGAATCGACTGCCGCACGAGAGGCCCCCACGGCTGCACCCAAGACCGCTGCCAGTTCACGGATCACTTTAAAATTCTCAGGACCCCCTATCCCTCTTCCCCCTGAGATGATGATCTCCGCATCAGCCAGATTGACCGTCTCCACCCCTTTGATGAATTCCACAACCTTTGTCCTGATCTGATCTTCGGTCATCTGAAGGGTTTCGCGAATGATCTCTCCCTTTCTCGAATCATCCCTCGGGGGCATGACGAACACCTTGGGCCGGACCGTTGACATCTGAGGCCGGTAATTGGGATAGTCGAGAATCGTTGCCATAATGTTTCCACCAAAAGCTGGCCGGGTCTGTTTGAGATATTTCGTTTCCGGATCGATGTCCAGACCTGTACAATCTGCCGTTAATCCTGCCTCGATGGTTGTAGCGACTGTTCCTGCGAAATCTCGGCCCTGAGTGGTGGCCCCGAAAAGGACGATCTCAGGTTTATACTTCCGGATGAGATCCACGGCAGCCTTAGCATAAGGATCGGTACGATATTGTTTGAGCAGAGGGCTTTCCATAACATAGACCTTCTCCGCTCCATGGGCGATGGCCTCCTTGGCAAATTTATCGACGGCCTCCTTATCCCCGAAAAGCATCCCGCATAATTTGCATCCTATGGCATCGGCTAACTTCCTTCCCTCACCCAAGAGCTCGAAGGAGACACTTCCGACCTTGCCTTGCTCATGCTCTATAAATATCCAGACATCTTTATAAGCACTGATATCGATTGTGACGGCCTTTTCTTCCTTTTCCAAAGTGATCGCACTCACCGGACAGACATCCACGCAAGCGCCGCAGAAGGTACACTTCTCATCGACTACTGCAATCCCTTCCTTCATACTCAGGGCGCCAAAGGGACAGGCCGGAATACAGGATTCACATCCGGTGCAAGTATCCTTGTCAATTATTAGTCTGGCCATTCGATTTTCCTCCTAAATAATGAATTCAGGAATTGAGGGATTACGATTATTTTTTTATCCCAAATTCGCAATTCCGCAATTACTTTATAAATTTTGTATCCATCAATTTGTTCACCAGAAGAGGAACCACTTCTGGTAATCCCCCTTTTAAAATCTCACAGCCTCCTCCTCTGGCCTCTGGGGAAAAGACCCTCGTCACCCAGGTAGGTGATCCCTTCAATCCAATCCGATTCTCATCCGCGCCGATATCCTTTGCGGTCAAGGTAGGAATCTGTGCCTTGGCAGCCTTTTTAATCCCTAAAAGAGAAGGAAGCCTCGGTTCGTTGATGTCTTTAACAACCGTCAACAAAGCTGGAATCGAAGATTCAACGATCTCTCTCCCATTTTCCAGTAATCGTTCCACCACAATCCTCTTCTTTGCGGGATCAATCTCTTTGACCTTTGAAACATAAGTCAGTTGTGGAATTCCCAACCGGGTGGCAATGCCTGGCCCGACTTGAGCTGTATCTCCATCGATGGCCTGTTTTCCGCAAATCACGAGATCCACATCCCCAACGACCGCCCGAATCGTCTTGGCAACGGTATAAGCAGTAGCCAGGGTGTCTGCTCCTGCAAAGGCCCTGTCCGAGACCAGATAGACTTTATCGGCACCCACAGCGAGGGCATTTTTCAACACATCGATCGCCTGGGGAGGCCCCATGGAGATAACGTGAACTTCTCCACCATGCTTCTCTTTGATGAGAAGAGCTTCTTCTACAGCATATTCATCAAAGGGATTGGTAATGCTCGCAACGCCCTCTCGAATCAAGGTATTTGTCTTCGGATCGATCTTCACATCGGTGGTATCAGGTACCTGTTTAATACATACGGCAATCTTCACCTTCTCCTCCTTATCTCCCTTTATAATTGGGCTTCCTCTTCTCAACGAAGGCTGTCATCCCCTCCTTCTGGTCCTCGGTAGCAAACCCGATGCCGAAGGCATGAGATTCTAAAACACATGCCTCTGCGAGATCCATATTGAAACCAGCATCCATCACCATCTTGGCCAATCTTACTCCGATGGCTCCGTTCCCGGCGATCTGAGCGGCCACTTTTTTCGCCTCCTCCATTAGAGAGGCCTGGGGAAAAACCCGGTTGACAATCCCCATCTGAAAGGCCTCCTGGGCGCTAATCATTTTCCCTGTCAAAATGAGTTCTTTCGCCTTACCTTTTCCGATCAAACGGGGAAGTCTCTGAGTTCCTCCGAAGCCTGGAAAGATGCCGAGGGTAACTTCCGGAAGACCGAACTTCGCATTTTCAGAAGCATAGATGAAATCACAGGCAATGGCAATCTCTGTCCCTCCCCCCAGGGCAAAGCCGTTGACGGCTGCTATGACCGGTCGGTCAAGGTCCTGGATCATCTTCAATGTGAGATTGCCGAATTTTGAAAAGTTGAGGGCCTCGATAGAATTCATTCCCTTCATCTCCAGGATATCGGCTCCTGCGACAAAGGATTTCTCTCCAGCTCCTGTCAGAATGAGAACCTTTATCTCTGGATTGTCTTTTACTTCCTGGATCCCCCTCTGAATCTCCTTGAGGGTCTCGATGTTTAAGGCATTGAGCGCCTTGGGACGGTTGATTGTGAGGATACCGATTTCCCCTTCGAAGGATAATAAAATGTTCTTATATTCCATCTCGCCTCCTAAAAGATTTCCGATTTGCGATTTTTTTCCAGATCGAAAATTGGCAATCTCAAATAGAAAATCTTTACTCCCAACTCTTAACTCCTTTCAACGATCATGGCCATACCTTGGCCTCCACCAATACAGAGGGTTGCTAAACCCAAATGGGTCTTTCTTCGTCTCATCTCATGGAGGAGCGTGACAATCAACCTCGCACCTGTACATCCAATGGGATGGCCTAAAGAGATTCCGCTCCCATTGACATTGGTCTTTTCCATATCGAATTGGAGCTCACGAACGCAGGCGATCGATTGAGAGGCAAAAGCTTCGTTCAGCTCGATCAGTCCAATGTCATTGAGAGAGACCCCAGCTTTTTTCAATGTCTTCCTCACTGCAGGAATAGGACCCAGACCCATATAGGCTGGGTCGACCCCCCCTGAGGCAAAAGACCGAACTGTCCCCAGAGGCTCTAGCCTCAACTCTTTTGCCTTCTCTTTGGACATCAACAGGACTGCTGCGGCAGCATCGTTGATCCCGGAGGCATTCCCTGCGGTGACCGTTCCCCCTGGTTTGAAGGCGGTGGGTATTTTGGCCATCTTCTCTAAAGAAGTATCCATCGGCCTTTCATCCGTATCAAAGGTCAGTGGTTCTCCCTTCTTTTGAGGGATCACCACCGGAACGATCTCCTCCTTAAAAGTCCCATTCTTTATGGCAGCCCTCGCCCTCTGGTGGCTCAGGAGTCCGAATTCATCCTGTTCCCTTCTCGAAATTCCAAATTTCTCGGCGATGTTCTCCGCAGTGAATCCCATATGATATCCATAAAAGATTTCATAGAGACCATCGAAGACCATCAAATCCACCATCTCCTGGTTGAACATCCTTGCCCCCCAGCGGACTTGAGGGAAGCCATAAGGGACCTGGCTCATGTTCTCCATTCCCCCTGCCACGATCACATCTGCCTCGCCCAATTGGATGGATTGGACACCTAAGACAATCGCCTTCAATCCTGAGGCACAGACCTTATTGATCGTAAATGCATTTGTCTCCTTAGGAATCCCTGCATAGATCATTGCCTGTCGGGCTGGATTCTGTCCCTGCCCAGCCTGGAGGACGTTGCCCATAATCACTTCATCGACCTCAACTCCCCCTATCGCTTCATCCCATTGATAATAGGTCTTCTCCAATTCCGTTATCCCAGCCCATTTAAATGCATCAGGAGCCACCTCCAAATTTTCTTTCTTTGGGACAGGCTTGAGAGATACTCTCTTAAATACGTCTCTAATGGCAGTGGCACCTAATTTGACGACTGGAACATCTTTCAGGGAAGCTCCAAATGTACCGATCGCTGTCCGTGCTGCACTTACGATAACGACTTCTCTCATATCCTTCTCCTTTTAATTCTTTCAGACCCCTTTCTTTACCCGTTTGCCCCACCTATCGCCAAGCAGGCAACAAGCAGGACAGAAAGATGGTTAGAGTTATTAAATCAAAAGATAATTTTCACAAGTATGTCTTTTAGCCCAAAACAGATTTTTTGTCAACATCTTTTTCTCAAATCGGGGTATTAATAATCTTTCTTTAATTTCGATAAGTTAGAAGCCACAAACACGGCTCTTACGAGATTGGTTGGATCAGCCAATCCCCTCCCTGCGATGTCATAGGCTGTTCCATGACCTACTGACGTCCGAATGAAGGGTAATCCCAAAGTGAAATTGACTGCCTCATTAAAATCGCACATTTTGATAGGAATGAGGCCCTGATCGTGATACATGGAGATCACAGCATCAAAGGCATAACGGCCTGAAAGGTCGAAAAAAGAGTCACCAGGAAAGGGCCCTTCAACCTCCATTCCTTGGGATCTCCCCACCTCGATGGCGGGAAGGATTTCCATCTTTTCCTCTTCTCCTAAAAGCCCCTCTTCCCCGCAATGGGGATTAAGACCGAGAACAGCAATCTTGGGATGGGTGATCCCAAAATATTTTTTCAGCGCTTCATCGGTCATTCGAATCGTAGAAAGGACACGGTTTGAAGTGATCCATCTTGAGACCTCCTTGAGAGGAAGATGGGTCGTTACAAGAACGATCTTCCACCTCGATCCCAAAAACATCATGGCTACGGAGGAGGCTTGAACCAAATGGGCTAAGAATTCCGTATGGCCTGAGAAACGATATCCGGCCGTATTGATCGCCTGCTTATTGATCGGGCATGTGGTGATGGCATCTATCTTGCCACCCTGCACCCATTTAACTGCCTCCTCAATGTATTTCACCATCGCCTCTCCACACTTCCTGTCTGGTTTTCCGAATTGGAGTGAGGCTACATTCAATTGACCTAAAGGATAGAGAAAGATTTTTTGAGGAAGGTATCCGTCTTCTGGTCTCTTCTCAAAGACCTCCACAATGGTGGGAAGGCCGAGCATTTTGATGGTATTCAAGAGAACTTCTCGATCGCCAAACACGATAGGCCGGCAGGATTGAAACGGTTCTTTCCCTGATAAGGCCTTCACGAGGATTTCCGGTCCGATCCCGGTGGGATCACCCATAGTGATACCGATAATGGGAAGAGACATGCACTCACCATTGAATAATCAAGATTGCGGATTGCGGATTGTAAATTGCAGAATACTTACCTTAATATTGCAAAGAATCGGTAGCCAATGGAACTTCTATTTCTATCTCCGAACTATTTATTATTTTGAAATTGAGATTTCAAATTTAAAGCTTGATCTCGATGACGGACTTCTCTTTCAGGGTGCTTATAAATTGTTGGAGGGCCTTCTCTTTATCCTTTTCAAGATAGTCCGCCTGGACCTTCTCCTTGATCTCTTCAAATGGAGGAGGGTCCCCTCCCTTTCGATCGAGAAGTTTAATGAGATGGAAACCGAAATCTGTTCGAACGATCCCGCTCACCTCTCCGATTTGGAGGCGGAGTGCTTCCTTCTCAAAGGCGGGGAGGAGCTCTCCCTTCTTAAAATAACCTAAATCGCCTCGGTCCCTCGCCGTGGCATCCTGTGAATAGAGAAGGGCCATCTCACCAAAATCCTCTCCCGCTTTGATTTTTTCTAATATCTTCTGACATTTCTTCCTGATTTCCCGAATCTCCTCCAGCGTCGCATCTTTGGGGACGATGAATAGAATGTGGCTGGGTCGATAGGATTCATTGCGTCGATACCGATCGATATTCTTCCGGTAGAAATCCCTCAGCTCTTTTTCCCCTACCTTCGATTCCGTCTTCACAGCCCAACTAATCAACTTGATGCGCTGGATCCTCTTTTCAATCTCCTTCTTAAGGCCTTCTAAGGTCAAACCATCTTTTGCCAAACCCCTCTCCAAACCCTCTTGGTTGACGGCATTTTGCCGCCTGATTTCCTCCAGGGCGTTCTCTACTTCTTTATTGGTCACTTTGATCCCTGCTCTCTTTACTTCCTGGTCGATCAACTTCTCTTCGATCAGCCTCTCCAAAACCTTTCGACAAACCGCCCGAACTCGTTCTCTCCTCTCCCACCGATCCTCGGCCTGAATCTCCTCCTGAAGAGGATCGATCCACCTCTCCACTTCAGAGAGGGTGATGATCTCCTGATTGACAATCGCTACGATACGATCGACCACTGCTTCGCTTGAAGAGATCGGTCTGTATAAAAGTAGAAAGAGACCCAATCCAAAAAGAATCTTTTTCATCTTCTCCTTTCTCCCTTTCATGACCGAAGCCACTTTTTATTGATCTTCACCTTTGCCTTCCCCTTGAGTCCTTTGAGCCACCTCTGATATTCCTCTTCCCCTTTCTTCTGCCGGAGTTCTTGGAAAACCCTTAACTTTGCCTCCTCAAGCGGAATCTGTCGGGGCTCAATTCTTTCTTCCAATTTAAAGATGTGATATCCATACGGGCTTTTGATCACCTCGCTGACCGCTCCCACCTCCATGGTAAAAACATGGTCAAATTCGATGGGCCTCTCCCCTGGGCTGAAGTATCCCAACTCTCCACCATTCACTTTTTCCGGTCCCAGTGATTTTTCCAATGCTAACTTCTCAAAACTCTCTCCCTTCTTCAGCCGTTTCAGGATCTGGATGGCCTCTTCCCCATCTGCCACAACGATCTGACGGGCCCTCACCTTCTTGTTCAATTGAAATGAAGAACGATGGGCCTCATAATATTGAAGAGCTTCCTTCTCCTCGATCTCCCCTCGGTAATGGAGGGCGCTCCGGATCATCTTCTCCGCTAATAATTTTTCCTCCAGTCGAACCTTCCATTCTTCCAAGGTACTCCCTTTCAGACCCAACTTTTCTCCGAATCCCTCTCCGGGGTAGTCCATTTTTATTTCAAGGATGGCCTGATTCAATTCCTCCTGGGAGACCTTGATCCCCAGTCGTTGTGCTTCTTGGACAAGGATCTTGCGTTCGATCACCTGATCCAGGTAGGCCTGTTTCAAGCTCCGAACGTTGGTTCCCTTTGTCTCTTTTCCCGGCTCTAATATCAACTCTTTAAATTCCCGATCAAATTCATCGACCGTGATCTCTTCCTGATTCACCTGAGCAAGAACATGTTTAGGGAGTCCCCCTTCCCATTGGCCACACCCCCACAAGGAAAAGAATAGGATGGGTAAGGCAAACAGGGAACAATATTTCTTCATTTCATCTCTTCTTTTGGCTTCGGTTCCCTCTTCTCTTCTTTTGGCTTCGGTTCCCTCTTCTCTTCTTTTGGCTTCGGTTCCCTCTTCTCTTCTTTTGGCTTCGGTTCCCTCTTCTCCTCTTCTGCCCATAACTTTTCGTTCACGACAATCTTGGCTCTTGACTTCGCTTCCTTCACATATTGGAGATAGGCATCCTGCTTCTTTTTCGTTTGAAGGAAAAAACGGACCTTCTCTTTGACCTGATCGAAGGGTCTCAAGGCGGTCCCCCGTCTCTCTTCCAACTGGATGAGATGGTACCCATAAGGCGTTTTGACGACCTCACTGATTTCCCCTTTCCTCCTGAGCGAAAAGGCCGCTTCTTCGAACTGGGCAAACGAAGGCGCTAATTGCCCTCTCCGGATATACCCGAGGTTTCCCCCATCCTCCCGGGACTTGTCAATGTTATAATTGGACGCTAATTTCTCAAAACTTTCGCCTTTGGAGACCTTCACCAACACTTCTTTCAGAATGGGCTCCGAGTTGACGACAATGTGACGGATTCTCACCTCACGGGGTTCGGTAAAGCGATCTTCATTCTCCTTATAATATTTCTGGATCTCACTATCGGAGACTTCATCTTTCTCTTTCAATGTCTCTTCGAGAAGGGCATCGATCACCATCGCCTTCCTGAAGTCCTCCACTTTCGCCAGGATCTCTTTTTTCTTATCGAGGCCCTTCTTTTTCGCCTCCTGATAGAGCACCTCTCGGGTGACCACATAATTCTCAAAAAAATCTCTCAGCCCTCTTTCGCTCACCAACCTTATTTTTCCTTCAAGGGGTTGTTTTTCCGACATCTGACGAAACTCTTCAAGAGAGATGGAAACATTGTTGATCCGAACCAGCTCTTTTCCACCTAACCCCTTCTCTCCCAATTTCTCGCAACCCGAGAACCAGAAGGAAAAGAGAAGTGGAATTCCCACGAAGACCCATCTTTTTTTCATCATCGTCTCCTCGCCTGAAGAGAATGAAACAATGTCTAAAGTAAATAGGACTTTTGTCGCTATGCCCAGAACCCACACCGCATGCTATGCAGAGAAGAACGCCTGCTGCGGCAGTCAGGCGAAGCGCCCATCGTTTCTTATCTCAGGTTGAAATCTATCATATCAGGCCAATGCTTGCAATAGCTTTTTGGCCGCTCCAAAGGGGTCCTTCCCCACACCGGACCATCCTTCGATAACCAATTTGGAGTCTGGGGTGAGCCGATATCGACCTTCTCCTCGATTTACCAGCTCCACAACCGTTTTTGGAGAGACCCGGGTCGTTTCGTCGAAGGTGAGAACCATCTGGGAAGCAGTCTGCTCGAATTTTCGGATCGATAATCTCGTCAGGACAATTTTTACCTTGATCACCTCGATGAGATGATCCACTTCTGAGGGGATCCCGCCAAATCGGTCCACCAGTTCCTCTCGAATCCGCTCCACTTCCTCATCGGAACGAGAAAGAGAAAGCCTTCGATAGAGACTCAATCGTTCTCCCGGATCCTCCACATAAGCTTCTGGGATGAAGGCAGGAAGATGAAAATGAATTTCTGGAGTGATCTCTTCTACGACTTCTTCCCCCTTTAACTCCTTAACGGCCTTCTCCATCAGCTGGGTGTAGAGTTCAAATCCCACCGCAGTGATGTATCCAGATTGAGAGGGTCCGAGGAGGTTTCCTGCTCCCCGAATCTCAAGGTCCTGAATCGCAAGTTTGAATCCAGACCCCAGTTCACTCAATTCCTGAATGGCTCGGAGTCTTCTCATGGCATCCTTGGAAAGGGTGAGATCTCCGGGAATGATGAGGTAAGCATAGGCTTGATGGCTTCCCCGGCCCACTCGGCCACGGATTTGATAGAGATCTGCCAGACCAAAACGCTCTGCATGATTGATCAGGATAGTGTTCGCCGTCGGGATGTCCAAACCAGATTCGATGATACTGGTGCAGACGAGAAGATTAATTTCCTTCCTGACGAATTGGAGCATCACCTTCTCCAATTCCTTCTCTCGCATCTGGCCATGGGCAATGGCCAGGGAGGCCTCCGGGATGAGTCGCCTCAAATGGTTGGCCATTGCATAAATGTTTTGGACCCGATGATGGACGAAGAACACCTGACCTCCCCGACCCAACTCTCTCTGGACCGCTTCTCGGATGACCTCATCGTCATAACGGACCACGATGGTCCGGATCGAGAGGCGATTCTCAGGAGGGGTTTGGATGAGGCTGAGATCACGAATTCCAGAAACAGCCATCTGTAGTGTTCTTGGAATAGGAGTCGCCGTGAGCGTCATCACGTCCACCAATTTTCTCATTTGCTTCAATTTTTCCTTGTGGGAGACGCCAAATCGATGTTCCTCATCAATCACCACCAGCCCCAGATCTCGAAAGGACACATCCTTCTGCAAGAGCCGGTGTGTCCCGATCACAATATCCACCCTTCCTTCTTTCAGCCGTCGAAGGATCTCTTGCTGTTCCCGGGGACTTTTAAATCGGCTCAGCACCTCAATGACCACTGGGTAGGTCTTGAATCGCTCAAGGAAGGTCTGGTAATGCTGCTGAGCTAAAACCGTGGTAGGCACTAAAATGGCGACCTGTTTCCCGCCCATCACGGCACGATAAGCGGCTCGGATGGCGACCTCTGTCTTACCATATCCAACGTCCCCACAGATCAAGCGATCCATGGGTTTGGGATTGCCCATGTCCTTCATCACTTCTTCAATCGCCTGGACCTGATCAGGAGTTTCTTCATATTCAAAGGTGGCTTCAAACTCTTTATAGAACTGATCTAAAGGAGGAAAGGTGAACCCCTCAAAAACCTTTCTGGCCGCATAGAGGTTGAGGAGTTCTTTCACCATCTCTGACACCGCAGCCTCTGCCCTCTTTTTTGCCCTCTGCCAAGAATGACTGCCCAGTTTATCCAGTCTGGGAGATTTTCCATCCCCTCCGATATAGCGTTGAATTAAATTGAGCCGGTCTACAGGAAGATAGAGTTTATCCCCTTCCTGATATTCTAAGAGAAGGTAATCGTTCGAGACCCCCCAAATCTTCAAGTGTTTCAGCCCTCGATAACAACCTATTCCATAGTCGACATGGACAACAAGATCATCTTCCCGAAGTTCCCTGTACGAAGAGAGGGTTGGGCCCCCCCTCTGCCATGAAGCAGAGGCTATAGAAGTCCGAACCTTTCCTTCAGGAAGCCTCCTTCTTTCACCAAAGATCTCCTCTTCGGTCAGAATCACCCAACCTTCCCGGGGGTTTCGAAACCCTGAGGAGAGAGGACCGACAAGAAGTACGAGATCCTCCTCGGGTTGATCAAGGGCCTCTCTGAACATTTTCGTTTTTTCCAGTCGTGGTTCCACTCCATACTGCAAGAGAAGATCCCTCAATCGCTCAGCCTGACCCTGTGCATGGGAAACGATGAAGACTCTCACTCCTTTTTCTTGCCAATCATGTAGGTTTTTCAAAAGGATCGAAAAAGGAGAAGTCTCGGGGGAACCGGTTTTCGCGGAGAGGACGGCTCTCATCTCCCTCTGAAGATTTTCATTCGTCTCCATCTCAAAAGAAACAACATGCTGACAGGAAGGAGGGGCAAGGGGTCCTCCCTGGAGATAGACCGTTTGAAATCTTCCCAAACAAAGCGAGACATCCTCGTCATTGAGATAGGTGGCCTCTGACGGAGAAACGGATCTCTTTTTTGACAAAGCCTTTTCATGATGTTCTTGGATCAGATGAGAAAAGATCTCAGCTTCTCTCTCTACTTCATCGCCTTCTTCAATAAAGATGATTTCATTCCCCTTCAGATAATCCAGAAGGGTTTTGAGAGGCTGGACAGAAGAATCTCCCGAGGTATCCTTTGCTGGAAGAAGGATGGCATGATCCATCATCCCCTGGGGAAGAGAACGCTGAGTCTCCGTCTCGAATCGGCGGATGGACTCTAATCGGTCTCCATCAAATTCCAATCGAATAGGGTCTTCATAGAATGGGGTGTAGAGATCTATGATCGCTCCCCGGACGCTAAAATCCCCCCTCTCCTCCACAATCCTCGCTGAGGTATATCCACCTTCGTGAAGAAAACGGATGAATCGGTCACGGTCTACCTCTTCTTTTACAGAAATAGAGAAAACAGATCCTTTTAAATCGTCCGGGGCCAGAACCTTCTGCATCAGCGCCTTGATGGAAGAGACGATCACTGCTTCCTCACCTTTTAGAAGGGAAAAAAGGACTCTTACCCGTTCCCTGACAATTTCAGGATGGGGAGGGATCTCATCATAAGGAAGGGTCTCCCATTGAGGGAAGAGAAAGGAAGGGACATCCGACTCCTTCATAAAAAACCGGAGATCTTCGAGGAAAGTCTCGGCATTTCGCAAGTGGGGAACGATGACCAGCAGGGGTCCCCTCACCTTCTCTCTCCAATGAGAGAGAAGGTAGACCTTGGAAGAACCTGTTAGGTTGGTCAATCCAATACGTTTCCATTTTCTCCAAGGCTCGGATTCAAGCCAAGAATCAAAAGAATGGGAATTTTCTTTAATCGATATTGCCATATCTCTTCATTTTTCAATTAAAAGGGATAGGTGTCAAGGCTTGTCTTTCGTGTCCGTGTCCGCTATCCGTGTCTGCACGCCGAAGTGCCTGCCTTCGCCGAAACGCCTCGTACAGGCAAGCGTTCCGGCACGCTTGCGCGCCGGAGCGCTACAGCGCGCAGGCGTATCCGATAAAATATGTTTATTGGGGTGTTTTCACGCGTCACGAATCACGGACACGGTCACGTTGTTTCTTACGGGAACGATAGAATCTAATCAACCTTAAAGAGAGGGGATAGGCAACCAAACTGAGAAGGGAACAGAGAATTAAGGAACCTATATTAAAAGAGAGGAAAAAACCCCATTGGGAGGCAATTCGCATCCAAAAATCCGAACGAATGAATCTTTGATCCATTCCCAATCGGAATATCTCTTTCAGGAAAGCCCTGTCGATCTGAAGCCCCATGATCCACATCCCCATCCATGTGGCGACCGTATAATAGGGAACGATCCACCAAGGGGTGTTCGACCAAACCCCTAATAGGATGGCCACCCGGTTCAACTTGAATAAAAATGCGATCGCTATACCGGTCAGAGTATGAAATCCTAAGAAGGGCGAAAACCCTAAGAAGACACCAATGGAATAGGCCAGGGCTGTTCGTTCAGGTGTGTCTTCGATATGGAGCAGTTTTTTAATCAGGTCTTTCATTAGAAACAACTCAGAAAATAACTTATAAAAAAACCTCCTCTCCCCTGGTGGGAGAGGATTCACCCTGTTAGATAGAATAAATTGCAAGAGAAGATTATATAATTGGACTTATCTAACAGGGTAAAGGTGAGGGGGGACCTCAATGATCCACCCCCACCCCCCGCCCTCCCCCATCAAGGGGGAGGGGAATTTGAGTGAGAGCATTCCTTATTGAGAAAACAGGTATTGCACTGAGGGTTTTTCGCTCTACAGACCTCTCTCCCAAATCGGATGAGGTTAAGGTGTAAGGAGAGGGATTTCTCCTTTGGGATGAGTGGGACCATCCATCGATGGGCCTTTTCTGCATCGATCTTCTTCGGAAGGAAGCCCAGGCGTTTCCCAACCCTGAGGATATGGGTGTCGACCGGAAAGGCTTCCCTCCCCAAACCAAAAAGAAGAAGACAGTGAACGGTTTTTGGCCCAATCCCTTTGAGGCTCCCAATGGTTCGTTTAATTCCCTCCGAATCCATCTCTTTTAAAATGGCAAGGCTCAACACCCCATAATGCTTTTCGATCCATCGGAGGATGTCCTTGATGCGTCTCGATTTCTGTTCGGCCAATCCGCCCGGTCGGATCGCCTGAATGAGTACTCTCGTCTTGGCCCTGAGGACATCCTCCCAACGGGGGAATCGGGTTTTCAATCCCCGGTAGGCCATATCCCGATTTCGGTCGTTGGTGTTCTGTGAAAGGATCGTCTGGATGAGGAGATCGAGAGGATCGACGATCCTCTTCTTCCGAGGAATGCCATATCTTTTTTCCAAGAGATGGACGAACCTTTCTATCTTTTTTCTGAATTGCCTTAATTCGGAGGATTGCACAGTCGTAGCGCGTCAGGTCCTCGCCATTGCCTTTCTAATCTTGTCACTGAGACGCCCCTTGAGGAGATCCTTCATCCGCTCCTTGACCCCCGTCACAAAACCCTGATAGGTCTCCTTTCCCTCCAACACCTGAAGATAGAGGTCCCCTAATTCGGGATAGCGTTTTAGAGCCTGATAGGCCAATTTTGTAAAGCGGAAAACGAATCGAGAAAAATAGAGGGCCCATTTCAAGTTCTCAAAGATATGTAAACGAACCGTATCCTGATATAGATCAGAGGGAGAAATTCCTTTCTGTTTCGATTCAATGATCGCCTCTGCAGCAAGCATCCCACTTCGAAGGGCATAGTAAATCCCTTCCCCCATTAGAGGATCCGTCAGGTGAGCAGCATCACCCACCAGAAGAAGCCTTCCTTGTGAGACCTTTTGCTCTTCATCATAAAAGGGGGAGAGGGGATGTCCCAGAACTTTGCTCACCTTCTTCTCATTGATGTAATTCAGTGCGCGGATGAAAACATTGAAGTATTGACGGGGGGTCAGCTCTCCCCCTTCTCTATGCATTCCGCCGATACCAATGCTGAGCCCTTCTCTTTTGGGGAAGACCCAACCATAGCCATTGGGAACTCCGCCGAAATCTAAATGGATGAGTTGAAGATCCCCTTTCGGGAAATCAATAACCGTCTCAAAAGGAATCTCACTTTCTACCCCAATCCCACTTCCATCGTCCTTGGGTGGCGGAGAGGAGAATGACTTTGCTACGATACTCTCCGGACCATCTGCGCCGATGAGGTATTCACAATGAAGCCTCTTCCCTCTGACTAATTGCACCTCTACCCCATCCCTCCTCTCTTCTACCGTGACCACTTTTTCTCCATCTAAAATATCAGCCCCTGTCTCGATGGTCTTTTCAACCAAGAATTGATCGAACCGATCCCTCATCACCATGAATGCAAACGGTTGATCTGTTTGGACAAGGAAGGGGTCTTTCAAGCAATAAGTGAATCTTGCTCCATAGATGGTATTTTCCACCACGGGGCTGAGGTCGAAGTCAAGCAGACGGATCGCTTTAAGGGAAAGGCAACCTCCGCAGGGTTTATATCTGGGCAACCTTTCCTTTTCAATAATGAGTGTCTTCAACCCAGCCTTGGCACAAAACCTGGCCGTCGTCGATCCTCCCGGCCCTCCACCCACTACAATGACATCATAATCGCGCTTCATCGCCGGCATCCTGAATTAGTTTTAAAAATTATCATGAAACTTAGATTTGTCAATACATAAGAATCAAAACTTTCACTTGCTAATTCAGGCTCGCTGATCACCTGGTGTCGTGGAGATAAAGTCTGTTGAATCAAATTTAACGGAAGAAAGAATTTTTTTCAAAAAGAGGCCTTAGGGGAGGAGGAAGGGGCTTTGATGATAGCTTTAAGAGTGTTTGTTTAAAACTAAACATATTGTGATATAATGCAGGGAACGGGATAGGGAACTGACGGTTTCTTGACCTGACAGTTGCAAAACGGACACGGGCAAACCGCCCTTCAAGGCTTCGGAAGGCGGTTGTTTTGAGATTTTAAGGGTATCGGAGGACATCACTCCAAGTGAATTCCAGCAGGGGAAGGGGACGAGAGTGCCGATTCGGCCAAAGGTTCGCCTCGAAGCCTCTCCGAACGGCTTGCCCATGTCCGTATCGTCAAAAGTTTATCAACGTTAAGGTTGATTCAGTTAAATTCGTCAAGGATTCGTAAGAAAACCCAGATGTTGCAATATCAAACCCGGACAGGGATACTTCCAAACCCTTGCAATTGCGAATTTTTTGTAAATGAAGGGTTACAGAGGATCTCACTTTACGTGAAGTCCCGGTTTTGCCTGGAGACGCATGCAGCTAACTCCCAAAGGTGCCGCTGCAAGGTTTTTTCAGTACCCCAGCCCGGTTTCGATATTGTTTTTTTTGCAACTGGCGGGAAAAGACTAAAATTGTAATGGATGCCTGAGGCGAGTCAGTGAATAACCGCAAACCAAAGAAAGGGAAGTGATGGGTGCAGATAAATTGATAAAGAATGGAGCATATTATTCTATTGTTTTGTTGGTTTTAGGACTATTCCTACCCTTTTTCAATGGAAGGGTTTATTCATTGGACCCTCCAAAAGAACCCATCCTTCGTATGGAAACGGGGATGCATACGGCACCGATATATAGGCTTGCCATTGATGCTCAAAACCAATTTTTGGTTACAGGCTCACATGATAAAACTGTACGGCTGTGGGAATTATTTACAGGCAGGCCGATCAAGATCCTAAGGCCTCCTATAGAGAAAGTCTTTGCGGGGAGGATCATCTCTGTTGCTATCACGCCTGATGGAAAAACCATTGCCTGTGGAGGACGGACAGGGTTTGCCTGGGAAAAATCCCAATCCATCTACCTATTTGACTGTGAGAGCGGAAACCTGGTCCACAGGATAAAGGATCTTCCAGATGTCACCATTTTGCACCTTGCCTACTCAAAGGATAGCAAATTCCTTGGAGCGACACTGGGAGGAGGGAAAGGTATCCGTATTTATCACACCCGAGATTATTCCATTGCAGGAGCAGACGAGGACTATGGAGACAGCAGTGTGAGTGCTGATTTTGATGTGAATGGAAGACTGGTCACAGCATCTGTTGATGGTTTTATCCGCCTTTATGGGAGCGATTTCAAGTTAATCATCAAGAAGAAAGCCCCTGGTGGGAATCGGCCTTCTTTTGCCAGTTTTTCTCCTGATGGCTCAAGCATTGCCGTTGGATTTAGAGACTCTCGAAAGTTGGATGTTCTATCGGGGAAAGACCTTTCCCATCAATATTCTCCTGATACGAGTGGCGTGACTAAAGGAGGTTTTATATCAGTCTGCTGGTCATCAGATGGTAAGTTCCTCTACGCAGGCAGGGGCCGGGCTCCATTTTTCATTCGCAAATGGTCAAATCGAGGCAGGGGAGGGTTCAAAGATCTTCCCGCAGGAGATTATGATATTAATCACATTCTGCCCCTTAAGGACGGAGGCGTCGTCTTTTGCACATCTAACCCTGCCTTCGGGGTATTTGATGCAAATGATAAAAAAACTATCTACAAAGGCCCATCTATTGCGGAATATAAGGGTGGCTACAAAGGATTCCTCATTTCTCATGATGGCAATACTCTTCAGTTTAACTATGAGATACTGGGTAAGTCGCCTGCCCGGTTTTCTATCTCGGAAAGGTCCCTGGAGGCTGACCCACCAAAGGAAATTACCCTGGTCCCTCCCATTACCCAAGTAGCTGGTTTAAACATCACAGATTGGGAATATAACCACAACCCGAAGTTAAATGGTAAGTTATTAGGCCTTTACCGGGAAGAATTTTCTCATTGTCTTGCCATCTCGCCCGATAAAAATACCTTTCTTATCGGGACATCTGGGTTCATCCGTCTCTATGACAGGGAGGGTAATAAACAATGGGAGGCCTCTGCCCCTGGAGCTGTCTTCTCTGTAAATATATCAGAAAATGGTAGGGTCGCAGCAGCAGCGATAGGTGATGGCACGGTGAGATGGTATCGGATGAAAGACGGAAAGGAGTTTTTAGCATTATTCCCTCACAAGGATAAGAAGCGATGGGTTCTCTGGACACCGTCGGGTTATTACGATGCTTCTCCTGGGGCGGAAGAGTTGATCGGCTGGCACTTGAACAACGGAAGAGAGGCAGCGGCGGACTTCTTCCCTGTCTCAAGGTTCAGGGCAACCAAATACAGACCTGACGTGATTGCAAAGAGTCTGGAAACGTTAGATGAGACCGAAGCAATAAAACTTGCAAATAAGGAATCAGGCAAAAAAGTGGAGGAAGTTCCTTTAGCAAAGATATTCCCGCCCGTGGTGAGTATCCTCTCACCCAAGGATAGCTCTGAAGTATCCGTCCCAGAGATTGAAGTGAAATTTTCTATCCGTAACCCTTCGGCAGAACCTGTGACAAGGGTACGGGTTTTAGTGGATGGGAGACCTGTCGAGAGAGGTTTGGAAATCAAGCCAGCCCAGAAAGATCAGAATATCCGAACAACGAAGGTTACTATTCCAGAGAAGGATGCTGAGATTGCGATTATTGCAGAAAATAAGTTTGCGGTAAGTGAGCCAGTCACGGTGAGGCTAAAGTGGTCCGGGAAAGTAAAAGAAGATGAGTTTATCATCAAACCGAAACTCTATGTCCTTGCTATTGGTGTGAGTAAGTACGAAGACAAGAACCTGATCCTCCAGTTTGCTGCGAAGGATGCCAGTGACTTTGCAGAGTCCCTCCTTAAACAGAAGGGTGGGCTATACCGCGATGTGGTGGCAAGGGTCCTCACCGATGAAAAGGCAACCAAAGATGAGATATTGGATGGATTTGACTGGATTTTAAAGGAGACGACAAGCAAAGATGTAGCCATCATATTTCTGGCAGGTCATGGAATCAATGAACGGGGTGGCGTCTATTATTTCTTGCCTGTGAACGCCAATGTTGAGAAGCTCAGGAGGACCGGTGTGCCGTTTACGGAGATGAAGAATACAGTGGCCTCTATGGCAGGGAAAACCATCCTCTTTATCGACACCTGCCACGCTGGAAATGTCATGGGGGCCAGAGCGGTGGCGACCGATATCACAGGCATTGTCAATGAGCTGGCCAGCGCAGAGAATGGGGCAGTGGTCTTTGCCTCATCTACAGGAAAACAATATTCTTTCGAAGACCCTCATTGGGGAAATGGAGCTTTTACGAAAGCCGTGGTGGAAGGGATAAATGGCAAGGCGGATTATTTGGGTAAAGGGAAAATTACCATCAACATGCTTGACCTTTATGTGTCGGAAAGGGTCAAAGAGTTAACCATAGGGAAACAGACACCTGCTACTGCAAAACCTCAAACGATCCCCGACTTTCCATTGGTGCTGAAGAGATAGAGATGAGATAGGGGCCGGTGTGCAAGGCAAGAGGGACGGAGGCTCCTTTTCGAGGAAGAGAGATAGAGTGGCAAAACAAACCAGCAGTCATGGCAGGATGCCTCTCCGGCAGGCAATCATTGGTTTACTGCTGGTCATTTTTGCTTTGGCCACGACAGAGACCGCGACTCGTTTAGGATGGCTCGATGTATTTGAGTATATGTATTACGATCTTTGGCATAATCTGTCAGGGCGTCGGGCTGATCCAAAGCATGTAGTCATCCTGGCTGTTGATCATCAGACCCTTTTGGAGCACCCAGACGAACCATTGGTATTTTGGGGGCCCCATTTCGCTCATGCAATCGAGATCATCCGTCGGGCCGGAGCCCGGATCATTGGATTAGATTATCTTTTTACTGTCAGCGCTGAATCATGGCTCAAGAAGCTTGAATTATCACGAACCGATAAAAGTCGCACTTACGATATTCCAATGAGATCACAGCTTGCTTCTGGGCAGGTGGTACTCATCGCAAGCGTGGCCGATAATGATCAGGGTAAGAGTCAACTCCTTTTGCCTATCAGCGATTACCTATTTTCCCTTCCGGGTGGCCCGATGGACGTGGGCTTGAGCAATTTTTACACGGATAAAGATGGAGTGGTCCGCCGGTTCTTCCCCACATTGTTCGATGACGGAACGATTCCAAATCTGACGTTCGCCACCCTGTTGGCAGTACGAGCCGCTGGTTTGGAACCAACAAGCTCGACTTGGTCATTGGGGTGCCGTGAGATACCCAATGTGATTCTTCCCTACACCATTGGTTTCGTTGGCCCCCCAGGAACCATTCCCCGGCTCTCCCTTAGCCGTCTACTTAACCCTCAGGCGGATATGGATCATGAGATTCAACGCCTCAAGAACAAGGTGGTGATCATCGCAGCGGAACAGATCGGGAACCAAGATATTCACCTGACCCCCTATGCCCATGGTTTTTTGATTTTTGAAGGCCGCATGATGAGCGGTGCTGAACTGCATGCCAATATCGTGGAGACCTTGCTGACGGGACGGTTTCCGCAGTTTGTTCCGGACGGGTTCCGCCTTATTTACTTAGTAGCAGTGCTGATATTAGGAACAACCCTATTTTTCAGATTGCATCCCTTGAAGGGTTTAGGGGCTGGTCTCCTGCTCGGCTTAGTCTGTACGCTATTGGCCTTTCTACTGTTCCACATTAACTGGATTTTACCCGTCGCCAGCATCTATCTGGCGCTGGTGGTGAGTTATTTAGGGACCCTTGGCCTTAGACTTACAGGAGGGGAAAGGGAACAGGCACGATTACGGCAAATGTTTGGGAAATATGTTTCTGACGAGGTGGTGGAGAAACTTCTCGCCATCGGACACCGGCCTGATTTAGGAGGTGAAGCGCTTCAGGTGACTGTCCTCTTTTCAGACATCCGAAATTTTACTACGATTTCTGAGAAGTTAAATGCACACGAAGTGGTGGAGATGCTCAATGCCTATCTCAGCCGAGTGTGTGAACCTATTCTGGAGCAGGGTGGCACAGTGGACAAATTCATCGGCGATGCGGTCATGGCCGTCTTTGGATCGCCGGTGCCTTACAGCGATCATGCTCAGCGTGCACTGCGTGCTGCTCTGGCCATGACAAAGACGGCCCGCGAATTCCGCTCCTGGATGCAACAGCGATTTGGTAATATGGATCTTCCTGAGTTTAACATAGGGATCGGACTGCATACTGGCGAGGCGGTCATCGGCAGCATCGGCTCGCCCAAGCGCATGGAGTTCACAGCCATTGGTGACACAGTGAATACAGCATCCCGGCTGGAGGGTTTGACCAAAGAACTCGGATGGGCCATTGTCGCCAGCAGTGCTACCATTAACGCAGCCGGTCCGGGTGTGGTTACTGACAAGCGGGAAAAAATGACGGTTAAGGGAAGAGAAGGATATGTCGAGGTCTTCGAAGTGATTGACCTGAAACTAGAGAAAGGGGGACAGACATGACATCTTTCTACAGGAGCATCTTGTCGCTCGTGGGGTTTATTTGCCTGGTTGCAATCGTAATATTGCTTACAAAGGTTCCCATCGGGGCTCAGATCCTACCTCCTGATGTGGGGCTCGTGATCCAATTATCTGGCGATGCGACTTACTGGAACGAGGGTTATCAGAAGACGCCGGAGAAGGCACAGGCCTTCATGCAGGTACGCCAAGGGGACCATTTTAAAGTAGCGGCTGGGGCCATGGTACAATTGGTCTATTTTCAGAACGGTCGGAAGGAGACATGGAAAGGCCCGGCTTCTTTTGTAGCGGGCAATGCGCAGAGTCGAGCTGAAGGCGAAAAGGGGCTCCAGGCTCAGCCAGAGGTGATGATCTTGACAGCCGGGGCCTCGCAAGGAATGCGTCGCATCCCGGTCTTGCTGCGCCGGGCAGGGCTCAGTCGTTCGGGTGGCATGCAGATACGCGGTGTGGGTGGAGGTCCCCTGAAAGCCACTGCGCTCAGCGAAGAAGAACGAACCGAAATCGCCAGGACTAAAGAGACTTACCAAAATTTGCGGAAACAAACCAGGGCGGACGACATCACCCCCGAGTTGAACCTTCTGGGGATATTGGCGGATTACGACCAGTTTGAAGAGATGGAAAAGGTCATCCAGGATGCACTGAAGAGACAGCCTGGCAACGAAGTTCTGAAAGAACTGGCAGAGTGGGTGCGGACCCAAAGATCCAAGCCTACGACAAGAAAATAAGCTGGGGTCGGGAGATGAAATATCTGCAAAATAGATTATTATTTAATGGATAGTGAAAATGGTTATTTTCGGGAGAACTGAATTCTTCCAGCTTCGAATGCCTCCAGGAGGTATTCCGGAGTGGCCATCACCTTTATCTTCCCTTCCCATGGCACCCCTTGCTTCAAGTTGTGTTTACAGGAGAGGCAGTCCGTCAGCAAAATATCTGCCTTTATATCCTCCGCTTCTTTCACTCTTCTTTTTGCGATGTCTCTTGAGAATTTTGGGTAAAATCCCCTTATCCCTCCTCCTGCTCCGCAACAGAGAGATTCCTGATGATGATGTTCCATCTCCACCCATTTGCTTCCAAGGTCCTTCAACAGTTCTCTCGCTCCATCGAAAGACCCAAGCCCCCTTCCTAAGTGGCAAGGGTCATGATAAGTGATCTTCAACGGATCCACCTCTGTTGAGGCAAATGAAAAATTCCGAGTAAGATAGGAAAGGAGCGTCTCAAAGACGAGGCCCGTTCGATACTTTTCATCATATTCTAAAAAGGTTTTGAGACAGGTGGGGCAGAGGAAGAGAACCTCTTGACCTCCAGCCTCTTTCATTTTCTCTATATTCTGCCGGATGCGCTCCGGGTTGGGCGTCGACCCCGTTTCCCCTTTCACCGCTTCACAACAGACCTCATCGATCAAAGTGAAATCAATCCCCAACCGATTTAGGAGTTCAATCACATGACCAGCGGTTTCACTCTCCGTGCTCATTCCCACACAACCGATGTAGAGGATGACAGGGGATGATTTCTGTGGGGAAGAAAATTTGGTACGAGCCATTTCTCCATAGGGCGTTCCGTACCGATCAATTGTGTTTTGTAACTGGGTGACTTCATCGAGTTGACTGGAAATTTCTGGCGATTCTAAACTCGCCCTTCTCAAGTCCTTGAGCCTTTTCCCGGCATCAATCCCAACAGGGCACACCTCTCCGCAAAGCCCGCAGGTGGTGCAAAGAAAGAGGCCATCCTCAATCCCTTCTCTCAACCCTTTCTGGAGGCAGGAGAGGGCTACCCCTCTTCCACCCAGCATTCCATCCGTTCCAAAGGAGGGTCCAATGGCATTGTAGGTAGGACAGTCAAGAAGACAATTTCCGCAACCAATACAACTGAGAAGGTCAGAGAAATCTTTCAGTTCTTCTAAAATCCGTTTTCTTTCATTATCCAATAAAACGACGACCACCGATTCCGGCTCATGGACTCCGTAAAAAAGCTGCTTTTCTATATCCGAAGATTTAGACCTTCCGGCGACGATATCGATAAAGGCCGGGAAGAGGGTTCCTGTGGCCAGATAGGTTTCCAGTCGTAACATGCTAAGGGTATCTTCCAAACAGGGATAAACTTTGTCGATGGAAGTAATGATGAGGTGCTTTGACCTCGTTCGCACCCGGGTCACATTGCCCTCATTGTGGAGGATTAAAATCGCCCCCTCTTGAGCAGTGATGGCATTCGCGCCCGTGATCCCCACCTTCGCCTTTTGTAGGTAAGATTCAATATCTTCCCTCACTGCCAGCATCTCATCTTCGGGAACCGGGGGGACTTCTCTTCTTAAATGTTTGGAGAGGATCTGGGCAATGTCATAGCGCGAGAGATGACAAGCCGGTCCGGTGTAGTGAGAGGCCCGATGGCCAGCGATCTGTGTAATCCGATCACCAATATCCGTCTCAACGACCTCGATCCCATGCTGAATGAGAAAAGGGGTGAGACCGATCTCCTTTGAGATGTTGGACTTCGATTTGACCACGAGACGTTCCTCACCGATTTCCTTCAGCAGAATCTCACAGGCCTCCGCTGAATCCTTTGCTTGAATCACCTTAAACCGATTCCTCTCCAGAGTGGAGATCGCTTTTTGTAGGAGATCCCAGTTTCCCACAGATTCAGAACGAATCCGGTTCACCTGTTCCTTGATCTTCTCAAGGCCATCGATCGAAGTGAGATTTTGCCTCTGGCGGGATCGGGTCTCTTTGAATGCACGCCATTGGTTTTCCAACTCGGATTTCTTAACCTTCTTTCTCAGATCTTCATATTGCTTCTGGATCAGCCCCACTTTTTCACTTTCCCTCAAAATCCCTCCCGGCCTCCCTTTGTTAAAGGGAGGAGCACTTATTCCCCCTTTTCTAAAGGGGGATACAGGGGGATTATAAACTCAAACTAATTTTGCACTTTTTAAATCAATAAGACAACTCTTTTTTCTCTCTTCCCATTGGAAAATGGTCTCCGTTTAGCTATAATTTTTTTATGAAAGAATCAATCTGTCTTGTCAGTCTGGGGTGTCCAAAAAACTTAGTTGATTCCGAAGTGATCCTCGGCCTCCTTTCAAAACATGGGTATCTCCTCACCACGGATCCTTCGAAGGCTGAAATCCTCATTGTCAACACTTGTTCCTTTATCCAGGACGCGACAAAGGAGGCGATTGAGACCATTCTTCACCTCACCCAATATAAAAAGGAGGGGCGTTGCCGTCTTCTGATTGTCTCAGGGTGTCTTCCACAGCGTTACGGGAAAATTCTGGAGAGGGAATTACCAGAAGTAGACCTTTTCATTGGCACGGGAACATTTCAGCACCTTCCCCAGATCCTAAGAGAGAGACGAGAAAAAAAGACCTTCCTCTCCAGATCCACTTTTCTCTATGATGAAAAGACACCTCGAATCCTTTCCACCCCTCCTTTCATCGCCTACCTTAAGATTGCAGAAGGTTGCTCCAAGGCCTGCACCTTTTGCACGGTTCCTAAGATCAGAGGACCTTACCGAAGCCGAAAGTTTCAATCCGTGATCGAGGAGGCAAAAAGGCTTGCGGATCAAGGGGTCCAGGAGCTTATCCTCATCGCTCAGGATACCACTGCCTATGGAGAAGATCTCCAAAATGGAACCAATTTAGAAAAACTCCTGAAAGGCATAGTCAAGGTGGAAGGCCTTCGTTGGATTCGAATCCTCTACTCCTATCCAAGGACAAACTATTTCACCGATGGGCTTCTTGAATTGATAGCCCAGGAGGAGAAGATTTGCCCTTACCTCGATCTCCCCATCCAACACATCGACGATGGGATCCTCAAACGAATGGGGCGAAGATCGAGGGGGCAGGAAATTCGGAGCCTCTTAGAAAAGATCAAAACCTTTCTTTCAGAGGTGAGTCTTCGGTCCTCCTTAATTGTTGGGTTTCCAGGAGAGGGGGAAAGCCAGTTCAAAGCCCTCTTAGACTTTGTTCGCGAGATCGAGTTCGATCACCTCGGAGCCTTCAAATATTCCGCTGAGGAAGGTACGCCTGCCTCGCGACTTCCCGATCCGATCCCCGAGAGCGTGAAGGAGGAACGTCTGAGAATCTTGATGGAGATCCAAAAAAAGATCTCCCTAAAAAAATATCGCCAAATGGTGGGAAGAAAGATGGAGGTCTTAGTAGAAGGACCCAATCATCAAGGAGGTGTTCTTCGAGGAAGACTTCAAATTCAAGCTCCTGAGATCGATGGCTGCGTCTTCCTGAAGGGGAAGGCCAGGCCTGGCGATTGGGTGGAAGCTCGAATCACTCAGGCCCTTCCCTATGATCTTGTTGGAGAGATTGAAAGAATCCTCCCTTGATTCATCCTAATTTAGACAATCGAAATTTCTAAAAGGGTCATCCCCTCACCCTTCCCCTCTCCCCTTGGGGGAGAGGGTGGGGTGAGGGGGGGCTGACTTTTTCCCTGCCTTTTTTCAAAACCTGAGCCTTAACTTAGCAAATGTCGTTGACATAGTAACTATCATAGTTTATATTATAGTCAAAATTCAAGGAGGTTCGGAATGAAGACCGTGACGGCTCTTGACTTAAGGAAAAAGCTCGGCTCTGTCCTTAATGATGTATCGAAGAAGGGGGAGCAGGTGATGATCTCCAGGGCAAATAAACCTCTTGCCGTGTTGATCTCACTCGATGAGTATGAAGAGAAGGTGCTGAACAAAAACAGGGAAAGAAAGCTTGAGGAAATATCGACTGAGATGGATAGGTGGAAAAAGAGGCATCTGAAAGAGACTGCCAATATAGATATCGTCAAGATCATAAGAGAGGTCAGAGAAGGGAGATGATAGTCCTTGATGCCTCTGTAGCCCTTAAGTGGATTTTTGGAGAGGAAGAAGGAGGAGAAAAGGCAAGACTTTATAAAGAGGGACATGTGACCGGAAAAGAAACAGTAGCGGTTCATAGCCTCTTCTTTTATGAGATCGCCAATGTATTGGCCACAAAGACCAGATTAAGTACAAAAGATGCAGTCGAAGCCTTTTCTTTGATATGGAATTTTGATCTTGAGGTATTCAGTCTCGGTCTCGATGAATTTTTAGAGGGAATAATCTTATCCCGGCAATATGGAATAACCCTCTATGATGCGGCCTACATCGTGCTTGCCAGAAAATTAGGATGCCCCTTCGTTACATCTGACAGAAGCCTTTATAAAAAGGTAAAGAAATTGAAGGAGTTGAGGATAGTGTAATGGAACCTAATTGCCGTTGCCCGCTGCCATGATGCCTTGCTAAAATTCAGCGCAGCCTTGTTCCATAATTCTTTGTCAATAAATTGATTTCCTTACAGACTTCTCAACCTCAACCTTATCCTTAACCTCCGAAAATTCTTGTTGCATTTTTATTCTGATTTGATAAGATCATCCCAAGCTCAAAACTTTGAGAAAATAGAGTGGAGTCCTCTTCTATATGGGGTTATGAGGAGAGACTGTCCCGTGTCAAGGGCCGACCCCACCAAAGACCCCACCAAAATTCCCAAAATGAAAAGAATTCACCCCCATAACAAATTAAACGATTTAGGCGGAGATAAATGGATTTTTATGACGCAATCAGTTATGAAAACCAATTATACAAAGAGTTATGGATTTTCACTTCGTCAGCGCCATGGAGCTAACAAGCCACCTGAGTTGATGAAAGAGCTGATCCTTTTTTTTACCAAGAAGGCGGCAACGGTATTCGACCCCTTTGCTGGGGTTGGTGGAACCTTGATAGGTGCCTCATTATGCGGGAGGAAAGCATTAGGGGTGGAGCTTAATCCGCGCTGGATATCAATATATAAGGAAGTATGCCAGCGAGAAGGGATAAAACAACAAAAGATCATATGCGGCGATTGCCTCGGAGTAATGGATAAGTTAATAACGGGCAGAAGGAAATTCAGTCTGATCCTCACTGATCCTCCATACAATATTAGCCTCAGCATGACAATGTGCAGGGGTGATTACCCGAATAGAAACAGGCAGACTGACTATAAAGAATTTTCCAAATCGATTAAGGATTTCAGCAATTCGAAGACATATGAGTATTATTTAGATAAGATGGCCCTCTTTATTGAAAAAAGTGCCAAATTGTTACTGAAAAACAAGCATCTTATAATAATAACCAAAAACGCATACCAAATGAGCAGGTATATGCTTGTAAACCAAGATATAGCTAAAATAGCCCAAAACCGGGGGTTTACTCTGAAAGGTGAGATAATTTGGTATCAAAACGGAGTGCGATTACGCCCTTACGGTTATCCATTCAGTTATGTCCCAAACATAATTCACCAGAACATACTCATTTTCAAAAAAGAGGTGCTAAATGGAGTTACCTCGAAATCCTTTTGATCTCATACGAACAGAAGATTTCAATACCAATTATAAAATCATTGCTCAATACTTCAGCGATCCTAAGGCGTCCTATTATGCAAATCTTGCAAGGCGAGGAAATGTCATCCTCTATGGTACGCGTGGGTCTGGCAAGACAATGTTGTTGAAATCCTTGTATTTGCCAGTACAAGTTGAGATTTTGAGGAAGGAAGGTAAGGATCCATCTACTCAGCCTTTGGATTTTGTCGGCGTACTAATTAATTGTGAAAGATACGAGTTTAAAATATTTCGAGAAAATATTTTTGCTCATCAGATGGACCGTGATGGTCAGGACAAAGTGAGACAATTTTGGAAACAGTGTATGGGACATTACTTTGCACTTTTGATAATAGAAGAAATGCTGCATACTATCATAAATTATGGACCAGATGTAGGCTTAGACTTTCATGATCCAATGTACTATCAACTATTTAGAGCGATTTCGAAAGTTTGCTATTTGCCCCCATCTATTAACGGATTAGGAGAGAATCCCTCTTTTATTGACCTTAGTACAATGTTAAAAGAGAAGCGCAAGGAATTTTCTCAATTACTACACAGATCTGTCCTGGATCTAGATTATTCCGTGGCTTATAATCGGTTTGATCTTTCAGCTGTCATTGAAGTGGGGGAATTGTTGAGAAAAATTACAAGATTTAAAGATGCAAGGTTCTATATTCTGCTGGATGACTTTTTCTATCCTAACCTTGCGGATGATCAGCAGAAAATTCTTCTGGAGTTGATTCGCGTTAGAAACGAACCTTTGGCTTTTAAAATAGCCACGTTGCCCGGAGGGATGGTCTTCAAGGATGATAGTGGGTTTGAATTGATGCCCCGAGGGGACGAGTTCACTATTGAATCAATTGAATACCCCGATTTGGGAGAGAAAAGCGATTATTACAGACTTGTGAAAGATATTGTCAACAACCGTCTCAAAGAATATGGCATATTGGCTGATGATTTGTTTGAGGAAAGTACTGATAAGATAGACAGTTTTTTATCAAAGCTCAAAGGAGAGGTTGGGAAAGGTCACGTTAGGCCAAGGTATGCAGGATTTGATACTTTAGTACATATAAGTTCTGGGATCATAAGAACATTTTTGGTTTTGGCCAAGAAAATACTCGATGAATGGTTAAAACAAAAGGGGACGGAGCAACTAAATAAGAACATTTTGCCAATATCAGTTGAAACTCAATCCAGTGTAGTTTACACAGAATCATCACTTTTCTTGGACGCCATAGAAAGCCGGGAAAAAGGACTGCAAATGGCAAAATTTGTATACTATGTGGGCAATGAGTCGAGACAAAAGCTTCTCAATAATCAAGTCGCGAATGAATATATTCAACTTAAAATTACAAATTATGACGATATCAAACCAGAGGTTCAAGAAATACTAACGCGAGCAGTGACGAACAATGTCTTGCACTCCTATCAGCTGTCCCACAGAACAACGCGGAGAGGAGTAATATCAATAAAAGCACTTGTTCTAAATAGGCTGCTCACCCCTGTGTTTAGAATCCCTTTCCGGGATCGATGGACAATGGATATAGAAGCCAAGAAACTAAATGAAATAATAGGAAGGCTAGATCCAATAGATATTTCATATCACAAACCCCAACTTCAAAAGACCTTTATGAGCCAGTACTGCCCCGTCATATCCGGAGACTGTGATAGGATAGATCCGAGACCAAAAGGGACAGGGTGCTTCTATGGGTCGCCAATCAGGATAGATTGGACGTCCCTCGCTAGAGACCTATTTGCAAAACAGTTTATGCATTTTGAAGTCGCAATCGAATCCCCTCCAAAGGGAGATTTAACTTGCAAAATCTGTGAAATGATACATGGCGCTGAATTTGGGATTTACGAACTAACAGACCTGAACGAAAATGTAATATTTGAACTCGCACTTGGGTTATCAAGAGGGAAGCATTCATTCCCTGTAGTAAATATCGAGTACCCCGTGGAACAAATCAAGGGCATGTTAGGTGTCGAGTATATCCCATATGATGTGGTTGAGAGCGATATTGAAAAAATTTGTTCAGAGAAAATCAAAGCTGTAGTTAACGCCGGCGAAAAACCTTGGAATGCCAAAATGATTGAGCAACACCGCGCCACTCCA